>Ga0182741_1000517_pt1 | contig 57518 bp, 50 predicted proteins | sample eDN5th37CBELigOP_FD_128874 | JGI IMG/M metagenome (GOLD analysis project Ga0182741, IMG submission 128874) | Enriched Organic Plus compost microbial communities from Emeryville, California, USA - eDNA 5th pass 37_C BE-Lig OP (version 2) (version 2) ... | reverse complement strand
GTCGTCGCCCGGGGCCCGATCCACGACCACGAGGAGGCAGGGGAGCGCTTCTTCGTCCTCTCCGGCGTCCTCCTCCTCGTCGCGGCAGCCGGGGTGCTGCGCGGCACCGTGGGGCGGGCGGCGCGGCTCCTCGGCACGGCGGGGGCGATCGGCCTGGTGGTCGCGGCCGTGCAGGTCGGGCACAGCGGCGGCGCGCTCGTCTATCGGCACGGGGCGGCGCGCGCCTACGGCGCGGACTCCGCCGCCGTCGCGCAGCAGGCTTCGACGTCGTCGGAGCGCGACCACGATGACGATCACTGACCGCCCCCTGGCCGTCGCGGGGTGGCGCGCCGCGCTCGTGCTCGCTGCGGCCTCGCTCGCCGCGCCGCTCGCGGCGCAGCATCCGGTCGAGATCGGGAGCGCGCGCGAGGCGATCGCGATCGCCGGGGCGCGCCACCCGACGATCGCCGCGATCGGCGCGCGCGGGCGGGCGGAGGCGGCGGTCGTCCGGCAGGAGGCGGCGCTGCCGAACCCCGTCGTCGAGTGGCGACGGGAGAACCTCCGGAGCCCGATCGAGCCCGATGCCTTCCTCACGGTGAGCCAGCCGCTCGGGGTGACGGGTCGCCGTCTCGCGCTCCGCGCCGAGGCGCGTGCGCTCTCCGCGCGCGCGCTCGCCGACTCCGCCACGTCCGTTCGCGCCATCGAGGCGGACGCCGCGCGCGCCTTCTGGCGCGCCTCGCTCGCCCGGGCGCTCGCCGACCTGGCGGCGAGCCAGCGCGCCGACGCGGCCCGTCTGGCCGACTACGAGGGCGAGCGTGCGCGCGAGGGAGCGGTCGCCGAGCTCGTGGCGATGCGCGCCCACGTGGAGTCCGAGCGCGCCCGTCTCGCGGAAGCGACGGCGCGCGCGGAGGAGGTGCGGGCTCGTGCGGAGCTGGCGCGTGCGCTCGGGCTCGGTGACGGGGCCCTGCCGTCGGTGTCCGCCGCGCTCGGCGATCCGCTCCCCGACGCCCCTCCGCCCACGGCGGAATCGGCGCTCGCGCTGGCGTTGGCACGTCGGGGCGAGCTCGCAGCGCTCCGCGCCGGCGTCGAGGCGGCACGGCGCCGCGTCGCGGCCGAGCGCCGGGGTGCGCTGCCGGAGCTGGTGCTGCAGGCGGGGACCAAGCGGACCGCGGGCTACACGACGAGCACGATGGGGGTCGCCCTCCCACTCCCCGTCCTGGATCGCAACGGCGGCTCGCGCGAGCGCGCGTCCGCGATGCTCCAGGTCGCGGAGTCGGAGCTGCGCGCCGGCGAGCAGCGGATCCGGGTGGAGGTGCTCGCCGCGATCGAAGCGCTGTCCACGCTGCTCGTCGCGCGTGCCCCCGACTCGGAGTCGCTCGCCGCGCGCGCCGCCGAGACGGCGGCGGTGACCGACACCGCGTATGCCGCGGGCGGCGCCAGCCTGCTCGAGCTGCTGGATGCGCGGCGCGCCCGCGCGGAGACGCTCGCCACCGCGCTGCGCTGGGGGGTGGAGGTGCGCCTCGCGCGGCTCGACCTGAATCGCGCCGTCGGCGCGCCCCTGCTGGAATCCCTGGAGACGCCATGACTGCCTTCTCGACGCGGCGCGTGCGGCTGGCGCTGCTGCCCCTGCTCGCGCTCTCGACCTCACTCGCCGCCTGCGACGGCGCCCGTGCGGCATCGGCCGACACCGCACCCGCGCTCGGCGCACCGCGGGACACCGCCACGCTCGGTGCGGAGGCGCTGCGTCTCGCCGGGGTGGCGATCGCCCGCGCCGAGTCGCTCGCGTGGAGCGACAGCTGGCGGGTGCCGGCGCGCCTCCTGCTCGACCCGGCGGAGACGGAGACGCTCGGCGCGATCGCCGAGGGGCGCGTGACCCGGGTCCCCGTGCGCGTGGGCGACCGCGTGCGCGCGGGCCAGCTGCTGGTCGCACTCCACAGCCACGAGATGCTGGACGCCCGGCGCGCGCTCGACGTCGCCACGGCGGCGGCGACCGAGGCCGGGACCGCGCTGGCGCTCGCCGAGCGCGCGGCGGCACGTGCGGAGCGGCTGCACCGGGCGCGCGCGCTGTCGCTCGCGGAGCTCGAGCGGGCGCGCGGCGAGCTCGCACGCGCGCAGGCGCACCGCGAGCAGACGCGCGCCGAGCTCGCGCGGGCACGTGGCCTGGTCGAGCACCTGACCGGCGGCGCCGGTGCGGAGGCCGACGCGCACGAGGTGCTGCTGCGCGCGCCGTTCGATGGCGTCGTCGTCGCCCGCGACGCCTCGCCCGGCGCGGTGGCGCTCGTGGGGATGCCGCTCGTCACGGTGAGCCGCGCGAGCTCGCTCGTGCTGTCGATGCGCCTCCCCGAGCAGGCCGTCGGCGCCGCCACCGCAGGCGCGTCGGTCGCGTTCACCGTCCCCGCGTATCCCGGCCGACGCTTCACGGCGCGCGTCACGCACGTCGCGCCCACGCTCGACTCGCTCACCCGCACCATCGAGGTGCAGGGCCGCGTGCTGCAGGACGCCGCCTCGCTGCGCGCCGAGATGTTCGCGACGGCGGAGCTCTTCGCGCCGGCCGGCGCACGGACCCTCGTCGTGCCGTCGGCCGCGATCCAGTCGCTCGAGGGCGACACGGTGGTCGTGGCCGCCGAGCCGACCGGCGCGGAGGGCGGGATGCGGCTCGAGGCGATCCGGGTGCGGGTGGGGCGCCGCACCGGATCGCACGCCGAGATCCTGTCGGGGCTCACCGCCGGTACGGCGGTGGTGACGGAGGGTGCCGCGATCGCGAAGGCGGAGCTGCTGCGACGCCGCCGGGGAGAGTGACGATGCGCCAGCTCATCACCTTCGCGCTCCGGCAGCGCCTCTTCGTCGCGGGCGGCGTGCTCACGCTGGTGGCCGTCGGACTGTTCGCGCTCGTGCGCGTCCCCTTCGATGCCTTCCCCGACCTGACGGGGACGCGCGTCGAGGTGATCACGACGGCGCCCGGCCTGGCGACCGAAGAGGTGGAGCGGCTCGTCACCTATCCGATCGAGTCGGTGCTGATGGGGCTCCCCAATGCGGAGCGGGTGCGCTCCGTGTCCAAGGCCGGGCTGTCGATCGTCACGGTGCCCTTCCCGGACGACATGGACGTGTACTTCGCGCGCACGCTGGTGCAGCAGCGGCTCGGCGACGCGGCCGGCGCGCTGCCGGCGGGGATCGAGCCGACGCTCGGGCCGGTGAGCACGCCGATGGGGGAGCTGTACCAGTACACGGTGACGAGCGACTCCATGTCGCTCGCCGACCTCAAGACGCTGCACGACTTCGTGATCCGGCCGCGGCTGCGGACGCTCCCCGGCGTGAGCGAGGTCAACTCGTGGGGCGGGCACGTCGAGCAGATCCAGGTCGAGGTGGATCCCGTGCGACTCGCGGCACGCGGGCTCACCCTCGACGACGTGCACCGCGCGCTCGCGGACAACGATCTCTCCTTCGGGAGCGGCTACGTCGAGCGCGCGGGCGAGCGCTACACGCTGCGCGGCGTCGGTCGCGTGGATGCGGCCACGGAGCTGAACGCGATCGTGATCACCGCCGTCGCGGGCACCCCCGTGCGCATCGCCGACGTCGCGACCGTGCGCGCGGGCGCCATGCCGCGCCAGGGCGCGGTCACGCAGGACGGCCGGGGCGAGGTGGTCGCCGGCATGGTGCTCAAGCTCAAGGGAGCGGACTCGCGGCGCGTCATCGCCGCCGTGCGTGCGCGCATGCTCGAGATCCAGCGCGCCCTCCCCGCGCACGTGCGCATCACGCCGTTCTACGACCAGACGGAGCTCGTCGAGCGCACCACGCACACGATCGTCAAGAATCTGATCGAGGGTGGGCTCCTCGTCGTCGCGGTCCTGTTCCTCTTCCTGCGCAACATCCGCGCGTCGCTCATCGTCGCGTCGGTGATCCCGCTGTCGATGCTCGCCGCCTTCGCCGGGATGCACGCCTTCGGCTACTCGGCGAATCTCATGAGCCTCGGCGCCCTCGACTTCGGGCTGATCGTCGATGCCTCGGTGGTGATGGTGGAGAGCTTCATCCGACGGCTCGAGGCGGAGGCGCCGCAGTCGCACGACGACCGCCTCGCGCTCTTCCGCCGCGCCGCGATCGAGGTGGGGCGACCGGTGCTGTTCGGCATCGCCATCATCGTCGCCGTGTACATCCCGATCTTCACCCTCGACGGGATGGAGGGGCGGATGTTCGAGCCGATGGCGTTCACCGTCGTCTGCGCGGTGCTCGCCTCGCTGCTGCTCGCGCTCACCTACGTGCCGGCGATGTCGGCGTGGCTGCTCCGGCACGCGCACGAGCAGCCGAGCCGCGTGCAGGAGGCGATGCGGATGCGCTACCAGCGCGCGCTCGCGTGGGTGCTCGCGCGCGGCCGCCTCGTCGTCGGCGCCGCCGCGGTGCTCGTCGCCGTGGCCGTGGGCTCGCTCGCCGGCATCGGCAGCGAGTTCATGCCGAAGCTCGACGAGGGGTCGATCCTCATCAACACGCGCCGGCTGCCGAGCGTCTCGCTCGCCGACGCGACGCGGCTGTCGCTCGAGGCGGAGCGCATCGTCCGCCGCTTCCCCGAGGTGCGGACGGTGGTGACCAAGGAGGGACGCCCCGATCTCGCCACCGAAGCGATGGGGCTCTTCGAGGGGGACATGTACGTCATCCTGCAGCCGCGCGAGCAGTGGACCACCGCCCGCGATCGCGACGGACTCGTGGCCGCCTTCGACTCGGCGCTCCGCGTCGTGCCGGGGCTCTGGGTGTCGTTCACCCAGCCCCTCGCGATGCGCCTCGACGAGGCGGAGAGCGGCATCCGCACCGACCTCGGAATCAAGGTGGTCGGCCCGGAGCTCGACCGGAACCGCGCGATCGCGGAGCGGATCCGGCGCGTGCTGGCGACGGTGCCGGGCGCCGCGGACGTGGCGGTCGAGGTGAGCGAGGGGACGGGGCAGATCCGGCTCGACGTGCGGCGCGAGGCGCTGGCGCGCCACGGCGTGTCGGTGGCGGCGGTGCGCGACGCGATCGACCTCGCGATGGGCAGCCGTACGGCGACCGAGCTCGTGGACGGCGCGCGCCGCATCGGCGTGACGGTGCGGCTCCCGCAGGCATCGCGGAGCGACGTCGCCGAGCTCGCGCGTCTCACGATCCGCACGCCGACGGGCGCGCTCGTGCCGCTCGGCGAGTTGGTGGACATCGTGTCGGGCACCGCACCGGAGCTGATCGGGCACGAGGATGCGCAGCGCCGGGCGCTCGTACTCGCGAACGTGCGCGGGCGCGATCTCGGGAGCTTCGTGCAGGAGGTCCGCAGCCGCGTCGCGCGCGAGGTCTCGCTCCCCGCCGGCACCTTCCTCGAGTGGGGCGGCCAGTACGAGAACCAGGCGCGCGCGATGGCGCGGCTCCGGGTCGTCGTCCCGGCGGCGCTGCTGCTCATCTACCTGCTGCTCTTCGTGACCTTCCGCTCGGTGCCGCAGTCGCTGCTCGTGCTCGTGAACGTCCCCTTCGCCCTCGTCGGCGGGATCGCGATGCTCTGGCTCCGCGGATTGAACCTGAGCCTCTCGGCGAGCGTGGGATTCATCGCCCTCTTCGGCATCGCGGTGCTCAACGGCGTGGTGCTGGTGTCGCACCTCAACGCGCTGCGGGACGAGGGACTCGCGCTCGAGGACGCGGTGCGCCTCGGGGCGGCGGACCGTCTCCGGCCCGTGCTGATGACGGCGCTGGTCGCGAGCCTGGGGTTCGTGCCCATGGCGCTCTCGACCTCGCCGGGAAGCGAGGTGCAGCGGCCACTGGCCAGCGTGGTGATCGGCGGGCTGATCACCTCCACGGCGCTCACGCTGTTCGTGTTGCCGGTGCTGTATCGGGCGCTCGCGCGGTGGCAGGCGCGGCACCGGGATCCGGCGGAGGAGATCGCGTCGAGCGACGCGACGCTCCCGCGGCGCGGCGGACGCGAGGCGTCGCTCACTCCCGCGGGAGGTGGATCGTGAAGGTCGTCCCGCGCTCCTCGTTCGACTCGACCTCGATGCGGCCGCCGTGCGCGCTCACGATGCGCTCCGCGATGTGGAGGCCGAGTCCGAGACTGCCGGTCGGTCCGGCCGGTTTCGGAGTGGTGCGCATGCGCATCGGGTTGAAGATCCCGTCGAGCTGCTCCGGCGGGATGACGGCGCCGCTGTTGTGCACCGCGACGACCGCCTCGCGCTCGTCGCCGTCCAGCGTGACGGCGACCGTCGTCCCCTCGGCGCCGTGCTGCACCGCGTTCCCGACCAGGTTCGCGATCGCCTGGCTCAGGCGCGCGGCGTCCCAGCGCCCGCGCGACTCGGCGCGCATCTCCACCTCGATTCGCCGGCCCGGGTTCGCCGCGCGGATCTCGTCCACGACCTCCTGGACGACCTTCCCCAGGTTCACCTCCGTCCGCTCGACGGGGATCCCGTCGCCGAGGTGACTGCGCGTGAAGTCGAGTAGATCGCCCACCATGCCGACGGTGCGCCTGGCGCTGGCGGCGATGCGGGAGGCGAGCGCGCGACTGGTCTCGTCGAGCTCCCCCGTCTCGAGCATGAAGGTCGCCGAGGTGCCGATGGCGCCGAGGGGGGTGCGCAGGTCGTGTCCCAGAATGGCGAGGAAGGTCTCCTTCGCCTTCTCGACGTCCTCGGTGAACCGCGTCACCGACTCCGCGAGCGACTGGTCGATCGCCTCGTTGAAGCGGCCGAGATCCTTGATGTCCCCGGCCCCGAGCCCTCCCTGCTCGCGCGTCCACAGCCGGATCACGGTGGCGCGCAGCGCACGGTACTCGGCCACCATCTGCGGGATGGTGAATCCGCTCCGGGCGCGGCCGGCGCCGTGCTCCTCGGCGGCAGTCGGGCGCGTCCCGGTGGGCGGCGCGGGTGCGCGCCCCTCCGATTTCGCCTTCTGCTCGCGCGCGCTCTGAGGGCGCGAGAGGTCGGCCGCGATCGTCTCGAGCATCACGGCGGCGTGGTCGCGGAGCGCCGCGACATCCATGGTGCCGCTGGCCGGAGCGCAGGTGCGCGCGAAGGCCTCCCACTCGTGCAGGATCGCCTCGCTGTTGGCGAGGATGAAGTCAGCCAGTCGCATGCGGTTCCGTTGGCTCGTCGGCCTGGTTACCGCCGAGCGCCCCTTCACGTTCCGGGCCGTCCGGCGGCGAGACACGAATGCGCCGCTCCGCCACCAGCTCGGCGCCACCGAACGCATGGCGTCGGATCGCGGTGAGCGCGACGATCACTGATCGGCGGGTGGCGATCGGCGGCGCTCACGCTCCACGAGCTCCTCCACGAGGTGGTACGAGCGGGGGATCCGGTCGACCAGCAACGCCACGATCCGCTCCAGCGCCGGGCGATCGACGGGGGCGAGCAGCTCGCGCACGGTGGGCTGCACGGAAATGGGTCCGCGGTGGCGCGCGGCCGCGAGCAGCACGGCGACGACGTGCTTGCACCATTCACCCCATCCTTCGACGTAGGGGCAGTCGCAGCGGGCGAGGATCCGATCGCCGCGGGTGGTCACCTGCACCATGTACGGCTCCTCCCGGCTGCCGGCGACGAGGGCATGCAGCACCTCGCCGCGACGTGCCAGCTCGAGGACCGCGCCACTCTCGCAATAGCGGTCGCCCCGCCGGAAAATCTTCTCGGGAACGAGGGCGCGCACGCGCTCCTCGGTCAGCAACCCAGCGTCCATGGCGAGATTCCACCGCGAGTGCATATGCCTCCCGGTCGGCATCGTCCGGCGCCCTTCAGCGCGCCCCTTCGTCGAACTTCCGCCTGAGTGTCTCGAGCCACCCCGTCACGACGACGATGCGCGCCTCGGAGGCCGACGCCGAATCGGACGATCGGGCCTCGGGGCGTCGGATCATGACGACGTCGCGCCCGAGCAATTCGTCCTTCGCGACGAAGACGCGCGACATCCCCCCGCCGCCCAGCTCGCGGTCGCGCGTGTCGGCGGCGCCGAGCGAGGACTGGAGCTGGTCCTCGAGGAGGTCAGACACGAGGCGGAGCCGGCATCGGCGTCCGAACTTACCTCCGGCCAACCGGTCCGTAAACGCGCCGGGGAAGGCCGTGCCATCGGGCTCTCACGTCGTTCGGCTGTCAAGCTGTGAAGCTGTCAAGCTATCCACAGCAGATCCCTCGCATGCGCTCGGGACGACAGCCGTCGTCAATCCGTCAAACCGCCGTCCTGTCGATCCCCGCCCCCCTCGTTCGACGTGTTGGTGAACGACCGATGACCGGTCACCGACCACCGACCACCGACCTCGACGAGGAGGGACTCATGAAAGCGGTACTCTGGGTGCTTCAGATCCTGCTGGCTGCGGCGTTCATCGCCCACGGGAAGCTCTTCCTCTTTCCTCCGGCGGAGTACGTGGCGCAGATGAACGCGTCGCTCCCCCGCTGGTTCCAGATCTTCCTCGGCGTGGCGGAGGTCGCCGCGGCGGTGGGGCTCACGCTGCCGGGGCTCACGCGGATCCATCCGTGGCTCGTCTCGTGGGCGGCGGGGGGCCTCATGATCGTCACGAGCTCGGCGACCGTCCTTCACCTCGTGCGGCACGAGCCGAGCGCCGCGGGCTCGACCTTCGTCCTGTTCGTGCTCGCCTCGGTCGTCGCCTACGGCCGCCGCGTCCTGCCGATCCCCGCGCGCACGCGACGCGGCGCAGTTAGCGCGCCGGCTTCCGGGCTTCATCAGCGGGCGTGACCCGCGCCGTCACGTTGGGGGTGCGGCCGTAAGGGCGAAGACAGGTTTGACCGTTTGACCGTTTGACGGTTTGGAATCGGACGAGGAACGGCGTCGTCCGAGGGGCCACCTCATGACGACGCCGTTCCTTTTACTCCGCCGTAGCTGTCAAGCTGTCAAGCTGTCAAGCTGTCAAGCTGAAACAGCAGATCCCTCGCTGCGCTCGGGATGACAGCCTGCGCTCGGGATGACAGCTGTTGCCGTCAAACCGTCAAACCGTCAAACCGCAGTTCAAACCGCCCTTCTCACGTCCGCACGAGCTTCTTGTACGCCACCCGATGCGGCTGGTCCGCATCCGGGCCCTTCCGGCGCTTGAGGTCCTCGATGTACGCCTGATAGTTCCCCTCGAACTATCGGAACTGGCTCGTGGTGCACGCGCCAGACAACGTGCAACTTCGCGTACAGCGCGAACTTACGCATTCACCTCCGACATCCTCTCGCACGGCGTCGGATGCCACGTGCCAACCGTCACGTGACAAAGACCCCTTCCACGTGACGAACGCGAGAGTCGCACCCGCGCGCGATGGCTGGTTGGGCATCGACGGACCATCAAATCTACCGAGCGCACCGGTACGGGAGCGAATCAGGAGCTGGCGGTGCGCTGCCGCAGGAAGAACGCCCCGGCCACCGTGGTGACCAACGACGTGGAGGCCGCTCATCATCACCGGTAGCACGCACTGCCTACAGTGCACGCGTTACAGCGTGGCTGTACGGCCGGGACGGTCGGGTGCGCCGCGTTCCACGCCGCGACCTCGTAGTGGATTGGCGAGAGCGGCGCGTCGGGTGTGCTCAACTGCGAAGCGAGGGCACGTATCCCATTCTGGATGGAGTGGTATTGCTCCATCGTGCGGACGAAGCCCATGCTGGCGGACCGGGGGATGCGGGCCTCGGGCAGGAGAAGACGAATGCCTTGAAGCGTGTACTTGTCGAGGGGAACGTCGAGGAAGGAGAGCAGGCGCGCACGGTCCTGATTGGACAGCGATGCGTGCCACAGCAAGTGCTTTGCAGTGAGCGCGAGAAGCTTGGCGGCGCGGCCGACGCCGATGGGTTGCTCGTTTCCTGTAATTCTGTTCCAGTGAGACTCGAGTGCGCGTGCGCTCTCGACCATCCACGTCCGCATCATCTCAGGGGTTGTAATCGTGGAGAAGCGCGGCCACTCCGATGTCACCCAACTGGTGGTCCAATCGCGATAGACTTTCGACGGATGATGACCGAGTCTCCGCAGAGGGAACGCGCGGAACGTATTCGGTGCCACGCTTGTCGTGACGATGGACGCGAGGGACGTGCAGCGGTTCGATGCGAAGTCGCGGACATTTCTCGCTTCCGCGCGCATGGCCGTCTGCAGCGCCTCGAGCGTGGTGAAGGTATCTGGCTTGACGGCACGAGCTCCGCCTGCCGGCTGTGTGGGGGCGCCGCCCGCCGGCGCTATAGCGTGCGCAGTGAGCTGGGCCCAGGAAGCGGTCCGGGGCGAGGAAGCGGGCATGGCGACGATAGCCAAGGACGAGAGGGAGCGAGGCACGGCCGGGGCGGGACTACAGGAAAGTGACCGTGCACGCACGAACGCATGCGGCATCCCAATCTGCCGCGTCATCCGCGAGGCGACCAGACGGAGCGCCGACAACACGCCTGGGCGGCTGCGCGTGCCGGCTACTACGTCAACAGTGGAATTGCCGCTCGCGACGCCGATGGGCCACATGAGCATCTTCGAGCGCGTGGTGAGACCGGAGGGCAATCACCCTAGTCGGTGGGCGGCCCATCGGCTCGGCGTCCGACGAAGTCCGTGAGCGTGCGACCGCTGAAAAGCGCCATCGCCTCGAGCGCGATTGCCGCCCACTTGTGACCCAGTGACGCGAACACCGCGTTCAGAGCGACGTCGCCTCCGCCGTTGAAGAGGCTCCAAGCGACCAGCAGCAGGCGTGTCTCACCCCCCGAGAAGCCACCTTTGGCAATCATCGTTTCGAAGTCGATGCCATCCGGGCCGACGTAGCGTCGGACACGACTCTCCCCTCCGAAGACGGGGGAGAGCAGGATGTACATCGCGGAGCGCCAGCCGGGGTCCTCGAACTTATCGACGGCGAGTTGCTGGAGTTCTGCTGGGGTCATGGTCGGCATGTTCGTGAGGTTTGCGATGGGGAGGTACGTGAGAGCGTCGGGCTTCAGCGGCCTTCCTGGTCGAGCTCTCGGAGGCGGCGGCGGAGGGCATCCTTGTCGAGTACGGCCGCGGCGGCCCGGACCTTGGAAGGCGAGGGCAGGTGCTGGATGTACTTGCGATGCGTGTCGGCCATCAGCGAGATGAGTTGGGTGACGTAGCGGTCTGTCTCCCCGCCCCAGGGGCTCGCGTGGCCGATGTAGGCCTTGAGAGCGAAGGGGCTCACCAGCTGCGGCGCGGCAGCGCCCCACGTGGCGTGCGTCGCCCGCGCCCAGTGCGTGCTCTTGCCCGGCGGCTTGCAGTCCGCGAGCTCGAGAACGCGGTCGTAGCGCTCCGCCAGGCTCCGTGCCTTCCCGATGGTGGTGGGCGCCTTCCGCCGGTTCGTGCGAATGACGAATGCGTTCTCGTGCAGGTCGGCGGGCTCACGCTCGCGAAGCTCCTCGAGCCAGGGCCGCACCGTGTCCTGCAGCGGCACGGCCCGCACGAGCGTACGCTTTGGCGCCTTCGTGTTCGGCACGATGACGTATCCCTTGCTCTCCGATACGAAGCGCCAGCGGATGCCTACCAGCTCCTGCAGCCGCGACCCGAGACCGATTTGCAGAGCAATGGCGTGCGCGGTGTTGGGCACCGCGACCGCGGCCACGTTCGGCCGGCCCCCGATGACCTCCTGGTCGTACCAGGTGGCGACCGCCAGGACGTGGAGCACGTCCTGCGGGGTCATCGCCCCCGACTGTGGACGCAGCAGGTCCTCGATGTTCGCGTCGTAGACGCGATGCAACTGGTGCAGCTTGGCCAGCCGCTCGTCGAACGTGACCCCTCCGAACGGCGGCCGCGCGTCGGGATGCTCTGCCCGCCATAGGGCTCGGAGCAGCGCGAGCACGTTCCGCTTCTGCCCTTCGGTCGCGGCCGACCCCTCGATGGTGACGAGCGCCTCGAGCTTGTCCTGCACGACCTTTGTCGTGAGCGACTTGAGCGTGTCCTTACCGAACAGCGGCTCGATATTCCGTCGGAAGCGGGAGACGACGGTCGCGTGATTGCGGCGGGCCTGCAGCACGGCGGGCTTGTCCTCTCCCACCTCGGCAGCGAAGCCGTCGATGACAGCCTGCCGCTCCGCGAGCAGTTCCTGGCCGACGACGCTCACCGTCCGGCGGGTGGGCTTCATGGACACCGGCGCCGTCTTCACCCGAGCGGCCTCCGCCCACACCCAGCTCGCGTAACGCTGATGCACCCAGCGCTTCGCCTCCTGCAGGTTGCCCGTGGTGGCCCCCTCCGCCGGCCACCCCGACGCCTGAGGGTCGCGCAGAGGGCGGCGCCCCAGATTACCCAGCGAGTAGTGACGGAGGTCGAGGTAGTAGTAGGGACGGTTCAGTCCCTGCCGCCGCACCTTCAACCGCTTGACGAGGCGGTCGGCGAAGGTCGCGGGCATTCCGTTCGAGGACGGGGCCTCGGCGCGCTTGATGGCATTCATCGGATTCGCCCCCTCACGCCGCCTGCGGGATGTCTCGCGGATTCACCGCGTCGAACCAGACCGGCTTGGGCGCCCGCTCGGCCTTCACCGCCTCGATGAGCCGAAGCAGCGCCGCGAGGTCGTCGCTGCGGACGAGTCGCGCGCGGTGGTCGCGACCGTCGGTCTTGACCTCGTGCGTGACCGCCCCTTCGACGATTGCGCGCTCAATCATGCGCGCGCTCAGACCGCGGACGTTCTGCGCCCACTCCCGCGACTTATGGGCGACCACCCCGCCCTTCCGTTCGGCGTAGCGCTCGACTCGCTCTGACATGGAGAGCCGGCGGGCCGCCAGGTCGTCGAACGCATCGTCGGTAGGCGTCGCGGCCTGCGGCTCGGCATCGGCGTGGCTGGACGGAGCCGGGGCCGCGTTGACGGTACGGAGCTGGATGTCGGCCTGCCGGCCGTCGGAGAGGAGAACGACCAGCCGTTCGAGCTTCGACTGGGCCGCCAGCGCGTTCAGGAGAGCGATGATGTCGGTCATCTACTGGATGGGTCAGGCAGTGGGCAGATGACCGTGGGACCTTGTGTCACCACGGTCGTGCCGGGGCTCGGGGGGCTCGACGCCGTGCCAGCCTCGGTGGGCTTACCCTACCGGCTGCTCGAGCGAACCCTCCTCTCCGTGCCTCATCCAAGTACCAGCAGATGTGGAACGCGCCAAAAGTCAGAGCATCTGCCGCCATCAAAGCGCCGCTTTGATGTCGTCATCGCGATTCTGGCGCTATTCAGTCGCAAAGCATGTTGTCATGAGTCTGAGTTCCGGCCGGTCGGCCGGAGCGACTCCCCGGCCATGAGGCCGGGGATTGCCCCCGGGCCGGTCGGCCGGACTGTTCAGGCATCCGGCACGCCGCCGCTAGGTGCAGGGGACGACGGCTTGGGGTCAGCAGGGGTCTTTCGGCTGCGGACGGTTGCCCTCCGGCCATCGCGTCGCCGCCGGTCGGCCGGCGGCAGCCGCTCCATCAGACCGGCCAGAGCGTCGCGGAGCCGAGCCACCTGCTCCGTCGAGAGCGCCTCCGGTGGAGTCGGAAGGAGTAGCGCGACGCAGCCGGCGTCCGCGTCCATATGGAAGCCGGACCCGCCCGACTCCGAGCACGCTCGCTCGGCGAAGGCTATGGTCGCTGGGAGGAGTTCCTCTTCAAGGAGTCGGCGGGCCTCTGCGGGAGTCCGCCGCTGGGCCGGCCGACGCAGGGACCCGACCTGTCGTCCTACGTCGCGGTGAAGGGCGACTCGCTCGGCCAGAGTTCGGGGCCGGGCAGGGACGTCGGCCGTCCGGTCCCCGCCAGCCTTGTCCCCGTTCTCCGGCCGGAGCCGCTGCAGCCCGAGGGCGAGCCGCAGCGACTCCGCGCGCCGAGCCTCGTCTCCCTCGCGCGCGATACGGACAAGCGCCTTAGGCCCCAAGGTCCCCAGGGCCTCGAAGTCGGCCTTGCCCTCTGCCGTGACAACGCCAGCAGCGCTGATGAACTCGTCGGTGAGGTTCTCCGCGATGACGATGTACTCGTTCAACTGCGACTTGCCGTGCCGGCTGAGAGGCGCCATCGCCCGTACGGTTCCCATCTCCGGTGCGACACGCCGAAGAGCGTCGCGCGCCCGCATGTAGCCGTAGGCGGTTTCTAGCGGATTCGGGTTCTCACGCTCGACGTTCGCGACCTGCCCGAGCAGCGGCGCGATGGCGTCCGACACGTCGAAGACGCGGCAGGGCACGAGGTAGTCGCCGTCGGGCTGCCGACTCGCCACCAATTTGCACGCACGCCAGCGGCGCTCGCCGTCAATCAACTCGTACTTCCCAGCAGCGGGCAATCGGCGAACAAGCAGGGGCTCGAGCACACCCAAGGCTGCATGCTCGCTGCTACCCGCGATGGTGTCGGCGAGTCGTTCGATCCCGGAGAACACCTTGCGAGGCTGCCATCCTGCGGCCTCAATCATATGCACGGAGATAAGTGCGATTACCGCGCTGGCAGGTGGAACGGTAGCACCCCGCTCCGATAACAGCGCGCTCGGGACCTGGTTGTTCTCGGCGGGCTGCTCGCCCTCACTGCGAGCGTGATGGGCTCCCCGCCCTGCTGTGTCGGGTGCGGCGCTAGCTGCACTGCGCGTGCGTGCGGCGACTGCGCTCGAATCGTACGGCTTGGCGTTCATCAGATCGCTCCTTTGGGGATACGCAGCCCGGCACTCGCTGCGATGTCATAGACGGCGGTGCTGTAGGCGGTCGCGGCGCGCGAGCGCGGCGCGAGGAGCGTGACGGGCACTCCGGCTGCCGGTGCCTCTGCCGCTCGCTGATCCCTTGGGACTGCGATTGGTACTACGAGCCCGGGATGCTGCGCGAGGAGTTCGAGCTGAACGTCGCGTGCGAGTCGCGTTTGCGCCTCCCACCTCGAAAGCAGCGCGCGAACCGGTGCGTTCAGTCGCATCTCGGCCATCGTACAGAGAATGCGCTCGAGACCGGAGACCGCCTGGAACTCAGGCAGCACCGGGATGACGACCACGTCGGCCGCAGCCATCGCCATGGTGACCGTGGGACGACGACGATCCGGCGGCGTGTCGATGACGACGATGTCCGCCGCGCAGCGAGCGCGCTCGATGTGACTGGCGATCTCCGTGTCGCTCGCGCGGTCGAGGGCATCCCCGCCCCGGAACAGGATCAGATTCCCTTCCCGGATTCTCGGATGGGTGAAGGTGATGGGCGGCGCGTTGAGAGGGTCGTCGCACGGCGACTGTGCGAGTCCCATCTCCGTGCTGTACGCATCGGCGTCGAGATCGACGACGGCGGTGCGAAAGGCTCTGGCAAGGGCTCCAGCCAGTCCCAGCGAACCCGTTGAGCGCGATACGCCGCCCTTGGCCGAGCAGAGGGAGATGATCACGGGTGCTCCATTCTCGAGTGGTGAGTTCGCCGGCGCTCCACAGTGCGCCAGCGCTCTACCAGTCCACCCTATGGGAGCATCCTCACTGCGGAGAAGTCGGTGCACTTGTCCGCTCGGCGGACACACCACGCCGAGTGACGACGAAGGGCTTGTCCGTCGAGCGGACAGCAGTCACGCACACACAAGTTGCCGACATCCACGCGCGCGCGTGTGTGTACGCATACAGGGAGGCGTACACACACCGTCTTGCCCTCGCCGTCGAGACGGCGGCGACGCCAAGCGCATGATTCACGATGAGTTTGTGGCGCCGGGGTTCGCGCGGGCTCTCGTGACAATTCGCGCCACAGACCTGGGCGAGCGAGTGCTGCACGCTCACTGATTCGCCTCGTCAAGCCACTTCTCGCCCGTGCGCCGCTTGGCCGTAATCTCGGCTCATGACAACGCGAACTCCCGATGGCCCCACGAACATCTCGGCGACCTGTCTCGAGCACGCGGCGCTTCTTCTGCGCCTGACCCAGGTCGCGACCGAGTCGCACGGGTACGTGCCACCAGATCACGCGTGGTGCCTCATCGCTCGTCCTGATACGGAAGGATGGAGCTGGTGGATCGTGGGCCGCTCGGGCGAAGCCATGCCGGCGAGTCCCGAAGCGCTCGCGCTCACGGACCGACACCCGCGCATCGGCGTCTTCGGGTGGTGGAGCGTTCTGCGGACAGCGCCCTCACGCTTGCTTGGCCCTGCCGGAGCGGCGCGATCCATCGTCGTCGAGTTCGTCGTGGAGAGCCCAATTCCCGACCACGCTACGGGTCCGGAGGGGAAACCCATCACCGCGCACTTCGAGCTCGATGCGGGGCGCAATCCGCCTGTCGTGCTTTGGAGACTCAATGGCGGACCGATGCCGGGGTGGCCACGATGACCTCCGCCGACGTCGAGCTGTACGCGCAGGCTTGTCGCGGGGCGCTGCAGTTCGCGGCGCGAAGCGATGCCTGCCGTCCGGACCTGGTTGCTGGCTACGCGATCATCCCCTCGACCTGCGAGGAGCGATCCGCCTTGTGGTTGGTCACCGCCGCGGGCGAGGCGGTGCCGTTGACCCTATCGATCATCGAGGCCATGCATCGCGGTGGTCCCGCATGGGCGTTCGGGCGAGTGCCGGCGCAGCTCCTCGCTCCTGAGTTGGGAACCCCACACGCTCCGCTCGCCGAGGTCCGCGTGGCAGTCATCGTGGGCCCGCACGAGCCTGCGCGCCGATGGATGGTGAAGCTGTACGGCACCCTTCGCGCAAGCGAGGCGGCGTGCCTCATCCTGCTGCGCGAGGAACCTTGGCCCGGGCTGCCCCCTGCCATCCCTCCCGCGCGCGTCACGTCGTGAGGGCCTCTGCGGTCGTCGCCATGATGTCTGCGTCCGCCGATCCCCGAGCTGGACGGCGCGCTCAGCTCCTCGAGCTCATCGCGCATGTGCGGCGCGTACTCGGCGACCGCGCCCAGCACCTGCCGCACGGATACGTGCTCGCCCCAGCGATCGACCCCCACGACGAGTGCACCAAGTGGTCGCTACTCAGCCAATCAGGTTGCTCATGCTGGCTCACCGCGCGTGCCGTCGAAGCATGTGCACAGACATCGTCGCAATACCCACTTCGGCTCTGGGGCAAGCTTCCCATTCGGCTGGAGCTTCCAGACGCCGCAGACACGGACGGGCGTCTCGCGCTCGTTTATGTCCGCGGCCTCGTCTATCCGGACGACCACCGGATCGGGAGCACCGTTGTGCAGGCAGAGCTGAATGCGCTGGGAGGAGGCGCCGTCGTCTTGCTCGCTCCGTCACCCATCCCAGGGTGGCCCTCCACGGCTCCACGCTGATGCCAACGGAAGCACGAAGTGTCAGGTGCTTTCCGTAGGCGACTCTCCGGACTGCGATTTCAGCAAGCACGTGAAAGATTCGGGACGCCTACATACAACTGCGCCTCTCTCTCCCAGGGCGCAGGCCGTCCTTCACGAACGACAACGCGATGCCACGCAGCTTCCACCTGAACGCCCGCTGGGCGGCAGGTGCGGTCGGCGCTCTGCTCCTCAGCTCGAGCGCCGCCGCACAAGCACCACAACGCAGCGCTCCCGCGCCTGCTGCATCGATGGCCCTCCTCACCCTGGCACCGGGCTACCGCATGGTAGGCGACACGGTCCGCCTCACCCGTGTCGGCCCCGGTCTGCTCCAGCTCCGCTTGGGCGGCCCTATCCCGGCGACGCTGACGATCAGCGACTCCGCGGCACGCGCGTTCGCGACCAGCGGGCGCGCCTATCTCGCGCGGAAGCGCGTCAGCGATGACTGCGAGATGCCGGAAACGCCGGACACCACTGATGTGGAACCGCAGCTTCTGGGGCGGGCTGCCCGAGGCGGTAGTGTGACTGGGATCGCGCTGCGCTGCGATCCGCCGGGACCGGACGGCAGTTCGGCGATCCCCGCGAGGTTCACCGTCGTGGCGCTCTTCGCGGCGCCGGACGAGAACGGGGCCATGGGCCACGACCTGACGCTGTACGCGTCGGGCTCCGCGCTTCGTGCGTTCCTGCTCAAGGTCGAGCGTCTCGTGTCCATCCAAAAGCGGTAGCCGCCGCTCAACTCCTCTTCCTCACACTCCAAGACGCACCCATGCGACTGAAGATCTCCACCGTGGCAGCGTTGACGTTCGCCATGCTCGGACAGCCGCTGTCCGCGCAGACCCAACAGAATGCGGCAGGCGCACCCATCGCCTTCGCGAATGGCAGCTACCGATTCGACGACATGACGGTGACGCTGCAGGTCGAGAACCCGGGCACCCCGCCAGCACCCGTGGCCGCCGACATCAAGCTCGCCGCCACCCCCTGCTCGGCAACGCGCGCCTGCGGTGCGACGTTCGACCTCCGCGTGCGGAGCATCACGCCGCCGCCGGTGATCGCGCCCGGGGTGGAGGTGCCGGTGACGATCGTCATCGACAATGCAGGACGGACGCCGTCGCCCGCCGCCGACGTGGCGCTTTGCCGCGGACTGGAGTACAGCCGGGCGAAGTGCAGCGGCCCTGCGGCAGATCTCTTCACGCTGCCGGAGCTCGCGCCGGGGCAGACCGCCACCATCACCCGGGCGCTCAAGCTACAGGACGTCACTGACGCGTTCCCCGTGGCAGTGGTGATCGATCCCGACGGGATGCTCACCGAGAAGATCAGAGGCAACAACGCGAAAGCTGCGGACGCTCCGACCGCGGTCGAGATGCCGAAGCTGGAGAAGATGGACTTCCGCGCGCCTGCTGAACAGCTGACCGTATCGCAGCGCGAGGAGGGCGTCACGTTCGTCTGGCGGCTGCGAAACCCCGGACGCATCGCTCTCGTGACACCGCTCGCGTTCGTCGTCAGCTACGGCGAAGACGGCGCCTGCCAGCTACAGCCTATCAAGCGGCGCTTCGAGATGCCAGCGATTCCGCCGCGCGCCGTCGTGACCGTCGCCGTGCGAACGTCGCCGCTCTTCGCGCGCTGCGACCCCCGGAAGTACGTGTCTCGCGGGATCTCCATCAGACCGGAGAACACCTCGCTTCCAGGCGCGAGAATCCTAGATGTTGACCACGTGGTGGGCAGCCGCGGGCAATAGCCGAAGCCGGTTCCGACCAGGCTCCTCGCCGCATTCGACTCTCACCCAATCCCATCATGCAAGTCTCCGCTTTTTGTGCGGTTGCTCGTCGAGCATGGCTCGTCGCCGTGCTGCCGCTGCTCGTCGCCTGCGCCGATGGCCCCGGCGCCACCGTGGTGGCGTTCCACAAGGCCCTCGCCGCGGGCAAGCTGGAAGAGGCCCACGGCCACCTCTCCAAGAGCGCCACGGCGATGGTGCCGCCCGCGCTGCTGCAGGCACTCCTGGCCGACGAGGCCAGGAAGGCGACGCAGAACCCGAAGGCCCACGACGTGACGATCGTGCGGGAAGAGGTGCAGGGCGACCTCGGCACCGTCTACTACTTCACCGCCAGCAGCGGCTCGGCGGAGCGTCCGAAGGAGGAGGCGGTGATCCGCGAGGACGGTGCGTGGAAGCTGACCATCAAGTCTCGCGCTGGGCGGACGCAGGCCATTGTGGATCGTGGCCCGCTGGACGACATGAAGACGGAGCGCGGAATGCTGGCGCTGGCGAAGTCGGACCTCAAGAACCTGGCGTCTTCACAGGAGTCCTACTTCGCGCGCCACAATACGTACGCGACGACCAAGAGCGCGCTCTCCGATTTCAGGGAGTCGCCAGGGGTGAGGGTGACAATCGACCCGAAGAGCGACGCGCACGGGTGGGCGGCAACGGCAACGCACGAGTCGCTGCCTGCTCGGACCTGCTCGATACACGTCGGTCCGATCTTCGCCGCGGCCGATGGCGAGGAGGGCAGACCCCGCTGTTCGTAGTCGCCCGCTCGGAGACCACTCATGTCTTCCCAAATCCTCGAAGCAATACCTCTTCTGGCAGGCAGCAGCAGGGAGGCGGAGGGAGGACTGGAAGAACTATCGACAACCCTTCTCCTCCGGCACTGGATGTAGTGGCACGCGCGCTGCCCGCCAGCTACTTCCGCGGTGACAGGTCATCCAACCTCAGGGCCTCAGCATGGAGCTGGGGCCCTCAGCGTAGCTGCACATGACGACCGACACCGCCGCCGCCCCCAACGTCCCCGATCTCCACCCGCCGACGCAGGATCGCGGCCCTCGTCGCGCCAGCCGGCGTGTGCACCTCCTCGCCGATGCAGCACGGGCGCCGGAGTACGCCCCGTTCAGGAAGCTCCTGCCCATCGTGCGCCGCCTCGGAGGATGCAGTGCGGCGGTTACTCGTTGGGGCAATCGCGGGCTCCGCGCACGCGCGTGGTACTCGACCGTGAGCGACATCCCCGATGCCGAGATCGTCCTCGCTCTCGCAGGCCGTCAGTGGGTCGGAGTCGGGGCGCCGAAGTCAGGGCTCGTGGACCGACTGAGCATCGACCTCGATGCCCACGGGCAGGATGCCGAATCGGTGGCCGCCTGCCACGAGCGATATCGTCGCCTTCTCGTCGCCTTGGAGCCTGACCACCCGCCGGTGGTTTTCCAGACGCCGCGCGGAGGCCTCCGGGTATGGCTCCGAGTCCCCCCCATGCCCGAAGCGTCGCTCAAATGCCGCGGCGGACAGCTACACCAACTCCTCACCGATGCGGGGCTAAACGTCGCCAAGGGCTCCCTGGAGCTCTATCCGTCCTCAAGGTTCATCGACAGGCTCCCATTCGGCCCTAGGATGCCGCTACTGGATCCCGACAGCTTGGAGGAGTGCATCCCGGCGGCAGCGCCGGTCGCGAACGCGAGAGAGCTGCGAGTGCGATCCCCGGAGCTGTTGGACCGCCTCGAGCGTGTGCTCGCGCTCCTGGAGCGATGGTTCGATGCGCCGTGCGAGAAGCTCACCGAGCGCCTATCGCGGACGTCGGTAACGATACATGAGACGCAGGCGCAGTCGCCGACTAGCGCCGGAGTATCGCGCACCGTCAGCACTCAAGGAACTTTGACCGAAGCAGACACGATCGGTTCCAGACACGGCAGACGTGGAGCGGGATCTCGCCATGTCGAGACGCGGCTCCTTGGGGGGCTCAAGGGTCCACAATCCCGTTACAGGTTCGAGTTCGACGCGATGAAACTGTTCGCGAGCGACCCCGCCGCCGCCGGGCGCATGGGACTGCCGCAGTGCGACGGCTCGGAGACTTCCATCGCGACGGTGACCGCGTCCTTGGTGGCGCGCCGAAACAATGGATGGAGCAACGAGTGGAGTGAATCCGTGGAGCAGCATGGCACCGCTGCCGAAGATTCGTGGCGCGAACGATACCTCACCCAGGGCGTGGTCAAGCGCGCCATGTCGGTCGCCCGCCGCGAGGCGCGAAGGGTCGGAAAGTCCACCTTCGAAGGTGAGAGCCGGCAGCCGCTCGCCGAGAAGGATTGGTGCTGGCTCGTCAGCGAATTGGCCAGCGCATCCGACGATGAGCCGCCGGGCGCGAACCGATTTCGTCGCGAGGTATGGGCGATGTCCCTCCTGACGGCGGTGCGCTGGCAGATCCTGCGAGGACACGCCTCGGACTGTCCGGATGCGTCGCTCTTCCCTCGTGGCTTCACGGGAGACCCGGATAAATGGGTGCAGGTCGCGCTGCCGTCCAAGTGGATGGAGCGGTGGCCCGGTGGTTCCGCGTATCGAAAGCACCTCACCGCGCTCTCCGCCGCAGGACTCCTCGTCCGCTTCGCCCCGGCCAACGCGTTCGACTCGTGGACCGACAAGCTTCGCCTCTCTCCCGGCGAGTGCTTGCCGGCACATGAATTCCTCGCGCCGCGGCCGACCATGACGCCGTGCACCTCTCTCGACGGGAAGCTGCTGCACGAGGCGGCAGAGGCCCTGTCGGTTTCGGGAGCGACGCACTCGGAGCGGGGGCGCGACGGCCGCGGATGGGATCCTCTCGAGGTCCAACACCTTCTCGCCCTTCGCAACCTGAACCCGGGCGAGGACGGTCGCCTGCAGTGGTATCGCCGCTATGGGAAATCGGGGTATCGCTTCCGCGACATCGCGGAACGCGCGTACCAGATTGCCGCACGTGTCGTTGAGCGCAGAGCCTCGGCGTCTGCGTCGCTCACCGCGAGCGCCGTCTCCGACTTACCGCGTCGATCGGAGGGAGATCGATGTCATCCGGTGTGAGGGTTACCGTGCTGCCCGTGGCGGCGTTCGACGCAAGCAGCTCGAGTAGGCGACGCTGTGCGGCCACCTCGAGCCACGTGGTCGCGGAGCGCGGACCGGCGTCGCCGCACCCGCGCGCCACAGCGGCCGCCACATAACGAAGGGTGACCTCCGGTAGCACCATGTCGTAGCCGAGCTTCTGGAACAGACAGCGAGTTCGTTGCAGGCCCTGCTCGAGAACGAGGCCAAGCTCCGGCACTCCGAGCGGCTGAAGGCGGATGACCTGACCGAATCGCTCGACGAGCTCGCGGATGAGGCCCTGTTTCTGAAGGTCGGCGGGGCTCGGTTCTCCCGCCGCCCGTAGCCCGGGAAAGACGCCGCATGCAATGATCAACGCCTCCGCCGCGCTCCATGACATGTCGTACGTCCTGTCCCCCACGGCGGAGAAGCGGATGTCGGCACCGCCCATCAAGGCGAGTACGCTCTCCTGTTTTCCGCGACGGTAGTCGGCGGACGTACCTGTAGCAACGGCTCCGGGGAGGCCACTCTGCAGTGCCAGCTTGTCTATCTCGTCGAGCACAACGACTGCTTTGCGCAACAGCCGCATGTCACCGCCGGCGCTTCGGTATAGAGCTTGGACCGAATGCTCGAGCTGTTGTCCACTCCAGTTGTTTTCCGCCATGGCCGCGGCATCAACGATCTCGAATGGAAGTCCCAGGGTCTTCGCCAGGGCGCTGGCCAGCGTCGTCTTGCCGCAGCCCGATGGGCCGATAAGAAGCACGCGCTGCTTGCCGAGACCAACGACATGCCCCAGGCCGACCAACGCGAGCCTGTCCAAGGCCGCGGCGTGGCCTGCCACCTGGTGGCTCAGTGCAGATCTGATCCACCCGTAGAGCTGCCGGTTCTCTTCCGGTGCACGTTCCGGGGTGTCGAGCGACGATGGGTCGGTCATGCCCAAACACTACGGGCCGGGGGCCTACCGCCCTCATGTCGCGTCTTCCGATCCGGAGCTGTGGCTGAGCGTCGCCCATGCCGTATGGTGTTGCCATGCGCACGAACGAATTCCGTGATGCAACGGCATCCCACCGGGATGTGATCAACGAATCCATCGAACGTCACGCGCGCTCGCCCGGTGGTCTGGGTGCGTGGCTTAGGGCCGCCCGGGCCCCCGTGTACGCTCGACTCTGCGCGAGCTACGTCGCGCCGGAGCACTGGCGCGAGATCGTGCTCTACCTGATCGATGTGGCCGGTGGACTGGCAGTGGACGCGATCGAGGAGCGTCCGGAACTCGCGATGCAGCACCTCGACCCTGGGGACCTCGAGCCACTGCTCGCCGCGCCCGCGGCCGACGTGCGGCAGGCCGCGATGCTACTGCTCGGGGCCGTGCGCACGCGTTTCACCCCAGCCAGCAGCTGTCGTTACGCCGCCGTGTGCCCGACCGGCCACACCGCCTCCTCGAACAGCCGCGAGTGCCCGTAACCGAGAGCCTCCGCGACTCTCGAGGGTGGGTGACCCGCCTCCGCCAATTGTGCGATCACGTTCTGCACGAGGGTCGGTCGCTCCATCGCCGACTCATCGGGCTCGCCCATCTCGCGCCACCCGTGCTGCCCCCACTGCACGTTGGCGCGTCGGTACGTCGCCTCGCTGTAGATTCCGAGATCGAAGGCGCGTCGCACGAGGGCCTGCAGCGATACCCCCCAGCGACGCTTGAGGTCGCGCAAGCGGGGCCACGACAGCCGTGCGGGACACTCCGCTCGGAAGGGCGCCGCCGGCAGGAGGAACGCGCTCGCGAAGCGGTTGGCGACGTCTTCGAGCGCCTGCGTACCGGCCTCGCAGCCACGGTGCGCGATGAGATGCGCCAATTCGTGTGCGGCGTCGAATCGCCGGCGGCTCGCAACGTCCTTGTCGGTGCTGAGAAAGATCATCGGGCGCCCCTCGACCCAGACACTGAACGCGTCGAGGCGCTGTGAGTGCCCCCGGACCTCGACCGGGATGATACCGTGCGCCTCGAGCAAGCCGACCATGTCGGGAATGGGGCCTAGGCCGAGCCCCCATGCGTCGCGCACGTGCTCTGCGAGCGCCTCCGCCTCGTCCAGCGTCGTGGCGGGGCGCTGCAACGGAGTGATCGCATCGGCGGGAAACTCGACATACTCCTCGAGGTAGCGCACGACCTCGCGCACGATCCGGCCCCGGGCGAGCACGTACCGCTGCTCCTTCTTCGACGCACCGCGTTGGCGACGGAAATGGCACTCGGCCGGCGGCAGCTCCGGCGGCTCACCGGTGGCAAAGAACTCGGGCGGAACGGCGAGAACGAGCGATAGGCGAAGCAGCGTTTCGATCTTGGGGCGCGTGCCGCCATGCTCGAGCTGACTGATAGCGCTCGGCGTGGTGCCGACCTTCTCCGCGAGCTCCTTTACCTCCAGCTGCGCCGCCTCCCGCGCGAGGGTAAGCCGCGCGGGGGTGAACGACTTGACGGTCGCGGCCAGGGCGTCGAGTTCGGTGCTGGAGAGGAACGGGCTCACGGGATGACAGCGCTCGGGGGGCGTACGGAACGACAATGCGCGGCGCCCGCCAGGAGGCAGGCGAAGCGACGGGCAGAGATGCGAATAGAGCACCGGAGCCGGGACGCCCATCGGGGACGGCCCGGCCACGCGCCCGGGGATCAGGCTCCTTCCGTCTCGCCGTCCTGGACGGCGGGCTTCTTCTTGAACGGCAGCACCTTCGGGCGGACGACGGTGGCCGGGCCCGGAAGCACGGGTGGCAGCGGCGCCTCGGGCGCCGTCTCCCCGCTACCGCTCCCCATCTGGTAGATCGGCTCGACGTACCCCCACCGGCTGATCCGCCCCCCCGTCTGGGCAATCGGCTGCTTCAGGAAGACCGCCTCGAGTCCGCCCTCCGGGTTGCCGTAGTGCCCGAGCACGATTCCGATGTGCGGGTCACCAGGCGCGGCGAAAAGATCCATCTGGCCACTGTTGATCTCGGCCAGCCAGCCGGCGCCCTTGTCGTTGCTCGGGAACTGCGACCACGCATCGTCCGGGCTCCGGTTCCCGCAGGCGTAGGGCCCGATCAGGAAGGGGCCCGCCTGCACCCGGAAGGCCCCGCCGGCCCCGTTCACCACCGTCATTCCGAGGTTCGGGACCGCCTCGATGGCGAGCCTGAGCTGGTAGACGACGAAGGTGAAGATCGTGAACCCGAAGAGCTGCATGTTGCTGCCGGCCTCGGGGTCGAAGTGTCTCCCCGCGTCCCGGTACGCCGCGTCGAGCGCGGCGTGGAGTGCCCGCCGGGCCGCCGTCGGCAGGTGTCTACCGAGGTCCAGCGCCAGCTCCGGATCGTTCCGCGCGTCCATCGCCCACTCCCGTCCACTCAGTGATCGCCGTGCTACTGCTCACTTGATGACACAAAATGTAGCGCACTACACGATCCATCAAGAGGCAGGGCCCGCGACTGGGGTGCGGTGGGATCACGCGGGCCAAAGGCGGGCCGCGCAGGAGAGGGGCGGCGGCTCGCGCCGGCGGGTAGGGAGGAGAGTGGTGGCCTCGCCGACCTTTTCCGACGGGCTTCCACCGGTGCCACGGCGGCACAAGGAACGATAGCCTTCGGAGTCCCGATTCCGAGCACGCCCCTTGGAGAATCTCGTTCTACTCGCGGCCGCTGCGGGCGCCGCGGTCCTGTGGCACCGACACACGACGGCCAGGTTGGCGCTGCCGCCCGATGTCAGGCAGATCGACAGCCCACGAGCGATGGCCCGCGCGCAGCGCCTGTTCCGACAGTATCAATCGCATCTGGAGCACGGCGGGATCGCGATCCCCGACGAGCTGACCGCGGCAGCGGGCGAGGTCCGCGCGGCCCTCGTGCTGGTCATGCTCGATCGGGCACGGCGGTCGGAGACAACCCCGGAGATGCTCCGCGCGGCTCGGACGGCGTACGCGTTGCTCGGCGATCATGGCTCCACGGCGCGTCGAAAACAGGCCGTGACCGCGCCCCAAGGTTCGCCTGTCCGCGAACGGCAGGAGAAGGAGTTCCTGAGGAGCGAGATCGCCGCCACTCAGCTGGCCACTCGGGAGTTCGACACGTGGTTCCGCTCCGGGCTGGGCACGTTGGGGGTGGACCCCGCGGTAGCCGGTTGGGACATCCCGGACGAGGCCGCGGCCACCGCCGAGAAGGTCCTGCGCGAGCTGAAAAGTCTGTTCGACCCAGCCCCGCAGTCTCCGCCCACCGCGGTGCCGGGTGACGGCGGCGGACCGTCCGTTCCGTCCACCTCGCAGGAGAAGGCTGCCTGGTGGCGCGCTCGCATCGCGGAGCCTCCACGCGAGCGGATCCAGACGATCCTCGCCAAGCTGGTCCAGGCGGTGGACGAGGGGCGGCGCGAGGAGTTGAGCACGAAGGTCGCCCGCATGACCCCGCACTACCTCGCGATCCTGTGGCGCGTCGGCGCGGACCGGCTTGAGGCAGAGCGTCGCCGCATGCTCTGCCTCGTGATCGACAACTACCGCGACGCGCTCATCGCGCATATCGACGAAGGTCGGACGATGGACGCGCGTATGTGGGAGCTCGTCTCGACGCTCCTCGGGATGGCGGCCACGATCGAGATGGTACTCCTCCAGGAGAACGCGCAGGTGTTCGAGCGGGTCTACACTCCCGAGTTCGCGCTCGCCGGCCCGCCGATGGGAGCAGACCTGGTGCGTGAGGAGTTGGAGCGACGGTAGGTGGGCGGTCGGGGGCGCCCCCCCGGGGCGCACCCGCCACCTTCACCAAGCTACACGTCGGCCTCGGGATGGGCCGCGTACCAGTCGTGCGCGCGCTGGACCTGATCCAACCAGAAGAACGTCGCCTTGTCGCTGCGCGGGTTCTTCACCAGGCCGAGGAGCTTCATAAGGTTCCAGAAGCCGTCACTCGGGTTGTCATCCGCCTTGCTCACCACGAGCGCGCTCGCCATGAAGCCGTGCCGCTCGTAGGTCTCGAAGCTCAGGAATCCCAGGAAATCCCCGAGCAGGTCTCGGTCGATGTCCCGCCAGTCGCCGATGTCGATCTGGAAGGGGTCCCCGCTGCCCACGTTCGGCAGGCGGAAGGTGACGCCGTGCACCAGGTCCGAGTAGCGGATCAGCTGTCGCCTGCGTCCGGTGTCCGCGATGCGGTGGCGGAGCTCCCCGAGTGCTGCCGGGTCTCGGTCGGCATAGGACCAGTGGATGCGGCGAAACGCCGCGAGTGCGTCGTCGTGCACGGGACGGGCTCCGAGATCGGGCGCGGTCACGGGATCAGTCCCTCGAACGGGCGGCACTCGCCGTCGCGGTGGATCATCGCGTGACAGTTCGCGCACACGATGGCGAGGTCCTCGAGGGTGGTCACCACGGGCGAGTCGAGCGTCGCGAGCGGGAGCAGGTGGTGCACATGCGCGAAGCCGCGCCCGAGCTCACCGTATCGCTCCTCGAAGTCGAACCCGCACCCCGGAACCTCGCACCGCAGTCGGCTGTCGGGAGCGGCATCGAGCACCGCCTCGATCTTCGCGGCGCGCAGCGAGCGCTCTCGCGACCGATGCCGGATCATCAGAACGCGATCGGCACCTTCAAGGGCACCAAACACCTCATCGACAAGCGCGACGGGTGACGCCGACCCGCCCAGGTGCTTCGTCCAGAGCTCCTCGAGTCGCCGGGCGGCGGCCGGCTCGATTTCGATACCGGAGGACTGGGTTCCCCAATGCACTCGTGACAACGGCGGCACCTCGATCCTGTGCACGCGCAGCAGCTCGTCGCGATCCGGGTCCAGGAGCGCGTCGAACGCGACGCCGACGTAGTTCGCCTTCACGCCGCGCATGGCCTTGTCGGCATCCCAGTGGGTGTCCGGATACGGGGCTCGCGTCACCCAGCCGCTCGCCAGGATACCCCGGCCCCGGCTCCCCTGCCGGAGGAGGAAGACGCGGGCGCCGATCGGGATGCGTTTGGTGTTCCCGCAGCTCCAGGTGCCCGACACGGCGCGACCCGACGCGAGGTCGGACGCTTCCTGCGCCAAGGTGGTCCAGTCGAAGCTGTCGGGGTTCCAGGTGAGGAGGTAGGCGGGCATGGATGCCTTGGTCGTTCGTCGCGGCTCGGCGACAGCGTGTCGAACGCGCTCGTCAGCGCCGGGGCGTCGGCAACCTGCTTCTCACCGCGAGGACCCACAAGGTCACTGGGCTCCCTGAGCTACTCGGGCGACAGTGCCAGGAGCGCGAGGGTACGGATCCTCGCCGACCGCGAGCGGAGCAGACGTTCGGCGTGCCCGCAGCGGACCCTCACCAGAATGGCGAGCGGCAGCACCACCTCGCGTACCACGGCCGCGTCATCGTCCGGATTGGTTGGTGGCGGCTTGAAGAGCCCCGCCCACGGGATCTCCGGCGTGAACGCGAGCTCACGACCCTCCAGGGCGTGCTCCTGCTGGTCATCCCGAGCTTCCGATAGGAGCGCTGCGACGAGCGCCCGCAGGATCTGCGACACCCCAGCAGTTGCCTCGGCCGGGTCGTCGATGCCGGAGAGGTCGTGACTCGCTGCTGCCGCCTTCTCCGCCGCGCTCAGCGCTCGCTCCAGTGCGGGGTCGGCCCCTCGCAGCTCGATCACCTCGTCGGCCGTGCGGCGGGCCCACGGTGCTCCGACGAATGGCATCGTCATGGCGCTGGATGACGCTCCATGTCCGCGAGGCGCCGCACGGCCTCGCGACGAACGTCTGGATCAGGCGAGCGCCGCCAGGCACGTAGATCCCGGATGGTGGGACGGGGCAGGTCGGCCGCGGAGACCCAGCCGTCCACGTAGTCCGCCCACCACTCCCAGGCGCGACGGCCGCCGAGGGAAACGAGACCCCACACGGGTGACACGGCCCCGCCGGGGGCACCCGACTGCTCAAGGACCACGATGCCTGTGGCGCGCTCGAACGCCCCGGCGGTAGCCGCGCGTAGTTCGGCCGACCAGCGGCGGTCGAACTGGAGCCGAACCGGCCCGGGATCCTCCACCACGGCCAGAGCGTCGATGACGTCGCGCACCGACGGCCCATCGGTCCATACGACGCGGTACTCGAGCGCCCCGGTATCTGCCCCGTCATCGGGGAGGATCGAGAAGCGGACGCGGTCATCCAGGCCAGCCGCACGAAGGCTGAGGCGAATCCACGCCGGGTCGCCCCCTTCTAGGGGAGCGGGGGTTGAAGGAGAGCAATGTGTCGGCATCGGCGGGGCAACAGGATGCTCACACCAAGCGAGCGTCGGGGCGCCGCCGGCAAGCCCCGGCCAATGGAGCTGTGGCCCCGGTGTGCCAGGCACGTGCCCTCAACGTCGATGACCATCGAGCACTGCGACCGAAGGGTAAACAGCCGGAACTGGTAGCCTCCTCGCGTTCGCGCGGGATGCAGAGGTCCGCCTCTAGTCGCCTGCCTCGATCGCCCAAAGCAGCGAGAGCACCTGGCCGAGGCGTGGGATCGAGTGCGTGCTCTCGAACATCTCGACGCTGTCGCCCCCTAGCCAACGACCGTCCGACGACGAAAGCCAGACGAGCGGATCGACCGGCTCCGCGCGCGGGTTGGGGGACTCGCCGCGGGCGACCGCCTCACCTGCACTTCCACGCGGCAGGGGGCGACGCCACTCCGCGAGGGGATACCGCCAAGCCTCGGACCTGACGAGCCACTCCACATGGCCATCGACGCTGACCACAAGGGCGCAGGCTTCGCGCGACGTCTCGACCAGTCGCCACGCCGCGGCCGTGAGCGACACGTCGTACATCCCCGGATCCGCCAGCTCGGTCACTGTACGAAACGTCGCCTCGCGCCCGGCAACGTCGCGCGCGAACAGTCGGCGCGGCATGAGGAGCTCGGTCGCGAAGTCATTCGCCTCCCACTCGAGCCGACGCGCGTCGATCTCCCGGGCGCGAAGGTCCGCGTCGGCGCAGTAGAGAGCGACGCCGACGTTCTTGTGTCGCGGGATGTGGTAGTGCCCGAGCTCGTGCGCCAGCGAGAACCGCCGACGTCCCCGATCCTGACCCGCCGCGATCATGATGCCTCCGCCGCCGTCAGGCATGCGCAGAAGGCAGGCTGCGTAGCCGCAGTCGGCCACCTGCGACTCGCACACCTCTAGGCCATCCTCGTCGAGGATCGGATCCAGGTCGCAGCGGCGCGCGTCGCGCGCGTCGGGCGGAAGTCGATATTGCCGGAAGAGCTGCGCCTTCTGCCTCCCCTCGCGGCTCTGACGTGCTGGATCGGGGGACGTTGCGCCCCGCGAGGGCGGTGTCGGCATGCCCGGAAAGCTCGGTCAGTCGGTCGGCTTCTTCGGGTGCTTCTGCTTGAGGTACGCGGCGAACTGCTGGAGTTCCTTCTGCGCGTCGGGAGGTAAGCTGCGGAGGAGACGGAAGTGGGCCAGCTCGTGGGCCTCCAACTGCTCCACGGGAGCGCCGACGAGGTGGGCGGGTGTCACCTCGAGCGCGTCCGCGAGGTCCCTGATCGTGCTGAAGGACGGGTTCCGCTCACCCGACTCGATCTGCGAGATCGCGGACTGCGAGGTGCCCACCAAGCGGGCCAGCGCCGACTGGGAGAGCTTCTTCTCCTCCCGAAGCGCCGCGAGCCGCGCCCCCAGCTTCTGCTCCGTCATGGACCAGCCTCCCCGAACAAAGGCCGAGGGATATGTAACGATTTCGAAATCGTCTTGTATGCCATCACCATTCTTCCTACCTTCGGGGCACGATACCGGATCGTGATAGATGCTAGCACGATTCGGCACCCCTCGCAACTGGATTCTGCCTGGAGACCACGATGGCCAGCAACGACAAGGATAAGCCGACGCACCCGCCCCACCCCCCGCACCCGCCCCACCCGGGCCCCGTGGACCCGCCGAAGCCGCCGCACCCGCGTCCGGTGGGCTGAGCGACTCATGAGCGCCGAGGCGTCCCGAAACCGGAACGAATCTGGGGAGGGGTATCCTCCCCAGCCCACGGGGTCGCCTTCGGCGACCCCGTGGTGGCACCTCTTGTCGGAGCGGCTCGAGAGCGAGCTGCGTGAGCTCGATGCGGCTGGGATCCCGTACGAGAAGGACACGACGGCCGAAGTGGCCGGAGTCCTCCGCCTGCACCTTCGTCCGACAGTTGATGGCGTTGAGATCCCGCTGAGTGCGACCTTCCCCGACAACTACCCGTACTTCGCCTTCTCCGTCGAGGCGCCGACACTCGACCTCGCCCACCACCAGCATCCGATCGGCAAGTCGCTGTGCCTCCTGCCGCGAGGTACGTCGTGGTGGCGCCCGGAAAGCGACCGTCTCGCGCACTTCCTCCGCGACCGCCTGCAGCTCGTTCTCGACGCAGGCTCGACCGAGGACGTGGCGGCGGCGGCGCCCATCGAGGAACACGCGCCCGAGCCGTTCAGCGACTACTACGGCTACGAACGCGATGCGATCGTCCTGGTAGCAGCTGGCGATGATGGACGCGCCCGGGTTCCCGCCCATGTATCGGCGGGAGCGATCATGCTGGGCGTAGAGGACGTCACCCCAGACGCCGCCGTCCCGGCGCTCCTTCGGGGCGCACTGCTAGAAGTCCGAGACGACGCGGGCGCCGTCGTGCTGCGAGCGCCCGAAGCCCTAGCGGCCCGGTATCGGCGAAGGATCCAAGGGCGCTGGTCGCGGGTCGGCGTTGCCGTGAAGCCGACGTCGTTCGACGCTGCGGCCAAGGAGGTGTACGAGGCCGGCGCAGAAGCCGACACGCATCGCAGCCATCCGCCCAGCGTCGCGACGCAGGACGGAAGGACCATTCGAGTCCGCGCTGTCCTGTTCCCCGAGGAGCGGCGCTGGCGCGGAGAGTCGAACGCCATCGGGGATGGGTGGGTCTTCGTCATTCGACTTCAGACCTCGGGACCGACGCAGATGCGTGCTCGCGTCGGCGGCAAGCACGCTCGACACCAACTTCGGGGAGCTCCGGCGAGCCCCGCGGCCGCTGCACCAGTGCACTACCTGGCGAGAGCTTGGCGCTACGCTCCAGGCGACCTCGCGGCCCGGGCGCCCGAACTCGTTCCGCTCCGCCCGCACACGGTTGCGCTGTTCGGTCTGGGATGCGTTGGTGCGCCGAGCGCGTTCGAGTTCGCCCGCGCCTCCGTGGGCAAGCTCCGACTCCTGGATCATGACGCCGTGGACCCGGCGACGACGATGCGCTGGCCGTTGGGCGCAATCGTGGCTGGTCGGCTCAAGGCGCCGACGCTGGCACAGATTCTCGCGATGAACTACCCGTACGTTCAGGTGTCGCACGAGCAGCATCGCATCGGCGCCCCTCGGTCCATCTCTGCTGATGGTTCCTCGGAGATCGAGTCCGAAGCGGCGGTCATCGCGCGGATGCTCGACGGGGCTGCCCTGGTCTACGACGCGACCGCGGAGTGGGGCGTGCAGCGATTCCTCGCGGAGGCAGCGCGCGCCCGCGGCATCCCCTACATCGGTGTCGAGGGATCGCCTGGAGGCTGGGGCGGCATGGTCGTGCGCATCGTTCCTGGCGAGACGGAGGGCTGCTGGCTCTGCCTTCAGCACTGGCGCCACGAAAATCCCGAGAAGGGGGGGGTCAGACCTCCGCCTCACGACGCGAAGCGCGGTGACGTTCATCCGGAAGGCTGCGCGGACCCCACGTACACCGGGGCGAACTTCGACCTGATGGAGGTGGCGCTCATGGGCGTGCGCACCGCCACCGGGACCCTGAGCGCCGGCACCGAGTGCGCTTATCCGTGTCCCAGCTGGGATGTCGCAGTGCTGGAGCTGCGCGATGCCGACGGGAGCCTGCTCGCTCCGAGGTGGACCACACACCGATTGATGCGGCACCCCGCGTGTAGGGAGTGCGCGCGGCGCGAATGAGTGGCGGGGTCACGACGGATCCGATGAGGGCGGGTACGCCGATCGTGTGGTTCGCCGCGGGGGTGATCGACCGGATGGCGGCCGAGGCAGCGCGCACCTTCCCGCTGGAGACGGGCGGTGTGCTGATGGGATACACCGACGCCATCGGAGCGGACGTCGTCGTGCGCGAGTGTATCGGGCCTGGGCCGCATGCCGTGCACCATGGATCGGCTTTCGTTCCAGATCATATCTATCACGAACAGGAGGTCGCTCGCATCTACGCGCAGTCGGGGCGTGTCTGGACCTATCTCGGCGACTGGCATTCGCACCCGGACGGACGACTGGAGCTCAGCACCGCCGATCGCAGGACGGTGAAGTGGATCGCGCGGGCGGTGGACGCGCGTGCTCCCAACCCGATCATGGCCCTGATCGCGGGTCGAGCCACACCGGTGGACGACGACGCTGTAGGCAACGGTACCTCGGGCACCGTCGAGGATTTTCAACGCTGTGGTTGGAGCATCGGCGCGTGGCGCCTCGACTCGAGATCGCCACGCTGGTCAGCGATCTTCCAGCGGCGTCGGCTCGTCCGCTGCTCCGTGGCGACGTTCAACGCGTCCATCCGCCACTGTGACTAACGGACCTCAAAGGCGCCGCCGGGCACACGGGTAGTCCGCCTCGCGGCGGCCGAAGTTGACGAGGCCTGGACGGGCGAGAGGCGCGATCGTCCGACCGGCCGGCCGGTCGGACCAGCGGCGCGACCCGCCGCACGGCACTGCGACTCGGCGCGGCTCCAGCGTAGGCGCCGCCGGGCGACAGGTCGCCTGGAACTCCGTCGGATGAGCCCCGCGGACGCCGACCCTACCAGTCGCGGTCGCACTCGAACGCGTTCCAATCGCAGGAAGGGCACCTGCAATTGCAGTCCGCGGACGGCTCATCACATTCGCAGATCTCCTCGTCGGCCGGCCGGTCCGCCGGGGTGTCGGGGGAACTGACCCGTCGGTACGGGGACGCCAGTCCACCGGACCTCCACCTGGCCACCGTAGGGACCGGCGGCACGCGAAGCGAGTGGGGCTGCCACGCCACAGCGGCGCGGTCGAAACGGGAATCGCGCGGCCCAGCATTGCACCGGCGCCCAAACAACCGGATCTTGAACGCCTTCCAGCCGCACGCTTCTCCGACACCCCGTTCCGCCGATGAGCGAGGCACTCTGCCCATCCACCGAAAACTTCCCCGCTAACGCGGGGCGGGGCGCGGGCGCTTGCTCGATGCTGGGGCGGCGAGCCACCGGATGAGCAGTACCTCACTACCCAGAACCGGAGGCCGGGACCTCACGTCGGTCCCGACTAGCCCGAACTTCGGCTTCCTCGCGGCGCACGACTCGATGCTGGTACGGCTCGGCGCGCTCGCGGAGCTGTACGCGCTCTCCGACCCTAACACCGCCGTCATCAAGATCCGCCAGCTCGCGGAGGGGCTGCTGCAGCAGGCGGCGGCGCGTCTCGGGCTCGATGTCGGACCGGAGGCCAGCCAGTTCGAGCTGATTCGTACGCTCGAGTTCCGGGGGCTCCTCGCGCGCGACGTCGCCGACCTGCTTCACCACGTCCGGCGTGCGGGGAACGACGCCGTCCACGCCTTCCGCGGGACGACGGGCGAGGCGGTGGCACTGCTCCGGATGGCGCGGACGCTCGCGGTCTGGTTCCACCGCACCTTCGCCGCGCCGGGCTTCGCCCCCGGACCCTTCGTGGCGCCCGCCCCTCCCGAGGATCCCGCTGCTGCGCTCCGCGAGGAGATCGAGCGTCTGCGCCAGGAGGCCACCGCGGCGCGAGCCGCCGCCGACGCGGCGCGTACCGAGGCGGCGGCATCCGCCGAGGCGCGGCTCGCCGAGCAGCTCGCGGAGATCGAGGCGACCGCGCGGCGGCAGCTCGACACCGCCACCGCCGATCGTGAGGCCGCGCTCGCGCTGGCCGAAGAGATGGAGCGCGCGCTTGCGGCCGAGCGGGAGCGGCACGAGGCCGAGCTGGTGGCAGTGCGCGAGAGCGTCGCGGCGCGCCCTGCGGAGGAGCGAGCGCGCGAGGAGGCCGAGGTGGCGCAGCGCGCGCAGGCCGCCGCCGCGGCGCTCGACCTCTCGGAGGCCGACACGCGACGGCTCATCGACGCGCAGCTCCGTGCAGCTGGCTGGGAGGCCGACAGCGAGATGTTGAGTCACGCGCGAGGGGCACGCCCACATCGCGGTCGCAACCTGGCGATCGCCGAGTGGCCCACGGCGAACGGGCCCGCCGACTACGTCCTCTTCGCCGGTCTCACCCCGCTCGCCGTCGTTGAAGCCAAGCGCAAGGCGCGTCACGTGCCGTCGGCGCTCGAGCAGGCAGCCCGCTACTCCCGCGGCTACAGGGCCGCTGTCGGCGAGAGCATGAACGGTCCGTGGGGATCGGGCGATGACGTCTTCCACGTCCCGTTCCTCTTCGCGACGAACGGCCGTGCCTTCCTCCGCCAGATCGTCGAGCAGAGCGGCATCTGGTTCCGCGACGCCCGACGCGCGACCAACCATCCGCGCCCGCTCGACGGCTGGCACAGCCCCGAGGGGCTGCTCGCGATGCTCGAGCAGGACCCGGCCGCTGCGGACCAGGCGCTGCACGACCTGCCAACCGATCCCCTGCCCCTCCGCGACTACCAGCATGAGGCGGTGCGGGCGGTCGAGCGCGCGCTCGTGACGGGCCAGCGCGAGGTGCTCGTCGCGATGGCGACCGGCACGGGGAAGACGCGGACGGTGGTGGGGCTCATCTACCGGCTGATCAAGACGCGCCGATTCCGTCGGGTGCTCTTCCTAGTGGACCGGAAGCAGCTGGGGACCCAGGCCCTCGGCGCGCTCACGACCGTGCGCCTCGACGGCCTGCGCACCTTCGCCGAGATCTACGACGTCAAGGAGCTCGCCGATCTGGTGCCCGACGACGACACCAAGGTGCACCTGGCGACCGTGCAGGGGCTGGTGCGTCGCCTCCAGGCGGCGGAGGCCGGAGAGATCGAGCTGCCGGTCGATTCCTACGACTGCATCGTCGTGGACGAGGCGCACCGCGGCTACACGCTCGACCGCGAGATCGGGGACTCTGAGCTCGGGATCCGGAACGAGGCCGAGTACGTCTCGGCGTACCGCCGCGTGCTCGACCACTTCGATGCGGTGAAGATCGGGCTGACCGCGACGCCCGCGCTCCACACGACCGAGATCTTCGGCCCGCCGGTCTTCCAGTACACGTACCGCCAGGGCGTCATCGACGGCTGGCTCGTGGACCACGAGCCCCCAGTGCGCATCGAGACGGAGCTCTCGCGCGCGGGCATCAACTGGGCGGCAGGCGAGGAGGTGCAGGTCTACCGCGTCGGGCGTGACCAAGTGGAGATGTTCCGCACGCCCGACGACCTGGGGTTCGACATCGACCAGTTCAACCGCCTGGTCGTGACCGAGAACTTCAACCGGGCCGTCTGCTCCGCGCTGGCCGAGCACATCGACCCGGCGGAGCCAGGGAAGACCTTGATCTTCGCGGCGAGCGACAGCCACGCGGACATGGTCGTTCGCCTCCTGACCGAGGCCTTCGAGGAGCGGTACGGCAGCATCGAGCACGGGACCGTCGTGAAGATCACGGCGGCAGCGGACAACCCGAGTGGGCTCATTCGCCTCTACAAGAACGAGCGCCGCCCCGTGGTCGCCGTGACGGTGGACCTCCTCACGACCGGGGTCGATGTCCACCCGATCGTGAACCTGGTCTTCCTCCGTCGCGTGCGAAGTCGGATCCTGTACGAGCAGATGCTCGGGCGCGCGACCCGCCCCTGTCCGGAGATCGGCAAGGAGGTATTCCGGATCTTCGACGCGGTGGACCTCTACGCCGCGCTCGAACCACACACGGCGATGAAGCCCGTCGTGAAGTCGTCCGCCGTCTCGATCGCCACCCTGCTCGCGGAGCTCGAGAAGGCGGTCGCGGTGGACGCCGCAGATGCACAGTGCATCATCCATGAGCAGCTCGTCGCTGCGCTGCGCCGACGCCGCAATCGCCTCGAGCGCGCCGCCAACGAGATCGAGACGCTCTCGGGCGACCGGCCCGGCCCTCTCGTGGAGCGGCTGCGGCACATGACCCCGCACCAGGCGGCGACGTGGCTACGCGAGCGGCCGGGGCTCGTGAATCGCCTCGACCTCCACGAGCTCGGGGAGCGCACGCTCCTCATCTCCGAGCACCCGGACCAGGTGGTGGACGTCTCGCGCGGCTACGGCTCCGATGCGGCAGGCGCGCGGCAGCGGCCCGAGGACTACCTCGACGCCTTCGGCGCCTGGGTGCGCGAGCACCAGAACGACGTGCCCGCCCTGCTCGTGGTGACGCAGCGGCCGCGCGATCTCACGCGGGCCGACCTCAAGGCTCTCGCGCGTGTCCTCGGCGACGCCGGCTTCACCGAGGCGCAGCTCCGGGCCGCGTACCGGGACGCCACCAACCAGGACGTGGCGGCGACCATCATCGGGTACATCCGGCAGCGCGCCCTCGGCTCGCCCCTCGTGCCGTACGAGGAGCGCGTCCGCCGCGCCATGCACCGTCTGCTCGCGAGCCGCTCGTGGCCTGACGCGCAGCGCCGCTGGCTCGAGCGCATCGGCCGGCAGCTCGAGCGCGAGGTGATCGTCGATCGCGAGGCGCTCGACCGCGAGCAATTCCGGGCGCAGGGCGGCGGCTTCGAGCGGCTGAACAAGGTCTTCGGCGGTCAGTTGCCCGAGATCCTCGGCGAGCTGCAGGAATCCATCTGGCAGGAGAGCGCCTGACCGCGCCCTGCACCATCATCAACACCCACGTACACGATGCACACGCAGGAAATCGTTCAGCGCCTCTGGGGCCTCTGCCACGTCCTCCGCGACGACGGCATCACGTACCACCAGTACGTGACCGAGCTGACCTACCTCCTCTTCCTGAAGATGGCCCAGGAGACGGAGACCGAGGGGCAGATCCCCGAGGGGCACCGCTGGGCCGACATCACCGCCCGCGAGGGTGTCGAGCAGCTCGAGTTCTACCGCGTCTTGCTCGTCCACCTCGGCTCGCACGGCTCGCCGCTCGTGAAGAGCATCTTCGCGAACGCCGCGACGTCGCTCCGGAACCCGCGAAATCTGTCGAAGCTCGTCAAGGACATCGACAAGCTCGATTGGTACTCGGCGCGCACCGAGGGGCTGGGTGACCTCTACGAGGGGTTGCTCGAGAAGAACGCCAACGAGACGAAGAGCGGCGCGGGCCAGTACTTCACGCCGCGCCCGCTCATCGAGACGATGGTCGCGCTCGTGCAGCCCCGAGCCGGCGAGGTGGTGCAGGACCCGGCGGCGGGCACTGGCGGCTTCCTCATCATCGCCGACCGGTACATCAAGGGTCAGACGGGCGACCTGTTCGCCCTGAACGAGGCCGAGCAGCGGTTCCAGCGTCGGGAGGCATTCTGGGGGATGGAGCTCGTCCCGGATACGCACCGCCTGCTCCTCATGAACGCGATGCTGCACGGCATCGAGGGGGATCACCTCGCGCTCGGCGACACGCTGTCGGCTGAGGGCGCGTCGCTGCCGCAGGCGGATGTGATCCTGACCAACCCGCCCTTCGGCACGAAGAAGGGGGGCGGACGTCCTACGCGGACCGACTTCACCTTCCCTACCAGCAACAAGCAGCTCGCCTTCCTCGAGCACGTCTACCGGGGGCTCAAGCCCGGCGGGCGCGCGGCGGTGGTCGTGCCGGACAACGTGCTGTTTGAGGAGGGCGTGGGCGCGCAGATCCGCGCGGACCTCATGGACAAGTGCGACCTGCACACGATCCTCCGGCTGCCGACCGGGATCTTCTACGCGCAGGGGGTGAAGACGAACGTCCTCTTCTTCACGAAGGGGCCGGCGCGTAGGGACACGGGCAACACAGAGCGAGTATGGGTCTACGACCTGCGCGCGAACATGCCGAGCTTCGGCAAGCGGACGCCGCTCACGCACAACCACTTCGCGGAGTTCGAGACGGCGTTCGGCGACGACCCGCTCGGCCGCTCGCCGCGCACGGACATGGGCGAGGGTGGGCGATTCCGTTCCTTCACGCGCGATCAGGTGCGGATGCGGGCGGACAACCTAGACATCGCGTGGCTGCGCGACGAGAGCGCGCAGCGGCATGATGCGCTGCCGGAGCCGGAGGAGATCGCCGCGGAGATCGTGGCGAAGCTCCGGGAGGCGATAGAGGAGATGGAGGCACTGAGCGAGGCACTGGCCGCCCCCGAGCCCACGGAGGCCTTGGCGTGAGCGCGGCACTGGACTTCAGTCACTATCCCTTCGATCCAGACTCGCTGCCTGCGGGGTGGGTGGTCACGTCAGTGGGGGCGGCGTCCATCGATATCAAGAGCGGCTTCGCTTCCGGAGCGCATAACTCCGACGGACACGGGGTCCCCCACCTGCGGCCGATGAACATCGGCCCGGAGGGGGAGATCGACATGAGCGACCTACGGTTCGTTGACGCCGAAGGTGGCCCTCGGCTCGCTCCGGGAGACGTGCTGTTCAACAACACGAACAGCCCCGCGTGGGTGGGAAAGACCGCGCTCGTCACACAGGAGGCGCCCGTCGCTTTCTCGAACCATATGACACGCCTGCGCATGGCGGAGGGTGTCGTGCCGCGGTTCGCGGCGTTGCAGCTGCAGTATCTCTGCACCAGCGGATACTTCCGGCACCGGTGCAAGAAGCACGTGAACCAGGCGAGCATCTCCGCCACGACGCTGGCGGAGACGGTGCCGTTCATCTTGCCTCCAACCGCGGCCCAGCACCGGATCGTGGCGAAGCTCGACGAGTTGCTCGCCAGCAGCCGTGCGGCGCGGTCGGCGCTCGATGCGGTGCCCGCGTTGCTGGAGCAGTACAAGCAGTCGGTGCTTGACGCCGCATTCGCAGGTGAGCTCAAGGGATCCTCGACCGGAACCCGCCACTGGACGCGCGCGCCTCTCGAGCAGCTCGTGACTGACGGCCGAAAGATCGCCTACGGAGTGCTCAAGCCAGGCGACCACGTTCCCAACGGCGTTCGACTTCTCAAGAGCGGTCAGGTTCGTGACGGCTATCTCGACCTCTCGGACGACTTCCGCATTAGCGAGGCGCTCGCCGCGCAGTACTGGCGTACGCGCCTTCACGGCGGAGAGGTCCTTCTGAACCTTGTGGGTGCCAGTATCGGGCGGTCCGCGGTCGCGCCGGCGGGCTTGGCCGGGGCGAACGTCAGCCGCGCCATCGCGGTGATTCCTGTCAATGACGGTCTCGCCGAATGGGTTCAACTGGCGCTTCAGGGACCGGCTGGACAACGACTCATGCGTGCCGCAACTGGCGGAAGTGCCCAGCCGGTCCTCAACCTCGGCGAGGTCCGCCAGATCGAGATTCCGGTCCCTCCACCATCTGAGCGAGCCGCTGTTCTTCAAGCGGTACGGGAGGCATTCGGCACCGCGAGCCGTGTTCTTGGCCGCTACCAGACCGCGATGCAGGAGCAGTCCCGGCTAGAATCGTCGTTCGTTGCGAAGGCCTTCCGCGGTGGGCTCGTGCCCCAGGACTCGGCTGACGAACCGGCTTCCGTGCTGCTGGAGCGTGGTCGTGCGCCCGTCGCGACCACGGCGCGGCGCCGTGGTCGCGCGGGTACTGGGATGTGACCGCAGTGGCCCCAAACCTTCGCGAGGCGCAACTCGCGGGCGAGCTCGCCGCCGCGATGGTGGACCTACTCCCGGGGAAGCCCCACCCCTTCGCCGACCAGGACCTCTCCTTCCCCGGCGCCGCGCACGCCGCGGGGGTGGGAGCCCGGTGGCGGGGCGGGAGCAAGATGCCGGCGCTCACGCAGCTCCTCGCCGACACGCTCGAGCACGAGCGACCGCGCTTCTGCCGGCTCGTGCTCGAGATCGTGCGCCGAGCCACCACCTACCGGCTGGCCAAGGGCCCGGTGACCCGCGAGGAGATCGACCACATCAACGGGGTCGTCGGCCGGATCGGGTTCAAGATCCCGGAGCTGCATGATCGGGCGTACCTAGAGTCGCTACCTCGCGAGACGTCTGCGGCCCCCGGCAACGCGCCGGTGGGGACCGCCCCCTCGGCGAGCCCTTCTCCGGCCAGGCTCGCGCAGCTCGCGGCCGACCTCCTCGCGCTGTCGGCCCTGCAGCCCACTCCCCGCGGCTTGGGGTTCGAGCGGTTCCTCAACGCCCTCTTCCGCGCCTGCGGGCTGGAGCCTCGGGAGCCCTTCTCGCTTCGGGGCGAGCAGATCGACGGCAGCTTCGTCCTCGACCAGGACCTCTACCTCCTCGAGGCGAAGTGGACCAACAGCCCGATCGGGCACAGCGAGCTGCTCGCGTTCGCGGGCAAGGTGACCGCGAAGGCGACGTGGACGCGAGGCCTGTTCGTGAGCTTCGGCGGGTTCACGACGGAGGGGCTCGACGCCTTCGCAAGGGGGCGCCCCACCGCGATCATCTGCATGGATGGCCTAGACCTGCACCACGTGCTCGCGGGGCACCTCGACCTGCCCGAGGTCCTGCGACGGAAGGCGCGCCGCGCGGCGGAGACCACCCGCGCGCACGTGCCGGTCCGGGAGCTGTTCCCGCAGGTGACGTGAGCAGGCAGTCTACGGCCCGCACCCACCAGCGACCCTTCACCGCTTGGCACTCCGAGTTGGGAGCCTGCTAGGGCATGACCGTGTAGAGGTGACAGCGTGACAGATCTTCGTTCCATCATCGGTAAACACGGCCCCGCGAAGCGTGGGCCGGTCGAACCCGTTGACCTCTTCCGCGCACTGAAGATCCGCGCTGGCAGCTCCATCAAGGAGATGTGGGCACCACAGGCAGACGCTCTTCGTGCGTGGGACGCTGAACGCGACAAGCCTGACGTCCTGTTCCAGCTGAACACCGGTGCTGGCAAGACCCTGATCGGTCTTGTCGCAGCACAGTCCCTGGTGAACGAGAGCCGAGGGCAGGTGGTCTACTGCTGCGCCACGAACCAGCTCGTCGAGCAGACGCGAAGCAAGGCGGAGGAGCTCGGGATCGCGACGGCGATCTACACTTCGCACGGATGGCTCGATCGCGACGTCTACGACCGGGCCCAGGGGCCGGTCCTCACCAACTACGCGGCACTCTTCAACGGGAAGAGCATCTTCGCCAAGCACGCCCTTCGCGGCGCCGTGTTCGATGATGCGCACACCGCGCACGACAGCATTCGGGGTGCGTACACCCTCTCCGTCAAACGCAAGGGCCATCCCACGATCTACGACGGAGTGGTGGAGCGAGTCCGTGACTACTTCGAACGTGTCGGGCGTGGCTATCAGTTCGACGCCATCGTCGAAGAGCGTGACACGTCTACGGTGCTCCTCGTTCCGATGTTCGAGGCGGTTCGCCACTCGGCAGACTTTCAGCGCCTGCTACTCGATGCGGGGGTCGAGGACGAGAAGACTCTCATGTTCGCCTGGGCACATGTCGGAGCCCACCTCGACCGCTGTGTAATCCTGATCGACGCTGGCGCGATCGAGATCACACCGCTGCTCCCGCCGGTGCACACGCATCGCGTGTTCCGGGACGACGTTCGCCGCCTCTACCTCTCTGCGACGCTGAAGGTCAACGACGAGTTCATTCGCACCTTCGGCCGTGAGCCGGCTCCCGTTATTGCACCCGGCGGGCGCGCTGGTGACACCGAGCGCCTCCTGCTGCTCGCCGAGTCGTCCATGATCGACGAGGCCGCTCGAGGCTGGGCGGAGGGGGCAACCCGCGGGCGCAAGGCTGTCATCATGGTGCCCTCCGGGGCGACGGCGCAGCACTGGGCACGCTACGCTCACGTCTTCGGCAGCGACGACGGCCACGCCCGCATCCGCCAGTTCGCCGCTTCCAAGGACGAGCGGCTGGTGTTCGTCGCAAGGTACGACGGCATCGACTTGCCCGATGACGACTGCCGGGTGATGGTGGCGGACGGCCTCCCCAGCGGCATGTCGCTCCTCGATCGGTTTTTTGAGAACCACCTCGAGCGTGCGGGCATCAGCGACTCTAAGATCGCCTCTCGCTTCGTTCAGCTCCTCGGCCGCACGAGTCGTGGGATGTCGGACTACGGGGCGGTACTGCTCATCGGGCGGCGTCTCTTGGAGTGGGTGCTCCCCCCCGTACATCGCGCCGTGCTGCCCGACCACATCCAGAAGCAGCTCACGGTGGGCGAGACGCTCTCCTCGAGCGGTGTGGACCCACAAGAGCTAATCACGAAGTGCTTGACGCAGGCCGATGACTGGAGGGATGTGTACGAATCCCAGATGGAGAGCGTGGCCCCTGAGCCGGCACCGCCTCGTGCCCACCAGAAGCGCGCGACCCAACTCGCGTGGGCAGAGCGGCGGGCAGCGGAGGCGCTCTGGGACGGGGATCCCCGGGACGCGGTCAAGGAACTGACCCAGTCCCTATCGGATGCGTACGACGTGGAGAAGGCGCTCGGAGCGTGGTTCGCGCACTGGTTGGGCTTCGCCCTGCAGCGGGCCGGAGACGCCAGCTCCGCCGTCGAGCGTTACCGGGACGGTGCGCGGGTCCGGCCCGCCCTTGGCCCTCTTCCCGACGAGCGCTCACTACCGGCAGCGACCGATGCCGAGGCACATTCGCCGCAAGCGACTCGGATGGCGACCCTGCTGGAGCGGAGGGGGATCGCCCGAGTCGAGAAGGAGTTGCAGCAGGCGGCGACGCAGCTTCGCGATTCCGATGCCTCTGCGGGTGTTCACGAGGAGGCGATCCGGACGCTCGGCGAATACCTGGGCTACAACGCGTGGAGAGGAGACCAGGACACAGGCGGCAAGGCGCACGACGACATCTGGGAGGAACCGAGTGAGAAGCGTGTCCTCTGCTTCGACGCGAAGACGAAGAAGGGGGCGTCCCGGTACACCAAGGAGTACATCGGGCAATCTGCGCAACACGCCCTTTGGGCTGAGAAGCGATATCCGGACGCCCAGCGCCTCCTCTACATCGTAGGCCCTCGGGTGGCCGCCACACCGCAGGCGACCCCACCCGCCGGCCTCCGAGTCGTGATGCGCGAGGAGCTGGCTCGTGTAGGGGGCGTGCTCGTGGGAATCTACCGTCGCGCGGCCGAGGGCAACCTTCCGCTCTTTCATGCCGCCGAGATCGAGGCCGGCCTCTCCGACGTGGGGTTCACGTGGGAGGAGCTCCCCGGCTCGCTGGAAACGGTTCGTCTCGACAGCATCGTGCCGACGTGATCACGCGGAGGGCGTGCTGGGGTGCACCTGTGCGCCCTCCGAGCCGCGCGTTCGTGGTCTACAAGTCGGCGTCGGCGTGCGTCTGACTGGGAGCTGGGCCGGGCCGGTTCACCCCTTCCTCGTTCAGCAGGACACCCGAGAACAGCTCTGATGCCACGCCGATGAGCAGGTACTCCTGAAACGCGAGCGAGCACGGCTCGAAGTCGGCCCAGATACTGTGCGACTGCGGACCCCACGCGGTGGCCCAGAACCAGACGGGCTCGCGTGGCGCGGGCGCGAGGGATGGCGCATCGACGAAAAGCCGCGCCGCCCAACGGCGGTACTTCGGCGAACATCGGCCAGCATCGTGGCCGGGACACGCGGCGGCGCTGAGGTCGCCGATGTGGTAGGCGTAGTTCGAGCCCCATCGGGCGAACTTCCCCGTGTTTGTGCGGATGCTGACGAGGTTCGCAGAGAGGTTCCCGTGCCCCTTCCCGTATTTCCCGGCCCGCCCGATGTAGAGGGGGAGGACGCGGCCGGCCGAATCGCGCCAGTGCATCATGTAGAGCACGCCCTCCAGCCCCAAGCCTCCGGTCGAAGGGTCGGCCATCACGCGCTCGACCTGCCGCACCAGGAGCGCCTCCATGGCCGCCGAGCGGCGGAGCACGAGCCGTCGGTTCTGGCCGAAGGGGACCGCGACGGCGCGACCCTGCACGTCACAGTCGAAGAGAGGAACGGCACTCTGGGCGATCGCGTGTCGCGCGCAGAACAGCTCCCAGAGCGCCAGTTTGTTGGAGGGCACCGCCGGAGACGCGAAGGTCATGTGTCGAGTTCCGGTGGACGCGCCCGACGCTCCAGCGGCTCGTGGTCGCCCCCATCGGCGAGCCACATGTCCATCAAGGCCGCGTACTTCGACATCTTCGGGTCGATTCGCAGCAGCGTCTCGCTCCACGGTAGGTCGTGGTCCTCCTTCAGTCGCTCCATCTCAATCAACCCAAAGAGGTGGTAGCACGCTTCAGTTCCGAAACTGAGATCACACTCCAGAGCGACAGCCGTCAGGCCCGAAGGGTTCGTTCGGGCGATCTTGTGCAACGAGCGAAGCGCGCTCGCGATGGCCTGTCTCGCCTGCTCACAGGTGATCCCGGCGTGCGATGCCGCAAGCTGTAGTGGTGGGGTCATGACAAATCCGACGAATTCAGCGGCCGCTCGGACGGACGGCATTCGCATTCAGGAGCCGTCGCACCGTGAGCCAGAGGTCTGGCCGTATACCGTTCCTCACCTGGCGTACCGCTCCTGCACGCACGAACTCCGGCCGGTACGCATCTCCTCTGGTGGTCATTTGGAGCCGCCGGAGGGCCCGCACCCTACGGGAAACTGGAGGCACCCAGATCGGCCATCGTTCGCACGATGTCCGCCGCCAGGACGGAGGCCATCCTCTCCGCCTCGTCCAGTACATCGGGCGTGAACGACGTCGCGACCAGGTTCTCCCCCGTGAGCTCCTGTACCCCGACCAGTACATCCACCTCGTCACGCTGGTACATGCGCGCCAGTGCGCGTTGGAGGAGCGGGAAGCGGAAACCGTCTGGCCAGTCGTCCGGGACAGCGCCGAGTAGCACTCCGCGGTACTGCCCCGTCGCCGGCACGGCATCGACGCGCGACAGCTGGCCGCCCAGCGACATGCCGCTGCCGAGCGAGAAGTCGATCGTGACCCGGCAGTCTGCGACGATGAGACCTTCGCGTTCGCACCAGGCGGCGTACTCGACGAGCTGGTACTCCGCCTCGTCCTTCTTCGCGAGGCTCTTGAAGCGAGCCTCCTGACCGAGACGCCGCCGGACCTCGGCTCGAGCGGCCGCGAGGTCACCGGTGCGATGGTAGCGGAAGATCCCTTCGCGGGTGATCGCCGCGTAGGATGAACGAGGCCCACCAGCACCGGGCGCCAGACGTGCGGATACCCATCGGCGCACATCGCGCTGGGCTTCGGCGAGTTCCTTGTGCCCGATCTTGAGGGCTCGGCCCCGGGCGCGCGCCATGTCGTCGCCTATGCGAGGACCGGAGCGACGCGGGGGTACCGGCCGAGCACCTCGCTCGCCTCGAAGGCGAACCGCCGGTACATCTCGATCACCGCCTCCGCGTCCATGTTGGCCGAGTACAGCTCGGGGAACTCGCTCATGAGGTCCTCGCCGCTACCGTCGCGGAACCGCCGCACGAACTCGACGAGATCCATGAGGTTCCGCCGCCCATCGTCTTCCGGGGGAAGCCCGCGTACGTTCTCGGTCCAGACATCCCGTGCGTATCGGGTCGGGTCAGACGTCATCACATGCTCGACGGCCACGCGCCGCACGTAGCACGGGATGCATTCCCCGCAGTGTGTCGTGCCAGCGGGCAGTCGGGCGTTCTTCCAGCAGCTGTGAGCATCCGGGATGGCACGCGGCAGAGCCGTGGCCACGACCTCGACGACCTCGCGCTTCGTCCGGTAGACGTACGGGTTCTCGATCGTGATCGGCACGTCGAGCGCGGCCGACAGGAAGCCCTGCATGGCTACGAGCACGTCGGGATGCGCCGTGTGTGTCGAGAACGCCCCGATCCGGCCCTGGCTGAGCGGGAGGTGGATCGCCATCTGGCCGTTCTCCGCCAGGTAGACCAGCTCGTGGTGTCCCGTTCGGCGACCGACCAACGCCCCGAGCGTGAGGAATACGAACGACCGCGTACGCTGGCTGTTCTCCTCCGCGTGCTTCAGCGCGGTCGGCCCGCCGTCGCGCGAGGAGACGAAGAACCGGCGGTGCCGCACCACCCCGCCCTCCTCGGAGACGAGGTGGGCCAGGTCGCGTTGGGCTCCCGACGTGAAGGTGTTCCGGGTCACGTGGCTCACGAGCTCCAGGGGACCCGGCCCCCTACCAAATTCCACGGCAGCGGCGAGCGAGTCGAGCCCACCGGAGAACAGCAGCGTCTTGCCAGCCGGAGACGGGGCGTCGAACTCCGACTCGGCGGTCCCGGGGGCTGCCTCGAGGTTGATGTTCCACCCGTCGTTGGACAGGAGCCAGAGGATGTTCTCGACCTGCGGAACCAGTGGGAGCAGACGAGCCAGGTTGGTGACCGGTACGCGCAGCTCGAACGTCCGACAGATGTCCTCTCGCTGTCCCCTCGGGGCCGCACGGTCTGCCGCGAAGATTGCCGCCGCGAGCCGTAGCAGGTCGCTCTCGAGCGTCGTCGGCGTCTCGAACTCCTCCTCGAAGTGACGCTCCCCGGTAAAAAGGTTCCCCTCAACTTCGAGCACGTGCCCCGGCGCCCCCCGACCGCGACGCGCGGCACCGCCGCCCTGCAGCTGCACGGCGAATCGGTGCGCGCTCATCGCGACCCTCGGCGAGTGCGGAGGGCATCTACGACTCGCGCGACATAGACGCGCCATGCCTGCGGATCGTTGGTCGGGCCTGCAGCAGCACCAGCGCTTCGCGCGGCTCCTCGCGCGACTGCCCTGAAGCGATCCTTGAGAGCCATCGCCTCCGAGGCAGTCGCAACGCGCCCCGCGGCGCCGAGGTAGCTAGGCAGGTCGCGCGAGACGTAGTAGCCAGCAGCTTCCGCGAACAATTCGGCGCCGAAGCCGGCGCCTCCCCCGGCCGCGGCCACCGTCCTAGCGAGTGCTCGACGGCCCATGTCGAGCGAGAGCCCGGCCGCACCCTCTCGACGGACCGCTTCGTCAAATCGCCGGAGCGCCTCGATGGGCGTCCGCGCTTCCACTGCAACCCCCACCGCGGCTGCCAGCAAGGGATGCCCGAAGTCGCCGAAGAGGCGCTCCCCCCGATCCCCCGCAACGGCTCGCCACAGCTCGGCGCTCTGCTGCTCTACGGGAACGTCGGTACGCCCGAGCACCGCGCGCGCAAGGCGCCAGTTGCCGGTATCGGCTGATGAATGACTCGTGGACGTTCCCACTACGAGTGCGTCGCGCGAAGGGTACCTGTTAGCTCAGGCCGGGCCGGACGGCCGATCGACCCCGACGGGTTCACGCTCGACGCGCGTCCGCTCGGCCGCCGCAATCTCGCGCTCGATCGCCCGCGCGGTAAGGAGCCCGGGGCGGCCGAAGATCTTGGCCCACTGAAGCGCAGCGCGCAACGTGGGGCGCTCCGTCAGCCGACGCACCAGCACCTGCAGCGCGTTCACGGGCACGAATACGAGCGTCACCTCCGCTTCGGTCAGGAACTCTCCTGCGACCTCGGAGAGCGCCGCCGCATTCTGCCTGAAGCCCGGTGCAACGATGAGGGCGGCGCCGACGTCGCTCTGACCACGCTGCCGCTCCCGTTGCAGCTTCACGTACTCGACGAGCGCGCGGAGCGCCGGCCAATCGGCGTTGAACTTGCCCGCGGTGGCCTTGGCGTCCACGACGAGCAACCGATCGTCGGGACGCTGAGCAAGGAGGTCTGCGACTCGCTGGCCGCGCTGCAGCCCACCCAGCCGCTGCACACGGCGGCCCAATAGGAACTCCAGGCCGTCGGCGACCGCCTCCTCAAAGAGACGCCATGGCTCACCGACAATGCCCGTCGGGAGTCGCATCTCGGCCAGGTCGGCCAGTACCTCGGCATACCCCGCATCAAGGGCACGCCACGTCGGTACGGCCCCGCCTAGCGCATCGACGAAGTCGCGCCACCCGATCCACCCCGCGCCACCGGATCGCGCCACTACCACCACGGTGCGTCCTGCCCGCTCAGCCGCGCGTCGCGAGTACTCGACGGCCGGCGTGGGGGTCTCCGCGTCGCACAACACCACGGCGTACAGGAGTGGGATCCCGAAAATGTCCGGCCGCTCGCACTCGATTTCTCGGACTGTGCCCGTCTGGCCGCGTGAGTTCGTGATCGTGAACCCAGCCGCCCGGAGGGTCCGGATCGCGATCTGCGTCGTCATGGTCACGCCGAACGTGCTCGCGGACGAAGGCGAATCAGCCGGGGGATTGGTCACCGAGTCCGAGGGGGTTGGCACGTCACAGAGCTGCTCTCGCTCGCGAGCGCGATTGTGCACCACAATCCTGACACGTGCCACCGGGGGCCCTTGGCACGTGACCGGAACACCCCGATTTCATGCCGCCAGCATGACACGAGGTGCCGCCGACACACTGAATGTCGGCGGCACCTCGCAACACGTGCAACTACGTGCGCACCAACTTCTTGTAGGCCACCCGGTGCGGCTGGTCGGCGTCGGGACCTTTTCTCCTGCGGAGGTCATCAACGTACTGCGCATAGTTCCCCTCGAACCACACCACCTCCGAGTTCCCCTCGAAGGCCAGGATGTGCGTCGCGACGCGGTCCAGGAACCAGCGGTCGTGCGAGATGATCACCGCGCAGCCGCTGAAGTCGATCACCGCGTCCTCGAGCGCGCGCAGCGTGTCGACGTCCAGGTCGTTCGTCGGCTCGTCGAGCAGCAGCAGGTTGCCCCCCTGCATCACCGTCTTCGCGAGGTGGAGCCGGTTGCGCTCACCGCCGGAGAGGTTCGCCACGAGCTTCTGCTGGTCGGCGCCGCGGAAGTTGAAGCTCGCGGCATACGCGCGGCTGTTGAGCTCCCGCTTGCCGACCGGGATCGTCTCGCGGCCGCCCGAGATCTCCTCCCACAGCGTCCGCTTCCCCTCGAGGGTGCGGTGCTGGTCCTGATACGAGATCTGCACCGTCTCGCCGATCTTGAGCTCCCCCGCGTCCGGCGTCTCGCTGCCGACGATCATGCGGAAGAGCGTCGTCTTGCCGGCGCCGTTCGGGCCGATGATGCCGACGATCCCCGCGCGCGGCAGGTCGAAGCTCAGGTCATCGAAGAGCAGCTTGTCGCCGAACGCCTTGCGCAGCCCCTTGGCCGTCACCACGTCGTTGCCGAGGCGGGGCGCGGGCGGGATCACGATCTCGTTCTGCATCACGCGATCCTGCTGCGCCTCGCTCGCGAGCTGCTCGTAGGCCTGCAGACGCGCCTTGCTCTTCGCCTGCCGCGCCTTGGGCGCCATGCGCACCCACTCGAGCTCGCGCTCGAGCGTCTTCTGGCGCGCCGATGCCGCCTTCTCCTCCTGCGCCAGACGCGTCTTCTTCTGCTCGAGCCAGCTCGAGTAGTTCCCCTCGTAGGGGACGCCGCGCCCGCGGTCGAGCTCGAGGATCCACTTCGCGACGTTGTCGAGGAAGTAGCGGTCGTGCGTGATCGCGACGACGGTCCCCGGGAAGCTCTCGAGATGCTTCTCCAGCCACGCGACGCTCTCGGCGTCGAGGTGGTTCGTCGGCTCGTCGAGGAGAAGCATGTCCGGCTCCTCGAGCAGCACCTTGCACAGCGCGACGCGGCGCTTCTCACCGCCGGAGAGATTCTCGACCGACGCATCGCCCGGCGGGAGCCGCAGCGCGTCCATCGCGACTTCGATCTTGTTGTCGAGGTTCCAGAGATCGTGCAGGTCGATGTACTCCTGCAGCGTCCCCTGCTCCTCCATCAGCTTCTCGTAGTCGGCGTCGGGCTCGGCGAACGCCAGCGCGATCGCGTTGAAGCGGTCGAGCTTCGCGCGCTGCTCCTTGAGCGCCTCCTCCACGTTGCCGCGCACGTCCTTGGTCGGATCGAGCTGCGGCTCCTGCGGGAGGTAGCCGATCTTCGTCCCCTTGTGCGCCCAGGCTTCGCCCTGGAAGTCCTGGTCGACGCCGGCCATGATGCGGAGCAGCGACGACTTCCCCGCGCCGTTGGGGCCGAGCACGCCGATCTTCGCGCCGGGATAGAACGAGAGCCAGATGTCGTCGAGGATGACCCGCGAAGGTGGCACGACCTTGCGCAGGCCCTTCATGACGTAGATGAACTGCGGAGCCATGGGGCGGGAGTGCGGAGTCCTGAGTGGCTGGATGGTGCGTACTCGAGAGGAAATCTAACGGGGCGCGGCCGATCACCTGCCCTTCAGAACCTCGCATCCACGTACACGTCGAACCGCCACCGCTTCTCCGGCCGGATGCCGCGCGCGAGGTCCAGGCGCACGATGCCGTCGAGGAGGGAGAGCCCCAGGCCGGCGCCCGAGAGGGGGGTGCCCCTCCCCCACTCGGTGCGCGCCCCCGCCCAGCCGACGTCGGAGAAGAGCGACGGGCGGGCGGCGAGCATGCGGCCGAGCCCCAGCTCGGCGCGCCCCAGCCAGAAGGCGTCGCCCACCCGCCCCGCGTCGCCGACGCTGTCCACGCGCGCGAACTGGCCGCGCACCGTCTGCACCCCGCCGACGAAGAAGGCGCGCTGGATCGGCAGGTCGCCCGCCGAGGTGCCGGCGGCGCCGGTGAGCCCGATCGAGAAGCGGCCGACCGGGCGCGCGACCGTCGCATCGAGCGAGACGCGGCCGTAGCCGGTCGTGGCGAGCGAGTCCTCCCGGCCGGTCATCGCCCCCTCGCCGCGCAGCCGCGCGTCGAGCCGCAGGCGCTGCGGGTCGGCGCCGAAGGAGCGCACGAGGTCGGCCGCCGCGCCGAGCGCCGACGTCCCGACCGCGTCGATGTTCTGCTGGAAGCGTGCGCTGCCGATCGCGTTCCCGAGCGAGAGCTGCGTGTTCGGCTCGACCCCCGCGCTCCGGTGCCGCTCGGCGAACAGCCGCCACCGGACGGTCGCGCCGCCCAGCGGACCGGGGGCGTCGCGGAGCCCGGTGAGCTCGACCCCGACGGTGCGGTAGTAGAACCCCTCGTCGCGCGCATAGAGGAGGTTCGCGAGGGAGGCGCCGACGGCGAGCGGGGCGCCCCAGTCGTCGTTCGCGACGCCCAGGCGGTGGAACGCGGTGAGCGCGACCTGCCTGCGCCCCGTGGATCGGGCGAGCGACAGCTCGCCGTTCGGCACCCGGTCGCCGACGCCCAGGCGCAGCTCCCCCATCGCGGTGTAGCCGGCGCCGAGCAGCGACGTGCCGCGCACGCCGAGCGACAGCCCCTCGACGCGGTTGTAGCGCAGCAGGTCGAGCCCCGTGCGCAGCGTCGGGCGCCGTGGCGACCAGGGCGCCTGGAGCCCGAAGTCGAGCGCCTCGAGCAGTTCGTCGCGCTGCGCCTCGTCGAACAGCGCCTCGCCGTCGTCGTAGATCGAGCCGGGGAGATCCGGCGAGTCGGCGAGCACCGCGGGGTTGCAGGGGAGACGGACGACGGTCCGCACCGCCCCCTCGAAGCGGGCGATGCGGCCGGCGAGGTAGGTCGAGTCGCCGCGCTCGCACGCCTCGCGACGCCGCGCCATCGTGCGAACGCGCGCGTTCCACCAGTCGGCGCCGATGCGGAGGTCGCGCGCCTGCGCGGTGTCGCCGGCCGCCTGGAAGGAGTCGGCCCTCGCGCGCAGGCTGTCCACGAGCCGCGTGTAGCGGCGGACGAGCGAGTCCTCGCGCGCCCGGCGCGTCGCCGCCGTCGTGTCGGCGGCACGGCGGCGCGTGTCGTCGCCCACGTTGATGGTGGCGGTGCCGCCGGTGCCGGCGAAGAGGGTGTCCTCCTCCGTCAGCCCGCCGGCGAGCGCGACCGTCGCCGCCGGCACCGGGTCGCCGACGTTCACGCTCTCGTAGCGGAATGACTCCGCCACCGTGATCGGCACGCGCAGGAAGCGCAGGTCGATCTCCCCCTCGCCGACGTGCGCGCGCGGGAGCCAGAAGCGCCCCTCGTGGAGCCCGTACTCGACGGTGATCGCGGTGATGCGCGCGCCCATGTCGCCGAGGATCGCACGACCCACCCGCCGTCCGTTGGCGTCCGCCCGGTTCGCCCTGAGCACCGAGTCCACGGCCTTCCGCGCCCGCAGCGAGCTGTCGGTGCGCGCCCGCTCGATCGCCGCCTCGAGCTCCTGCTTCTGCTCGTCCGAGGCGAGCGCCCAGAAGTCGATCTCCGCGGCCAGGCGGTAGGCGGCGCGCACGAGGCTCCCGCGCTCGGCGTCGAACCAGAACGACCCGACGAACGCCCGGTACGACGGCGTGCGCGCGGTGACGCGGAGCTCGCGGAGCGAGACGACGCGCCCGTCGGGGAGGCGGATGCTCGCCGAGTCGCCGGTCGCGTACCGGTAATACGCCTCGGCGCCGGTGGCGAGCGGATGGAGCAGCTCGTTCTCGTCCACCTCGACCCGCTGCGACGCCACCCCCATGACGTCGCCGGGGAGCCAGAGCGTCTCCTTCCCCGGGTAGTAGGGGATCGGCGTCGCGGGGCTCATGTCGACGTCCGCCTTCCCCATCGGAAAGGCGGTGCGCCGTCCGGTCGGCTCCACCCACGCCCCGCCCTCCCGCGACCAGCGCACGCGCGCCGACTGCTCGGTACGGAAGAAGAGGCGCTCGCGTCCGAGGCGACGCACGCCGACCCCCACGGAGAGGCGGAGCCAGCTCCGGGCGTCGTACGCCTGGAGCGCCGAGTCCTGCGTGACGCGTGCGGCGCGCGCCCGCTCGAACAGCTCGCGCGCCCGGTCGTCGCTGAACGCCGTGCGCAGATGCTCGGCGGTGACGGGGATGCGGCGGACCGGCCTGCGCTGCGTCCCGCGCCGGCTCGTCGTGTCCTGGGCGAGGAGGACGCCGGGCGCGAGCAGGAGGGGGAGGGCGAGGACGAGCGGAAAGCGCATCGGAGGGGGGAGGGCCGGGGTGGGGTCAGAGTGGGGTCGGAGTGGACGCCCGTAAGTCGTTGTCGCCCAAGAACCGGCCGCCTTCGCAGTCGCTCGGTGGTCGGGATCTACTCTCGGGTCTCGCGCGTTGTTTCGCCATGGGGCCCGCGACCGTTCGCGGTCCCGGCGCGCATCCGCCTCCCGCCTTTCCGCTCCCGACGCCCCGCACGTACCTTCCGAGACGATGGACTTTTCCGACTTCGGCGCCCTGCTCACCACCCGCCCGCTCCTCGCGCTGCCGCTCGCCTTCGCCGGCGGCGTGCTGACGAGCCTGACGCCGTGCATCTACCCGATGATCCCGATCACGGCGGCGATCGTCGGCGGGCAGGCGGTGGCGGTGCCGGAGGGGGCGCGCCCACCCCGCGCGCGGACGGCGCTCCTCACCGCCCTCTACGTGCTCGGGCTCGCGCTGGTCTATTCCCTCCTCGGGCTCGCGGCGGGGATGTCGGGGACGCTCTTCGGAGCGGTGAGCACCAACTTCTGGGCGCTGCTGGCGATGGCGAACGTGCTGCTCGTCGCCGCGCTCGCGATGCTGGACGTGATTCCCGTGGGGCTGCCGCAGGCGCTCACGACGCGGGCGGCGACGATGGGGACGGCGGGGCGCGCCGGCGGGGCGTTCGTGATGGGCGCGATGTCGGGGCTCGTCGCCGCCCCCTGCTCGGCGCCGGTCATGGCCGCGGTGCTCACCTGGGTCACGGCGACGCGGAGCGCCTCGCTCGGCTTCCTCTACCTCTTCGCCTTCTCGCTCGGGATGTGCACGCTGCTGGTGGCGGTGGGACTCTCCGCCGGCACGATCGCGCGCCTCCCCCGCGCGGGGACGTGGATGCTCTGGATCAAGCGACTCTTCGCGCTGCTCATGCTCGGAGCGGCGCAGTACTATCTGCTCAAGGCGGGACAGGTATGGATCTGAAGCTGATGGCGGCGGATTGCGGACTGCGAACGGCTGCGTCCTGCGACCTGCATCAGGGGCGTCCCGAGGGGGTGACGACGCAGGACGAAGCACGCAGGACGCAGCCGTTCGCAGTCCGCAGGTCGCGCCCCGTCCGCCTGCTCGCGTCGCTCGTCGCGCTGCTCGTCGGGGTCTCGCTCTCGCCCGACGCCGCGCGCGCGCAGGATTCCGGCATCGAGGTCGGCTCCCCCGCCCCCGACGCCACGCTGGAGACGCTCGATGGAAAGCCGACCGCGCTCGCGCAGTGGATCGGGAAGACGCCGATCGTGATGGAGTTCTGGGCCACCTGGTGCCCCAACTGCAAGCAGCTCGAGCCGCACCTCGCGGCGATGCACCAGAAGTACGGGAAGCAGGTGCAGTTCATCACCGTCGCGGTGAGCATCAACCAGACGCCGGCGCGGGTGCAGCAGTACGTCGCCAAGTACAAGACGCCGGGCGTCGTGCTGTTCGATCGCAAGGGCGACGCGAGCGGCGCCTACGACGTCGCCGCCACCTCCTTCATCGTGATCGTCGACCGCACCGGAACGGTGGTCTACACCGGGCTCGGTGGCGCGCAGAAGCTGGAGGAGGCGATCAGGAAGGCGATGTGAGACCGAGGGTTTGACGCCGACGGCCGTCATCCCGAGCGGAAGCGAGGGATCTGCTGTTGACAGCGTGACAGAGGTGAGAAACGGCGTCGTCAGGAGGGAGCTCCTCGGACGACGCCGTGCTCTGACTCCTGTCGAGCCGTCACGCTGTCGAGCTTCCACCAGCAGCTCCCTCCCCTTCGCTGCGCGCCGGGTCGGGATGACTGCCGTGAAACGGTCAAACCATCACTCCGCCGCCGCGCCGTCCAACTGCTCCCGCACCGCGCGCAGCAGCTCGCTGCTCTCGAACGGTTTCGGGAGCAGCGGCGCGATCAGCGGGAGCGTCTCGCCGTCCTCGCCGACGCCGGTGTAGCCGCTCATGAAGAGGATGCGCACCGCCGGATCCTCGTCGCGCAGCAGCGTCGCCAGCTCGAGGCCGTTCAGCTCCGGCATGATCACGTCCGAGAGGACGAGCGCGACCTCCTGCCGGCGCTCCCGCCAGAGGCGCAGCGCCTCCGCGCCGTCGCGCGCCTCGACGACGCGATAGCCCGCGCGCTCGAGCATGCGCCGCACCGAGATGCGCACCGCCATCTCGTCCTCGACGACGAGCACCAGCTCGTGATGGCGTGCCACCGGATGCTCCTCGGGGAGCTCGGGGATCGCGCTCCCGCCGCTCGCGCGCACGCGCGGAAGCCAGACGCCGATCGTGGTCCCCTGCCCCGGCAGGCTCCGCACGCGGAGATGTCCCCCCGCCTGGATCGCCGCCGCGTACACCGTCGAGAGACCGAGCCCGGTGCCGTGCCCGAGCCCCTTCGTGCTGAAGAAGGGCTCGAAGATGCGGCGGCGCACCTCCGGCGGCATCCCGACCCCGGCATCCGCGACGCGCAGCACGACGTACTCCCCCTGCTCCACCTGGCCGACGACGTCGGTGTCCGCATCGCCGTTCAGCGCGAGGGGGGCGACGTCCTCCGTCGTCAACCGCACCGCCTCCAGCTCCACGAGCACCGTGCCGCGGCCGCGCATCGCGTCGCGCGCGTTCGCGACGAGGCTCGACGCCATCTGGTCGAACTGGCGCGGGTCGAAGCGCACGTAGTGCCCCGGCGACACGCGCAGCTCCACCGCGACCAGCGGGCCGCCGATGTCGCGCAGCGTCGGCCCGAGCTCGTGCACGCGCGCACCGAGGTCGATGAGCGCGGGCTCGATGCGCTGCCGCCGCCCGAAGGTCATGAGCTGGCGCGTCAGCCCGGCGGCGCGCGCCGTCGCCTTCAGCACCTCGGCGACGTCCTGCTGCCGCAGGTCGGACTCGGGAAAGCTGGCGCGCAGCAGCTCCGCGTAGCTCGTGATGACGGTGAGGATGTTGTTGAAGTCGTGCGCGACGCCGCCGGCGAGGCGCCCCACCGCCTCCATCTTCTGCGCCTCGCGCAGCCGCTCCTCCGACGCACGCAACGCCGCCTCCGCCCGCCGCCGCTCGGTCGCGTCGCGGTTCACCCCCACGTAGCCGAGCAGGGTGCCGCGCTCGTCGCGATGCTCGACGACGTTCACGTCCACCACGCCGTCGCGGCCGTCCTTGCGCCGGTACGGCACCTCGCCCGCCCACCGCCCCTGCGTCGTGAGCGCGACGCGGATCTCCTGCTCGAGGCGCCCTTCCAGCTCGGGGAGATGGATGATCTCCGGCGAGCGCCCCAGCACCTCCGCGCGCGCGTAGCCGAACAGCTCCTCGGCGGCCGCGTTCCAGTCCACGATCCGATACTCGGCGTCGAGGATCAGCACCGCCTCGTGGATGTTGTCGAAGACGAGCGCCTGGTCGCGCCCCCCCACGTCCACGAGCACGAGCACCACGCCGTCCTCGACGGGGGTGAGTCGCGCCTCGACGAGGCGGCGGGTGCCGATGCGCAGCGCGACGACGGTGGGCGCGCCGCACTCGACGACCTGCGCGTGCGCACAGCGCAGCGCCTCGCCGGCGTCGATCCCCAGGGCGTGCCAGGCGTACTCGCCGACGAGCGACTCCGGTGCGCCGAGCAGGGTGCGCACCGGCTCGTTCGCGTACACGACCCGCCCCTCCCGATCGAGCAGCGCTCCCGCATCGGCGATGCTCTCCAGCACCGCGGTCGCCGTCGCGCGCGCAGCCGGGGAGGACGTCCCGGTCAGGGCGTGGGCGTGTCGCGATCCGGCGGACGAGTGTGCGTGCATCGTGATCGAGACGATCTACACCCGTAACACGGCACTGAACCGAGTGACGCGCATCACGGCGCCGCGCGCTCCGCCAGCTCGTCGCCGATGCGCGCGAGGCCGTCGAGGATCTCGGCCAGATGCGCCGGCGTCGTTCGCGGATTCATGATCGTCACGCGCAGGACTCGCCGCCCGCCGAGGAGGGTCGTCGTGATCCACCCCTCGCCCGCGCGGTTGAACCGCTCGCGAATCAGCCGGTTCGCCTCGTCCAGCCACCCCTCCTCGGCCGCGGCACCGCGGCGCGACGGAGTTCCCACCCAGCGGAAGCAGAGGATGTTCGACTGCGGCTCGTGTACGCTTTCGAACGCATCATGGGCCGCGAGCATCGCATGGAAGGTCGCGGTGGTCGCGCAGAGGTGATCGTACAGTGCT
>Ga0182741_1000516_pt1 | contig 57549 bp, 42 predicted proteins | sample eDN5th37CBELigOP_FD_128874 | JGI IMG/M metagenome (GOLD analysis project Ga0182741, IMG submission 128874) | Enriched Organic Plus compost microbial communities from Emeryville, California, USA - eDNA 5th pass 37_C BE-Lig OP (version 2) (version 2) ... | reverse complement strand
CGGCCACTGCATCGGCGTCGATCCGTACTATCTCACCCATAAGGCGCAGCAGGTCGGTTACCACCCCGAGATCATCCTCGCCGGGCGCCGCATCAACGACCGCATGGGCGGTTACGTGGCGGGCAGGGTCGCCAAGCTGATGACGCAGCGCAAGCTGCATGTGGTCGGTTCGCGGATCCTGGTGATGGGGTTGACGTTCAAGGAGAACTGCCCGGACCTGCGCAATACGCGCGTGGTCGACATCATCCAGGAGCTCAAGAGCTACCACGCCAACGTCGATGTCTACGACCCGTGGATCAATCCGCGCGAGGCCAAGCACGAGTACGACATCGAGCCCCTGGCCTCGTTGGACGGTGGTCAGTACGATGCCGTGATCGTCGCGGTGGCGCACCGCCAGTTCCAGGAGATGGGGGCGGAACGTCTTCGCGCCTTGCTCAAGCCCGACGGGGTGCTGTTCGACTGCAAGTACATCTTTCCGTCCACGGCGGTGGATGGGCGCTTGTGACATGCGGTCGGATCCCGCGGACCTAATGTTCAGCTACGGCACGTAATATGAAAGTTCTCGTGACGGGAGCCGCAGGCTTCATCGGCTCTCATGTATCGCACTACCTGCTTGACCGCGGCGATGAGGTTGTCGGTATCGACAACCTCAACGACTACTACGACGTCAGCCTCAAGGAGGCGCGCCTGGCGCGCTTGAGCGCGCGCGACGGCTTCACGTTCCAGAAGCTGGATGTGGCGGACAGGGCCGGCATGGCGGAGCTGTTCGCCCGCGCCGGGGTGCAGCGAGTCGTGCACCTGGCGGCGCAGGCGGGTGTGCGCTACTCGATCGAGAATCCGCATGCCTATGTCGACAGCAACCTCGTCGGCTTCGTCAACATTCTGGAAGGTTGTCGTCACAACAAGGTCGAGCACCTTGTGTACGCATCGTCCAGCTCGGTGTACGGCGCCAACACCAGGATGCCGTTCTCGGTTCACGACAACGTGGATCACCCGCTCTCGCTCTACGCCGCCACTAAGAAGGCGAACGAGTTGATGGCGCATACGTACTCGTCGCTGTACGGCTTGCCCACCACCGGCCTGCGGTTCTTCACCGTGTACGGCCCCTGGGGTCGGCCGGATATGGCGCTGTTCCTGTTTGCCAAGAAGATTCTCGCCGGCGAGCCGATCGACGTCTTCAACTACGGCAAGCACCGGCGCGATTTCACCTATATCGACGACATCGTCGAGGGCGTTGTCCGCACGCTGGACAACGTCGCCACGGGAAATCCGGCCTGGACCGGCGATGATCCGGATCCGGGCACCAGCAAGGCTGCCTACCGGGTCTACAACATCGGCAACAGCCAGCCGGTGGAGTTGATGCGGTACATCTCGGTGCTGGAAGACTGCCTTGAGCGCAAGGCGGTAAAGAATCTGCTGCCGCTGCAGGCGGGCGACGTGCCGGATACCTTCGCCGATACCTCCGATCTGGAGCGCGATGTCGGCTATCGACCGAGTACCCCGGTCGAGGTGGGGGTGCGGCGTTTCGTTACGTGGTATCGGGAGCACTATGGCGTGTAGCGCCTTGCCGACCGTCGCCCGTCTCGGTCGTGCTGCCGTCTCGTGGCGAGCGCCGTGGTGGGTGGAGGCGGTGGTCGTAAAGACCGCACCGACCGGAGGGGCCGGCATCGGATAGTCAGGCCCGCTCGTCGCGCGCGAACCGTGGACCCGCGTTCGCGCAAGGGGTGGGTGGTTTGCCAGGGATGGTTCACTTGCCGACAGCGTCGACCGCCGCCTTCGGGTGAAGGGGGCGGCCGATGCAGGAGGCGGGCTGTTCGCCGAGACGGAACTCGTCAGTATCTACATTGGACGTACGATCATGAATAACGTGAGCATCAAGGACGATGCTACCTTGCCCGCCAATCTTCCCGCCGTTGAGTTGCCGCCGCGGGTAGTCGTTTTCGTCCCGCCGCAGAATTCGATCGAACTGATCGACGTCCTCGCTGCCACCTGGAGGCGCCGTTGGCTCCTGCTGTTGGGTTTCGTCATCGCATTCGTTCTCGGCGGGGCGTACCTGTGGTTCGCGTCGCCGGTATTTCAAAGTCAGGCGCTGCTTCGCATCGGGGTTGTCGGCGGCGTGCCGATCGAGTTGCCGGACGCCGTCGCGGTGCGGCTGACCGAAAAGTACAAGAAGGCGCAGCGCGGTCGCGGTGAGCCGTACCTGGACAGGGCGGAGGTACGTAGCGGCCTGTTGCTGCTGTCAGGGGCGGCGAACGAGCCGGCCACGGCTCACGCCTTCGTTCGCGACCTCGTGAGTGAAGTGTTGGTGGCGCACGAGGACGTGTTCGCTCGCGAACGCGGAGAAATTCAGCAGCGACTGGATGAGGTCGGTCGACAGATCGAACTGACGGCGAACGCGGCGTCCCCTGCGGGCGACGGAGCCCCGCAAACCTTCCTCGCCGAGTTGTTCAGGGAGCGGCGCGAACTGCAGGCCATGCTTTCTAGCCTGAAGACCCAGCCCACCAGCGTCCTGCGCGAGCCCGAGGTGCCCGCTCACCGCAGCCAGCCCAAGCCGATATTGGTCCTGGCGGCGACAATCGCGCTTGGCCTGGCGCTCGGACTGATCCTGGTTGTGTGTTCCGAGCTGAAGCCGGCCATGAAGGAGCGCTGTTCCTCGACGGCGCGGCGGTAGCCGATGTTCTCCGCGTTCATGAACAAGCGGGCATCCGGCCGGGAGCGTACCGATCAGCCGAGGCGCTCCGCGATGAGCGACATCGCGGTAACGCTCGGCGCCGATGTGTTCGCCAAGGCGCTACTCGCGGTGGCGACGATTCTCGCCATTCGATTTCTGCCGGTGGCGGAGTACGCCCACTACACGGTTCTGCTCGCCGTTGGCAGCGTGGTTGGCCAGGCGGTCACGGGCGTTCTAGACCGCTTCTACATCGTGGGGCAGCGCGAACTCCCGGCCGACAATCTCGAGCCGAGCCTCGCCGTGCTGTATCTGGGGCTTCCCTTGCTCCTGTCGCAGGTCATGTGGTTCTTGCCGATGGTGGGCGATGGCGCCGTGCTGGTCGCGACCGCTTTCGCCGTATCGATCTGCTTGTTGCAGCAGGCAAAAGTGATCCACCAGCGCCGGTTGCGATTCGCGAGCTTCTCCATGATCGAGTTGTCGAAGTCGGCCGCCTTCCTGCTTGGTCTGGGAGCGTATGTCGTTCTGGCGGCCCCGCGTGCGCAGGGGGTTCTGCTCATTCAGTCGCTGACGATGATCGTCGTCGCGTTGCCGACCTTGATTCTCAGCGTCCGTTGGTCACAGGCCTCGCTGGCCGGAATCAACGCCTTGGCGCGTAAGCTGCTCGGCAGGCGTTACCGCGGCCTCGTTCTGTTCGTGCTCCTCGCCAGCGTGTTCCCGCAGACCGGCATCCTGATCACCTCGGTCGCCCTCGGCACGGAAGACCTGGCGGAATTTGGCGCCGCTCACCGCTACTACCTGCTGCTGACCTTGGTGCTGGCGGCGACCCACGTCGTGTTGCTGCCGCGAATGGCGCAAGCGAAAGACAAGGCCGGAATCATGTCCAACCTGGGGGAGTACCGCCGTGTGCTTCTCGCCGCGGTGCCGCTCGTGCTGGTGAGCATCGCGCTCAGCCCCTTGATCATGCCGTGGCTGGATGACGGCAAGTATCCGAACGCTCCCGTCGTCTTCCAGATCCTGGCGCTGGGAGCGCTGGTTTCGATGGTCCTTAGCCCGTTCGTTAACGTGCTGATGCGCTGGGAGGCGTACGACTATGTCGCCGGCGTGGTGGCGTTCGGCCTCCTGTTCTACCTCGCTCTGGGGGTTCCGCTCGCGAACTGGCTCGGCCCGCCGGGCGTCGCCATGGCCACACTAGCGGCCTATGCCTTCGTCGACGGCATGTTCTTCGTCCGGGCGCGGCGTTTGCTGGCCGCTGACGCCGAGCCACCAGGCATCGTCCCATGAGGTCTCGCTCCGGCCATAGGAAGGTCATGTCCAGCAGTCGCTCGAACAAGATCCTGGTGATCTCCTACGTCTTTCCTCCGGTTCAGGATGCCCATGCGTTCCGAGTGGGGGACCTGGTTCACCAGTGGATTGCCGATGGCCATCAGGTCGAAGTCGTGACCGGTTGGGCGCCGGGGCTCGCCCGCACCGAGCACGCTGACGGTCTGGTCATCCATCGGGTCGGCGGTTTGACCGAAGGGTTGCGTGCATTGCTAGGCAAACGCAGCCTGGCCATCGTGCCGCCAGACTCCGCGAAGCCGGCGGCGCGGCGGTCCCATGGCAAGCGCGGTCAGAGCTTGCTTCGCATCGCCAAGGCCGCGGTCATGGCGATGTACGCCGCCACGTGGCGGCGCGTGTACTGGCCGGATGCCGTGTGCGCCTGGTATTTGCCCGCTTCGCGCATGGCGCGCAGGTTGGCGCGGCAGGGATCGTACTCGCTTCTCTTTAGCTACTGCCCGCACTTCACTGCCCATCTGGTCGCTCTCGGCTTGATGTCGCGAAAGAACATCCCGCGCTGGGTAGCGGATTATGGCGACCCGTTCTCGTGCGTCGACGATATGCCGCCGAACAACTACGCGCTTTACCGACGTCTGAACAGGGCGGCCGAGCGGCGCGTGTTCGCGCGGGCGGATCGGGTGACGGTCACTTGCGAGGGAACCCGCAGGCTCTACTCGTCAGCGTTTCCCGAGCATGCGGCCAAGATCGAAGTCATCCCGCACCACGTCAGCCTGGACAGCGCGCCCCGGGAGGAGGAACCGGCGATATTTCCTGCCGACACCATCAACTTCGTGTACGCCGGCAGTTTGCATCGCGGCGTGCGCGATCCACGGCGGCTCATCGCGCTTTTCTCCCGCTGGCTGGACAGGAATCCCGAGCGACGGTCGCGCGCGGTCCTGCACTTCTTCGGACGCTACGATGGCTTCGAGGAACTGGTCGAGGCCACGCGCAGCGCCAACATCGTGTTCCATGGCCACGTGCCGCGCGATCTCGTCCGGTCCGCGCTCAACCAGGCCAGCATCATCGTCAACATCGGCAACCAGACCAGCTACCAGATGCCGAGCAAGCTGGGCGATCTGGTGAAGATGGGCAGGCCGATCTTGAATGTCGCTTCGATCGAGGAGGACACCTCGGCCTGGTTCCTGCGGCGCTATCCACTCCTGCTGAATCTGCGGGTGCCGGCCGAGGTTTCCGCTGCGCACGTCCTGGCGCTGGAGACCTTCGTCAATTCCCAGATGGGACAGCGGCTGAGCCGAGCGGAGGTGCTCGACCTGCTGGACGAGTATCGGATAGAGCGGATCGCGGCGCGCTACCTGGCCGCGGATACGCCGCTGGAGCGCGATAGGGAGATTGCCTGATGGCGTTGCCGCCGGCGCAGCATGCCTCGGCCGAGGCTCGTTCAGAACGCGTCTCCGCACTGGTCGTGCTCGCGGCCGCGGCCGCGCTCGTGTTCAGCGTGATTGTCTACTGCCAGTTCCTGGTGATTCCGGTGATCGAGGGGGATCCAGCCTTGATGTCGGCCGCCGCGCCGGCCAACGCCTTGGATCATCGAACCTACGTCGATTACATCCAAACCTTCGACCAACGCTTGGGGGCGCCCGCGACCGGCATCGACAACAACATCGGCATCGCCGCGCTATACCACCAGCTGCTGATGTTGGTATCCGCCGATGTTTCGGCCGCTCCGTGGCTGTCGCTGGTGCTCAACACGAGTGCGATCCTCATCGCGTTGTACGCGTGGTGCGCGATCCGCCGCTGGCTCTGCTTGCCGGACTGGACGAGCTTGATCTTCTTCGCGGCGGGTCCCTGGCTCTACTTCTCGCAGTTGATCAACAAGGACGCGCTCTCCGCGGCGATCATCCTGCTCGGAGTGCTAGCCACCATGCGCCGGAACATCATCGCGCTGCTGGCCCTGGTCGTGGTGGCGGCGCTGGTCCGGTTGCAGCTGCCCTTGTTCCTGATCGGTTTGTGGTTCCTGGCGGGGGCGCGCCGCTGGTGGCCGACGGCGCTGGCAATCTACGTCTCTTGCGCCCTGGCGGCGGCCGCGATCGAGCGGACGATGCCCATCTTCATGGGAGACTCGGCCGCATCGGGCGGGATGGGCATTAGCGCCTTGGTTCAGTCGCTTAACGCCCGCTATGGGATCGGCGCCTTACTGCTGAACCCGATCCGGGTGGTCCAGTACTTCTTCGATCTATGTCGCGCCGTGTTGTCCGGGCTGACCCAGAGCCACAGCTTGGCGGAGTTGAAGGGCGCGCCGATCCTGCTGCTGCTGCTCTGGTTGCTGCCGAACTACGTCAGGCTGTTGTTCGGTTTGCACCGGGTCGCATCCGCCTACTTTCGACCCTTGCTGTCGGCGATCTGGGTGTTCTTCTGCGTGTGGCTGATAAATCCCACGATCAATGAGCGCTACCTGCTCTTGATCACTCCCGTGATCGTGCTTCTGGGGCTCGCCGCGCGTCTAATCGGCCGCCCCGCGACGACTCCTTGCGGACATTACCAACTGGTCGTCGGCGGCGCGGTCGACCGCAGGAGGGGCGCGTGAGCTGTTGCGGCAGCGGACCACGGGATCGGTTCGGGGCCAGGCGCCTCGTCCGCGGCGCGAACCAGCAGGAGCGGGCCCCGGCTATGCGGCTCGCGCGTAACGCTATCTGAGGATTGGAAAGTGTGCGGGATCGTCGGCGCAACTGGAGAGATGTGGCGGCTCGCGGCGGCGCGGATGCCCCATGCATTGGCCGCATTGCATGGTCGCGGTCCCGACGACGGTGCTGTATGGACTGGTGATCGGGTCGTGCTCGGTCATCGCCGCCTGAGTGTCGTCGATCTCAGCGCCGCCGGCCGCCAGCCCATGTTGTCGGCCGATGGGCGGTATGCCATCGCCTTCAACGGCGAGATCTACAACTTCCGGGCTATTCGCGACCAACTCGGGCTGCCGGTCGGTGCTTGGCGCAGCGACACCGATAGCGAGGTGGTGCTCGAGGCATTCCGGCGTTGGGGCGAGGACTGCCTGCAGCGCTTTCACGGGATGTTCGCGTTCGCGATCTGGGACTGCCGCGAGCGGCGCCTGTTCGCGGCGCGAGATCGGATGGGCGTGAAGCCGTTCTTCTACCATCACGGCGACGACGGGCTGGCGTTCGCGTCGCGGCCGAGCGCGTTGCTCGCGCTCAAACCGGAACTCGGCGACGAGATCGATCCGCAGGCGCTCCGGCTCTACCTGGAAGTCGGCTACGTCGGCGCCCCCGCGTCGATCCACCCGCGGATACGCAAGCTTCCCCCCGCGCACTGTCTCTGGCTGGATGAGAAAGGCTTGCGGCTGCGGCGCTTCTGGTCGTTTCAGGACATCGAGCCCGAAGCCGCCTGGGAGAGGCGCGACGAGAACGATCTGCTCGATGAGCTGGAACAGCTGGTCCTGGAGAGCGTGAAACTACGCATGGTCAGCGATGTGCCGCTGGGCGCGTTCTTGTCCGGCGGTATCGACAGCTCCCTGGTGGTCGCCGCCTTGGCGAAACTCTCCGATCAACCGATCCGCACGTTCACCATCGGCTTCGACGAAAGCCGCTACGACGAGAGCGCGCACGCCGAGGCCGTGGCGCGTCATCTGGGGACCGAGCACGCGTGTGAGCGGCTACGCGTCGCCGATCTGCTGTCGCTCATGCCGACGTTCGCGACCGCGTTCGACGAGCCGTTCTTCGACAGTTCCGCGTTTCCGGTCATGGCCGTTTCGCGTCTTGCCCGCCGCCACGTCACGGTGGCGCTGGGTGGGGACGGCGGCGATGAATTGTTCGGCGGATATCACTACTACCAATTGGTGCAGCGTCTCCAACCCGCTTTCCATCTGCCCGGGCCGCTACGCAGGCTCGGCGCCGGCGTGCTCGGGCGGCTTCCTCATCACCGCGCGAAGCTGCTCGGCGGATTCCTGCGCCAGCGCAGCATCGATGCCGCCTTCCTCTTCGCGCGCAGCATTCAAAAGGACTTCGAGTCCATGCTATCGCCGGCCGTGCAAGCCAGCACCCAAAGTATGGCGGCAAGCATGGCGCCGGTTGCGCGGTCGATGCCTGCCGGGCTTCACGCCTGCGAACGGGCCATGCGGTTCGATGGCTTGTTCACCCTTCCGGATGATTACCTACAGAAGGTGGACCTCGGCAGCATGGCGTTCTCGCTCGAATCGCGGGAGCCGCTTCTCGACCATCGGCTCGTGGAGTGGGCGATGCGGCTGCCGCTGTGTTGGAAGCTCAGAGGCCGAGAGAACAAGTACCTGCTGCGGCGCTTGGCGTATCGCTGGATGCCCCGCCAACTACTGGAGCGGCCGAAGCAAGGTTTCGGCGTGCCGATCGATTCCTGGCTGCGCCACGAATTGCGCGACTGGGCTTGGGAGCGCCTGACCGACCAATCGCTGCTCAGCCGGCTTCCGTTGCGCGCCGAGGCGCTGCGCGAGTTGTTCGAGTTGCATCTCAAGGGGGGGCGTAACGCCCACCCGTTGATCTGGGCGGTATTGATGCTGCTGGAGTATTGCCGAACGACGTGGAGTGGTCACGCGGCGGCCGAGGCGGAGGACGTGCGAGCGGTCATCCCGTTGAGCTAGCGGTCACCGCGCCGCCCGGCAAGGCCAACTAGCGGCGAGTGGCCGGCGTTCGGGCGCCGGCGCGCAGCGGGCGCCAGGAATGCCCGCGCTAACCCGAAAGACAACATCGCCATGAAGATCCTGATCAACGCGTTTTCCGCTCGGCAAGGTGGCGGTCAAACGTACCTCATCAACCTGCTGCAAGCGGTGCCGCCCGAGCGACGGGCGGACATTGGGCTGCTGTTGCCCGACGGATTCGCCCTGCCTGGCAACTGCGCGGGTTTCGTACGGCTGCCGACGCCGCGCCGCATGGAGAACCCCTTCCTACGCGCCGCGTGGGAACGAATCGCCCTGCCTCGGCTCCTGCGGCGGCTGGATGTGCGCGTTCTGTTCTGTCCCGGCGGAGTCGTAGGAACGCGACCGCCGTCCGGCTGCCGGGTGGTCACCATGTTCCGCAACATGATCCCGTTCGACCGCGAGCAGCGACGACGCTACCCGCTGGGCTATATGCGCGTGCGGAATTGGCTGCTGGAGCGGGTCATGCTGCGCAGCATGCTGCGGGCCGACCTAGTGATCTTCATCTCGGAGTTCGCGCGGCAGGTCATCGAGTCCGCCGCCGGCCGTCCTCTCGCGCACGCCGTCGTCATTCCGCATGGCGTCAACGAGGCGTTCCGACGGCGGTCGATCATCCCCCCTCGTCCGGCGTGGCTGCCGCGAGAAGAGTATTTCCTCTACGTATCGACGCTGGATGTCTACAAGGCTCAGGTACAGGTGGTGCAAGGCTTCGCCAAGTATCGGGCCTTGGTCGGAAACCGGCACAAGCTGGTGCTCATCGGGCCGGAGAATCCTCGATACGGACGGCGGGTTCGCGCGGAGATCGCGCGCTTGGGGTTGCAGCACGACGTCATCGTGCTCGGCAAAGTGCCCTACGACGAGTTGCCCGCGGCCTATCAGCACGCCTACCTGAACATCTTCGCCTCCGAGTCGGAAAACTGCCCGAACATCCTGCTCGAGTGTCTGGCCGCCGGGCGCCCGATCGTCTGCTCGAGCCGTCCGCCGATGCCCGAGTTCGCCAAGGACGCGGTCGAGTACTTCGACCCGGCATGTCCCGATGAACTGGGCGCGCTGCTGGCGAGGTTGGCGCGGACGCCCGAGCGCTGCGAACAGTTGGCGCAGCGCGCGCTGCGGCGAGGACAGGACTTCGACTGGAGCTCGTCGGCGCGGAAAACATGGGCGGCGATTCATGCACTGGTCTAGCCGCGCAGGGGCGACGCCATGAAGATCCTGATCGTCAGCCAGTACTTCTGGCCGGAAAGCTTCATCATCAACGACTTGGTCGCGACCTTGCGGCGGCAAGGGCACGAGCTGATGGTGTTAACGGGGAAGCCGAACTACCCCGACGGCCGAATAGCGGACGGCTACACGCGCGCCGGCGTGCAGCGCGAGGACTATGCCGGCGTCGAGGTGGTGCGTGTGCCGCTGCGGCCGCGCGGCAACGGATCGAGCCGGGAGCTGATCCTGAACTACCTCTCGTTCGTCTGGTCCGGGTTGCGCTATTTCCTTCCGCTCACGCGCGGAAGGCATTTCGACGCGATACTCGTTTTCGCCCCGTCGCCGATCACCGCGGCGATTCCCGCGATTCCGCTCAAGTGGGCGGGGAAGGGGCACCTGGCCATCTGGATTCAAGACCTCTGGCCGGAAAGCCTGTCCGCCACGGGCTTCGTCAGACGTCCTTGGTTGTTGGGAGTGGCCGGCCTGATGGTGCGCGCCATCTACGCCTGCACCGACACCCTGCTGATTCAGTCGCAGGCCTTTCGCGGCCCGGTGGCCCGCTACGCGGCCGAGGAGAAGATCGCTTACTACCCGAACTCCATGCGGGCGGCGCCTCAGGCCGACGATCAAGGGGCGGATCTGCCCGCGGAGCTGGTCGACCTCCTGAAGCGTCATTTCTGCATCGTCTTCGCCGGCAACATAGGCACGGCGCAAGCGGTCGAGACCATAGTCGACGCCGCGGCGCGGCTACGGGATCTGCCGCACTGCAAGATCGTGCTTATCGGCGGCGGCAGCATGTTGTCGTGGGTACAGGAGCGGAAGGCCGCCCTCGCACTGGATCAGCTGGTGTTGCCTGGCCGCTTTCCGATGAGCGCCATGCCGCAGGTGTATCGCCTGGCAGCCGGCTTGCTGGTGACGCTCAAGGACGAGGAGATTTTCTCGTACACCGTGCCGAGCAAGGTCCAGGCCTATCTCGCCGCTGGTAAGCCGATCGTCGCGGCCCTCAACGGCGAAGGCGCCCGCATCGTCCGCGAATCAGGCGCGGGGTTAACCTGCCCGGCGGAGGACGCCGCCGCTCTGGCCGCGCAGATTCGAGCCCTGTACGCCATGAGCGCCGATGATCGCGCGCGGATGGGCGCCGCCGGCCACCGGTACTTCCTTGAACACTTCGAGATGGGGCGCCAGGCTCAGTACCTGGTGGGGCTGCTCGAGCGAAGGATCGTTAGCGCGAAGGGAAATAGCAGATGCGTGTCCTAGTACTAGGTGCGAGCGGGATGCTGGGTAACGCCGTGTTCCGGGTGTTCTCGGAAGACGGTCGCCATGAAGCCTGGGGTACCCTGCGCGGCGAAGCCGCGCGCCGGTACTTTCCCGAGCAGGCGCAGCCGCGACTACTATCGGGAGTCGACGTTCTAGATCACGACGCTCTGATCGATGTTGCCGCCAAGGTTCGTCCGGAGGTGGTCATCAACTGCGTCGGCCTGATCAAGCAGCTGGCTGATGCCAAGGACCCGCTGGCCGCGCTTCCGATCAACGCGATGCTGCCCCACCGCCTGGCCCGATTGTGCGCGTTGATCGGCGCGCGGCTCATCCACGTCAGCACCGACTGCGTGTTCTCGGGGCGGCAGGGGATGTACCGGGAGTCGGACCCTTCCGACGCCGAGGACCTGTACGGCAAGTCCAAGTTCATCGGCGAACTGCACGACGCGCCGAATGCGCTTACCTTGCGCACCTCCATCATCGGCCATGAACTCGGCTCCAACCATGCGTTGATCGACTGGTTCCTGTCGCAGCGGGGGCCGGTGAAGGGCTTCGCGAAAGCGGTCTTCTCCGGGTTGCCGACGGCGGAGCTCGCACGGGTCATGCGTGACGTCGTCCTGCCCCACCCGGAGTTGCATGGGCTTTACCACGTGGCGGCCGCCCCGATCGCCAAGCTCGACCTGCTTAGGCTCGTCGCCGCCGAGTACGGCAAGGACATCGAGATCCAGCCTGACGACAGCTTGGTGATAGACCGCTCGCTAAACGCCGAACGCTTCACCCGCGCTACCGGTTATCGCGCTCCGCCGTGGCCGGAACTGGTCGCGCGCATGCGCGCGTATTACATACCCAAATAGGATCGACCGAAAAAATAGGATGGACCCTATGTTCGACGACAAGGTGTTGATGATAACCGGTGGAACCGGCTCGTTCGGCAATACCGTCTTGCGGCGATTCCTGAACACCAAGGTGAAGGAAATTCGCGTCTTCAGCCGCGACGAAAAGAAGCAGGAAGACATGCGCATCGACCTGGCCAACGACAAGGTCAAGTTCTACATAGGCGATGTGCGTAGCTACGACAGCGTGGCGCAGGCGATGGTCGGCGTCGATTATGTCTTCCACGCGGCGGCGCTCAAGCAGGTGCCTTCCTGCGAGTTCTATCCCATGGAGGCGGTGCGTACCAACGTCATCGGCACGGAGAACGTGTTGAACGCCGCGATCGCCAACGGCGTCAAGCGCGTGATCGTGCTCAGCACCGACAAGGCCGTATATCCGATCAACGCGATGGGTATCTCCAAGGCCATGGCGGAAAAGCTCATGGTGGCGAAGTCGCGCATCGTGTCGGAGGGCGGCCCCGTGATCTGCGCCACGCGCTATGGCAACGTCATGGCCTCGCGCGGCTCGGTGATTCCGCTGTTCATCAGTCAGATCAAGGCCGGCGAACCACTAACGGTCACGGACCCGAGCATGACCCGCTTCCTCATGTCGTTGGAGGACTCGGTCGACCTGGTTCTGCATGCCTTTCAGCACGCCCAGCAGGGCGACATCTTCGTTCAGAAGGCCCCGGCGTCGACGGTCGGCGACTTGGCCATCGCCCTTCGCGAGCTGTTCCAGCGCGACAACCCCATCAAGGTCATCGGTACCCGCCACGGCGAGAAGCTGTACGAATCGCTGGTCTCTCGCGAAGAGATGGCGAAGGCGGAAGACATGGGGCGTTACTACCGCATTCCGGCCGACAACAGGGACCTGAATTACAAGAAGTACTTCGTCGAGGGCGAGCAGAAGATATCGGAGCTCGATGACTACACGTCGCACAATACCCAGCGGTTGGACGTGGCTGGGGTGAAGGAGGTCTTGATGCGGCTCGACTATATCCGGGAGCAACTCCGTGCTTAAGGTGATGACTCTTGTCGGAACGCGCCCCGAACTCATCAAGATGAGCCGGGTGATCGCCGAGCTGGATCGCCAGGTGAATCATGTCCTGGTTCACTCCGGCCAGAACTATGATTACGAGCTGAATCAGGTCTTTTTCGACGAGCTCGAGATTCGCAAGCCGGACCATTTTCTCGGCGCGACGGGGGAGACCGCCGCCAAGGCCATCGCGGAGGTGATTTCACGCGCCGACGACGTGCTCGAGCAGGAGCGGCCCGATGCTCTGCTCCTGTATGGCGACACCAATACCTGCATGGCGGTGATCGCGGCCAAACGCCGCAAGATCCCCGTGTTTCACATGGAGGCGGGCAACCGCTGTTTTGACGAGCGGGTGCCGGAGGAGCTGAACCGCAAGGTCCTGGACCACCTCAGCGACATCAACATGGTGCTCACCGAGCACGCCCGGCGCTATCTCATCGCCGAGGGAATACGGCCGGAGACGATCATCAAGACCGGCTCGCACATGGAGGAGGTGCTGGATTACTACATGCCGAAGATCCAGCGTTCGACCGTTCTCGAGCGAGAAGGGTTGGTCGAGGGCAAGTTCTTCATCGTCAGCGCGCATCGCGAGGAGAACGTCGATTCCGCCGAGAATATGCGGGATCTGTTGGAGACGCTGACCGCCCTAGCCGAGACCTACGACTTCCCTATCGTGATTTCGACCCATCCGCGCACCCGCAAGCGCCTCGAGGCGATGGGGCCGCGCGCCGAACATCCCCTGTTGCGGTTCTCCAAGCCATTCGGCTTGCTCGACTACATCAAGCTGCAGATGTCGGCCTTCTGCGTGCTGTCGGACAGCGGCACCATCACCGAGGAAGCGTCGTTGTTGAATCTTCCGGCCATCACCATTCGCAACGCGCACGAACGTCCCGAGGGCATGGACGAGGGGACGCTGGTGATGAGCGGCTTGCGCAAGGAGCGGGTGCTCGAGGCGGTGCGTGTCGTTACCAGCCAGCATGACCGGCAAGCCCGCGTCTTTCCGGTGGTTCGCGACTATCAGGCGGGGCCGGTCTCGAAGCAGGTGGTGCGGATCGTGCTGAGCTACACGGATTACATCAACCGCACGGTCTGGCGTAAGTCCTAGCTTCCGTCGTCGCGGAGCGATTGCATTTCCGCAGAAGGCGTCGTGGATTTCGGCGCCATAGTGCAAGCCGCAGGGAGTGCGTATGCGTGTATTGGTGACCGGCGCTACCGGGTTCGTCGGCCGCGCCTTAGTCGAACGCCTTGCGCAGGAGGCAAGCTATGACGTGAGGGTGGGTGTGCGGCGCATGGTCGCCGATCTACCACCCGGAGTGGAAACCGCCGTCACGGGCGAGCTGGGGCCAACGACCGATTGGCGCGCCGCCTTGCGCGGCTGCGACGTGGTTGTCCAGGCCGCTGCTCGCGTCCACATGATGCGCGACGACGATCCAGACCCTCTGGCCGCGTTTCGTCGCGTCAACACGGCGGGAACGGTAACGCTCGCGCGCCAAGCGGCCGCGGCCGGTGTCCGCCGCTTCGTGTTCATCAGCTCGATCAAGGTGAACGGTGAGGCGACGCCGCTCGGTTGCCCGTTCACCGCCGATGATCCGCCGGCACCGGCGGACCCTTACGGCATATCCAAGCTCGAAGCCGAGCAGGGGCTTAGGCGGGTGGCTTCGGAAACCGGCATGGAAGTGGTTGTCGTGCGACCGCCGCTCGTTTATGGGCGCGGCGTGAAGGCCAACTTCCTTAGCATGATGCGCTGGTTGAACCGCGGCGTGCCGTTGCCGCTCGGCGCGATTCGCAACAAGCGCAGCCTGGTGGCCTTGGATAATCTGGTCGATCTGCTGCGCATCTGCATCCGGCATCCGGCGGCGGCAAACGAAGTCTTCCTCGTCAGCGACGGCGAGGACCTGTCCACTCCCGAGCTGCTGCGACGCCTGGCCGCCGCCTTGGGCAAGCCGGCTCGGCTGCTTCCCGTCCCGCCTGCGGCGCTAACGACGTGCGCGGCCATCGTAGGGCGTAGCGCCGTGGCTCAGCGCCTGTTCGGGTCGCTCCAGGTCGATATCGGCAAGACCCAAGCCCAACTGAGTTGGACTCCGCCCGTCAGCGTGGACGAGGCGCTAGCGCGAACGGCGAGTTATTTCTTGCGCTCGCAAGCCACATCTTAGACGTGAGTGGATCAGAACGATGTTCTGGCATGTCCAACCGAGCAATACCAAAGGTCGTTGATGTTCGAGTTGTTCTTGCTCCTTGGGGTGCTGGCGGTGTCGGCTGGTTTGACCGGCCTGCTGCGGCGCTACGCCTTGCGCATCCGCTTGCTCGATATACCGAATGCCCGCAGTTCCCACCTGCAGCCGACGCCCCGCGGCGGAGGACTGGCTATCGTCGTCAGCTTCAGTCTTGGGCTGATCGGGTGGTGGCTGAGCGGAAACATGCCTACCGCGCAATTCGTCGCGACGCTCGGCGGCGGGCTGATGATCGCCGCCATAGGGTTGGCCGACGACCGGTTCGACCTGGCCGCGCGCTGGCGGTTGCTGGTGCATGTCGCCGCGGCCGCCTGGGCGCTGTGGTGGTTGGGAGGCGTTCCGCCGTTACCCGTGTTGGGACAGCAATGGGAACTGGGTTGGCTAGGCGTGCTGGTCGGGCTGTTGCTGATCGTGTGGTTGCTCAACCTGTACAACTTCATGGACGGCATCGACGGCATAGCGGCTAGCGAGGCCGTTGCGGTGGCAGGCGGCGCCGCTGTCCTGCTGCTGCTCGAGCGGGAGTACGCGGCGGCTGTGCCGTTGCTTCTGCTGGTCATGGCGGCCGGCGGTTTTCTGCTGTGGAACTGGCCGCCGGCGAAGATCTTCATGGGGGATGTCGGCAGTGCATTCCTCGGTTTCGTCTTGGCGGTGTTCGCTCTGGCGGGCGCCGAGCCGGGGTTGAGCATATGGGTGTGGTTGATCCTGCTCGGCGTGTTCGTCGTCGATGCGACCTTTACCCTGATGCGGCGGCTGTTTCAGGGCGAGAGGATCTATCAGGCGCACCGAAGCCATGCCTATCAGCGCGCGACGCGTCGCCTAGGCGCTCACAAGCCGGTCACCCTCGTCGTGGCTCTGATCAACGTCGGCTGGTTGTGGCCGCTCGCCTGGTTGGCGCTGTCTTACCCGGATGCCGCTGTCCTGATTCTGCTGGTGGCGTGGGCGCCGCTCGCGCTGATCGCCATGGCGTTGGGCGCCGGCGCGCCGGAGCACGGGGTGCAAGGTGCGGGGGGATAGAGGGGCAATGCGAACCGCGTCACGTTCTTTCAGGGCAGACCCTAGAAAGGGCCGTGAAGCGTTCCGCGTCCCAGCGGCGATCGAGACGGTAAACTAGCTGCGGGCCAGTGACGGCCTTCCACTCTTCTTCATAGAGGAAGGAGAGGTTTGTGGATCCACAGGATGTGGGCATGTATAAGCAAGTTGAACGTATGCCACGCCGCTTCAAGCGGCTGGTCATGATGTTGACCGATGCCGCGTCGGTCCCCCTCGCGCTTTGGGCGGCGTTCGCGCTCCGATTGGGCCAGTTCGCCCCCGATCTTCGGCCCTTCTGGTGGCTGTTCGTGCTGCTGCCGGCGCTCAGCCTGCCGGTCTTCGCCATGCTGAGCTTCTATCGGGTCGTCATCCGCTACATGGCGCCGCACGCGGTGCTCGCCCTTATCAAGGGCGTGACGATCTCGACGCTGGTCCTGGCAGCGTCGACCTTGATGGTCAGTCGCCTCGGTTTCCCGCGCTCGGTCGTGCCGCTGTACTGGCTGCTGCTACTGCTGTGCGTCGGTGGCAGCCGATTCATCGCGCGCGCCTATTTACAGTGGATGTCGCGGCAATCGGCGGATAAGCGAACGGTGATCGTTTACGGCGCTGGGGATGCCGGTGCCAGGCTCGTCGGCATGCTGGCGAGTGGACGCGACTATCAACCGGTGGCGCTGATCGACGACAACCCGGCCTTGCACGGCAACGTGGTCGGTGGTGTGCGCGTGTACAGCCCGGCGCGACTGGGCCAACTCATCAGCGAGTACGGTGTTTCCCAAGTGCTGCTGGCGCTGCCTTCGATCAGCAAGAGCCGGCGCAAGGAGATTCTTCAGCATCTGGAAAGCTATCCCGTCCATGTAAGGACCATCCCCGGTCTGACCGATCTTCTCGCCGGCAGGGCGCAGTTGGACCACCTACGAGAAGTCGATGTCGAAGACCTCCTGGGGCGCGATCCGATCGCCCCGGATCAGGAGCTGCTCGAGCGTTGCGTCCGCGGCAAGTCCGTGTTGGTGACCGGCGCCGGCGGCTCGATAGGCTCCGAACTGTGCCGACAGATCGTGCGCCTGCAGCCGCGCCGCCTAGTGCTGCTGGAGCTTTCGGAGTACGCCCTATACCGCATCGAGCGCGAGCTGCGGCCTATGCTGACGCCGGGGACGGAGCTGATCCCGTTGCTCGGCACCGTTCTCAACCGCCGCCGACTGCGCGAGATCATGTGCCGGCTCGATGTGCAGACGGTCTATCACGCCGCGGCGTACAAGCACGTGCCGATCGTCGAGCAGAACATCCTCGAGGGCATGTACAACAACGTCATCGGCACTCTGCACGCCGGGCAGGCGGCGCAGGATGCGGAGGTCGAGACGTTCGTTCTGATCTCCACCGACAAGGCGGTGCGACCGACCAACGTCATGGGCGCGAGCAAGCGACTGGCCGAGCTCGCCCTGCAGGGGTTGGCGCAGCAGCCCAACACCAAGACCCGTTTCTGCCTGGTGCGGTTCGGAAACGTGCTGGGCTCCTCCGGTTCCGTGGTGCCGTTGTTCCGCGAGCAGATCACCCGCGGTGGACCGGTGACGGTTACCCATCCTGAGATCACCCGCTACTTCATGACCATTCCGGAGGCCGCCGCCCTGGTTATCCAGGCCGGCGCCATGGCCCAAGGCGGGGACGTGTTCGTGCTCGACATGGGCGAGCCGGTCAAGATCGTCGACCTAGCCCGCAAGATGATCCATCTGACGGGGTATACGGTTCGCGACGAGAAGAATCCCGATGGCGAGATCGAGATCCACTACACCGGGCTGCGTCCCGGCGAGAAGCTGTACGAAGAGCTTCTGATCGGCGACAACGTCACGGGCACGCAGCACCCGATGATCATGCGTGCCATGGAAACCTCTCTTCCGTGGAAGGACTTGGAGTGCCTGATCGACCGCTTGATGCTGGCATTCAAGCGCTTGGACTGCGCCGAAGCCCACGCCGTATTGATGGATGCCGTGAGCGGCTTCGTTAGCAACGGCCCGCACCAGGACTTGTTGTGGCAGAAAGCACCGCGCACCGGCCATGCGGCGAGAGCCGAGGACAATGTCGCCTACTTGCGCCTCCCTCCGATTTAGGTAAGAGCGGGCGGCGGCCGCCGACCCGTGGCGCCGGATGCCGTGGTGGCCGCTGAGAGTCCTACGGCACCAGCACCTCGAGTCCGAGCCCCAGCTGCTCCAACTTCTCCTTCAGTGCCCGCTTGGCCCCGTCCTCGCCATGTACCAGCCGCACCTGCGCCGGCGGCCGGCGCATGCGCCGGATGAAGTTCACCAGGTCCTTCTGCCCGGCGTGCGCCGAATAGCCGTCTATGCGGTGGATGCGCGCGCGAATGTCGTAGCGTTGCCCGTCCAGCTCCACCCAGCCGCCACGAGGGCCGTATTCCAGGATCGCCCGGCCGGGCGTACCACGCGCCTGGTAGCCGACGAACAGCACGTCGTGGCGCGCTTCCCCCAGCATGGCCTTGAGGTAGTTGACGATGCGCCCGCCGGCGCACATGCCGCTGGCGGCGATCACCACCGCCGGCCGGCCGGTGCGCGCCAGGTAGTCGACCGCGCGCAGGTGGTCGTCGTGCTCATCGATCGTGGTGAGCTGCTCGAACGCCAGCGGGTGCCGACCCTGTGCTACCCGCCGCCGTGCTTCGGCGTCCCACCAGGGCTTGAGCGAGCGATAGGCCTCGGTGAAACGGCTGGCCAACGGAGAGTCGGCGATGATTTCCAGATCCTCCCAGCGCAGCTCGTCGGCGCGCCGCTTGCGGCGTGACTCGGCGTGGATGATGCCTTCCAGCTCGTACAGCAGTTCCTGCGTCCGGCCGATGCTGAACGCCGGTATCAACACCGTGCCGCGATCGGCCAGCGCGCGCTCGATGGTGCGCTGCAGCTGCGCGCGCCGATCGGCGCGGTTGCCGTGATCGCGATCGCCGTAGGTGCTCTCGAGTACCACCACGTCGGCCGCATAGGGCGGCTTCGGCGCCGCCAGCAGCGGCGCGTACGGCGCGCCCAGATCGCCGGAGAACAGCACGCGCCGCTCGCGTCCGTCCTCACGGAAGCGGCATTCGACATAGGCCGAGCCGAGGATGTGGCCGGTGGGTTTGAGCTTGATCGCCAGCGTGTCGCCAGCGCCGAGTTCGATGTCGTGCCAGCGGCCGTAGGGCAGGGCGACGATGCGTTGCCGCAGAATCTGCAAGAAGCGCTCGATCATCCACGGCTGACGGGTGAAGCCGATCTTGATGGCGTCCTCGAGCACCAGCGGCAGCAAGCGCGCGGAAGGCTCGCTGCACAGGATCGGCCCCTGGAAACCGGCGGCCATGAGATACGGAATGCGGCCGGCGTGATCGAGGTGCACGTGGGTCAGCACCAGCGCCCGGATGTGGTCGATGGGGAAATCGATCTCCAGCCGCTCCACGCCGGCGCCGCCGCTGGCGGATGTCTCCTCGCCCTGGAACAGCCCGCAATCGATCAGAATGCCGCTGTCGCCTACGCGCAGCTCATGGCAGGAGCCGGTAACGCCACGGACGGCGCCGTGATGCAGAATGCGTGCTGCGGTCGATGCCGGGATGGTGGCGTCGGTCGCCACAACGGTAGCCATGTCCATGGTAGGGTTTCCGCCCAAGGTTGCCACCAGCCGGCCGTGGGAGCGGCGCGCTGGAGCGCCTGCTGTGCAATCAGAAGGAGCTTAGCCGTACGAGTTCGGGGATCAAGTGCCGGTTCCCGCCGTAACGGGCGGGCGATTGGCGTCGGCCACGAACTCACGTTGAGTGCCGGTGTGAGACAAACCATCCGAATGCTCGTTGACCATTTGCGGAACATGCCAATAGACTTCTCCGAGAACGCATCGAAGCCAGCACGATCGGCCGTGTCCGATTGCGTTTTGGAAAAGGAATAATCATGGCCTCCAGGAAGGGCATCATTCTGGCCGGTGGCTCCGGCACGCGCCTGCATCCGCTGACCTACTGCGTGAGCAAGCAGCTCATGCCGGTCTACGACAAGCCGATGATCTACTATCCGCTGTCGACGCTGATGCTGGCCGGCATCCGTGATGTGCTGATCATCACCACGCCGCAGGATCAATCCTTGTTCCAAGCCCTGCTGAAGGATGGCAGTCAGTGGGGCATATCGCTGCAGTACGCGGTTCAGCCCAGTCCCGACGGGCTGGCGCAGGCATTCCTGATTGGCGAGGAGTTCATCGGCGCCGACGACGTCTGCCTCATACTCGGCGACAACATCTTCCACTCCGAGGGCTTGTCCAAGAAGCTGCAAAGTGCTGCTCGGCGCGGGCGCGGCGCGACCGTGTTCGGGTATTACGTTACCGATCCGCAGCGCTACGGCGTGGTGGCCTTCGATCGCAACGGCAGGGTCATTGATATCGAGGAGAAGCCGGCCCAGCCCAAATCCAATTACGCGGTGACCGGTTTGTATTTCTACGACAACCGAGTGATCGATATCGCCAAGGATATTCGGCCGTCCGCTCGCGGCGAATTGGAGATCACCGATGTCAACCGCGCATATCTGCAGCGTGACGAGCTCAACGTCGAGCTGTTCAGCCGCGGCACGGCCTGGCTCGATACGGGTACCCACGATTCGCTACTGGATGCCGCCAGCTATGTGCGCGTCATCGAGGAGCGTCAGGGCCTGAAGATCTGTAGCCCGGAGGAAATAGCCTTCCGCATGGGCTTCATCGATGCCGAGCAGTTGGAGCGTCTGGCGCTGCCGCTGCAGAAGAGCGGCTACGGCCAGTATCTGTTGCGTATCCTCAAGCAGGTCGCGCCCTGATGCGGTTCGATCGTCTCGCCATTCCCGAGGTCGTGCTGCTGACGCCCAAGGTGTTCGGCGACGCACGCGGGTTTTTCATGGAAACCTGGCGCGACGTCTGGCGTGAAGAGTTGGGGATCACTCGGCCGTTCGTGCAGGACAACCACAGCCGTTCCGGCCGCGCCATCCTCCGCGGGCTGCACTATCAGGTGCAGCAACCGCAGGGCAAGTTGGTGCGGGTCACCAGTGGCGCGGTGTTCGATGTGGCGGTGGATATGCGGCGCAGTTCGCCCACGTTCGGCCGTTGGGTCGGAGAGGTGCTGTCGGCCGACAACCACCGCATGCTCTGGGTGCCGCCCGGCTTCGCGCACGGCTTCTATGTGCTCAGCGATAGCGCCGATTTCGTCTACAAATGCACCGATTACTATGCACCGGAGCACGAGCGTTGCCTGCTCTGGAGCGACCCCGAGGTCGGCATCGACTGGCCGTTGCTGGATAGTCAGCCGCCGCGAGTTTCCGCCAAGGATGCGCAGGGGGTGCCGCTGAGCCAGTGCGAGGTTTACCCGTGAAGGTGTTGATCACCGGCAGCCGCGGCCAGCTCGGCTGGGAATTGCAGCGGGGCGTCCCGGCTGGCGTGGATCTGATCGCGCTCGACCGCGATGCCTTGGACATTAGCAACGGCACGGCCGTGAGCCGGCTGGTCGACCAATTGCGTCCCGATGCCATTGTCAATGCGGCGGCCTATACCGCCGTCGATCGCGCCGAGAGCGAGCCGGCCCTTGCCCATGCCGTCAATGCCGACGGCGCCGCTCATTTGGCGCGCGCCGCGCGCGCCGTCGGTGCGCACCTAGTGCAGGTCTCGACCGATTTCGTGTTCGATGGTCGCGGCAGTCGGCCCTATCCGGTGGACGCCGCGCCCGCGCCCTTGGGCGTATATGGCGCCAGCAAACTGCAGGGTGAGCGCGAGGTGCGCGAGTACTTGGGCGAACGGGCGCTGATCCTGCGCACTGCCTGGGTGTACTCGGTGCACGGCAACAACTTCGTCAAGACCATGCTGCGGCTGATGCGCGAGCGGGACGAGCTGCGAGTGGTCGCCGATCAGGTCGGCACCCCTACATGGGCTTGTGATTTGGCGGCTGCTATCTGGCAGGGGCTGGCGCACGGCATCACCGGGACGCATCACTGGACCGACGCCGGTGTCGCCAGTTGGTACGACTTCGCCGTGGCCATCGCGGAAGAATCGCTCGCGCTTGGGTTGCTCGATCGTCAAGTGCCGATTCGGCCGATTCGTAGCGAGGAGTTCCCGACGGCGGCCACTCGCCCGGCATACAGTGTGCTGGACAAATCGTCGACCTGGGCCGCGCTCGGTATGACGGCGTCGCATTGGCGGCAGAGCCTGCGACGGATGTTGAGCGAGCTAAAGACCTCGGGCAGCTAGCAAGGGAACGATCGATTGCTCAGGCTCGATGCGCCCCTGGTATTCGCATCGCCCGCGCCATCCGCTGATCCCGCGTAGTACCGCATCCTTCGAATCTTGGTGCGTACGCCAAGCCCATGCATTCCCTCTCCCCCCCTGCGGGAGAGGGACAGGGAGAGGGGGGAGAGAAAATTGCGAAGCACCACTTTTTTGCATGAGCCGTGACCGCCGGAGCGGCGGTTGAAGCCTTTTCAACGCAGCGCCACACGCAACGGAACAACAGAATGCGCAGACTCCTGATCACCGGCGGCGCCGGCTTCATCGGTGCCAACTTCGTGCACCACTGGCTCGAACACCATCCTGGCGACCGCGTGGTGGTGCTCGATGCGCTCACTTACGCCGGCAATCTCGCCAACCTGCAGGCGGTGCGGGATAACCCCAACCTGCGCTTCGTCCACGGCGACATCCGCGACTACGATCTGGTTGCGGCCCTGCTGAGCGACGAGCGGCTGGATACCGTGGTGCATTTCGCCGCCGAATCGCACGTCGACCGCTCCATCCACGGCCCGGACGCCTTCATCGACACCAACGTCAACGGCACCCACAGCCTGCTCAAGGCGGCCAAGGCGGTTTGGCAGCGTGACGGCGTCTGGCAGCCGCACCGCTTCCATCATGTTTCCACCGACGAGGTGTACGGTTCGCTGGGCCCGAGCGACCCGGCGTTCACGGAGACTACGCCGTACGCGCCGAACTCGCCGTATTCCGCAAGCAAGGCGGCGAGCGATCACCTGGTGCGGGCCTATCATCACACCTACGGTCTGAACACCACGGTCAGTAACTGCTCGAACAACTATGGTCCGTTCCACTTTCCTGAGAAGCTGATTCCGCTGGCGATCGTCAACATGCTCGATGGCAAGCCGGTTCCCGTGTACGGCGACGGCCTCAACGTCCGGGATTGGCTGTACGTCGGCGACCACTGTCAGGCCATCGACCGCATCCTGACGCAGGGGCGGGTTGGCGAAACCTACAACGTCGGCGGCAACAACGAATGGACCAACATCGACATCGTTCGCCATCTCTGCCGGTTGTTGGACGAAGCCTTCGCCGCCGAGCCGTCGTTGCGTGAGCGCTTCCCGCATGCGCCCGCGGCCGCCGGCCAGCGTAGCGATAGCCTGATCCGCTTCGTCAGCGACCGTCCCGGTCATGACCGCCGTTACGCGATCGACCCGCGCAAGATCCAGCGCGAACTCAGTTTCTACCCGAGCGAAAGCTTCGAGACCGGCATCCGCAAGACGCTGCATTGGTACCTGTCCAACGAGCCGTGGTGGCGCGCGGTGATGAACGGCAGCTATCGCGACTGGGTGGCGCGGCAGTACCGCAGCCATTCCGAGGTGTCGCCGGCGAATGCGTGAGAGGGGGCGAGGTCCGAGCGAAGGCCGAACTCACCTGTGCTCGATCCGACGGCTCGTCGTGTAGGAGGGCTGCGCGACTCTCGTGCCGAGCCGCTTGCGCGTCGACTTGGTTCGTTGGAAACAGGGCGATTTCACGCCGGGGTAAACGATTCGGTAGCTTGACAGTGAGAACCAGGTCACGGCATAACTTCGGCTTGCGTCGCTCGCCGGCGTGAAATCTACCTACAATTGCTTCCGGCGTTAGAGGTATCCTCTATGCCGCGTCGCGACAATCGCTCGCGCGCCATACAGTTCTAGCGGTATGCGATGCGCATACGGACATGCCCCTTTGCCCGCTGACTGATTGATTGTTTCCGTGTGGCCTGCGTGCACGGTGGTTGGTCGTGTTTCCCTGGGGTTTGTCATGACAGCTGTATTCGATCCCGCCGCCAACGGCGCCAAGCCGCCGGCCGTTGTCGCCGCTCAGCGGGTGCTGCTCGAGCAGGCGCGCGCGCTGGAGCACGCCGCCAAGGTCATCGGCGCGGAGGTCGATCAGGCCGTGCGCATGATCCTCGGCTGCACCGGCCGGGTGATCGTTTCCGGCATGGGCAAGTCGGGCATCGTCGGTAAGAAGATCGCCGCCACATTCGCCTCCACGGGTACCCGCAGCTTCTTCGTGCATCCCGGCGAAGCCTTCCATGGCGACCTGGGAATGATCGCACCGGAAGACGTCGTGTTGCTGATCTCCTTTAGCGGCGAAACCGACGAAGTTATTAAGCTGCTGCCCTCGCTCAAGCGCTTCGGCAATCGAATCATCTGCTTGGTCGGCAACGCCGGCTCCACGATCGCGCGTCATGCCGATGTGGTGCTGCTCACGCCGATCGACCGCGAAGCCTGTCCGAACAATCTAGCGCCCACGACATCCACCACGCTCACGATCGCCATGGGCGATGCGCTGGCGGTGGCGCTGATGGAGGCGCGCGGCTTCAAGCCGGAGCAATTCGCGCAGTTCCACCCCGGCGGCAGCCTGGGCCGGCGGTTGCTCACACGGGTGAAGGATGTGATGCGCGCCGACAACCTGCCGGTGGTCGAGCCGACCCGGTTGCTGCGTGACTGTCTGTGGGAGATGACCCGTGCCCGGCTCGGCTTGGTGCTGGTGCTGGAAGAGAACAAGCCCGCCGGCATCCTCACCGACGGTGACCTGCGCCGCGCGCTGCTGACCGATCCGCAAGCGATGGTCCAGCCGGTAATGAAATTCATGAGTCGTCAGCCGGTGACGATTTCCGAAGACGAGAAGCTGTTCGCGGCCGAGATGCTGATGCGTGAGCGAAAGCTGAAGGTTCTGGTCGCGGTAGACCAGGACGGCGTGATGACTGGCTTGTTGGAGATTTTCGACTGAGAACGGGATCGCGCCCGAATCGTGCGCGAATTCCTGATTGGCTGTGACACTAACCCGAATTCGTTATCGGGAAGGACCTACAATCCCGCGCTTGGCGGCAAGAAGACGGCAAGGATTGGCATTGATCAGTATCAAGACGAATCCACAGAACAGGGTTTGCGCCGCCGGCAGCCGCGTCCGGAGCGTTGCTCGCTCGATGCTGGCGCTGGCTGCCCTGGCGCTGAGCGCCTGCACCACGCTGCCCGATGCCGCGCCCGTCGCCGAGTATGACGCGCCGGCCAAGCAGCTTGATCCCGCTCTGCAGCAGTTCTTGAGCGAGGCGCCGGCGGAAAGCACCTTGGCTCTGGCCGACAGCCCCTGGGGCGCGAATGTCGTCGTCTCGGCGCAAGCGCCCTATGCCTCCGCCAGCGGCCGTACCTGCCGCGCGCTGACCATCGAATCCGGTTCGGAAAGCCGTCCCGGCTTGGCGTGTCGGTTGCCCAACGGTGATTGGCGGCCGGTGCGAGTGCTGCATTACCAGGGCCGGCCGCTGCTGAGCGCTGTCCCCGAACGAGCCGAATCCGGAGTCGCACCATGAGCGTTGTTCGGCGCGCCCACCGGTTGGGCAAATATCTGATCATGCTGCTGGCTGCGCTGCAGCTGCTGCCCGCGGTTGCCAGCGCGCAGTTGATAAGCGGACAGGGCGATATTCCCGCGGCTGAGCGGGCGGGGCAGGTCGCCCCTGTGCAGGAGGCGCCGTCGGCGGTCGATCGTCGCACCGGCACCATCGGCCCCGTGACGCCACCTAATTCGGGGCAGTCCGAGCGCGCGCAGGCGGCCCAGGACGATATTCCGCCGTTCGGCGCCGAGCTGTTCACGGGCGGCTTTCGCGGCCCGCGCGCGCTCGGACTGAACCCCAGCTATCGCATCCTGCCGGGTGACCAGATCACGCTGCGCGCCTGGGGGGCGGTGGAGATCGACCGCATCCTGGTGGTGGACGCCCAGGGCAACATCTTCGTGCCCCAGGTTGGCCCTGTGCACGTCCAAGGCGTCTCTAACGCCGAGTTGGACGCCAAGGTCAAGGCTGCCATCAAGCAGGTGTTCACCGACAACGTCTCGGTCTACACCAATCTGCAGGGCGTGCAGCCGGTGGCGGTGTTCGTTACCGGCTACGTCAAGAAGCCCGGTCGTTACGCCGGAAATCCCAGCGACTCGCTGCTGTATTTCATTGACCAGGCTTCCGGCATCGATCAGGCCAGCGGCAGTTTCCGACGCATCCGCATCTTGCGCGACGGCAACACCATCGCCGAGGTGGACCTGTACGACTTCCTGGTCGAGGGCAAGCTGCCGCGGCCGCAGTTCGAGGACGGAGACACCATCGTGGTCGAGCGTCGTGGACCGGTGGTTACCGTCGTGGGCGACGTCGCTCAGCCGTACCGCTTCGAGCTCGACAAGGACGCCAAGCTCGGCCACGAGCTGATCGAAATGGCGCAACTCAAGCCCGGAGTTTCGCATGCCCTGCACCGCGGTGTGCGTGAGGACGGGCCGTTCTCCACGTACCTGCCGCTGGCCGCATTCCGCGACGACATGCTGCGCGCAGGCGACGAGGTGTTGTTCTCCATCGACCAGCGCGCCGACACCATCGTGGTGCAGCTCGAGGGCAGCTACCTGGGGCCGTCGCGCTTTGCGCTACCCAAGGACGCCACCCTGCAGACGCTGCTCGACAGCATCGCGGTGGACCCCGAACTCACCGACGTTCGCAGCGTGTCCATCCGCCGCCAGAGCGTCGCGCAGCGTCAGCGCCAGGCGCTGGAAGACGCCTTGCGCCGGCTCGAAACCACTTATCTGAGCGCCTCCTCGCGTACCGATGAGGAAGCCCGCATCCGCGTGCAAGAAGCCCAACTGATCCAGGACTTCGTCAAGCGTGCCCGCGAGGTGAAGCCGAACGGCCGCATGGTGGTGGCCTATGACGGCAAGATCGCCGACGTGCGGCTGCAGGACGGCGACATCATCACCATTCCCGAGCGCGCCGACAGCCTGTTGATCAGCGGTGAGGTGCAGGTGCCGCAGGCCATCGTCTACGTCCAGGGCCAGACGCTCGAGGACTACATCCGTCGCGCCGGCGGCTACACCGACCGCGCCGACGAGAACAGCATCCTCATCGTTCGGCAGAACGGCGAGGTCGTCACCAGTCGCGACGCCGAGCTGCGCCCAGGCGACGAGATCCTGGTGCTGCCCGCCGTGCCGACCAAGAATCTGCAGCTGGCGTCGACCATCTCGGAGATCCTGTTCCGGATCGCCGTGGCCACCCGGACCGTTCTCAATATCTAGGATGAAGTCCGTGCTCGCCAAGCAGTCCAGCAATGCCGCGCAGCCGCGGGGGAGAGCGTAATGCGCACTTCCTGGCAGGTCACGCGCAGCGTCTGGCATGCAATGTTCATGCGGGAGGCGAGCGCACGCATTATGGCCGACCGCTTCGGTTGGTTCTGGATGTTCGCCGAGCCGATCGCTTTCGTTGTGATCATGATCGGCGTGCGAGAACTGCTGGGGCGCGTACGAGTGACCCCTGGGGCTGAGTTCGTCCCGTGGCTGATTACCGGGTTGATGGCTTTCAACTTGTTTCGCGACGGAGTCACCCGCTCGCTTGGGGCGATCGAGTCCAACAAAGGGCTGTTCGCTTATCGGCAGGTAAGCCCGGTCGACCCGGTGTTGGTCCGTAATGGTCTGGAAGGCCTGCTCAAGAGTGCGGTTTTCCTCATCCTCATTGCCGGCGCCATGCTGCTTGGGTATCGCATCCTACCCGGAGACACGCTCGCTGCGGTCTTTGTCTGGTTTTCGATTTGGCTGCTGGGCGTGGGAGGCGGTTTGATTGTGTCGGCTGGAACCGCGTTGGTCGCCGAGCTGGGGCGAATGGTCCGCATGGCAATGTTGCCGATGTTCATGCTATCGGGTGCCATCCTCCCAGTGCGTCTCCTGCCGCACAGTGTGCAGGAGGCCTTGCTGTATAACCCCGTGCTGCACGGCATTGAGATTCTGCGCTTGAGTTTTTTCCCGCTCTACGCGGCGTTGCATGGTGTCAACTTACTGTACGTGTGGTACTGGGCGCTGGGAATGACGGCATTAGGCCTTGCGCTGCACGCACGCTTTGCCCAGCGGTTGAAGGCACGATGATCGACGTTCGCGGGGTCTACAAGCGATATCGCAACCATCACGGCAGTGACTGGGTGCTACGCAACATCAACTTTACTATCCCGCGGGGGGTGAGTGTCGGGTTGGTTGGGCGAAATGGCGCGGGCAAGTCGACCCTGTTGCGACTGATCGGTGGTATGGATCATCCCGATCGTGGCGAGATCGTGCGCAACTGCCGAGTGTCTTGGCCGATTGGGCTATCTGGCGGTTTTCAGGGCTCCATGACCGGTCGTCAGAACGTCAAGTTCGTTGCCCGCATTCACGGAAGTGATGATTTGATCGATGAGGTTATCCAGCGCGTTGAGGAGTTCGCCGACATTGGTCCGGCTTTCGACGAGCCGGTGAAGACCTACTCGAGCGGCATGAAGAGCCGTTTGGCCTTCGGGTTGTCACTGGCGTTCGATTTCGACCTTTATCTCTCCGACGAAGCCACGGCGGTCGGCGACAAGGCGTTTAAAGCCAAAGCCACGCAAGCGTTCAAGGACAAGATCGGTAAGGCCAGTCTGGTTATCGTCTCTCATAGTGAGGGCATACTCAGGGATCTATGCCAAGCCGGGATCTGGTTGCGGAAGGGCGAGGCAGTGTGGTTCGACGACGTCAATGACGCTATAGCCGCCTATCACCAGAGTATTCAGTCCTCGTGAACGTCGTTTTTCGCAAGCACCCATATTGGGTGGCGGTAATCATCGGCATCGTTGCGGCCGGTTTCTATTGGTCGCTGTGGGCTACAGATCGATATGTGTCGGAAGCCAATGTGGTGCTGCAGAGCGCTCGTGGCGGCGAGCCTACGCTCAATTTCGCGTCCATCCTCAAGGGCGGTAGCTCACATGACCTACTGATGCTGCGCGACCACCTGCTATCGGTGGACATGCTCAAGAAACTCGACGCCGAACTCGATCTGCGCGCGCATTTCTCGAACAGACACATCGATTTCTTCTCGCGGCTAAGCGATCCACAAGTGCCGTTGGAGCGCTTTCACCGCTACTACCGCACCCGCGTCTTCGCTGAGTTGGACGAATACGCACAAGTTCTGCGAGTGAGGGCGGAGGCTTTTGACCCGGATATGGCGCAGCGTATCGCCACACTCTTGCTACGTGAAGGCGAGGCGCACATGAACGCCATGGGACAGCGCCTGGCGGCTGAACAGGTGAGGTTCATCGAACGCCAGGTGGAAGACCTCAATCAACGCGTGATCCAGGCGCGGGAGGCCCTACTCGCCTACCAGAACGAGCATGGGCTGGTCTCGCCAACCGGAACTGTAGAAGGGTTGAACGCGGTGGTCGCTAACCTTGAGGGGGAACTCGCCAAGCTGAGCGCGCGTCGGCAGGCACTCGCTACCTCGCAGAGCGACAGGTCACCTGAGATGATGAGGCTCAACGCCGAGATCACTGCTCTCCGCAGCCAGATCGCGCGTGAGCGCGCGCGCATGGCCGGTAACTCCGGCAACACACTTAACCGCGTTACGGCGGGGTATGAAACGCTGCGGCTGCAACTCGAATTCGCCGTCGAAATGTACTCGACCGCCCGCGCGGCTCTGGAGACCACGCGAGTAGAGGCGGCACGAACGTTGCAACAAGTATCCATACTGCAGAACCCTACGCGGCCGGAATACAGCACCTCCCCGCGGCGGGTCTACAACATCACGGTCTTTGTGATCTTGGCGGTACTGTCTGGGCTGGTGGCCCATCTTCTGATGGCCATCGTGCGTGATCACCGGGACTGAGACGCAGGTCCGTGTGTCGCGTGATCGGACGCTCGTCTGGCGACCATGCCGTGCGCGCAAGATCGTTCATTGGCTTCAAACGGCTTAACGCGTAACGACGCTAAACGAAGAATGCGGAAGATATGAAAATTACGATTTTCGGTACTGGATACGTGGGACTCGTTACCGGAGCTTGTTTTGCCGAGGCTGGCCACAAGGTGATGTGCGTCGATGTCGATGAGCAAAAGGTCGAGCGACTGAAGCAAGGCATCATTCCAATCTACGAGCCTGGTTTGGAGCCTATCGTCAAAGAGAATTTTGCGGAAGGGCGGCTGAGGTTCACCACATCGGCCGAAGAGGGGGTTGCCTTTGGAGAGTTCCAGTTTATTGCGGTAGGGACCCCGCCAGACGAGGACGGTTCCGCCGATTTGCAGTATGTGCTGTCAGTGGCGCGCAGCATCGGCCGCTATATGGATGGGCACCGTATCGTTATTGACAAGTCAACCGTGCCGGTGGGTACCGCCGATAAAGTACGAGCTGCCATTGAAGAAGTTCTGCAAGAGCGTGGCGTCAACTATACGTTCGACGTCGTGTCCAACCCGGAGTTTCTCAAGGAAGGAGCTGCCGTCAACGACTTCATGAAGCCAGACCGGATCATAGTCGGCACGAACAGCATCCACGCGGCAGAACGAATGCACGAGCTATACGCGCCGTTCAACCGCAATCACGATCGAATGATCGTCATGGATGTCCGTTCAGCCGAGCTTACTAAATACGCCGCTAACGCCATGCTAGCGACAAAGATTAGCTTCATGAACGAGCTGGCGAACTTGGCTGAGCGCCTGGATGCTGACATTGAGCAAGTCCGAATCGGTATCGGCTCCGATCCTCGAATCGGTTATCACTTTATCTATCCCGGTTGCGGCTATGGTGGGTCTTGCTTCCCAAAGGACGTGCAGGCGCTGGTGCGCACCGCAAGCTCGGTGGGCTACCACGCCGAATTGCTTAGCGCGGTCGAAAACGTTAATGCAAAACAGAAGAACAAGCTGTTCGAATTGATTTCACGCCACTACGGCGGAGCGCAGAACCTTCGAGGGAAGATCTTTGCGCTATGGGGCTTGGCGTTCAAGCCAAACACCGACGACATGCGTGAGGCACCGAGCCGAACCCTCATGGAAGCTTTGTGGGCTGCCGGCGCGAAGGTCTGCGCGTACGATCCAGTTGCAATGGACGAAGCGCAGCGAATCTACGGTATTCGCGCTGACCTTGCGTTTGCAGCGACGAAAGAGGACGCCGCGAACGGTGCCGATGCGCTCGTGATTTGTACCGAGTGGACGCCGTTCCGGTCGCCTGGTCTTGATGAGCTCGCTCGTGCTCTTAGTGAGCGGGTCATATTCGATGGCCGGAATTTGTACGACCCGGAACAGCTTAAGGCAGCGGGCTGGATCTACTACGCGATCGGACGAGGAATGACCCACAGATTGCAGGCCGGCCGATTCGCAGATAAGCAGGAGAGGGCTTCGGGCGCGGGTTGATTCAAGAAAAAAGCGAAGTCGTCCAATGAAATTCCTGGCGTGCCGAAACGCTTTAGTGTGGCTCTGAATGAGTGCCGCAATTGCTATCGGTCTCCTGCGATCACGATGGCGACCGATTTCTGGGCAGCGGCGCCGTAGCAATAGAGAAAATGGTGTCGCAAGAGCGCCGCCGCGACCGAAATGTTTGGGCTGCGGATTCGTAATCGACTACATGCAATAGTTATATGGATGCCTCTGTGGATACGAATGTAAATGAAAAGATTCAGTCAGGGCAGGGCGAGAAACGGCTGTCATTGTTCGGGCGCTGGCTGGGGGCATCGGGCGGTCGCTTGTCGAGGAGAGCCGATACTAAGGCCAAGCTAGAGCAATCGGCGGCGCTAATCCGGGAGTCTGAACTGTTCGATGCTGCATGGTACTTGTCGGAGTACCCGGATGTGGCTAAGGCGGGTATAGATCCGGCTATGCACTACTTAACACATGGTGCATTCGAAGGGAGGAACCCGAGTCGAAAGTTCGATAGCCGCGCATATCTTCGAGCTTATTCGGATGTTCGTGATGCCGGCGCGAATCCCCTTCTTCACTACCTTCGATATGGGCGATCGGAAGGTCGTTCGGCCACTCCAGTCGCTGACGCAGCCTTGCCTTCTAAGGCGCCGGTGCAAGCGAGTACGGAAAAGCGAAAAACAGAATCTAAGCGAGATGGCGGGAAGCAGGAGAATTTGCCACGGGAAGGCGCGGGTGGTGGGCAAGCGAAAGCATCCGCGAAGGAAGAGAAGCCAAAGTCTCCCGACCCTTCTACGTTGGCGCGTTCGAAACAGTTGTTTGTCGGGGCGCCAATAGTTGTATCTTATAGTGCCTCAGCAAACGCTGCGACCGTCACCGAGCACATTAATGCCTCGATAGCAGAAACAGATGTGCCGCCCTCGATCTATATAGTTGTCGGCGGCGAGGGGATGGAAGTTGGCAACAAGTACACCAACGTGATGTTGGTCCTGTTGGGCATTGCAGAAAGGTGTGCCTCGCAAGATCAACGGCTAGGATCCCTAGTCTACCGCTGGTTTAATTGGCCGGGCGGAATCTCCGTGTTGTCGCTCACTATTGCGCCAAAACAGCGCATACAAGAATATGAAATTAAGGCCCTTCTTTATGGATGGTCTCGTCGTTTCGATTTGATCTCGATTGATGACGTTCGGCTCACCAACCTTCTCCGCGCTATTGAGGCGGGCGAGGGGACGATCTATCTGGAGGCACTTGAACGAAACGTCCCGCGGCTCATCACGGAACTGAGCAAGAATGGGCGCCAACAGCGATCGATGATCGGCTCATTTGGCGAGGTGCTACAGTTTTCCGCTGCGCCGCTACTTCTTCAACGCGGTCTTCTCGACTACGCGACCAGGGAACTGGATGTGCTCCGCTCCGTAGTGGGGGCCGCCGCCAGCAAGGACGATCAATTGGAGTTGGTGCGGCGAGTGGATAGTGCGTTAAACCTCGCGTTTACTGTCTCGCCTGTTGATGCGGTACTAGCGCACAACCGGGTCCTGCAACCGGCGGCAGAGATGCTTGAGCAGGGAGCGGCGATCGAGCTCCCTCTATTCGTGCGCGCTTTGCGGGCTAGCTTCATCAAAGCGTCGACTCTTGCCACACAGAATCCATCGTTTGCGAAGCTTGTAGCCAATACCAATACCTCCGACGCCCGAGCGTTAGAAATTATTCTCCAGGTACTTCGGTCGAATAGCCGCAGTTATGGGGAACCGTACGACGATCCATGTGGGCTCGTTCGGGCGATCCTCCGGTTGCCGAAGGACGCGGTTACCGCGCTTGCACGTGATCTGCGGCGTCACGCCAGCCGTGCGTCGAGTACCGATGCCAAATCGTCGTGGCTTGTTCCGCTTCTTGAGGAGACCCTCGAGAGTGAAGGGGCTGGTTACGAGCGAGATATTTGGTATCCGCGCATGATCCTGCTCTTCGCTCTCGGGTTCGCGACTGACGAAGCGGTCGCCTGGATACTGCGAAATGCCACGAGAGTTCGACTCTCGAGCCAAGATAGTCTTACGCTTTTGGCCCTTGCTGGTCAGGATAGATATGTTGTGGGCGACATTAATATCAACTATTGGCGGAAGGGGGTCGCAACGCGCATTAATGCTCCAAGCAGTTGTCAAGATATTGTTGATTATTATGACAGCTGCCTTAAGTTGTGGAGGGGGCAGGCGGCTGAAAGCCGTGTGGCGCTGGATGAAATGCCAAGGGTATCGGTTGTGCTTACCACCTATAACCCGGATATCGTTCTGCTCGAAAGAGCTGTGCGTTCCGTGTACATGCAAAGCTACCCGAATGTGGAGTTAATAGTTGTCGACGACTGTTCAGATGAGGAATTGTCTGAGCAGGTCCCGAGTGTTATCGCGAAGGTGGCCGGGGAGTTCGATAGAGTTTTGCCAGTCATATGCTTGCGCAGCGATATCAATATTGGGCAATACCAGGCGAGAAACATGGCGATATCGCGGGCTAGCGGCGATTTTATTGCGATCCAGGACGATGACGATATTTCCATTCCGAGCCGCATTGAAGCTCAGATCGCGTTGATGGAGCGCACCGGCGCCGTCGCCTGCCACGGTATGCACCTAAGGATATCCCAGGCATCTCGACTTCTTGTGGACGGCAACAATGTCGGAGACCTACTCGGCGACGCCCCGGCTTCATTTGTGTGGCGGGCGAAAGTTTTTGAGACGATTGGGATGTTTGTGCCTGTTAGAACTCGGGGCGACATTGAGTTCAGATCACGACTGAATCGGTTCTACGGTGAGTCCGCTACAGTGGTTCTCGATCTCCCGCTCATATTGATGTACGGCGGGATGGAGACGATCTCGGCTTCCACGGAGTACTGCTACAAGAGTTCAGTGCAGGCGTTGCGGTTCATGATGCAGCATATGCCTATTGGGAGGTGTGATGCCCGCCAACTGGATCAGTATGTACCAACGCTCCTGCGGCCAACTGCAGCTATGCCTATTGCCTAGGAGCGGATCGATATATGGAAAATCGAGCGAATCACTTTATAACAGTTAGTCTTACCACTATCTCCTCGCGTTTGGCGTTGGTCCACTTGGTAATCGAGTCACTATTGGCGCAGGATATAGACCCAAGCAATTATCGGGTAAAGCTTTTTCTGTCGAAGGACCCGTATTTGCTCGATGCGGGTTGCAGCCATTTGACGCCAGAACTCGAAGATCTGCTGGGTCGATATCCCGAGCGGTTTGCCATTGAGTATGTGCCGAATAGCGGGCCGTACCGGAAGATTATTCCGCTGTTGGACGAGCTATATGCGGGAGATCCCGCGGCGCTGTGGAAGAACCTGATCGTGACTGCGGACGACGATACCCTTTATCCCACGACATGGTTAAGGGGGCTATATGCGGCATTTTGCGCGCACGCATGCGTTGTCGGTTACAGAGGGCGAACGATGGTTGTCGAGAAGGGAAAGCTCGCGCCATACGACACTTGGGAGAGGAAGATAGTTCGCAACCCGTCCGGCCAGAATCTGCTAACTGGAAAGGATGGCATCCTCTATTCGCCGTTGCATCTTCACCCGGCGGTGCTCGATATACGTACCGCATTGGCTGTGGCGCCTAAGGCTGATGACATTTGGCTTAAGGCGCATGCGCTTCTCGCACGTGTGCCGAGCGCAGCAATAAATAGGGACCTGAAGCAAGAGCTTCCTTCGATCCCGGGTGCCGACGATGGCGTGTCCTTGTTCCGCGCCTTCAATAGAGGTGGAGGAAACGACGAGGCGCTGGCGGAAATCGGTCGCTACCTCCGGTCGGCGTTCGGCACTAGCTGGGAAGAGTTGTTTGCAGACAATTCCTTGCCGTTCGAGCGGGTAGTAGCGCGGGGATTGAGTGTCGCGCGGAGCGAGTTCGTGTAGAGGCGCCCGGTAACGAGGATATGCTCGTCCTGGGGCTGCACTATTTGCAGAAACGGATGGATGATGTTGGAAATGGATCGTAGCACGGTCGAAAACGAGATCACCCGCCTCCATTTGCTTGTGGAGAATGCGAGGGAAGACAGCAAGCTGGAAGTCAAGCGTGAGCTGGACTCCTTCTTTGGTCTCGTTCTTCCCGATATTGCGGCAGATAAGCTGCCTGAGACGCTCGTAATATCTGTTGCGAAGCTCGCCAGTTCTGCGCGTAGATGGTCCATTGCAAAGGATGTTTGGGGTCATGTTCTGGATCGGTTTCCGGCGCAGAGAAATTTAGCGCTCTTTAATGTTGGTATCGCGCAGCGGATGCTAGGAGAGCTTCGCGAGGCGCAAGTGAGCTTTGATGGTGTTACGGGCAAGTTCCGTCGCAGGGTGAAATTCATTCGGGAGAATGAGCGCCTCGAAAAAGCGATTGACGCAAGTTTTATTGGGGCATTGCAAGACAGGTCCGCGCAGGCGTTGGCGGAAGGTCATTTTGCGAAGAGCGTGTCTCTATTCCAGACGTCGCTGCACCTACAGAACAAGACGCCAGCGTACGTCTCCGCCGTGACAGCTCTGTACGAGCGAATCGTGAACCTAGGCGAGGTTCCGCCAATGCACAGCGGCGCTGTCCACGGATCTATTCCGTTCGGTTCGAGGGCGGGTAGCGATTTGAGTGACGGGCGGGTGCATATTTTCCTGTGCGGATTTGGCTGGTCTGGATCTGGTGCCGTATTTGATTATTTGAGGCAGTCCTCAGCGGTGGAAGCGCAGTTTGACGACGTCGAGTTGTCCTGCTTCGATGGACTTCCCGCGATAGGGTTTGGCGCTTCTCAAATTTTGCGGGACGCAGGGCGATCGTGGGCGGATACTATTGCGGTCGTAAAAAAATTCCTACTGTTTACAGTTCTGGGACAAGGGTTCGGTGCCGAGTTGGCTGCAGAGCGGAGCCGATACGAAAAAAAGGCGTTGCTTGCGCAGTTTCGCAATGATGATCGAGAGCTTGAGAAATTTGTCGGTATTTGCAGTCGGTTCATAGATCGAGTTGCGCGCGTGCCTAGAGGGGACACTGTTGCTATTTATAATGCTTTGTCGGACTTTATATGTTCGTCCTTGGAGATAAAGGAATCCAGTTTCGCGCTCGATATTCATAATAATTCAATTCATGGTCCGAATATAAATACGCTGCAGCTCATTCCGAATGCAAGAGCGTGCGTTGTGTTCAGGGATCCAAGGGATCAATTTGTCGCGCGGTGCCTTGAGTCGCGCCGTGGGGCAATGAGTGCGCGGGCTTTTGTAGAGGGTTTTCGGGCGAATGTTAGGTTGTACGCCGACGCGCTTGCCAATCCTGAGGTAAGAAGCCGAGTAGTGCCTGTGCAGTTCGAGGAGTTTGTAAGAAGCGCTTCGGTGCGGACGGCTGTTCTCGCGAAGCTTGGCGTCGATCCGGCGACGGTGGAAGAAGGTGTTTTTTTTGCGCCGGAAAAATCCGCGAAGAATATTGGAATACATAGAGAATTCGGGAGAAAGGATGACATTGCGCTGATTGAGCGCGAGTTGGGCGACTGGTTGGTGACCGACAGCGCTGCATCGGAGAAGCGTCCAGTGGGGATGATTGCGTTAAGCGCGGACGAGGGGCATGAGAACCAGGTGTAGAGCCGGGCCGCGTTGTCGCCGGATCTTGTGGCGTGTTCGGGATCTCATCGAGCCCAAGGGGGATGCTCAATCGCGGGCTCTTTAGTGGGTGGTTGGTTGGTGTTGTAAAGAGCCGCAAGGTTTGGTGGCTTTTTATATTTTGTGTCGGTAGGGAGCGCGATGCAGGTCTTCTGTGATTTTTTTGACTCACTAGAATGCTGAGAATTTGGGCGCCTGCCGGTTTTCTTTGGTTTAGCGCGATCGCTTTTTTTTGGAGCCAGGCTGAGATGAAGAAAGTTGTTTATGTTGGCATGAGCGCGGACTTGGTTCACCCCGGTCACCTGAACGTGATCAATAAAGCGGCGGAATTGGGTGAGGTGATCGTAGGTCTCCTTACCGATAAGGCTATTGCTAGCTACAAGCGTCTACCCTACATGCCATTCGAGATGCGTCGCGACGTTATCGCGAGCATCAAGGGCGTATCGCAAGTTGTGGCGCAGGACACTCTGGATTATGTCCCGAACTTGCGGAAGTACAAGCCCGACTATGTAGTGCATGGCGACGACTGGCGCGAAGGTGTTCAACGTGAAACTCGTAAGCGGGTGATTGAAGCGCTGGCGGAGTGGGGCGGTGAATTGGTGGAGGTTCCGTACACGACGGGAGTGTCCTCGACGCAACTGATCAATGCCCTCAAGGAGATCGGCACCACGCCGGACCTGCGGAGGAACAAGCTGCGCCGGCTGCTGCACGCCAAGCCATTGGTGCGCTTGATCGAGGCGCACAATGGTCTGACCGGCCTGATCGTTGAAAACGTCAGCGTCGAGGCCGACGGCGGACGCCGTGAATTCGACGGGATGTGGGCTTCGAGCTTGACCGAGTCCACCGCGAAGGGGAAGCCGGACATCGAGGCGGTTGACGTTACCGCCCGTACCACGAGCCTGCAGGACATTCTTGAGGTGACAACCAAGCCGATCGTTTACGACGCCGACACCGGCGGCAAGATCGAGCACTTCAAGTTTACGGTTCGCACGCTCGAACGTTTGGGTGTGTCCGCCGCAGTAATTGAGGACAAGGTCGGACTGAAGAAGAACTCGTTGTTCGGCACCGAAGTGCCGCAGATGCAGGACACGATCGAGGGCTTCTGCGAGAAGATCCGGGCCGGTAAGGCCGCGCAGGTGACGGATGAGTTCATGATCATCGCGCGGATCGAAAGCCTGATTCTGGATCAGGGGATCGAAGACGCCGTTGCCCGTGCGAAGGCCTACATTGAGGCCGGAGCGGATGGGATCATGATCCACAGTCGGCACAAGGACCCGGCCGAGATCTTCGAGTTCTGCGATCGCTACGCTCAGTTCGAACGGAAGGTTCCGCTGGTGGCGGTGCCGTCGAGTTACAACACCGTCACGGAGGACGAGTTGGCGGCTCGGGGCGTGAACATCGTGATCTATGCCAATCACCTGCTGCGCGCGGCGTATCCGGCGATGATGGAGACGGCGAAGTCCATCCTCACGCACGGGCGTTCCGCGGAAATCGATTCCAAGCTGCTGTCTATCAAAGAAATTCTTGAGCTGATTCCGGGGACCAAATAATGCTTAGTCCAGCTCACGTTTTCTCGCTCCTGCGTGCGCAGGGTTTTCGGTGCTTCGCTGGGGTTCCCGACTCGCTGCTGAAGGACTTCTGTGCGTATGTCACAGACCATGCGGCGGCTGACGAACATGTCATCACGGCTAACGAGGGCAACGCGGTTGCCCTTGCGGCCGGGCATTTCCTCGGGTCCGGGGAGCCAGCGTTGGTCTATATGCAGAACTCCGGGATCGGCAATGCCGTCAACCCGCTGCTCTCGCTAGCCGATAGCGAAGTCTACGGCATTCCGATGCTGCTGATGATCGGCTGGCGCGGCGAGCCTGGGGTCAAGGACGAGCCGCAGCACGTAAAGCAGGGGCGGATAATGACGGACCTGCTGGACGCGATGGAAATTCCGTGGTTCGTGCTCGAGGCGGAAACCGCCGACGTGGAGGCGGTAATCGCGCAGGCTACCGCGACCATGCGTGAGACCATGGCGCCGGTCGCGCTGTTGGTGCGCAAGGGCGCATTCGAGAAGTACAAGCTGCAGAAGGAGACCGTCACCGACTTCCCGCTTAACCGAGAAGGGGCGGTGAAGTGCATAGTCGACTTGCTCGGTGAGGACGACGTAGTGATCTCCACTACGGGAATGACCTCGCGCGAACTGTATGAGTATCGGGCCGCTCGCGGCGACGGCCATGGCAACGACTTCCTGACGGTCGGCGCGATGGGGCATACCGCGTCCATTGCCCTTGGCCTCGCCGCTGCGCAGCCGAAGCGGCGCGTGATCTGTATGGACGGTGACGGCTCGGTGCTGATGCACATGGGAGCGCTGGCGATCATCGGGCAGAGCGGGAACACGAATCTCGTCCATATCGTGATCAATAACGGTGCTCACGATTCCGTTGGCGGGCAGCCGACTGCGGGATTCTCGATCGATCTGGTGACGATCGCCAAGGCTTGCGGGTACCGGTACGCTGCGTCGGTCTCGAGTGCGGACGGCATCGCGCAGGCGCTTGCCGAACTGAACACGCTACAGGGGCCTGTCTTGCTCGAAGTGCGAGTGAACAAGGGGTCGCGGCCGGATCTCGGTCGGCCCAAGAGTACGCCGGTGGAGAACCGTGACGCGCTGATGCGGCGCCTGGGTGTGATCAAGTGAACTCCGCGGCGACGAATTGGAAGTTCCATAGCCCGGTGCAACTGCATGTCGGGCGTGGATCGCGCGGACGGCTGATCGACGCGCTCGCCGGCAAGACTTGCCTAGTGGTTACCAGCGTGCGAGGACGGCGCCAACTCGGCGCCGATCCACTCCTCGGAGTGCTTGGACAGCGCGCCGACCTGATCTGGGTCGATGGTGTCACAGAGAACCCGGGACTTGATTGGCTTGAATCCGAGCGCGCGCGTCTCCGGGGTATCGGCTTCGACGCTGTCGTCGGGTTTGGCGGAGGGAGCTCCCTGGATAGCGCGAAAGTTCTTGCCGTTTCACTCGCCGAAGGGTTGGCGGATCTTCCGTTGCGTGACTTGCTCGCGAATCCAGCGTTGCATTCCGATGCGCGCCCGAAGCCGCTGTATGCGTTGCCGACCACGGCGGGAACCGGTAGTGAAGTCACCCCGTTTTCCACCGTATGGGATCACGCGCAACGCAAGAAGTACTCTCTGGCCGGGCCCGCTGTCTACGCGGCGGTTGCCATCGTCGATGCGGATCTGACCGACTCTCTTCCCGCGCAGGCCACGCTCTCAACGGGCCTCGATGCGATCAATCAGGCGGCCGAGTCGATCTGGAATCGGAACATGACGCCAGTGAGCGAAGGCTTTGCCACTCGTGCGCTACAACAGGGATTCGCCGCGCTGCCCCGGTTGATGGCGAACCCGGCGGACCGTTCTGCGCGTACGGCGATGGCCGAATGCAGTGTGTTGGCTGGACTGGCGATCAGCCAGACCCGGACAGCGCTCTGTCACTCGATGTCCTACCCGATTACCGCGCATTTCGGTGTCTCGCACGGCTTGGCGTGCGCGTTCACGATGCCGGCGGTGCTCGAATTCAACCTGGGCGTCGACGATGGTCGCTTCGAACGGTTGGCCCATGCGCTGCTCGGCCCTAAAGGGGATACGGCCGCACTACTGGAGCACTTCCAGGCGCTAAATCGTCAGCTTGGCGTTGGTAAGCTTGTGCGCACAAGCATTCCCTCGTTGGATATGCTCCTCGGTCTGGCTAGTGAGATGTTCACACCAGGGCGTGCCGACAACAACCTCGCAGATGTCGACACTCGACGTCTCGAGGAGTTGCTCGATCGTTCGTGGCACGACGCTTAGGGTGCCGGTACCCAGCCGTTTGATAAAGGTGATGTCGGATTAGCTTGCTTCTAACGAGTAGTCTACGTGTCCGGACCTGGCGCCGCTCGGGTTCGGGCGCGGCCTAAGATCTTCGGAGATTGCAAGCATGCCGCGGGTTCTGTGCTTGGAGCGTATTTCAGTAGATCGGATGAGTCGCACTGGGTCTAGGCGTTCGACAGGCTAGGCGCGGCCAACGCGGTGTGGTCATTGCCCATAAAGAGGCCGCAACAATGCATGGCGGGCGCCCAGGCCCAGCCCCAGCCCCAGCCCGAAGGGGGTGGCTTCCGTCGCGGCTCATCCGATCTACTGTTCAAGCCGCCGATCCGCGCGGCATCTTGATGCGAGACTCGCACGTGACGAGGCATTGATTCCGCGGGACGATCCCGTTGCGTAGCAACTCGTATTGCCGTTGATCAGTATCGTTTCCGGAAATGCGCGGGGGGCATTCCGTGCATCGCCTGTCTTATCAACGGAATCAGGTTGTGACTATGTGGGCTAGGATCTGCTGTATCCAACAGAGTCTGGCGCGATGGCCGCAAGCGGCATTCGTCCATTCTTCCATTGATGCGTGCCGACGTTAGCGCCTGTTGTTAGCAAAAGTCACGTCGAAAGCCAACACGGTCAGCACCAGGGCCCGCCTCCCCGGATCGCCCGTCTCACGCGTCGGATTATGAGATCACACGCAGTCGGTTACCGCAGATGCGCCTGCGCATCGTATGTGGTGCGACACTCCTCTCGGAACGTGGCGCGGTGCTTCCACATGGTGGCGACAATGAGGTAGACACGTAGCCCGCTCTGCAGGGTCAGGGAGGGGGCGGCTTGGGCTTCGTCGACGGTGATACCCGGTAGTGGACGCCGGCCTACCGAGAGCGTGCGCGCGCAGGCTCGTACATCAGCTATCGAGGCCGTATTCCGATCCTGGCGAGACTACAGGCGGAGTCCTAGGTGCCGAACTATTCGATGCGTTTAATTTGGCTGTTGGGGATAGAACTATATGCACATGTCGAGTCAAGCCTTGCTGAAGGAAGGCGTCCGCATATATTACGAATCGCCAGTAAAGATCGGCGGAGTGGAGATTTGTAAGTCCATAAAAATAGGCGCGTACAGTTATTTTAGGACAGGCTTGGTTAGAAGGGTGAGATCGATCGGCCGATATTGCTCCATTGGCCCAGCCGTGATGATTGGAGAGACAGAGCATCCAACGAACTGGCTAAGTAGCTCGCCTTTCCAGTACAGCGACAAGTGGAGGCGAAAGTGGTTTAATATGCGCGAGTTGGCGATCAGTGATGAGGTAAAGTTAAGGCTCAAGGCGGATGTGCCGCGTGGAGCGCCAATTATCGGAAATGATGTCTGGATCGGTGGTCGGGTATTCGTTCGCGCCGGTGTAACGATCGGGGATGGCGCAATATGTGCTGCCGGTGCTGTTGTTATGAAGGATGTTCCGCCTTACGCGATCGTCGGTGGCTGTCCGGCGAAAGTAATTAGAATGAGGTTTGATGATGCAACAATCGAGAGGTTGATGAGAGTTAGGTGGTGGCAGTATGACGCGAAAGATATTGTGAATCTTCCGTTTTACGACGTTAAAAGGGCGCTGGACTGCTTGGAGGAGATGGTGGCAAACGGGTTGCAGCCACGTCCGATCAGCTACAAGGTGTGGGGGGACCATGCTGTAGGCTGATCCGCCACCTGGAGAATGGTTGATCCGATCCTTGTCTTGCCTGGGCCAAGAGGCTGCCAACCCTGTGGATGTCGTTGGCGGGGTGGGATGAAGTTGCTGTCGGGAATGTTTATTTCGACTCATGAGGTCATTGGTCAAGGTGACGGGGTTCTACGGTGGCAATGCCGCCAAGGCTGAAAAAGAGCTAGTTGAGACGAGTCTGCTTTTCGATGGCGCCTGGTACGTTGCCGCGTACCCGGAAGCCATCAGCAAGTTCATCTCTCCGGCAGAGCACTATCTCCAAGTCGGCGCGGGAGAGGGGCGAAACCCCGGCCCCTACTTCGATACCTCTTGGTATTTGAAGTCAAATCCGGATGTGGCGAACGCTGACATAAACCCCTTGGTTCATTACCTACGGCATGGGCGCGCGGAGGGGCGATTACCGCGGCCCAACGTAGCGGCCGACTTCGAGGCGAAGCTTTGGGGCGGTTTCTCCGAGCCTGCGGAAGCAGAACTTTGGCGCATATTTCGCGGATCCGGCGACACGTTGCCAGACGTGCAAAGTTACGCACAGTGGGCCCTTGCCCGATGGTATGCCTATCGCGGGGAGTGGGCGAAGGCGGTGGAAATGCTCTCTAGTCGCAGGCGGAGCGATTTGTTCGAAATCCCGGCGTTCCCTGGGCGCGTTCTACTCAAGGCCGACTGCCTGCTTCACCTAGGAAAAGCTAGAGAAGCGCAGGAGCTGCTGACCACGGCGATATCTGAGTCGGGCGAGCTAGCTGACTATTGTCTGGCTTACGCAAACACCTACCTGTCGGAACCGGCTGTCGGCCCACTAGACTCCGATGCCGAGCGCTTAGCCTGGATCAACCGCGTGTTCTTGGCAGCGAGGGTGCTACCGCTGAAAAAGGCGAGGCCTGCCGAAAGCCTATGCCTGGATAACATCGTGGCACCGGGTGGGAGGCGTATACACGGGCTCTTCTTGCCGAAAATATCGGTGATTCTGCCCTTGTACAACGCGGAACGGACTGTCCTCACGGCGCTCGAGAGTATTCTGCAGCAGACATGGCGAAATCTTGAGGTCGTGGTTGTCGATGATGGCAGCTCGGACGGAAGCGCCGACGTAGTACGGTCCGTTGCACGCCGAGACAAGCGAGTTGTAATCGTCCGCCATGCGCAGAACATGGGGGGCTATGCCGCCCGGAACACCGGGCTAAGGCACGCGCGCGGCAAGTTCATTACCACCCATGACAGCGATGACTGGTCTCACCCCCAGAAGCTGGAGCTGCAGGCGCGAGCGCTGATTGCCCAGCCGGAACTAGCGGGAGTTCTCACCCATTGGGTTCGTGCCGATCCGCAGCTCCGCTTCGGTCGTTGGCGAATGGAAGATCGTTTGATCCATCGCAGCATGTCATCGTTCATGTTTCGACGGTCGGTGCCGGAGCGTATCGGTGGCTGGGATCGCGTTAAGGTTAATGCCGACACTGAGTACCTTTTGCGTGTGCTCAGAGTGTTCGGAGACAGCTCTGTCACGGCGATTCGTCCCGAGGTTCCTCTGGCATTCGGTCGTTTGGCTGATGGCTCGCTTACACGTCATAGGGCAACCCACCTTCGGACTCAGTTCTTTGGCCTTCGCCGTGAGTACCACGAAGCGGCGATGTGGTGGCACCGCCATACGCCGGCCGACGAATTGAAACTGCCACTGGATACGTCGCTACGCCCGTTTCCCGTGCCTCGGCAAATTCTCCAGGAACCTCGGGATGTGCTTGAGTTTGATATGTTGCTTGTCGCAGATCTGGGGGGTGGCCTCGCAAGTACCTCTCGCCTGTGTCGGCGAATATCCAAGATGGCTGGAGAGGGCGCTCGGGTCGCGTTGTTCCACTGGCCAGACTATAGCCGCGATAAATTGGCGACCGTCGATGATGCCATCCGGGCCTTAGCGGCGGCTCGTCAGGCGACCATTCTGGTGCCCGGCGAATCTGTCGTAGCGCGCACGGTGTGCGTTTGTGGCGGTCAGTTTCTCCAATTTCGTATCGATGAGGTTCCTGCGGTGCGGTTCGAGCGTTTGGTAGTCGAGGCAGCCCCCGAACTTCTGGCGGACCGAAACGCATTGGAAGTCGCAAAGCAAAATTTGCTTGGTAGCTTCGGCATGGAAGGCGACTGGGTAAGCGTCGATGCGGCTGAGGTGAATGGCAGAGCATGAGTCACGTTTCCGCCACTGATGGGCGCCTGCTTGTCGAATCCGGTCTGTTTCAACCGGAGTGGTATCTCCATATGTATCCCGATGTTCGTCGAGCGGCTGTCGTGCCATTGCAGCATTTTCTCGCCCATGGTGCAGGCGAAGGGCGTGATCCCGGCCCGAACTTCTGTACCGATGCCTATCTGCGCCGCTATCCCGATGTCGATCTAACCGGCATGATGCCAGTCGTGCACTACCTGAAAGTCGGCAGACGGCTGGGACGTACCGCTGAGCCCATGCGTCTGCCCGGTTATGCGAGCATCAAAGGGCGATCTCCGACCATTCTAGTGTGCGGCCACTCCGCCAGTGCCGAGCTGTTCGGCGGCGAACGGAGCTTCTTGGATTTGGTGCAGGGGCTGGCCGCGCTGGGGTTCAATTTGGTCGTGACGGTGCCCGAGGTGGGCAACCGTGACTACATCGAACAGTTGCGGCGGTGCTCGTTGGAGGTGGTGCAGCTGCGCTGTCCATGGTGGACCGCGGATCTCTCACCGTCGGAGTTGGTAGTCAAGCGCATCCAGGATTTGATCAGAGAGTACGCGGTAGCCGCCGTGCATGTGAATACCATCATGCTGCGTGAGCCGCTTGTGGCGGCGCGGCGCCTTCGGGTGGCTGCGGTAGTGCATGCACGCGAGATCCCGCCGCATGACCCCACACTGTGCGAAATCATCGGTGCAAGTGCTGATCAGGTAGTTTCGGAGGTTGCGGCGCTTTCCGATCACGTAGTCGCCAATTCGCGTACCACGGCGAACTGCTATGCTGCGGCGTCGTCCGTGCATATCGTGCCGAACCTGGTACGGGTTGAGGAATTCAGCATTCCTGCGGACGCCGCGAACGATGTGATCCGGGTGGCAATGATCAGTAGCAACCTCCCGAAGAAGGGGGTGCACGATGTCGTCGATGTGGCAGCCCAACTGGAGCGGGAGTTGCCCCAGGTGCGCTTTGCGCTAATTGGGCCGGAGAACACTCACATTGCTGCTCTGAAGGACGGTCAGTTGCGAGGTACGGTTCCGGCGAACGTGGAGTTCCCGGGTTACGCACTCAGCCCTGCCCAAGCCATGGCGCAAGCGGATATCGTACTATGCCTATCGCGCTTTCAGGAGTCGTTTGGGCGCACGGTGCTAGAGGCAATGGCCGCTGGCCGACCAGTGATTGCATACCGTTGGGGCGCAGTGCCAGAGTTGGTCCGAGATGGCCAGACCGGTTATCTCGTGCCGCTGGGAGATACGAGGGCCGTTGCGGAGTGTGTCCGGCGTCTCTGCGCCGAGCCGGCTGTCATGCGTGCCATGGGGGTGGCTGGTCGTAGCCTGGCTCAGGCGGAGTTTGGTTTCGCGCGGTATACGGCGGCTCTTGATGCCGCATATCGCAAAATTATTGGTTGAACGCGAGGCTGGGATGTCTCGCGTAGGTATGGACGGCGTGTATAAGATCTCGATCGAACATGTTCCCTCGCCGGTGCTCAACGAGGTCCGCTGGTGTTTGGACTTTCCCAAGAACGAGGAAGCCGCCTCGTTGGCGGATCTCGATTCCGATGGGCTTCGCTTCCAAGGTTGGGTGCTATCAAAGAACAACAAGCCGGTAGAACCGTTCATACGGTGCGGTGGCAATACCACGTACTTCGAACGGAACGTGAGGCGGGCAGATGTCATTAAGAGGGTGTTGTCGACCGAACCAGAGGGGCATGAACAATTGGTCTGCGGCTTTCGGTTTAACTTTCGACTTTCGCAGGCAACCGCGGTGTTCGGAGTGCGCCATGGTGGCGAGGAATATGCCCTGGCCCTTATCGGTATTGCGGGTACTCTCAAAGTGCTCGAAGGTAAGGATGGTTGGTTGTTCCTGGACAACGACACGAACCGAAGCGTCGAGCAGTTCAAGGGGGAATACCTGCTGGACGGCAAGGGCTTGGCCGATTGGCGGAGCTACCTGAATGCCTTCGCCACGGTCGCTGTGCGGGAGCGAATGCAGCACGCCGTTCTAATCGCACCGTCCAAAGAGATGGTGCTGGCCGAGGCATATCCTTATATCAAGGGCGCGGTTACCCCGTTAGAGCAGGTGCTGGCGGTTGCACAACCTGAGCATCGACTGGTCTATCCGGTTGACGTTCTCCGGCAAAGCGCCGAGAGGACTTTCCGAATATGCGATACGCACTGGACCTCGCATGGTGCGATGCTTGCCACCATCGAAGTGTTGGTACGCCTTGGTTTGCAGACCGAGGAGATCACTGCGATGTTCGCGCGGGACCGATACGTAGAGCGCGAACAGGTCGGCGACCTCGGCAACAAGGTGTATCCACCGCGTTCCGCCAAGGAACGGGTACTACGCGGATATAGCTACCGCCAGGTCAAACGGTACGACAACGATTTGCCCAACTTCGGGCGAACCATGATTCTGGCCAATCCAAAGGCGCTGGTCAGCGCGCGCTGCATGATATTCGGTTCATCGTCTAGCTACTTGATGCTGGATTACTTCAGTCGAGTGTTTTCCGAGCTGGTGTTCGTGCACACGGCTGGCAACATCGACATGAACCTGCTGCAGCGTGAGCGGCCGGATTATGTTCTGGCGCAGACCAACGGCCGCTTCGTAGTCCGCGCTCCGGTGGCTGACTACGATCTTTCCGCGGTAATCGCCGATAAGGTTGGAATGATGAGCCCGGAGTTGCGCCAGCAGTTGGTGGCGAACAGTGAACAGTGGCTGAGCAAGACGGATGACGAGCGGGTGGCCTTCTACCATCGCATGCTCACCGATACGGTATGTGCTGCTTAGGTGGTCTCAGGTATTGGCGTTCTATCCCGTTGGATTCTGATCGATGCCGCGTCATTGCCGAGGAGCACACAGACATCGATGGTGTTGCGTTAGTAGATCGATATTCCCTGGTTGGGCTGATGCTCGGGATCGTGGGGGGCATCATTTCCACGCGACGGCGCCCCGCGGCCTGCATGGGGTGTGTAGCCTGGGCAGCGGATTCGCTCGTAGGTGCGAGGTGGAGAAGGTGATTTTCCGTCCTGCGCGCCGTTTGCCGTGGTGGCGTCTCTAGCGTACCACGCCGATATCCTCGTTGTAGCTAAGAGCTTCCGACGATGTGGTCTCGGGTCTTGTTGGGCGTCAAAGGCACCGCGAACGAATCCGGCGAATCAGCCGCCCTTCCCATCATAATGCTCACAAGATGGTCGTTCGACAGCCGTCCATCGACGTGCCCGGAAGTCCTCTTTGAAGCGTGGCAATATGCTCTGATGACGAGGAGTCGTTACCCGGGAACGGAATCCTGTGTTCTCGATTGTGGAAACAGGATCATGTCGACGTTGATGGAGAAGTTCTCCATGTGTTGGGTCAGGTTTGGGCTATAGCAAGGATCGGAACTGAGTCGGTGTCCCCAACGCGCTTTCATGTATTCGATTTCCCGTTGTTCCCGCGCCTTCTTCTGAGGTGAGTCCTCAGGGCCGCGCGAGATCGACTCGTGATGGTAAAGTTCGGCGAATGGTGTCCAGAGATTCCGGTAGCCCGCCTCGCGCACCCTAAGGCAGAAGTCGACATCGTTGAAGGAGACCTCCAGGTGTTCCGCGTCGAACCCGCCCACGGCATCGAAGATTTCCTTGCGTACCAGTAGGCACGCTGCGGTCACCGCCGAAAAGTTCTGGGTGCTGACTGCGCGCCCAAAGTACCCAGGATCGGTGCGGTCGAAATACTTGTGCGCGTGGCCGGCGACCCCCCATAGGCCAGTAATCACACCGCCGTGCTGAATGGTGTCGTTGGAGTAGTAGAGCTTGGCGCCGACACAACCGATTTCCGCACGACAAGCGTGGCTCACCATCTCAGTCAGCCAATCCGGAGTGATTACTTCGATATCGTTGTTGACTAGGCCGAGGATCTCTCCTTTGGCGTGAGCTGCTCCAAAATTGTTGATCGCAGAAAAATTAAAAGGGCGGTCGTAACGGATGGTACGGACGCGAGAGTCTTTTCGTCCGATCTCTGCCAGGAACTCCAGCGTGTCTTTCGATTGGCTCTGGTTGTCGAGAATGAGGACTTCGTAGTTCGGGTACGTGGTTTTCGTCAGGATGCTGCGAACGCAGGGTTCCAGAACTTCCAGCTTGTCTCGAGTAGGAATCAGTAGACTGACCAGAGGCGCGGGACTCGGCAGGGGATGACGTACCCGGTAGGTGTCGCGGACGAGGCCAGGCTCGACCGTAGTGCGTTGCGCGCCGACCGCGGAAAAATAGTCCTGTCTGGCACGGAGGCCAAGATCGCCGCTTTGATCGTCGATCTGTCGTCGGCCGGCCCCATTCAGCCGATGGTGATATAGCACTTGCGCGACGTGCACGATCTGCCCGTTACTTAGTAGGGGTAGACATTTGAACAAGGTATGCACACCTACGGGATCGTCGCCAACACCAAGCAACATATCAGTTTCACGTAGAAGGTCGGCCCGGTATAGGCACAGTCGTCCGATGTAGTCTTGGGATAGGAACAGGTCCGGATTCCAGTCTGGCTTGAAGTGAGGGCTGATCCGAGCGCCGTTTTCGCTGATTTCATCGTGATCGGTGTAGATCACGCGCGCGTCTGGTTCGGCTTGCAGGCGACGAACGATCTCGATCAGTGCGTGCCGAGGCAGCAGGTCGCCGCCGGCCACGGCGCCGACGAACCGCTCGTCCGAGCCGGTTCTGCTCTCGGCGGTGCTGATCGGCCGTAGCTGAATCCGGTGATCATCCTTGGCATAGCGCGCCATGGTTTGCCGCGCTGTGCTATCCAGATGGTCGGGATCTATCCACAACGTCCATTTGTCGTAGCGCTGATCAAGCACGGATTCTATGGTCGCGCGTAGCTCCCGGTCGGATGTCTTGGCATCGCACAGGACTAGGTCGATCCAGGGCTTCCAGCCTAGACCCGTCAGATCCGAGGCAGTTAGCGCCGCTTCCTGCTGGGGTTTCTCAACGTGCTCAATCCATGCCTGGTAGGGATCCTCAACCTGCATCCACTGCACCAGGTGTGGCTGGTACTCGCGAATCAGCCGCGAAAGGAACCCGCGCCAGCCGTGCCGTCGCCAGCGTGCCCAGGATTTTCGATATATCCGGCTTGGATCGATGTCTTTTTTTCGATCGCGCTCGCTGATGCGCCGCATCATGCGGACGATCGCCCCGAGACGGCTCACAGGTACGATGGCGATGCGCACTTCTTGGCCTTCGAGTGCCGGCGTGCGAAACGCTAGCCGTACCGTCGACACTGGCTGGCGGGCAAAGAAAATCAGCTCGAACTTGCCGGCGTCTGGCGTCGCCATGAGTTGGACCACCGGCATGCCGGCGGTCCAGTGAACGGTGCAGCCATGCGCAGAGTTGTCGCCGTGTCTAGGAAAACGTACTTCGATACGGTGCCAGCCGCAGACGGGACGCTTGTGTTCGAGCACAATAGCGTTTCCGGAACGACGACTCAGGGTCCAGCCTGGCGTGACGATTCGAATGTTCGGCTCGGGGGCTGGCGGTTCAGCGATTTTCACGCGGTCAGCTACTCGGCGGACTTGTTGGGCCACGTCTGACAAGGCTATGAGGCTGCAGGGCGTGTCGAGTGCGCCCACGGCTCGACGAAAAGACCGGCTGCGCGGCGGCCGACATTGTGCACGTATGACTCGACACCATCAAATGACGGCGCGCGGCTCGTGAGCGCGTTCACCGTCGCACGTGACATCATTTCATGGGGGACCCTCGCGGTTCTTCGAGGAAGGTATACGTATCCGCTTGAGTAGCTTCCATTCGTTTGCCGATAGTAAACCTCTGCGGTTCGCATTCGTGGCGAACAACCGCAACCCGTCCTTGTTCCGCCAGGACGCATCGTTCGTCTATCGCTGCGAGAACGTGGCCGAGGCGCTAGCGGCCGCCGGGCATCAGGTCGCGCTCCTGCACTTGAGGTCGTTTCCGCTGCGCGCGCGGTTCGACGCGGTGGTATTCCACCGCCCCCGCTATTCCCTGCGCTTGCGATTAGCACTGCGAGCGGCTCGGAGAGCGGCGGGCGCCGCAGTGTTCGCCGACTTCGACGACCTGGTGTTCGATGACGCTTACGCCGAGTTCAGTCCGGCGGCACGCAACGCCTTGCTACCGCCGGCAACAGTCAAAGAGCAGCTTCGTAGCCATCGACGCGCCCTGGAGATGTTCGATCGCGTCATAGTCTCGACCGAGCCCTTGTTGGCGCATGTCCGCGAGCGGGTGCCGACGGCGAAGGTGGCAGTGCTGCACAATGCCGTATTCCGCAAGTGGCGCGAGGGAAGCGCCGAATCGGTATCGAACCCGAGCCGCAAGATTATCACCTACTTGCCGGGCACTCGCAGTCACGATCGCGACTTCGCCGCCGTGGCCGACGCGCTGGTAGCAGTACTGGCGAGACATCCGGACACAGGATTGCACATAACCGGGCCCCTGGCGTTCGATCTGGCGGTTCGGCCCGAGCAGGTAGTTCGAAGCGCCAAGGTGCCGTTCGATCAGTTTCATCACCGCGTGCGTGAGGGGTGGGTGAACATCGCGCCCCTGGAGATGACGCCGTTCACTCGCTGTAAGTCGGCGCTCAAGGTCATGGAGGCCGGTTTCTGGGGGGTGCCTACAGTGTGCAGCCCGATCCCGGATGCGATCCGCTTCGTCGACGCGGGCGCCATGCTGGCGGATACGTCGCAGGCATGGCAGGAGCAACTCGAGGCGATGCTCGATCCGGAGCGTCGCCGACAGGCGGTGATGGGCTTGCGCGAACGGGTGCTGGCGCGGGCGGACGTGGATGCGGTGGCTCGCCAATTGGTGGACCTGGTGCGCGCCGCGCGCGACGGAGCGGGCTGAACGCGATGGCCGAATCCTGGCAAACGCGCCTTATTGGGCGCCGCGGCCAACGGCGGCTGCCGGGTTCCTGGGATTGGCTGCCCCCAGCGCTGCTTGGTTTGATCGCGCGGCGCCGTCGCGCCGCGGGGTTCTACGACGCGCTTACCCTCACCTTGTTTCGGCGCGCCTGGCGTTCATGCCCTTCACCGCGCCGTCTGTTCGATTACTTGTCATTCCGGCGCGATCTCGGCGGAGTCGTTCCTGCGAATCGGGTGCCGGAATTGGAGCATGCGATCCCGCGGTTGAGTGGCGTCCGCCGACGTCTCGCTGTCGCAATGTTGGTGGAGTCGGCGCCTACGCAGTTGGCGCGACTTTCCGCGCATGCGCTGGCGCCTGCGGCGGCCTGCTTGCCCGGGGTGGCGGGCAAGCGCGGTGGGCAGGGGGCGTTGGCTCACATCGATCGGTGTCAGGACGAATGGCGGGCGGCCTTCGCGGCGACTGTCGGGGGCTGCCGTTCCGTGTGTGTGGTCGGCAACGGTGGAATGTTGCTGGGCGCACGCATGGGCGAGTTCATCGATAGTCACGATCTGGTCGTGCGCTTCAATGTATTCCGTGCTCCGCACACGGACCTTCGCGATAGCGGGAGCAGGCTTGATGTGTGGGTGGTTGCTCCCAACCTGTCTCTTCCTCCGCCTTCCGATGCGCGCTGGGTAGTCGTGACAGGGCCGGATGTGCGTTATCGCCTGCAGAACTGGGGGTGGCTACTGCCCCATCGGCAGCGTAACGGCGCCATCTTGACGGTACCGCTCGAGGTCTGGCAGGGCTTGGCGTTACGTTTGAGCGCCCCGCCGAGTGCCGGCGTCTTGTTCCTGGAGTGGCTGCGACGCCTGCGCGGTGACTGGGCCGGAGTTTCCGCCGTAGGTTTCGGCAACGCTGTCGGCCAGCCATATCATCACGCTGTTCCGCGTCGGCCGGCGGTGTCGCGTCATCACTGGGAGGCCGAACGCGTACTGCTGCAGCGCTGGAGGTCCGAAGGGCTGCGCCTGGCGTAGCTGAGCGCGATAGCCATGTCCACTACGACTCCCACGCCGTTCAACCAAGGTGCGAGCCAGGTTGATCACCATCTCTGCGTTGGCCTGCTCGGTGTTCGGTGCGCAGCGGCCTGGGCGATGCGACGTGCTTCAAGTCATTGACTCGAATGCCGCGGCGGCGTATTCGGCGCGTTCCTGAAACGTTGTCCGCGGCAGGCGATGGACGAGGCGGCCGAGCATGCTGCCTAGCGCAGGCGGCGACCTTGCACTAGGATGTCCCGCATTTGCGTCCGGTGCGCATGTTCGTGACAGGTGACCACCCTCAATAGTGCATAAGTCGCGGACGGTCTGGCCGTCCAGCTGGCACGATTGCAGCGCGAGCATTAGCTCGGCTAGCGCCTGGCGTTAGCGCGGCGTAGGTGTCGCGCGGTGCCGGATCCAACACTTTTAAGAATTCGCAGGCCTTCTTTTGGGGCGGGACTTTACCAGCGGTAATAGTAGCGGATGCGTGGGAGTGTTCTCGCGCGGGCTGTCGCGTGTGCCCAATCTGCATGCCGTGCTGGGTGCTTCCGGAATCGTGCTCAACCCCAGCGCGAGCGATGCCAAGTCCCTGGTTGCAGTGGCGGGGTGGGGGCGCAAGCCGAGCGCCGTGCGTGCGCAAGCCTACGCCAATCGGCATGGGCTGCCGATGTTGCGCCTTGAGGACGGCTTCCTGCGCTCCGCCGGATTGGCGGTGGCCGGGGCGCCTCCCTTGTCCATCGTGATCGACGATGTCGGCATCTATTACGACACGACCGCGCCGTCCCGCCTCACTGCGTTGCTGAATGCTCCTGCGGGCTCGGAGTCCGACCCGCTGGATGATCCGCAGCTTCTGGCGCGTGCCGAGCGATGCTTGCGCCGGATCGCCGCGGCGAAGCTCAGCAAGTACAACCACGCACCGGATCCGCGACAGCATCCTGGCCGCAGCGCGCTGCCGCGGCGGGTGCTGGTGGTCGATCAGACTTTCGGTGATCTCTCGGTGCTGTGCGGGCAGGGCGACTCGGCAGCGTTCGAGCGCATGCTCAAGGCCGCGCTCGATGAAAATCCCGACGCGGAGATCCTGCTCAAGGTGCACCCGGACGTGATTGCCGGGCGCAAGCGCGGCTATCTCGGCCACGTCGCCGATGGCCCGCGCCTGACCGTACTGGGCAGCGACGTGAACCCGAGGGCGTTGATCGACTTCGTCGACCGCGTCTATGTGGTGACCTCGCAGTTGGGCATGGAAGCGGTGTTGGCCGGCAAGCCCGTGACTTGCTTCGGCGCGCCGTTCTATGCCGGGTGGGGGCTGACCGATGACCGTGTCCCGGTGACCCATGCCAAGCGCGCGCGCAGCCGCGAGCAACTGTTCGCCGCGGCTTATCTGCTGTATCCGCGTTATCTGCATCCGGAGACAGGTTCGGTTACCGAAATCGAGACGGTCATTGAGCACCTGACCTTGCAGCGGCGGATGTACGTGCAGAATCAGGGGCGCTTGTTCTGCTTCGGCTTCAGCCGCTGGAAGCAGGGCTATGTACGCAGCTACCTGCGCGCGCCCGGCAATGAAGTCCGGTTCGTGCGGACCGCGGCGGCGGCCAAGCGTCATGGTTTCGACCGCGGCTGCCGAGTGCTCGTCTGGGGCGAGCGGCGCATGCGCGAGGCGGCTGCGCTGGCCGCGGAATTTCAGCTGCCGGTGGAGCGGATGGAGGATGGTTTTCTCCGCTCCGTCGGATTGGGATCCGATTTCACGGCCCCCGCTTCGCTGGTACTGGATCCCGATGGGATCTACTACGACCCAGTGCGGCCGAGCCGCTTGGAGCGTATCCTCGCCACTACCGACTTCGACGATCTGCTAAGGGCGCGCGCGGCGCGACTGCGTGAGCGCATCGTTCAGGTCGGGATCAGTAAGTACAACGTGGGGCAGACGGCGGCGGTGCGTCTGAGTCGGGCGTCCGGGCAGAAGGTGATCCTGGTGCCGGGTCAGGTCGAGACCGACGCGTCGGTGCGGCGCGGCGGCGGCCCGATCCAGAGCAATCGCGCGCTGCTGCAGGCGGTGCGGGACGGCAACCCGGACGCTTTCATCCTGTTCAAACCGCACCCCGATGTGGTCAGCGGCAACCGCCGTGGTCAGGTGCGCGCGCGGCCCGGGGAGCGCTTGTGGGATCAGGTGGAAGAAGAAGCTACGCTGGCGGCTTGCATGGCCGTTGCCGACGAGGTACACACGCTGACGTCGTTCACCGGTTTCGAGGCGTTGCTGCGGTCCATCCCGGTTACGACCTACGGTCTCCCGTTCTATGCCGGTTGGGGGTTGACCCGTGACATGCTGCCCATGCCGCGGCCCGGGCGGGGGCGTTCGCTGTCGCTGGACGAGCTCGTTGCTGGAACCTTGATTCTCTACCCGCGCTATATCCATCCGCGCAGTCGAGCTTTCTGCTCCCCGGAAGCGATCATCGCTTACTTGGAAGAGAGTCTGGCTGTGCGCGGACCGGGGTCGGTGATCCGCCAGCCATGGATCACTCGGCAATTGAAACGGCTGAAGTTCTTGTATGAGGGGGTGGTCCATGCGGGGTAAGGCACTGCTATTGCAGGGGCCGATGGGGCCATTCTTCCGCTGGCTGGCCACCGAGTTGATGGCCGAGGGCCACGAGGTCTTCAAGATCAACTTCAACGCCGGCGACGAAGCCTTCTACGGCTTGTCCGGCGCCTACGCCTACCGCGGCGATCTCGCGTCCTGGCCGGAGTTCCTCGCCAACTTCCTGCGCGAGCACGCCATCGACCGGATTTTCCTGTTCGGCGACTGCCGTCCCTATCATCTGGCGGCGACCGAAGTGGCACGGCGCGAAGGCGTGGCGGTGTTCGTGTTCGAGGAGGGATATCTGCGTCCTGACTACGTCACGCTCGAGCCGGGCGGCGTGAACGCGCACTCCTCGTTGCCGCGCGATCCGTTCTTCTATCGCGAGTATGAGCCGTCGCGGCTGGACAAGCCCGCTCCGGCGGGGCGCGTGTTCCGCTATGTCGCCTGGTATGCCACCTGGTATGCCATCACGTCGTGGCTCGGACGGCGGCGTTACCCGAAATACCAGCACCACCGGGAGTTGAACCCGTTCGTCGAGGCGGTACGGTGGACGTGGTCCGGTTGCCGCAAGGCCGCGCAGATCGTGCTGGATCGGCGGGTTACCCGCTGCCTGACCGGTCCGCAGGCCAAGCCGTTCTTCCTCGTGCCGCTGCAGGTGCATTGCGACGCGCAGATCACGCGCCACTCGCCGTACGACTCGATGGAGCCGTTCATCCGCGAAGTGATCGCTTCGTTCGCGCGGTTCGCACCGGCCGATGCATGGCTGGTGTTCAAGCATCATCCGCTCGATCGGCCGTACACGGACTTCGGCAACCTGATCAAGCAATTGGTGCGCGAGCACAAGCTGGACGGGCGCGTGCACTATCTGCACGAAGCGTATCTGCCGGAGCTGTTGCGCCGTGCGCGCGGCACGGTGACCGTGAACAGCACGGTAGGCCTGTCCTCGATTCACCACGGCACGCCGGTGAAGATCCTGGGCGACGCGGTCTACGATATCCCCGGGCTGGCCAGCACCCGCTCGTTGGATACGTTCTGGTCAAAGCCGGGGGAGGTCGATCGCGAGCTCTATCTCGCGTTCCGGCGCTATCTGGTGCGCAACGTGCTTGGTAACGGCAACTTCTACAGGCGTGTGCGCAAGGACAAGGGCGCGACCGGTGTCAGCTGGCCGTTCGGCAGCATTTCCGCGGCAAGCGATCCTGCGCGGTGTCGTAGCAGTGAAGCGGTCGTGCCGGAAATGCCCAAGCTCGGGCAGCCGCTGCCGCCGCTCGAAGCGGCGGCGGAGCGTGGGCGGGTCGGTGTCGTGGCCGATGGCGCGTTGGCGGCCGTGGCGGAGGTCGAAGGCTAGGCTGCGCCGCGCTTTCGCTCGTAAGGCGCGCACCGTGGAGTCGGCGCAGGCCGTATCATGGATCGATTGCAGTTGAGAAGGACTTATGGTTAGGGTTAGGACCCTCGCCGATCGCGGGCCGCGACCATGGACAGGCCAATTGGCCCAACCCCTCGCGGCGTTCGTATGTCCTGCCGGCGCAGTGAACGCTGGGGTGCGCGGCCGTGTCCGGCCCTCGCCCGGCTTCCCCATGACATGAACATCGACAATCGAGGTAGCACCCGATGACGGAACAGAAGGCCACCAACGTGCATTGGCACGAGGGCGAGATCACCCGGGCCGATCGCAACCGGCTGTTGCGGCAGAAGGGCGCGACGATCTGGTTCACGGGCTTGTCCGGTAGTGGCAAGAGCACGGTGGCCGTTGCGTTGGAGAAGGAGCTTTTCGCTCGCGGCCACCTGGCCTATCGCCTGGACGGCGACAATGTGCGCCTTGGAATCAACAGGAACCTGGGGTTCTCCGCCGAGGACCGCGCCGAGAACATCCGCCGTATAGGCGAGATCGCCAAGCTCTTCGTAGATACCGGAGTGATCGTGCTCTCCAGCTTCGTCAGCCCTTACCGCGCCGATCGCGACAACGTGCGCAAGCTGCACGAGGCCGCGGGGATGGATTTCATCGAGGTGTTCGTCGACGTGCCGCTGGCCGAGGCGGAAAAGCGCGATCCGAAGGGGCTGTACAAGAAGGCGCGCGCTGGCGAGATCAAGAATTTCACCGGCATCGACGACCCCTACGAGCCGCCGCTCAATCCGGAGTTGGTG
>Ga0182741_1000515_pt1 | contig 57598 bp, 74 predicted proteins | sample eDN5th37CBELigOP_FD_128874 | JGI IMG/M metagenome (GOLD analysis project Ga0182741, IMG submission 128874) | Enriched Organic Plus compost microbial communities from Emeryville, California, USA - eDNA 5th pass 37_C BE-Lig OP (version 2) (version 2) ... | reverse complement strand
GTCGGGCGTGTACAAGAGGCCCTTCTTGGCGCTCACGCGGCCGGGGCGGCGCCCGCCCTTGTGGCGGCTGGGGCGGTAGCCCTGGGCTTTCATACCGAAGGCGTTGCCGATGGCTGCGAGCATGTTGGCGATGAGAAGCGTGGCTTTCATAGTGATTCCTTATCTCTGATTTAGGGTGAAAACAACATGATGTTGTTTGATGGGGCAAGTCAAAGGCCGGCCGCTGCGTCGTCCTCGTCGCTCAGGAAGTCGGCCGTTTCGTCGATCGAGTAGATGACCTCGCGGAACATCTTGCAGAACTCGGTGGCGAACAGCAGCATCTCACTGTCGAACAGGTCTTCAGCGGCCGTATCCGGGTTGGGCTTTTCCTTCAGCACGTCGAGGAACGCGACCGAGCGGATGCACAGGTCTTCGCCCAGGACGAACGACACGCGGTCGGCCCAGGTCATCGCCAGGCGCACGCAAGCACGTTCGTTCCTGATGTGATCAGCGAGAGCGTCGGAGTTGAGAGAGATCGACTTGTACTTCGCGGTCGCGCCGGTAGCGGCCTTGAACTCGGCACCCTGGTCGATGGTGAAGTTGGCCGGGGCCTCGTCGTCGATGAGCCATTGCGTCATGGCCTTGGCCGGGGACAACTTCGTGCGGATGCTGGCAATCGGGAACTCGTGATCGTCGAGCACGCGGGCCAACATGGCGATCATCTCGTCGGCTCGCGATGCCGAACTGCCTTCGACGACGAGGTAGCCGCGTTCCACGTCGATGAAAGCCCGCGTGTCGCGATAGACGAGCGGGGCCTTCGCCAGCAGTTCGTCGTGAACGTCTTCGGTGATTTCCTTGCACTGCTTGCGGCCGGGCCTGTAGCCCTGCGCCTTTTCGACTTCCGCGATGCGTTTGGCCGCAGCCTGCTTTACGGCAGCGCCGGGCACCGACTTGAACTCGACGCGCAGCGCGAACAGGAAGAAGTCTTCGACGCGGTACGCCGGCTGAAATTCGTGCGGGCACGCCGAGACGAAACCCGACCGCCCGTGGCCCTGTTGGGCCTCGGGGTCGATCTGCCGGCGCCCCAGCATTTCGTTCAGGTAGTCCAGCCCGTCGCCATCGCGCAGGAGGTTGGTGAAGTGCGGATCGACCGCGAACACGCGGGCACTGCGGAACGGCTTCATTCGGTTGCTCCTTCGCCCGATTGGGCGTTGCGGCCCATGTAGTCGGGCGACGTGATTTCGATGATGCGGGGCAAGTTCTGCGCCATGTCGGCCGGCGAAGCGATGGGGGCGCAAACAGCCCACGCATGCACTTCGGCCAGGGCCGACTTCAGACGTTCGGCTTCGGCTCCGGCCGCGACGAGACGGTCGTATTCCTGTTGGGTGAGTTGGATCATGTTATCTGTTCCTTTTGAGATATTCGATCGCAGCAGCGAGACGACTTATGCTGTCGTCTGCATGGCCGAGAAGTAGATTGCAGGTAGCGCATAGCAATCCCCGAACGGTGCCAGTAAGGTGGCAATGATCAACATGAAATCCACCTCGACCTTCTGGCTTATCGGCTCTACAGATCGCGCAGCGTCCGTCCTGAGATTTGAACATGTACTCATATTCGTCGATCGTAATGTCGTAGTTACGTTTAAGCCAGTTGCCATACCGACGCCGCCGTTCGCGAGCCTTTCTATCGTCAGACCATTCCGCTTGCCGCTTTGCTCGCGATGCTTTCTTCATCGCACGCAAATCTTCAGGGCTTTTGTTTGATGCGTAGCGTCGTTGTCGTGCTGACCAACAAGGTCGGCAAATATACCTCGGCCGATGGCCTGTCTCGCCACGCATCGACGGCGACCAGTTGTCGGCGCCTAGTACGACTTTGCAATCTTGGCAGACATTCAAATCTTTACGACAACGACGCGACCGAGGGCGGAGGTAGGGATCAGAAGGATTTCCCACCTTCCTTTCTCCGATTTTCTATACGATGATCTTCACGACTGGCGTTGAAGGCTAATTTCTCGACGATGGCGCCGGGAACGTCGAGGCCGATGCCGCCAGCCAGGTCGAAGATGCGGATCACGGCATCGGCCAGTTCGACTTCCAGCATCGAACGGTGCGACAGTTTGTCGTCGCGCAGGTTCTTGCGAAACCCTTCCATGCCCTCGCTGACCTCGCTGACGATCAGCATCAGCTTCTCGGGCACGTTGATCTTGAGGCTGGTCGGGTCGTCGTGCAGACCGAACAGCGGGGACGACAGGTCTTCGCCGGTCTTCAGGTCGTTCCACCAGCCGCTTTGCGCGGCGACCCCGTGGCAGATGTCTTGAAGCAGTTTGCCGGCGTCGATGTACCGTTGCTGGAACATCTCGGCCGAGATGGTGGCGGCGGCGTCGAAGCCGTTCAAGTGGAGAGTGGAAGCATTCACATCCTTTCCTTTTTGCGCCGTGGCGCGTTACGGTTTAACGGTGTCGAAATTGTCGGTGATACTGTTCAGCCGTGTCAAAGACTAAAGTGTAACAATCAGCTTTCGAACTCGGCGGCCGTCGCGGTCAGCCGCTTGCGGATGGCCTCGATTTCCTCGCGGCGCGAGGCCGCACGATTGATCACAGGCCCGCAGCGGGGTCGTCGTCTTCGGCTCGCGCCTTTAGCGAGCGCGTGGTCGAAACCACGTCGTGGATCATGTCCGTCCAGCCGTGCGAGATGGACGGGGTTTGCGGAGCGATCAGCACGAACAGGTCGTTGCGCCACGGGAATTGCAGCAGGACCGGCGATTCGATGCTGCCTTTGTGCAGCACGCGCACGCCACGGCAGTTCTGCATGCCGTCGTCGTAGAGCCTGGCGATGATCGACAGGTACGCGGCGTTCAGGAAGCCGGGGTAGCCTTCGCTCATGCTGTCGATGTCCTCGCGGCTCGGCAGATGGCTGCGCCAGTTCGGGTAGACGGTCACGCCCGGCTCGTCGGTCGCCTCATCGCGCAGCCGAACCTTGCATGCGGTGACGCCCGAGAGGCGCTTGGTCGGGTACTTCGGCCCGATGTCCTGGCGGATCGACAGCTTCTCGGGTGAGCCGACCAGCCAGCGTTCGCTGATGTTGCTGCCGCTCATGTCCAGCGTGTCCGGCCGGGTCAGGCCGCAAATCAGGTACGGACGATCGACGTGGCCTTCGCGGTCCCATTGGACGCACATGCAGCCGCCATCGGTGGACACGATCTGCACGCCTTTGCCGCTGGCGTGAGGCTCGACGTAGATGTTCTTGACGGCGTGGCCGTGCTTCAGGTGTTCGATGTCGAAGACGCCCGTGGCGCCCGCCGTGAAGGCGTGAGCGATGCGGATGAATTCGGATCGGATTTCGATGGCGCTCATACGTCGGCCTCCGTGATGATCAGGCGGGCCGTCTCGTGTCCGCGCACGCGCCACATGGCCTGATCGAAGATCGGGTCATCGGTGCGGTAGGTGTCGCCCTCGATCCAGATGACGCGGCTGGCGTCGATCTTCACACCAGTCACGAGTGCCGGCAGCATGCACACCAGGGCGGCGTTCTTCGGCAGATGGCCTATGTACTTGACCAGGGCGTTCATCGCGCCGTGCTCGCAAGTGCTGAAATACGGAATCAGCTTCACGCGCAGGGCGCCGATGACCTTGTAGTGGGCGAGCGCGGTCTGCACGAAGATCAGGCTGCGCCCGGACTTGATGTGTTCGGTGAAGATGCTCATGACTTTCTCCTAGAGGGTGGTAGCGGCGCCGCGTCCCCCGCAAAGCGCCAGGCGAATTTCAGACGGCTTCGAAAACTTCCTGCCGCCGCCAGTGCGTGATCTTCGTCACGCCGGCCGTCCACTGCCAATGATCGGCCGTGGCCGCGAAGACGGGTTCCTCGAAATCACCGCACAGAACCAGATCGACGAGCGTGCCATCGGGCACCGGCTGCGAACCGTCGTTGACGATCCACTCGTCGGACTGGCGGGGTCTGATGGGCAGGTCCATTGTTGTTCCTTGAAGTGAGTTAGCGGGCTTCCCGCACGACCGTCGCAGCGGCTTCTTCCAGCAGATCGACGTAGGACTGCGTGCTGGTCGTGGCGATGTTGTTGAGCGCGATGATCAACTGTTCGCCCCACTCCGGCCCGAGGAAAGCGTCGATCCGCCGATGCAGCAGTTCGATGCGCTCGTAGAGCGCCAGTTGCTGGGTTATCGGAAGCACCGGGTCCATCATTCGATCCCCAGGTACTCGCGCCAGGGCACCTTCTGGCCGTTGACCTTGAAGCCCCACACGCCGCCGTAGCGGAAGGTGATGAACAAGGTCACGACCGGGCCTTCGGCCTTGCCGATGATCCGGTGGAACTCACCGAAGTTCACTCGGGCACTATCGCCCGCCTCGCGCATCGTCACGATGGTCGAGCGGTTGCCGGGGTGCTCGGGAATGCAGGCGTCGAACTCGGGGTTCTCGCGTTGCTCGACATACCAGCCGCGCAGGATGAGGGTCTGCGCGTTCCACGGATGATCGTGCAGATGCTCGTCGTCATCCTTCAGCATGATCTCGTGGATGCGGATCGACGGCAGCAAGCGCATGAACCAGTTGCGCTCGATCGGCTGGTTGTCCTGGTCCTGGTAGGCGTTGAACAGCCAGGCGCGACGCATGTATTCGCGCTGGCCGTCGCGGCTCATGATGGTGCTGTAGGGCGTGCGGCGGGCGCGAGCGATCAGCGCATCAACCAGGTGGGGGCGCTTCGCGATGAAGCGGGCGATCAGGCGGTAGGCAAGTTGCATTTCCTTTCCTTGGTGGAGGGGTCAGCCCTTGGTGATGGGCCACGGGGCGTATTCGTTCTTCGGCAGTTCATCGGTCACGTCGCGATCTGCCCACTTCAGGAAATCACTGGTGAGCACCTTCGGATAATGCCGTCCATGGGCAACGGCCGGCCCGTCGTACTGGACGTAGTTCGCGCCGATGTAGAGAACGGTGCGATCGTTGACGAGGCCATGCGATTCACGGGGTTTCTTGGCGCGATAGGTGCGACCGACCTTGAGTTCGATGTCGCTCATTCCACACCCCCTTCGCCCAGGTCGCCCGGCTCGTCGTGCACATGAGCGGGCAGCGTCAGCGGCATGCGGGTCATATTCTGGTCGCCACGCACCCAGCGCACCGGGGTTCCGTCCTGCAAGACCTCTAGGTTGTGAAAGCCCGAGATGAAGGCGATGAACTCGCCCACGGCGCCATGCGTGGTCTTTTTCTGGCCGCGAACCTGCCAGCGGTTCTTGCGGGTGAAGAAGTCCACGGTCGGTTTGCCGGATGACCGGAACACGGCCACGTCGCCGTTGTTGACCTCGTGGAACTTCAGGCCGCTCGTGCGCAGGGCTTCCAGGTTGTGGTGCTTGGTGTGCTCACCCTTGGCCGCGTCAGCGCGTTCGGCCCGCTTCCCCTTACGGGGAAAGTAGTCGATGTCGTCGTAATCCATAGATGTCGTGAAAAGTGAGTTGGGGTAGGCGTATTGTCCGCGACACGATTCAACAGTGTCAACGACTAATTTGTAACAGTCTAGCAGTGTCCGTAGAACACGGGGTCGATCATGGCTTCGGCAAGTTGGCGAAACTCAACAGCCAGGTCGATGCTATCGAACAGCCCCAGGTGGCGGTACTTTCCTTTGTACATGATGTAGGTTTGCCACCTTTCGGCAACCTTGCTCCAGAACACACCACGATGCCCTGACGTATTGTTCCGATTTAACTTTCGGTTCCGGCTGTTCTGCGCATTGCTGGCTGGCCGCAGATTTCGCAACCTGTTGTCGCTACGTACCTTGTTCTTGTGGTCGATCTGCCGTTTGGGCCACTCGCCATAGGCGTAGAGCCACGCTAGACGATGGGCTGCGTAGCGTTGCCCGTCGATCTGTATTCGCAGATAACCCTGCGAGCCGGGCGAGCCGGAAAAGAGGCCGGGGCCAACGCCGCTTCTCGGAAGTCGCCACTCAAACAGACCCGTTTCCGGGTGGTAGATGACAAGTTCCCTAAGACGCTCGGCGGTAAGGTCGGATTTCATAAACTAGGGTGGTAAGAGCTTTCGTTGATCCAAGGTGGTTGAGCCGATTTCAAATGGCAAAGTCTTCTACAAAATTTTGAAATTGACCCCGCCTTCGATCCCCGGCTCGATGCTCACGACCGTACCCTGCGCCCGGCGCACGTCATCGTAGGTGATGTTGATCGAAGTCTCGCCCAGCTTGATCAGCAGGGCCGCCAGCGCCAGGGCCAGTTGGGCCTCTGATGCCCGCGTGTACTGGCCGATGAAGATTTCGGTGAGACGGCTGGCGTTGGGGCACGCCGCGTTCTGTTGCTTGGTGTCCATGTCCTTCCTTGGTTGGTCAGGCGGTACGGGTGATCGCGACGACCACGAGGATGTCGAGCGAGCGCGTGGTGATCTCGCCGCCTTCGACGGTGTAGGTGGCGCCGGTCTTGTCACGGGCGCGTTTGACGGCGGCGGCCACGTTGTTGCGCAGGCGTTCCCGCGTCGCCTGGATGACCGCCTTGGTCGCTTCGTCGCCGTCCAGGCGCTCGGTCAGGCTGACGGACTTGCCTTCGGCCAGGTCAGCGATCTGCTGCACGAGCGACGGGGTGGGGGCGACTTCGACTTCGGCGGGAGCGGTCTTCTTCGGGGGCATGATGGAATCCCAACGGTTCGGTTGATCAAGGGTGCTACTGCCGAATAGTAGCGGACAGGTTTCAGCAGTGTCAAAGTAAGGCGTTGGTTTTCTGCATCAGCCGGTCGCCCCGCTGAAGGGATGTCAGCCGGGGAGGGTTCCAAAGGGCAGGTCAGCCGGTGGCCCGGCCGAAGGGTCGTCAGCCGGTCGGCCCTCCGAAGGGCATTAGCCGGGTGACATGCTGAAGGGCATCAGCCGGGTCAGCCGGTGAAGGGCACGAAGGGCACCTGGCGCCAGGCGGCGGGGCACCAGGCCGCCGCAGCAGCCGGCACGCTGGACCGGGGGCGGAAAACGGGGACGGATCGCGAAAACGGGGACGGATCGCGAAAACGGGGCCGGATCGCGAAAACGGGGCCGGATCGCGAAAACGGGGCCGGATCAAAAAATCGCCGCCTGGGCCGCTTTTCGGGGCGGGGCACTACATGGGGCATGGTCGCCGCGTTTCGGCCCGTCCTGGGGCCATCTCGCAAGCCTGGGCACGGTTGCCGCGTGCCGGCCTATTGCATGGGGCCGCCGCTGGCCGCCCTGGCGCTGCGTGGCATTAGGGTTTGTCCCTAATCGGAATTTTTGCGGCGGGGGGTTGACACTGTTAAACCGTGTCGTCAGAATTGCACCTAACGCCCCATTGCGGATAGGCCGCGCCGGGGCAAACAACAGATTGTTGTCAAACCCAATCAATCGGAGTAACGAACATGAGCAAGCCCGTTTACATGCGTTCCCCGTCCGGCGAAGTCTTCACCACGGAACGCCCCGAGTATCACAATGATTGCGAGCAACTGACCCGCACTGAAGGCGAAAAGGCCCGCCGCGAATACTGCGCCGCCGAACTGCGCAAGCTGCTGAAGCCCGGCCAAAAGGTTTTTTGCGTGCTGCGCAAGGTTTCCGGGTCCGGCATGTGTCGCGTGATTTCCCTTTTCATCGTTACCCCCGCCAGCAAGGGCCAACCTGCCGAACTGCGCAATATCGATGCCATGGCCGCCGATGCTATCGGCTACACCCTCAACCCGCACGGGCCGGGAATTAAGGTTAGCGGTTGCGGAATGGATATGGGCTTTTCGCTGGTTTACTCGCTGGGGCATGCCATTTGGCCGAACGGCACGCGCAAGCCGCACGGCCGCCGCAACGGCGAAGATGACTACGCCGGGGGCTATGCTCTGAAACACGAATGGATTTAACGCGCCCCCGCTAACAACAAATCGGAGTGATAACACCATGGCTTACCGCTATCTAAACCTACGCATCGGTGCCCCCGCCCGCCTTGCCGCCTTGCGTGCGGACGCTGCAAAGCTGGCCGCTAACCCGCATCGGAATATGCGCCTTGCGGCTAACCCGACATGGCGCACCGTGCGATATGCCAATTTCAAGAGTACTAACGAAAGCATCTCGCAAGGTTTCAACACGGATGCACGCGGCCGGAAAATCCCTATCTGGTATTGTCACACCGGGCCGGCTTTCGAGCGTGAGACATGGGCGGATGAAATCGAAAATTCCCCTATCGATCATAGCGGCTGGTATGCGGACCCGGACGGGTACGACACCTATCGCGGTTTTGTTGTCGCCTTGCCGCATGGCCGATACCTGGGCGGTTATTACCAGTCGGACAACGGCGAACGAGTGTATTTCGCGAACCTGTTTGACTGCGCACGCGAGGCGGCCCGCTTCGCTGATGGTCAGGCCGAATGGTACGCGGAACAGGAACGCGACTATCAAATGCGCTGGCGGGCGGCCGATGCTTTGCGCGAGAAAATCGAAAGCCAGTTAGCCCGCCTGCGTGAATGCTTGGCGCTGCGTAACAAGCCTTGTTTTCAGCGACTGCGCAGCGAGGCGGCCGATTTGGTAGCAAGCATCCGCGACAACCGCGAAACCCTCAAAACCGACTTTGCCGACATTGAGGTTTGACCATGGCTTACACCCTGACCATTGACGCATGCCGTGACGTTGAACGCTTGGCCGACATCGAACGGGGCGGACCCGTGCGGACGTTCAAATTTCGCACACTGGCGGACGCCAAAGCGGCCCGCAACATCGCGCTGTTTGCCATGGGTGCGGCTATGCAGTCCGGCCCGCGCCGCCTGTTGCCGGGACAGTCTTGGCCCGTCCGCGCCGAAGATACCGTTTTCACCATCGAACGTAAGGGGGCCTAAGCCATGGCAAACACTGAAGCAAAAACCGCTTTTCTACACGGTTGCAGCATCCGCAAAGACGGCCGCCGTGATTCCTTTTGGACGCGGGAAGTTCCCGCCAAAGATGCGCCCTTGCCGCATCATATTGCGGGTCTGAGCTGGACCGCCACGGGTTACGGGGCCGCGATACCGTCACGCCTAATGGTCAAATTTAACGGCCGCTGGCGGCGCGTGTATGTCGCGCAATACGGCAACGCTGGGACCGCCTACATCAAAACCGCCCTCGATGAATCCATTACCGTGCAAGAGGCATAAGCCATGACCCCCGATCAAATCGAAACCGCCGCCCGTCATTTCATCATCGCCGCGATTTGGGCGGATTGCCCCGAAGGCACGCACCCCCGCGCCACGCGCAAGGCGCAGGAATGGGCGCATCGCTTCATTAGCGAGTTTGCCGCCAAGCATGCCGAACTGTGCGCCGCCGCGATGGAATGCGACGACTACGGCACGCACCCGGACGCGGGAAGCCCCGCCGCCGCTTTCGGGCATGACTTGTATTTGACGGCGGCCGGGCACGGCGTGGGCTTCGATGATCGGCGCGAGCTGGGCGAGATCGGCGCCAAGCTGGCCGACGTGCTGCGCACCGATTGGCGCCGCTGGCATATCGAAACGCAGTTCTACCGGGGCTGGCTGTACCTGCATTGAGCGCGATTAAACCGTGTCCGACCTAACAACATTTTGGAGTGATAACACCATGAAAGCCGCTTTCTTTTCCGCCGTAGCTACCGCGCTGCAAGCCATGCGCAATTGCGAAAAATGCCGCGATTCCGACACGGCCGCGCCTTCCGCCATCGCGCACTATGGCGGCATGGTCCGCGAATGGGCGGACTACCTTCACGGCATTGTGCGCAAGCATGCGCCCGGTGGATCAGGGTTCGACCATGGTACTACTCTTGACATGGACCGCAGCACGCCGGACAGACTCGTTTTCGTGACGGCGTTTCATCATATGAATGACGGCGGTTTCTATGACGGATGGACCGATCACACCGTGACTGTCACTCCGTCTTTTATCGGCGGGTATGACATCCGCATCAGCGGCCGGGATAGAAACGGCATCAAAGAGCTTATTGCGGACGCGTTCGCGTCCCTCGCGCAGTGCAATCCCGGAACGCTGGCCGAATGGCGGGCACGCAACGCCAGCAAGGCCGCCTAACATGGCGAGCGATCAACCCGGATTGACGCCAGCACAGCGGCGCGAGATAGCCGCACTACTGGCGCAAGGTTACGCCATTCGCGGGCTGCAAATGTTCCTAGTGGCGCTGGGCGCTGGGCTGGCCGTATTCGACGGGCGAGGTTGGCCGGCGTTCCTGATCGGCCTAGCGCTGGCGGCATGGATGCAAACCCAATTGCCCGCCTTGCCGCCATGGTTGGAAAAGCAACGTCCGCAAGATTAGGGTTTCTCATAAGCGACACTGTTTAACAGTATCGTGCTATGATTCAGTCATGGCGCTGCGCATTGCGGCGCATAACCGGAGATAACAACCATGGATACCGCCCTCATTATCGCCGCCGCCATGCTTGGCTTCGCCGGCCTCGCGCTGGACGTGGCCGACCATATCCGCACCCGCCGCCGCCGTGCCGCGTGTTTCGCGCACCTGGACGCCGTTTTGACCAATCGGGGGCTGTAGGCCCGCCACACCGGAGAATGACGCCATGAACGAAAACAACATGAAACCTTGGGCCTATGTCACGTCCTACGCGGGCACATACCGCATTGCGGTATATCCGAACGGCCAGCGTAAATTGCAAGTCCGGCGCGGCGGAACGTATGTAGAACTCGCGCCGGACATTCCGCGCCACGTGCGCGGCGCATCGGCCGCCGCCGCCTATCTTGGAGTTTAACGCCATGATTGAAGAAATTACGCTCTACAAAACACGCGGTAAGACCTTTGATAGCATCGAAAAGGCCGAAGCCTATCACGCCGACCTGATAGGCGAGTTTTTCGACAAAGCCCCCGTTTTGCTGGCACCGGGCGACCGCCTGAAGCTTAACGCCTACATCGTCGAAAACCGCGCCGCGCTGCGGTCGCTTTTGGACTATTGAAGCCGCGTTGCCGATCGACCCTTTTGAAGAATGACGCCATGAAAATCAAAATTGTCCTGACCGCGCACGGCCGCGATACCGTGCTGACCGCCAGCACCATGACGGCCGCGCAAGCCATCGTTTCAGCATTTGCCGCTGGCATTGGGGAAGCGCCGCGATTCAACCCGCAAACCTTACGCGAGCGCAAAGCGGCAAAGGTCGATTACCTGCAAGCCAATGCGCAATGGTTCGCTGAAATCATGGGGTTTTGACCATGCAAACATTCACTTTCGATTGTGAACTAGTCGCCGCTATCCAAGTGAAAGCGGAAACCGTAGCGGACGCCCGCCGCATCTTGGCTGGCGTGCTGGAATGCGCAGATACGAACTTTGGCGCTTTCCCCGATGGTTCCCCCGTGCTGGGCGAAGTCAGTTTAGCCGAGGGTCCGCTGTGCGAAGTTCTTTCTCATGCTGAAGACCTGGACGCCGCGTGCGATTTTAAAAAGCGATTACATGCAGTGAATGAGCATCGCAATATTAAACCCGAAAACTGGCAAACCCTAGCCGGTATGCTTCAATCTCAATTTGCTGATTCACTGGCGGCTAGCGATATTGCTCAAGTCTATGCGGGCTTCCCTACGGCCGAAGTAGTGGGTCGCATAGTCCGCACAATCCGCTTTACGGTTCACAGAACATATAGCGGAAACCAGCGCACACAATGTAAATCCTTGACACAAACCCTTGTAAATTATGGCCTTGTTCGCGCCGACGACGTGCGCGACCTGTTGCCCGAATAACCTTCACTACCGGGAACCATCATGCACGATAACCGCAATCATCTCGGGGCGAACTGGACGGGGCAATCACCCCGCACGTTCCGCGATGCTTTCCCGCACGGGGCCAGCCTATACACGGGCCGCCCGCCCCGCCGTTTCAACTTCGGCCGCTGGGTGCGCCTTGCCGCCGCCGTTCTGGCTGCATTCGTGGCCGGCTACGTGTTTGCCTTGCTGGGGCTTGGACGATGAAAGCGCCGACACCCGCCCAGCGCCGCCGCGCTCGCATTGATACCCCATGGCAGGCCGGCCGATTCATCACTGAAGCCGGCAACGCCTTGAATGCGAAGCATACGCCCGAATTCAACCACGCGGCCCGCGCTACGGCCGATCTGCTACAGCGGCATATCTGCTATGCCCGCGACCCGGCCCGTGGCCGCAATCCAGGCTTGCCCCCGCTGGACGCCAGCGACCAATAGCCCGCACCGCACTATCTAACCCGCCCGCCGCAAGGCGGGTTTTTTATTGCCCGCCCGGACCTGGACGAACGACTCCCGGCGAAGCCGGACCATAGCGGCCAATTTCCCCGGACGTATGGGCGGACGCCCGATAAACGAATGTAGGCGGGGCGGGCCGGCACGGCTGAACCTGAAAGCCGGATAGCGGCCGGACTGAAGCGGGTACGGGCGATTCCTGAAACTGATTTGACGGCACGTCGATTTGAGGCGGGCCGGCTTTCGCACGTCCCGCCGTGGCCGGGCGCGGGGCGGACTTGGGTGACAGCCCGCATAAAGGCACGGCCGGGGGCGGGGGCTTTAGCCGAGCATGCCGAATAGCGGACACGGCAGAGGCGTGCGCCATGCCGAATAGCGATAGTGCATTGCATGCCGAATAGCGGCCCTACACGGGGCGCAGCGTGGGCATGGTCAACACTACATCAACCGCAATGCGTTCGCATCGCTGCTGGCCTGCTGGCCGGCCTGCTGAACAAGAATCCATGCCGAATAGGTGAACAGGTACTATGCCGGGGGTCGGGAAAGCCGGGAGGGCGCAGAGCCGCGATCCGTGATTTTCTGCCGAGTTTTGCCGGGCGGACTCTTTTATTCGGCATTCGGTTGAGATCGTCCCCGAGGCAAAGCGCGAAAGTGAGTTTTTCCCCCGAGCAACCCCGGTCATGCCGTTATGCCGAACCGAAACCGCAAACCCCTATTCTCTGGCCCTGGGAAAAAATCACAAAAAAGTTTTGCTGTAGTCAAACCCTTGTTTATTCGACATGACTTGGAATGAACTAGGGATAAGGTATAGAAAAGCCATATAAATCAAGGAGATAGGCTCATGCCGAATCCCATGCCAAATAGCATGCCGAAAAGGCCGTCATGCCGAATAAACAGCGCCTCCGCGCTCGATCCCACCCTGGCCGAGGTGGTCGGAGTGCAAACGACAACACGAAACCCCCGTTTCAACTCATTCGGCATGGATTCGGAATGGACCTTTCGGCAGGTTCGGCATGCGGTGAAGCGGGCATAAAAAAAGCCGGAACTCGCGTTCCGGCCTATTCGGCATGAGGCGCTGCGGTGTCGGGCGTCACAAGTCAGTTTCAACCCAATCGCGCACGGCGGTCGTGACCAGTTCCCCGTCCTTCAAAAACCGCTCGGGTTCCATCGACCAGTAGCGGCGGGCACGGCCGTTCACGAACACCCGGCCCAGGTAGGTGAATCCCATGTCAGACAGCAGCTTGTTCAGCTTGCGGGTCTGCGGCACTTCCACGTCCTGCATGTTGTAGAGGGCTTCGGCCAGGTCGGTCGAACTCAACAGCGTGCGGGACAGGTCGAACCGCATCGACGTTTCCAAGACGGCCTCGATCGCCTCCTGTTCCTCGGATTTAGCCAGCATTGCCATGTACCCCTTTGCGCGGCTATCGGGGGCGCGGTTGCCGGCCGAGAAGTCCGGGCCAAACTCGTGATCGAGCAGCCAGCCCCGGATCGCTCCCGCCGATTCCTCGACGGCCCGATATAGGTCTTCGTAGTAGGTCGGGTTGCCCCGCTTGAACGCGGCGAGCGCCGCCTTGGTCTGGAACCGGGAGAACAGCACGAAGTAGCGGCTGTCGTTCTCGGTCAGCGGCAGAGCGTCCCGGTAGTTGGTCGCCAGGATGTAGGACGACATGTTCGGGATGTTGTAGGGATCGACGCCCTTGCGGTGAATCTCGATTACGTCGTTGGTGATCAGCGGCTTGATCTGGTTCAGCACGTCATAGCGGTTGTGACCGTGCAGCCGGATTTCCTCGACGAACACGACCTGCTGTCCTTCGGCCCAGCCGTTGAAGTCGCCCTGGACGGTCTTGGCGTTCAGCATGCGCACGTTCTCGGCGCCGAGCACCGCGCCCAGCAGCACACCGAAGAAGGTCTTGCCGTCGCCCTCGGTGCCTTGCAGCAGCACCGCCCAGCCAGGACGCCGGCCGGGGTTCTGGACGATGTAGGCGATGTAGTCGAGGAAGATGCGGGCCTCGCGCTCGTCGGGGAACAGGTGCGTAATGTGATCGCGGACGGTGCGGATGTTCCGCTTGTCGGCCTTGGACAAGTCGTCGGGCACTTCGGGCACGTTGCGATCCGTGTAGGTGTTCGCGTACTGCACCCCGTTCATGGTGAAGACTTCATCCAGGCCCGGCATGTAGCGCCTGGCCGCGAGCGTGGGCACCTGGTGGATGTTGAGCGCGACGTGCGCCGGCAAGCGCTCCGGCTGGGCACGGCCTTCTAGCACGTCCTTCTTGGTCAGCATGAAGCGCGAGAAGGCCGAGTTGAACGCGGTCTGCGTGATCAGTTCGCCCGTGCGCGTGTTGAAGAACTTGTCCTCGCCCTTGAGGTACATCCAGTCGGTCAGCCAGCGTGGCGTGTCCTTCAGTTCCGGGTTCTCGTAGCGCACCATGTCGCGAGCGACACGCAGCCCGAGGGTCTGGTTTGTGATGACCTTGAAGCGGTCCCGCAGCAGCCCGACGATCTGTTCCCGCGTCGGCGCGTCGATCTCGGTCTGCTTGACCTTTTCCGCCACGGCCTTCAGGTCGGCCATGTTGCGGGCGGCGCTCAACTCGCGGTTCAGTTCGGCAACCGTCTCGGTCGCCACCTTCTCGGCGTGCTCGTTGGCGAGCTTGATGATCAGGCGGGCCGTGATCGGCGCCCGGCCTTTGTTGTTGATCGACAGCTTGCCGCGCTTCCACTTCTCGTCGATCTCGTCGGCGTCGTAGTCGTCCGGGTAGGCCAGTTCCGACCACTCGTGCCAGAGTTCCAGGCCGCGTTCACCACCGTCGTACTGGTGATAGAGCGCCATGCCGATCTGAAGCCAACTATCGTAGTCGGGCTGCGCTGGCACCATCAGCAGCTTCGCGTGCAGTTCCTCGTCGCTGATGTCGGCCTGGCGGGTATCTTCCAGGAACACGTCGCGGCCACGGCTCGCGGACGATGCGACTCTGGTAGAGGGCAGCGAGGACTTCCGCTTTTTTTCGGTCCAGCCGCGATCCTGCGCCTGCTGTTCGAACTCGTTGATGATGGCGTTGGCCTGTTCGACGGTGAGCGTGGGCAGTTCGTCATGCGGCGTGACGTGGGGGCCGTCCTTGTACAGCCATTCGAACTGTTTACCAGTGTCAGGGTGGATATGGAACGCGACGAACTGCTGGCCGTCGCCCAGGATTTCGACCGCGTGCTCGCGCCCCTGGTCGTCGATGTAGACGGTGGACTTCAGCTTCGTGAACGGCTCGTCGGTGCGGAACATCAGCAGACGCTTCGGCGCCTGGCCGACGCGCACGGGCGCCATGGCAATGTGGTCATGGACCCATTCTTCCATGTACAGCGCGAGTTCTTCGTCGCGGATGTCGATGTCCACGGCAGGCGTGTTGGCCGCGACCAGCCCGAGGCCGCAATTTCCGTAGCCCTTGTCCAGCCAGCGTTGCAGCAGATCGTGGTCCGCACGCATGCGCTCCCAGCCCTTGAAAGGCGGGCGCTTGGCCCCCTGCATGATGGGGATGATGTCGTAACCTGCGTCGATAAGGGGGGCACCGTAGCGTGCCAGAAACCCTTGCGGTTTGGCGGAATTCATTGACCCTCCGGTGTAAGCCATGGCCTCGCGGCCGAATTGCCCGGTGGGGCCTTCACAGTTCGCCGTACACTTCAGGGTTCAGCACCGCTCGCGGGATCACGCCCGAGCCGATGGTTTGCTCGATCGCCTTGATGATGTTGACCGGGATTCCGCTGTCCATCGTCCCCTGCGCCAGCATCGCGTTGAGCGAATTGCGGTGCAGTCCGATTCGATGGGACAACGTGGTGATCGAGCCTTCCGGCGTGGCGAGAACGGCGGCCAGGCGCAGCAGGAACTTCGCACGAGCACGGGCCTGGTTCTTTTTCGGTAGGCGTTCGATCCAAGCCGGAAATGCGATGTTTATTCCTTCCATTTGATTTTCCTTGATCAAGTTTTACTTTGTCTGACCCGCGTATATTAGCGCACATCCAGTATTCGCGTTCCGTTGTTACAATTTAGTCTGTGAATCGCTTGACGTTCAACAACAATATGTTGTCTAATCCCCTTAACGGTTGTGAGGCAACCGTTTCTGACCAACTTCCCAACGGAGAAATCATGAGCCTGGAACAAGCGATCAAAGAGAACACCGAAGCCGTCCGCGAACTGATCGCGGCGCTCGGCGCCAGCGGCGGCAAGGCCGGTAGCGGCGGCAAGGGTGGCGACGATGAAGGCGGCAAGAGCACCACGACCCGTTCGCGTCGTTCGTCGAACAAGGGTGGCGACGACGACGGCGGCAGCAAGGCCAGCAAGTACACGGTCGAGCAGGTCAAGGCGGCGGCCGTGAAGGTGAAGGACGAACTCGGCACCAAGGCCGCCAAGCAACTGATCAAGGATCACGGCGCCGACGAACTCGCGGCCCTGAAGCCGGAAGCCTACGAGGACTTCATCAACGCCTGCGAGAAGGCGCTGAACGCTGAAGACGGCAACGACGACGACAGCGACAGCCTGTAAGGGTACCGTGACTGGCTACCGGGCTTCGGCCCGGTGCCGTCAGGCGGACCCGTTGCCGTGTCTCCGACGCTGCGCCTCCCCCGCCGTGTCTCGATGGACATTCCCGCCCTACGTCGTCGATCGCAGACCACCGTGTGCGCTGCGTGGCAGCGGGTCCACCTGACGGCTGACCATCCTAAACCTCAGACCTTCCCATGTTCGAAGAACTTCTCCTGGCGTTCATAGCGCGGCACTACCGCGACGCGGCGCATTCGATCTTCAGCCCGTCCGGGTCGCACATGTGGATGACGTGCCCTGGCTCGCTGATCCCGAATCTGATCGCGCCCGACCAGGCTGGCTTTGAAGCGGCCGAGGGCACGGTCGCGCACAGCGTTCACGAGGAATGGCTGAAGACCGGCGAGCGGCCCGATCACATGCTGGGGAAGGTCGAGACGATCCGCGAGGGCCGTCAGGTTTTCCAGATCGAGATCGACCAGGCCATGTTCGATTTCGTCGAGGAATCCGTCGATCGCCTGATGTACCTGCCCGGCATCCAGCATGTCGAGCAGAAGGTCTACTTCTCGCGCCTGACGCCGATCCCGAAGCAGGGCGGCACCGCCGACTTCTTCTGCTGCCACCCGCGCAAGCTGGTGATCCGCGACTACAAGCACGGCAAGGGCGTGCAGGTCTACGCCGAGAACAACAGCCAGGCGATGCTTTACGCCCTGGGCGTTTTCTACAAGTGGGACTGGCTGTTCGACTTCCAGGAGATCGACATCGGCATTCATCAGCCGCGTCTCGATCACTTTGACTACTGGACCTGCGACCGAAAGACCCTTCTGAAATTCGCCCGCACCGTGAAGGATGCTGCCCGTGCCGCGTGGCGTCTCAACGCCCCCCTGGTCGCGTCGGAGAAGGGGTGCCGGTTCTGCAAGGTGAAGGCGTCGTGCCCGGCCTTCCTGAAGATGGCCGACGACATGACGGACCAGGTGTTCTCCGACCTGTACGAAGTCACTTCGGACGAAGTGGCGCCCGTGCTCGACGACCTGCGCATGGGCCTGTTCGAACCGAAGCTGGAACTGCCCGAGTTGCTGACGACCGCCGACATGGCGCGTCTGATCCCGTTCCGCAGCGCCTTCGAAAACTGGTTCTCCGCGATGGAAACCGAGCTTGAGCAACGTGCGCTCGACGGCGAGACGATCCCCGGTCGCAAGCTGGTCGAGGCCCGCAGCAACCGCGAGTTCGTGGATGAGCGCCAAGCCCTAGCTCGCTTGGCCGAAGCCGGTGTCCACTGGACCAAACTCTACTCGACGAAGATGGCATCGCCCGCCCAGGCCGAAGACCTGTTGCGCCTGGCCGGCATGAAGAAGTCGGAAGCGGTAAAATTCCTTGAAGGTGTCGTGCGCAAGCCGCCCGGCAAACCTGTCCTCGTACCGGAAGCCGATAAGCGGCCGGTCTACGTGTCGCCCGACGCGGGCGTGTTTGACGACCTGAAGGTCGATTCCAATCCGTGAAACCGTAACTCCATGAGGCCCTGAAATGGCAAAACTGTCCGTTGTGAAGCAAGTCAAGAACGCCACCCTCTACCAAGACGAGGGAGGCAACCCGTTCATCCGCATTGACGAAGTGCGGGCGTCGTACCCGTTCCTCGGCACGCCTTCGACTGACGAGAACGACAACGGCGATAAGCAGAAGAAGTGGCGCATCGTCCTGATGCTGCCGAAGAAGACGCACGTTGCGGCGAAAGACCTGGTTGTCGAAGTCATCCAGCGTCTGATGAAGGAAAACTCGTCGGTGCCCAAGGACCGCTGGTTCATCAAGAACGGCGACGAGTCCGACGACGAGAACATGCACGACCACTGGCTGATCTCCGCGTCGGACGGCAAGTACCGCCCGAAGTGCCGCGACGTGAACGGCCAGGTGATGGACGACATCGACGAGATCGACGGCACCTTCTACGGCGGCTGCTGGGTGCATGGCCTGATCCGCCCGTGGTTCTTCGACGGCAAGTCCAAGAACTCCAAAAAGCCGCTTCCGAAGCGCGTCTGCGCCGGCATCAGTTCGGTCGTGTTCCACGAGGACGACAAGCCGTTCGGCTCGGGCCGCATCGACGATGACGACGTGTGGGGCAACGACGACGGCATGGGTGACGACGACGATCGTTCCAGCCGCCGCAGCCGCCGCGACCGCGATGACGATGACGATGACGATGATCGTTCCAGCCGTCGCAGCCGTCGCAATCGTGATGACGACGATGACGACGACGACGCCGCCGGCCTCTGATTAGCCGCCACCGACCCCCGCCTGGCAGCGGGTTTGGCCCGGCCTGCGCCGGGCCTTTTTTCTCGGGAGCGACATGGACTATCTGAAACCGCGACGCACCGCCGTCTGCGATACCGAATGCTATCTCGACTACTGGCTGTTGATGCTTCGCGACACCGAGAGCAATCGGCGGCGCTATTTCGAGATGTACCCCGGTCACGACCTGGACCGCGACGGCATCCGCGATCTTCTGCGCCGCTGGCGGGTCGTGACGTTCAACGGGAACAACTACGACATCCCCATGATCACGCTCGCCCTGGCCGGTGCCAGTTGCGGCGAACTCAAGCGTGCGAGCGACAGCATCATCCTGGCCGACGTGAAGTCCTGGGAGTTCTACGAGTACCACGAGATCAAGCCACCGACCTACCTGGATCACATCGACCTGATCGAAGTCGCTCCTGGTGATGCCAGTCTGAAAATCTACGGCGGCCGGCTGCATAGCCAGCGCATGCAGGACTTGCCGATCGAGCCGGATGCCCGGATCGAGCCGCACGAGCGGCCCATCATCGTCAACTATTGCGGCAACGACCTTCAGACCACGATCGACCTGTACCGCGAACTGCGCGAGCAGGTCGAGCTTCGTGCGTCGATGAGCAACCAGTACAAGATCGACCTGCGTTCCAAGTCGGATGCGCAGATCGCGGAAGCGGTCATCAAGCACGAAGTCGAGAAGATGACCGGCCGGCGCCTGAAGAAGCCGGACCTGGAACGCCCTGGCCGGTTCTACTACCAGCCGCCCGAATTCGTGCGCTTCCGAACCGACAACATGCGCCGGGTGCTGAACCAGGTTTGCAGCATCCCGCTCATCATCGGTCGCAACGGCCGAGTCCAGAAGACCGACGACTTCGACGATCTGGAATTCACCATCGGCTCGTCGCGCTACAAGATGGGCATCGGCGGCCTGCACTCGCAGGAAACGAGGCGCTCGCTGTACACCGATGACGATCACATTCTGATCGACCGCGACGTGGCGAGCTACTACCCGGCGCTGATCATCAATAACAACCTGATCCCGCCCGCGATCGGGCCGAAGTTCCAGACCGTCTACCGCGACATCCGCGCCCGCCGCCTGGCCGCGAAACGGGCGAAGCAGAAGGCGATTGCCGAGACGCTGAAGATTGTCCTGAACGGCACCTTCGGCAAGCTGGGCCAGCCGTACTCGCTGTTCTACGCGCCGCGTCAGATGATCACCGTGACCCTGACCGGGCAGCTTTCCTTGCTGATGGCGATCGAGCGCCTTGAGATGCGCGACATCAGCGTGATCTCGGCCAACACCGATGGTTTCACGTCGCTGGTGCCCCGCGAGAAGATCGGCCTGTTCGACGCCACGCTGTTCGATTGGGAGTGCGACACGAACTTCGAAACCGAGGAAGTGCGCTACCGCTCCATGCACTCGCGTTCGGTGAACGCCTACATCGCCATTCCCTTCAAATGGGACGACGAGAAAAAGTGCTGGGACGAAGGCCAGATCGACAAGCCCAAGCGCAAGGAAATCTACGCCGCGTCCGGCCCCGGCCTGCCGGCGTCCATGGGCTTGAAGAAGAACCCCACAACCGAAATCTGCACCGATGCCGTGATCGAGTATCTGTGCAACGGCACGCCGGTCGAACAGACGATCAAGCGGTGCAGCGACCTGCGCCCGTTCCTCGCGATCCGTCAGGTGCGTGGTGGCGGCATGAAGGGCGACACCTATCTCGGCAAGGCCGTGCGCTGGTACTACGCCGAGGGCGAGCGCGGCGCCATCACCTACAAGACATCGGGCAACTCGGTTCCGAAAAGCGAGGGCGCCAAGCCCTGCATGGACCTGCCTGACGAGTTCCCGGACGACATCGACTACCAGTGGTACATCGACGAGTCCTACGCGATCCTGAAAGACCTGGGGGTCAAGTTCATTGACCCGCACTATGCCGGCCGCTCGGGCATCAAGCACGCCCGCCTGCCGGACCAGAAAAGCATCCACCTGGTCGATATGAGCAACGGCACCGCGCTCTGCGGCAAGGCGCCCCCAGGCCCGCGTGTCCGCTGGATCGAGTACGACAACCTGCCTGACGGGCATCGACTTTGCGCCAAGTGCCGGCGCGAGGACCAACTATGAACAAGAGAGAGAGAGAGGTGGCAATCTTCCTGTGCGACCTGACGGGTATCATGGCTCGGCCTTGGGTTGAGGGCGGTTACGACGTGATCTTGGTCGATCCGCAGCATCCCGAAGGCATCCACACCGAGGGGCAGATCACGAAGGTCGGACACGTCATTGACCACGTTGCGACGTGGAACTTGCTTCGCGCAGTCATCAAGGGACGCGAAGTCGTGTTCGTGGCCGGCTTTCCGGTCTGCACCGATCTCGCTGTGAGCGGAACGTCACGCTGGGAGGAAAAGCGCCAACGCGACGTGCATTTCCAAGCGAAGGCGATGCAACTCGTTCACGAGTGCCGCGTCATCGGGGAACTGTCTGGTGCACCGTGGATGTTTGAGAATCCGGTGAGCGCGATCAGCAGCATCTATCGCAAGCCCGACTACACGTTCAATCCTTACGAGTATGGTGGCTACCTGCCGGCGAACGACAACCACCCGTTCTACCCCGAGTATTTCCCGCCGCGTGATGCCTACGGCAAGAAGACCTGCCTGTGGACTGGCGGTGGGTTCCGCATGCCAAAGCCGAAGCCTGTCCCATTGGCCGAGGACCAGCTTGAAGGTCAGGGCCAGTCGAAGGCTCATAACAAGCTGGGCGGTAAATCCGAGAAGACGAAGAACATTCGCAGCGCTACGCCGCGTGGGTTCGCGGTCGCCGTCTACAAGGCGAACGGTGAACTATGAACGACTTCGACGACTTCAAAGCCGATCCGATCCTTGAACGCGAAGTCGAAAGGCCGGCGAAGCAATTTGCCGAGCAGCAGGGTTGGTGGTGCTGCAAGTTCGTCTCACCAGGTCTGCGCGGCGTCCCCGACGACGTGTTCATTCGCGCCGGTCGCGTGCTTTGGGTGGAGTTCAAGCGGCCCGGTAAAGACCTGCGACCGCAGCAGGCCAAGCGCGTGCGCGAGATGCGTGCGCACGGTGCCGAAGTCCATGTAATCGACAATCTCGCTGACGCTTATGCTTTGTTTAGATGACTACCTGCGCGAGAAGTTCGCCCTGGTCGAGCGCACCCGCGCCGATCTGCACGACTACCAGTCGAATATCGCGGTTCCGTTCCTGATCGCGAACCCGTTCAGCGCCCTGTTCGTGGACCTGGGCCTGGGCAAGAGCGTCATCACCCTTACGGCCATTGCCGATCTGCTGAACTCGATCTCGTTCGAACGTGCCTTGGTGATCGGCCCGCTTCGGGTGGTGAACCAGACATGGCCTGACGAAATCCCGAAATGGGAGCACACGGCGCCGCTGACTTGGGCGCTGATCCGCGACGAGGAACTTCAGGAGGTAGTGCGCCAAGCCGGCCGCATCGCCCGCGCCCCCATCGTGGCTGAGGCCCGCGAGGAAGCGGTGCGCCGTGGCTTCGACCCCGATCTCGATCCGGTCAGCACGCGCCAGGTCGTAAATGAGTTCATCAAGCTGCGGCGCGATGAGATCGAGATCGCCCGCAGGAAGGCCGCTCGCGTCGAGATTCGCAAGGCGACGATGCGCAACCCCGCAACGATCCATCTGATCAACCGCGAGCAGGTCGAGTTCCTGGTCGATGCCTGGGGCCGAGCCTGGCCGTATGACGTTGTGATCATCGACGAGTCCAGTTCGCTGAAGGACTACCGGACGGCGCGTTTCAAAGCGCTTCGCCGCGTGCGGCCGATGATCAAGCGACTTCACGAACTGACCGCCACGCCGGCTTCCGAGGGCGACAAAGGCTACGAGGGCCTGTTCGCGCAGATTTACCTATTGGACGAGGGTAAGCGCCTGGGTAGGAACATCACGACCTACCGCGAGCGGTATTTCAGTCGGGGCTATGACGGCTACTCGTGGAAATTGCGCCCAGGCGCCGACGAGGAAATCGCCGCCAAGATCAGCGACATCTGCCTGACGCTGAAGAAGGAGGACTACCTGAAAGACCTGAAAGAGCCGGTGTTCAACCCGCGATACGTCTCGCTGACGACCGAGGAAGCCCGGCTCTACAAGTCACTTGAGCGCGACTTCCTAATGGAGTTGCCGGACGGAACCGAGATCGAGGCCGAAAGCGCCGCTGCGCTGTCGAGCAAGCTGCTTCAACTGACTTCGGGTGCGGTCTACGACGAAAAGAAGCAGGTTCACCACATTCACAACCACAAGATCGACGAGCTTCACCAGATCGTCGAGGAATCGCGTGGCGAGCCGTTGCTGGTGGCCTACTGGTTCCAGACTTCGCTCAAGCGGTTGAAAGAGGCGTTCCCCAAGGCCGTGGTCATGGACCCGAAGGGCAACGCGATCGCGCCTTGGAACAAGCGGAAAATCCCGATGCTGCTTGTGCACCCCCAGGGGGCGGGACATGGGTTGAACCTACAGCATGGCGGCCATCACCTTGTTTTCTTTGACATACCCTGGTCGCTGGAACTGTACTTACAGACGATCGGCCGACTCGACCGCCAAGGTCAATCGCACGCGGTCATCTTGCATCACATAATCGTGAAGGGAACGATCGAGGAACAGGTCATCCAGTGCCTGCGGGAGAAGCGGGACGCCCAAGAGATGCTGTTTCGATACCTGAAAGCCTTGCGTGGAAAGCTGCCCAGGAGTGACACCAAAATGTTGTGAAGTGGGCCTAAATGGAGTCTAATGCGATTCGATCTTGCTTTTCGTGGCAACATTGTGTTGTTTGCCCTCCAAATTGTTGTTTGAAGGGTGTACGCAATATGGTCAGGAAGAAGGCTGCGGGGACCGAGGGGTTCGTCAGGAGATTTATTCAAGCCTGCGACGACGTTCCTCACATCATCCCGGCGCACGGCGAAGGTCGTCAGATCGAACTCGCAAAGAAGATGGGCATGTCCCAAGAGGGCGTGCGCAAGTGGTTCGCTGGTGAAGCGATGCCTCGCAGAGACGCGATGCGGCGCTTAGCCCAATTGCTGGAAGTTGAGGAACCTTGGTTGGCGCTGGGGATAACTCCTGAAGTCACCGAGGCCGAGAAGAAGGTCAATACGAGAAACGTGGAAGGTGCAGTATTACTGGTCATGGGATTGATGATGTTGGCAGGGGGTCAGTGTGCACAGCCGGGTGAGAAAGACCCGAATCGCCACTTTGTGGACTTCTATGCGATCCTGCACGGCATCCAATTCGCCATGCACGTAAGTCTGGCCCGGCGACTGTCGGAAGGACATTACGCAATTCAAGTGCCCCGTGAGTTCGACCGGGTGAGTATTGTTGGTGTGATTCCGGTCGGAAAGGGGCGGTTTGAGTTTATCGACATGGTGGCGAACGCCGTGAATGAGCACAAGTCTCGCAAGGGCGGCGCGTATACCATCAGTGTGAACAGGATAGATGGGCGGTATGTGACCGGCGCAACGACCTGGAACCGCATCAGGAATTTTGAGGAACTGGCATGAGCGACGAAGTGACTTGGGTAGCTCTGAAGGACGTGCATAAGCAGTACGGTTATACCTCGCTGGAAGCGGCCCGCAACGCAGTTGCGGCCTCCCGCTTCCCCGTGCCGACGTTCAAACTCAATCGCATGATCGCGATCGACAAGGCGGTGCATGAGGCGTTCTTCCAACGACACAGGGAGCAGGGTTTGTCTGCCTTGAAAAACAACACAATGGTGTCAGGACAACAAGCCGGGAGCGATGATGCGAAAACCTAAAGAGATCGGCCTGGGCGCAAAGCTGAATGACGCCGAATCTCGCGCCATCTTGTACGAGGGATGCAGCCTTTCGCAACTGGCCGTCATATTTGATCTGGACAACCGCGAGATCGCCCGGAAAATCCACGGCCTGGCCCCCTGCGGCGAGCGCATGGGGTATCCCATCTACAAGCTGTCCGAGGCCGCCGCGTACCTGGTGCCGCCCAATAAGCGCGACATCGCGGACGCCATCAAGCGGATGAGTCCGAAGGACTTGCCCCCGGCGCTGACGAAGGAATTTTGGGCCGGGCAGCACGCCCGCTTGAAGTTCGAAGAAGACCAGGGCGACCTGTGGCGCACCGCCGACGTGATCGAGACGTTGAGCGAAGTCTTCAAGACCATGCGCATGTCGATCCTGCTGATGCGCGATCAGGTCGAGCGTCAGGACGAACTCACCGATCGCCAGCGCGACATCATCCAATCCCTGATCGACGGCGTGCTCAACGAGCTTGCCGATTCACTGACGAAGCGATTCCAGCATGATCACCGACGACCTGAAAGCGAGCGATGGGCAGACCCCGACGAAGCGGAAGACGAAGACGAACCGCTTTAGTTCGCTCGGGCAGATCGTATGCTCACTGGCCGAAGTCATCCGGCCGCCCGAGCGCATGACGGTTTCCGAAGCGGCCGAGAAATACATCCGCCTGAACAACCCCGGAGCCTATATCGGCCCCTACCTCAATTCCATGGCCTGGTACATGGTCGAGCCGACAGATGCGCTCGCGGCTCGCGACAAGGATGCCGTGGTGTTCGTCGGCCCCGCGCAGTCGGGCAAGACGCAAAGCCTCATTTTGAATTGGGTCGGCTACACGGTGAAAGTCGATCCGATGGACATGATCATCTACTCCCCGACGAAGGGGGCGGCTCGCGACTTTTCGATGCGCCGTATCGACCGCCTGCACCGCGACAGCAAGGACGTGGGCGCCCATCTGCTGAAGAAGCGCGACGCCGACAACAAGTTCGACAAACTCTACGACAGCGGCATCATGCTTACGCTGTCGCACCCGTCCGTGACCGAGTTCGCCGGCCGCCCGATTCCGCGTGTGGCGCTGACTGACTACGACCGCATGGACGACGACATCGGCGGCGACGGCTCGGCGTTCGACCTAGCGAGCAAGCGGACCACGACCTTCGGTTCGTTCGCGATGACCCTGGCCGAGTCGTCCCCGTCGAAGCCGATCACCGACCCGAAGCATATCCCGGCAACGAAGCACGAGGCGCCCCCGGCGACCGGCATCCTGGCCCTCTACAACCGGGGTGATCGGCGCCGCCGCTACTGGCCGTGCCCGCATTGCAGCGAATACTTCGAAGCCCGCTTCACAATGCTGGAATGGGACGACGCGCCCAACAAGGTCGATGCGGCCGAGACGGTGCGGCTGGTGTGCCCGCATTGCTCGGGCAAGATCAAGCCCGTGCAGCGCAACGAGATGGACATGTGGGGTATCTGGCTCAAGGACGGCCAGTGGATCGACAGCCGAGGCCGCGTGTGCGGTCCTGACCCGCGCTCGTCGATCGCGTCGTTCTGGCTGAACGGCGTGGCCGCCGCCTTCATCTCGTGGAAGAAGCTGGTGATCAACTACCTCACGGCCGAGGAAGAATACCAACGCACCGGCAGCGAGGAATCACTGAAGAAGTTCTACAACAACGACCTGGGCGAGCCGTATCTGCCGAAGGCCCTGGACAGCGAACGCCTGCCGGAAGTGCTGAAGGCCCGCGCCGAGCCGCTGCCGGTCGAACCGCTCGGGGATCGTGCGGACACCGACGACATGGTGCTGCGCCACGTCCAGGGCGACCGCGACGCCTTCATTCCGTTGGTGCCGGCCGGCGTGCGCTTCCTGGTCGCCACGGTGGACGTGCAGAAGAACATGTTCGTCGTGCAGGTCTTCGGCATCACGCCCGGCGAGCCTTTCGACACGGTGCTCATCGACCGCTTCCATATCGTCAAATCCCGCCGCGTCGATCACACTGGCGAGCACCTTTGGGTGAAGCCCGGCGCCTACCTGGAAGATTGGGACCGGATCACCGAGGAAGTGCTGGAACGCTCCTATCCGCTTGCGGACGGGTCGGGCCGGCGCATGATGATCAAGATGACCGGCTGCGACAGTGGTGGCCGAGAAGGCGTGACGACGAACGCCTACAACTACTACCGCAAGCTGCGCAACGAGGGCCTGGGTGGGCGTTTCCACTTGGTCAAAGGCGATCCCACGCCGGCCGCGCCGCGCACGCGCATCAGCTACCCGGATTCGAACCGCCGCGACAAGTTCGCCGTCGCCCGAGGCGATGTGCCGGTGCTGATGATCGGCTCCAACACCATGAAGGACACCTTGGCCTACCGCCTGGAATGCGTCGTGCCCGGCAAGGGCATGTACCGCACCGCGAACTGGCTCCCCGATTTCGTCTACACCGAACTCTGCGTGGAAGTGCGGACGGCGAAGGGGTGGGAAAACCCTAATGACTCCCGGAACGAAGCCTGGGACTTGAGTTACTACGCCATCGGCCTGTGCGTCTCGGCCCTCCTGGGGATTGAGCAACTTAATTGGGACAACGCCCCCGGATGGGCGGCCGATTGGGACGAGAACACCCTTGTGACTGCGCCGAACAACAACAAACGGTTTGCGCAACAACAAAAAGGTGTTTATGATTTCGCACAATTGGCTGCTTCGCTGGCCTAACTGCGTCTCGGGAAACAACAAAATGGCGTGTCAACAACAGAAACTTGATGCCGCACGCGATGCCTACGACAAGCTGATGACGGGCAAGATGGCTCGCGTCGTCGTCGATCAGAACGGCGAGCGTGTCGAGTTCGTCGCTACGAATGCCTACCGCCTCGCCGCCTACATCAAGCAGCTTGAAGCCGAGTGCGCCGCTGGCAGTCGCGGGCCGCGTCCCGCATCCCCCTACGGCTTCATTTTCTAAAGCATGGACGCCGTTGCTACCCCCACCCGCCGAGTGAAGATCGCTCCCGTTGGCTCCGTCGAGCCGATGGCGATGGGTGGCGGCCTGCAAGGCGCCGAACGCACGTCCCGCGAGACGCTGGCCTGGAACCCGACGATGCGCTCGCCGGACCAGGTGATCAACTACGCGAAGCCGCTTGCCGACGCCCGTGGCAAGGACATGGTGCAGAACGACGGCTACGCCATGGGCGCCGTTAACGTCCACAAGGACAGCATCGTCGGGGCCACCTACCGGCTGAACGCGCAACCGAACTGGCGCGTGCTCGGGGCCGATGAGGGCTGGGCCGAGGAATTCCAGAAGGTCGTCGAGAACCGCTTCAACCTGCTGGCCGAGTCCGAGCACTGTTGGCTCGACGCTTCGGGCATGAACACGTTCACCAGCCTGATCCGCCTCGGCGTCGGCGGCTTCGTCTTCACGGGCGAAGTCCTCGCGACTGCGGAATGGCTGCGTGCGTCGAACCGCCCGTTGCGCACCGCGATCCAGCTAGTATCGCCCGACCGCCTGTCGAACCCGGACGGCCTGCCCGACACCCGCGAGTGGCGCCGGGGCGTGCGCAAGGACAGGTTCGGCAAGCCGGTCGATTACGCCTTCCGCAACGCCTATCCGACCGAGGACTACGACGACAAGTCGTACACCTGGAAGATCGTGCCGGCGTTCAAGCCGTGGGGCCGCCGCCAGGTCATCCACATCATCGAACAGCTTATGCCCGACCAGTCTCGCGGCATTGCCGAGATGGTGTCGGTCCTGAAGCAGATGCGGATGACCAAATCGTTCCAGGAAGTCACCCTTCAGAACGCGGTCATCAATGCGTCGTTCGCGGCGGCGATCGAGTCCGAACTGCCGCCCGATGTCGTCTACCAGAACCTCGGCGGCGCCGAGCCGGGCGCGTGGATCAACACGGTCGCGCAGTACATGGAGGCGTTGAACGCCTACCTGGGCGCCGCCAACAATATCAAGCTGGACGGGGCGAAGATTCCACACCTGTTCCCCGGCACGAAGCTGAACATGATGCCGATGGGCCAGCCTGGCGGCGTCGGCACGTCGTTCGAAGAATCCCTGCTGCGCAACATCGCTGCGGCCCTGGGCGTGTCCTACGAGGAATTCAGCCGGGACTATTCCAAGACCAGCTACTCGTCGGCCCGCACCAGCATGGTCAACACCTGGCGCTTCATGCAGTCGCGCAAGAAGGCCGTGGCCGACCGCATGGCGAGCGCGATCTACGCCCTGGTGCTGGAAGAAGAAATCAACGCCGGCAATGTGCCGCTGCCGCCCGGCAAGACCTTCGCGCACTTCTACGAGCCGCTGATGAAGGAAGCATACACGGCGTGCTCCTGGATCGGCGCCAGCCGTGGGCAGATCGACGAACTCAAGGAAACCCAGGCCGCGATCCTGCGCATCAAGTCGGGCCTGTCCACCTACGAGATCGAAGTCGCCAAGCTGGGTTCCGACTGGCGGGAAATCTTCGAACAGCGTGCTCGGGAGGAAGGGATCATCAAGGCCAAGGGCCTCGCCTTCTCCATGGATGCCCAGCGCGAAGGGAAGAAAGACCCGCAGAACACCTTGTCCGACGACCCCGACAGCGGGGCGCAGAACGACAAAGTTACTTCCGAGGACGACGAATGAACACGCCCACCCGCAAAGCGCGGCCGAACATCCGCGCCATCCTGGACGGCATGAACTTGCAGGCCGCGATGATCGCGCCGCACTACACCGGCCTGGTCGGTGCGCTGCAAGAGTTTGCCGACGCCGATTTCAGCCTGGAAGAAGCCGCATGGGAAATGCGGAAGAACGACCTGACGGCGGCCTACGGTTTCGGCCAGGCCAACGCCGACAAGCCGTTCGCCTTCGCCAACGGCGTTGCCATCATCCCGGTCCACGGCATTCTCGTGAACCGCTTCTCGTACTGCTGGGGCTTCGTCACCGGCTATAATTTCATCCGCTCGCAGCGGGCCGCCGCTGAAGCCGACGATGACGTGAAGCTGATCGTCTACGACTGCAACAGCTACGGCGGGATGGTGGCCGGCTGCTTCGAAACCGCCGACGCGATCTTCGAAGGCCGTTCCGAGAAGCCCAGCCTGGCCGTGGTCGATGCCGCGTCCTATTCGGCCTGCTACGCCATCGCCAGCGCCGCGAGCCGCGTGGTCGCCGTGTCCTCGGCCGGCGTCGGCAGCATCGGCGTCGTCGCGATGCACACGAACATCAGCTCGATGCTTGAGAGGTGGGGCATCGAGATCACGTTCATCCACGCGGGCGCTCACAAGGTGGATGGCCACCCCTACGCGGCGCTGCCGGATGACGTGAAGAAGAACATCCAGGCCAGCATCGACAAGAACTACGCCACGTTCGTCAACAGCGTGGCCCGCAATCGCAACCTTTCGGCTCAAGTCGTCAAGGACACCGAAGCCCGCACCTACGACGCGGACGACGCCCTGGCGCTTGGCCTCATCGACGCCGTGCAGACGCCCTCCCAGGCGGTTGCCGCGTACCTCGACGAGCTTTCCGGCTCGACTGACAACCAGGAGTTCGAAATGACCACTCAAAGCACCAAGCCGGGCGCGGAAAGCAAGGACAAGCCCGAAGTCGATCAGCAGGCGATTTCCGCTGCCGCTGCCGCCGCCGTCAAGGCTGATCGCGAGCGCATGTCCGCGATCATGTCCTGCGACGAAGCCAAGGGTAAGTCCACGCTGGCGAACCATCTGGCCCTGAAGACCGACATGTCGGTGGAACAGGCCAAGGCTGTGCTTGCCGCCGCTGCCCCCGAGCAGAAGCAGGAAGCCGCCAAGGCCGCCGACAACCCGTTCAACGCCGCCATGGATGCCACCAAACAGCCTGAAGTCGGCGCTGGCGGCGACGGCGGCCAGGGCGACGGCAACCAGTCCGTCGCGAGCCGCATTCTGGCCGCCCAGGAAGCCGTCACCGGCCGCAAGGCTGCGGCCTGATCCGGCGCGGTTCCCAGCAATCCCAATCCCAGGAGAACATCATGACTCCCTATCCGAACCAACTGGCCGGCAACGGCACTCACGGCGGATACACGCCGTTCCACCTGTTCGCGGGCGAGAAGGAAATCGTCACCGCGCAGCGTGGCGTTCCCGCCGACACCGCCTTCGAGCAGTTCGAAGTCGCGGCCGACGTGAACGGCGTCCTGGCGAAGTATACCGGCCAGGCCGACGTGACCCTCGTGGTCGTGGCCCAGCCGATCGCCGCGAGCGCGACGCCGCCCGCCCTGGCGCCGGTCTACGTGAGCGCCTTCTTCAATCACGAGGCGCTGGTTTGGCCCTCGGGCGTCGCAACCCTGGCCGCCCGCAAGGCTGCGTTCCAGGGCAGCGAAATCGAAGTGGGCGCCCTGCTGGGCAGCACCGAATACTGATCCGCACTTCCCCAGGAGAAAGGAAATGTCCTTCGAAATCTACAATACCGCCGACCTGCTGGAAGTGCTGCGCCGTCAGCGCGGAATTCAACAGTATTGGCTCACGTTCTTCCCGCGTGTCGTCACGTCCGACCGCGAGGAAATCATCTTCGACCAGGTGACGGAAGGCACCCGTGAACTGGCTCCGTTCGTGGCGCCCAACGTCCAGGGCCGTGTGCTGCGCAATCGCGGCTACACCACCAAGACGTTCAAGCCGGCTTACGTGAAGCCCAAGCACGTCGTCGATCCGTCGCAGGCGATCCCGCGCATGGCCGGCGAGTCGCTGGGCGGCGACATGACCCTGGCGCAACGTTACGACGCCCGCGTGGCCGAGAACCTGCGGCTGGAACGCCAACTGATCGAGAACCGCTGGGAGTGGATGGCCGCTCGTGCGGTGATCGACGGCAGCGTGGTCGTGACCGGCGAAGACTATCCGACCGTGACCGTGGACTTCGGCCGCGATCCGTCGCTGACGCACACCCTGACGGGCACCGCTCGCTGGGGCGAGGCCGACGCGAACCCGATCCGCGACATCGAAGACCTGCGCCGCCAGGTCCACGACCTGTCGAGCAGCACGATTTCGCGCCTGACCTTCGGCCTGAACGCCTGGGACTACTTCAGCCAGGACGATCGCGTTATGAAGCTGCTGGATACCCGCTATCGCGGCAGCGACACCGAGTACAACCGCGCCATCGCTGAAGGCCAGCCGATGGAATATCGCGGCCGTATCTCGGGCCAGAACGGCATGGGCACGCTGGAACTCTGGACCTACAGTCAGAAGTACCGCGACGAGGCCAACGCGCTGCAAGAGTTCCTGGACCCCGACCTGGTTGTGGGCAGCGGCCCCGGCCTGGAAGGCGTGCGCTGCTTCGGCGCCATCATGGACAAGCGGGCCGGCCTCAAGCCGCTGTCGATGTTCCCGAAGATGTGGGATTCCGAAGACCCTGCCGTCACCTACACGATGACGCAGAGCGCCCCGCTGATGGTCCCGGTCGAGCCGAACGCCAGCTTCACGCTGCGCGTCCGCTGATCCAGCCCAGCGACGAGACGGCCCGCTTCGGCGGGTCGTCGTCTCCCCAAATTCCCAAACCTCAAGGAGCGGATCATGCCGCAACGTCTCATCAAGGAAGCCATTCTGGTCGTGCGCAACGGCAAGCGCGTGAAGCCCGAGATCGGCAAGTCCTTCAATCTCACTGCCGACGAGATCGCGCAACTGGAAGCCGTTCGCCCCCAGGCCATCGCCAAGGTGAACGCCGTCGAGGAAGACCCGCAATCCCACACTGACGCCGGCAGCAACGGCAACCAGGGCGGCGGCGAAGGCGGCCAAGGCGGTGAGGACGGTCAGACCGAAGTGGACCTGGAAAAGCTGGACCGCGACCAACTGGCCGACATCGCGACCGAGATGGAAATCACGTTCGCCAAGAACGCGGGCAAGACCAAGCTGATCGAACTCATCCAGGCCGCTCGCGGCAAGGGCGACGGTCTGTAATCGAGGGCCGGCGCAGGCCGGTTGAGTGCAATGGCAGGATGGCGCGAACAGAAACGGGAGGCTCGGCGCATCGTGCATGACACGATGGCGCTCGACGACGTGCGGTATTTCCCCGAGGTCGGCGCAACGCCGGTCCCTGTTCGCGTCCGCCTCCACACGAAGTTCAACGCGATCGGTGACGATCGCAGCATGGGGTGGGCCGAGATCGAGGCCATCAAGCCCCGCATCATCTTCAGGATCGACGAACCCGGCAGCGTGCAGCCGGAACGCGGCGCCATCGTGCTCGTGCAGCCGGGCGAAGCCTACGAGATCGACAACACCCTGCCGGCCGACGACATCACCGTCACGGCCGAAGTCACGCGCATGACTGCGCGTCAGTACGAGCAAGCCGGCCTGCCCGCGATCGGGGGCACGCCGTGAAGATGTTCGAAGTCACTTTGGACGGCATCGACAACCTGCCGGACTTCGACGCGGCGCCCGAGAAGATCGCCCGCGTCGCCCGCATGGCGATCAACCGCACCGCCGAGCGTGCCCGCGCCCGTGGCGCCGCCGAGATCATGCGCCAGGTCGCCTTTCCGGCGAGCTACCTGCGCGGCGAGGACTCCCGCCTGTACATCAAGAAGCGGTCGGTCGGCACGAACCTGGAAGCCATCATCAGCGGTCGGGAGCGGCCCACCTCGCTCGCCCGCTTCGTCCGCGACAACGATCCCGCAGCGGCCCGCCGCCGTGGCGGCCTGAAGGTCCAGGTGAAGCCCGGCGAGGCTCGCTTCATGAAGGGCGCCTTCCTGGTCAAGCTGCGGGCCGGCAAAGAGAAGACCGACACGAAGTTCAACCTCGGTGTCGCCATCCGCCTGAAGAACGGCCAGCGCCCGCGCAACACCCGCGCTGCCGTGCAGTTGGATCGCGGCCTCTGGCTCCTTTACGGGCCGTCCGTGAACCAGGTCTTCCGTGCGGTTCGCGATGACATCTCCCCCGAAACCCGTGACTTCCTGGTGGCCGAGTTCGAACGGCTGCTGGGCGTGGAGGGCCTGTAATGGCACACACCGTCCCGTTCCGCCTGCGCGTGCTGCACGCGCTCACCGCCGTTCTGAAGACGATCACCAAGGCCAACGGCTACAATTACGACCTGGCCGAGTCCGTCTTCCGTGGCCGCCTGATGTACGGCGACAGCGACCCGATCCCGCTCGTGTCGGTCCTGGAAGCGCCGCTTCCCGACGAACCCGATTCCACTCCCGCCTCGGGCACGACCTGGAAAGGTCAGTGGCGCCTCATGATCCAGGGCTGGGTGGACGACGACAAGAAGAACCCGACCGACCCGGCGCACTACCTGCTGGCCGACGTGAAGAAGGCGCTTGCAGAAGAACGCAAGAAGATGATCCGGCCGGGGCAAGGGAACAACTTGCTCGGTATGGGTGGCCGCGTCACGGACCTAATAATCGGTGCCTGCGTCGTAAGACCAGCCGAAGAACAGGTCAACGAGTATGCCAACTTCTTGTTGTCAGTTTCGCTAGAAATAGCGGAAAATATGGCCGATCCCTACGAATAGACGGGTGAATCCACTTTCTTTGTTTAACCTTCCAGCGAGGAAATCATGGAACAGATGAACTACACCCTCGGTCGCGGGGAACTGTATTTCAACAAGTTCAAGCCGAACAGCCAGGTTGGCATCGGTGAACGTTACTTCGGCAACACGCCCGAAGTGAACACGAACGTCGAAAGCGAAAACCTCGACCACTTCAACAGCGATCGCGGCGTGCGCGAGAAGGACGCTTCGGTTGTCCTGCAAACCAACCGCACCGGCTCTTTCATCACCGACCACATCAGCCCCGAGAACATCGCCCTGTTCTACCTGGGTTCGGTGTCGGCGCTGACCGTGACCGCCGCGACGGGCGAGGAAGACGAGTTCGACGATGTGACGCCGGGGCTGTTCTATCAGCTTGGCGCCAGCCCCACGAACCCGACCGGCGCTCGCAACGTGTCCAATGTGGTCGTGACCGACGACGCCGCGACGCCCGCCACCTTCACGGCCGGCACCGACTACATGGTTAACCCGGAACTCGGCCGCATCGAAGTGCTGGTCGGCGGCGGCATCACCAAGGGCACGAACCTGAAAGTGACTTACGACGTGGCGGCTTCGACCCGCGAAGTCGTGATCTCGGGTTCGCAGGCCGTCGAAGGCTCGCTGCGCTACGTGTCGCAGAACCCCGTGGGCGAGCAGATCGACTACTTCTGGCCCTGGGTGAAGATCACCCCGAACGGCGACTTCGCGCTCAAGGGGGACGAGTGGCAGCAAATCCCCTTCAGCATCGAAATCCTGCGCCGCCAGGGCTACGAGGCCGTCTACGCCTCCAAGCGCCCGGCGCCGGTTACGCCGTAATCGGGGGCTTCGGCTATGGGCCTGAAAGACCTCAAACTCCCCACGGCCGAAGTGACGGTCCCGGACAGTGGTAGCTTCACTGTCCGGGGTTTGTCCTTCGTCGATCTGCGGACGCTGTTCACCAAGTATTCCGGCGAAGTGGCCGGCTTCTTCGACCTTCTCGTGCGAGGCAAGAATGAAGGCACTCTGGACATCGAAGGTGCTGCCGCTACGGCTGCGCATTTCATCCAGCAGGCGCCTGCACTCGCCGCTGAGGCCATCGCCCTCGCGACCGGCGAAGACGATGCGTTCGAAGCCGCGCTGGGACTTCCTTTCCCGGTTCAGGTCGAGGCGCTGAAGAAGATCGGCCTCCTGACTTTCGGGTCGGAGGGCACCGCAAAAAAGTTCCTAGCGACCGTCAACACCCTGATGAAAGGCCGAGCCGAGAACCCGAACGGCTGACCTTTCAGACCTGGCTTTGGGGTATCCGCCGCCAGGTCAGCCTTCTTCTCTCGGAAGGCCACGCGGATGCCCAGCATTACCCGATCGGGATGGTGTGGGACGAAGCCCGCCTCGCGGTTGAACGCCGCAACGGTGAGCACGCGACCAACGCTGTTCTGACTCAGTTGGCGGTCGTTTCCGTCCTGTCGAAAGACGGGCGGAAGGAATTCAAGAAAACCATTCGAAGGCTGAACGACAGTGGCTACCAAGGGTGATGTTGAACTCGTAATCAGGGCGCGAAACGAAGCGAGTAAATCGCTCGACAGCATCACCAAAGCCCTGTCCGATCTGGTCGGTCATCAAGACGACCTGAGCAAGTCGTCCGCCAAGGCGGGCGATGTGCTTGCCGGCTTCGCCAAGGTCGCCGCGACCGTCAGCGCAGCCTACGCCAAGATCGGTTCAGATTCCGACCGGGCTGCGGCATCGCTCGCCCGGCAGGAATCCGTTCTCAACGAAAACCGCGCTGTCTATCAGTCGCTCGTGTCGCAGATGGAGTCTGCGGCTCGGGTGCAAGAACGCCTGACGCAGAAGTCGAACGAACTGGCCGCTGCGCAGGAGAAAGTTCGCCGGGGGCAGACCCGGTACGGCCCGCCGACCCGCGACGTGGCCGAGCAGATGCAAAGCCTGGCCGCAGCCCAGCAGGACGCCCAGCGCGGCGCCTCGGCTGCCGCCGCCGCACAAGAGCAGTTGCAGCGCCAAATCGAGCGCACGGCCGCCACGGTCGCGACGCAGGAGAAGGCGTTTCAGCAGTCCTTCTACGCCTTGCAGGACATCACCGGCAACGCCGAGAAGGCCGCCGCCGCGCTCGACAAGGTGCGCGCTGCGCAGGAGCGTGCCGGCCAGGCCGCCGCCGAGGCCGCAGCGAAGCAGGACCAGTCCTCGCAGGCCATGGCCCGCCGTTCCGCGCTGGAACTGCGGCGGTCGTTGCAGGAGGCCGCGGCTGGTGCGCAAAGCGGCTGGCAGGCCGCGCAGCAAAGCATCCAGCAGATCGCGCAGACCATGGCCCAGGTCGGGCCGCCGACCCGCGAGCAGGCCGCCAACATGGCCGCCCTGTCGTCAGCCGCCCGTGCCAACAAGACGGCCTACAACGAGGCCCAGGTCGCTATCGAGCAGTTCACCCGCGTGTTGCGCACCCAGGGCAGCGACAGCGCCGCCGTGGCCGCCGCGCAGGAACGTGCTCGCGCAGCCCTGGCCGGCGTGCGCAACACCATGGTCGATGTCTCGTCGATCGCGCTGCGCACCGGGCAGGCTTTCAACAGCATGGGCGATGCCGGCCGGCGTGCGGCCACCGGCACGAGCGACCTGGACCGCAGCCTGCAAAGCCTGTTCGCCAACTCCCGGCGCTCGCTGTCGCTGTACCAGCGTTGGCGCGGCGAAGTGCTGTCGCTGGTAAGTTCCTATGTCGGCCTGATGGGCGCCATCAACGGCGTCAACCAGTCGATCCAGGCGTCCATGCAGATGCAGGCCGTCGAATCGCGCCTGAACGTCGTGACGGGTGGAGATTCCGCCAAGACCGCATCCGAACTGCAATGGGTGAAGGATGAGGCCGACCGTCTCGGTTTCAGCCTGACGACCCTGGCCGGCGAGTGGTCGAAGTTCGCCGTGTCGGCGCAGGCGTCGAACTTCAGCATGGAGGAAGCCCGAAAAATCTTCACGTCGGTGTCCGAAGCCGGCCGCGTGCTGAAGCTGGATTCGCAGCAGGTCGAACGCGCCTTCGTTGCCCTCACGCAGATGATGTCGAAGGGCACGATCCAGATGGAAGAACTTCGGCAGCAACTCGGTGAGCACATCCCCGGTGCCTTCGCGCTGATGGCGCAGGCGGTCGGCGTCTCGGGCGCCGAACTGACGAAGATGATGGAGCAGGGCCAGCTTACGTCGGACTACCTGCTGAAGTTTGCCGACGTGCTCGACGCCCGCTTCGGGCAGCAGCTTCCGAAGGCCCTGGAAATGACGCAGGCCGAGCTTGGCCGCTTCCAGACCGGCGTAACCCTGGCCCTGAACAAGATCGCGGACAGCGGCGTGCTGGAAGCCTTCACCGAGGCCCTGCGCGACCTGCAAGAGCGCCTGCGCAGCCCCGAGGCCGAAGTCTGGTTCGAACGCATCGGCGCGGCCGTGGGCGGCGTCATCCGGGCGCTCATGGCGCTGCTGGACAACCTCGACCTGATCATGACGGCCTTGGCCGCGCTCGGCGCTGCGAAGGGCGTGGCCTACATCATGTCGCTGACCAAGGCCATCGCCACCATGGTCACGGGCATCCGCACGGCGCAGACGGCCGCTGCCGGATTGAGCGTCGCTATGGCCGGCATCGGCGGCCCCATCGGCATCGCGATCGGCCTGCTGGCCGGCGCCTTCGCCTTCCTCGCCACGCGGGTGCGCGAGTCCGAAACGTCGATGATCTCGGCCAAGCGTGCGGTCGATGACATCACGCAGGCGTATCGCAACGGCGCCAAGTCCGCGAAGGATTGGGCCGACGCCATGAAGGGTCTGTCGAGCCTTCAGATTGACCGTGACCTGTCGAACCTGCGGAACAAGCTGAAGGACGACCTGGAAGACATCATCCAGCCGTTCGGTCGCGGCTACATGACCCGCGTGCGTAATTCGGACTCGCCGCTGAAGGCCGTGTTCGAAGAAATCCAGCAGCTTTCGGAACAGGCCCGCTCGGGCCAACTGCCGCTGTCCGAATTCAAGAAGCGCCTCGACGCCGTGGCCGAGGCCCACCCGCAGTTCAAGGAACTCGCCCTCCGCATGCAGGACTCGGCAGCCGAGGCGATCAAGAGCGAAGACGCCCTCATGCGCTTCGAAGCCTCGCTGCGCCTGATGCGCGGGCAGGCCACGCAGGCGGACAAGGAACTTCTCGGCGTCGCGGATGCAATCGACAAGACCGACGAGGCCGCCACCAACGGCGCTCGCGGCCTGGACAAGTACAACGAGGCGATGGAGCGCCTGGCGAAGCGCATCCCCGGCCTGAAGAAAGAGTTGGAGTTCCAGCAGAGCTTCAAGGCGATTCAGGAAGACCTACAGAAAGCCTTCGACGCGGCCGGCAACGACGAAGGGTTGAAGAAGGCCGCGATGGACCGCGCCAACGCCGCCATGGCCGCGCTGCGCGAGGGCTACGACGAGTCGCTGATCAAGGAATTCGCCAACACTCGCGGCGATGGCCTGCTGAAGTCGGTCAATCTGCTGAAGCATTTCGAATCCTTCCGCTCGACGCCGTATTGGGACGTGAACGCCTACCGTGTCGGCTACGGCTCCGACACCGTTACCCTCGACGACGGTTCGATCCGCAAGGTCACTCAGGGCATCACCGTCACGCAGCAGGACGCGCTTCGCGACCTGGTGCGCCGCATCGGTGAGTTCCAGGAGGGCATCAAGAACCAGATCGGCAGCGAACGCTTCAACGCCTTCTCGCCCGAGCAGCAGGCCGCGCTCACGTCGATCGCCTACAACTACGGCAGCTTGCCGCGTCGCATCCTGGATGCGGTCAAGACCGGAACGGCCGAGGAAATCGCCGCCGCCGTGCGCGGCCTGCGGGGCGACAACGGCGGCATCAACGCCGGCCGCCGCGACGCCGAGGCCGCGATCCTGGCGAACCCGAACGCCGCCCTGGCCGCGAACACCGCGAAGCAGGTCCAGGCCCAGGTCGATCAGACGCTGAAGGTCGTGACCGACCTGAACCGCCAGATCGCGCAGGCCAACCTCACCGACCGCGAGAAGTACATCCGCGACGCCTTGGAACGCGCCGGCATCGACAGCGTGGTCAAGGCCGTGCAGGGCATGCTTGAGGAAGGCAACATCGACCTCACGAAGCGCCCGCAGGTCCGCAACGCCGATGGCTCGGTGAGCACCGTGCGCTCGATCTCGGTGGAAGTGGACGGCAAGGTTGCGCTGATCCCGACCGTCAGTGACGACGGCAAGGTCATGTCCGACGAGCAGGCGGTCGCGCAGTTCCAGCGCACCGGCAAGCACCTGGGCATGTTCAGCACCGAGGAAGCCGCCGAGCAGTACGCCGAGGCGCTGCACAAGCAGCAGGAGAAGTTCTATTCCGAAGATGCGCAGCGCATCGCGCAGATCGCGGGCCAGGCTTTCGACCAGCAGGCCGGCGAGAAGGCCAAGGTCAAGATCAGCGAGTTGCAGTCGCAGCTTGCAGGCGGCCAGGCCGCCATCAGCCGCGAGGAATTCATCGCCAACGAGGCCCGCAAGGACGGCATCGACCTGCTGTCGGAACAGGGCCGCAAATACGCCGAACTGAAGGGTCAGCTTTTCGACCGCGAGCAGGCAGAGAAGCGCGTCAACGACCTGGTTGCGCTGCGCAAGGAACTGCAAGAACAGGTCGAGTTCAACCAGGGCCAAGGTAACTTCGAAGCCGCCGCCCGGCTGCAAACCGACCTGGACGGCGTGAACTCGCGCCTGAAGGAAGCCATCGCCAACGCGCTTCAGTTCTATCAGGCGATGGGCGGGCCGGGCGCCGACCTGGCAATCGCCAAGCTGAACAACCTGAACAACTCGCTGGTCACGAACGCCCGGATCACGCTCGACGCCAAGCAGATCAACCAGTCCTTCGCGCAGGGGGCCGCCAATGCCTTCGGCAAGGTGGGCGATGCGATCGGGGCCTGGATCGACGGCACCAAGACCGGCAAGGAAGCCCTGGAAGACATTCGCGACGCCTTCCTTCAGTTTGCCGCCGACTTCCTGAAGCAGATCGCGCAGATGATCTTCCAGCAGATCATCTTCAACATGGTCAGCGGCGCTCTCGGGGGTGCCTCGGGCGGCTCTGGCGGCCTCGGCGGCATGATCGCCGGCATGGTCCGTCACAATGGCGGTTTGGCCGATGGCACGGGCGTGCGCATGGTGTCGCCGTCCTGGTTCGACAACGCCGTGCGGTATCATACGGGCGGTATCGCCGGGCTGGCTCCGAACGAAGTCCCGGCGATCCTGGAACGGAACGAAGAAGTCCTGACCCGTGACGATCCGCGCCACGTCATGAACGGCGGCGGCCAGGCGAACGTGAAGATCATCAACGCGATCGACGCTGGCGATTTCGTCAGTCAGGGCCTCAACACCGAAGTCGGTCAGCAAGGCATTCTCAACTACATGAGCGCCAATTCCAGCGCCGTCAAAGGCGCCCTCGGGCTGGCGTGAGGGGTATCAAATGGCTCACGAAATTGGCACCGCCAGCGGCTTCGTCGATCTCGGCAACAAACTGGTCAACTTCTTGACGACGAACGCGGACCTGGTTGCTGCCGGACAGCAGTGGTCGGTGGTGTGGACCGGAAGCGGCCGCATGCCGACCTATCCCGAGGACATCGTTTTGCGCGGCCCCGGCCTGGCCGGATCGGACGACATCTACGTCGGTTTCCGCCGCATCCCTTTGCCGGGCAACGACCGCTACAATTGGGCCTTCCGTGGCATCGTCGGTCTGAACCAGGCCGCGCTCACCTACGAGCAGCACACGAACGTCTCGGATTTTGTGTGCATGCACTTCGGTGACTACGAGATGCCCTATTGGTTCATTGCCAACGGGCGGCGTTTCATCGTCATTGTGCGCGTGAGCAGCACGTATCAGGTGGGCTACGGCGGTTTCATCTTGCCGTATGCACCGCCGAACATCTGGTCCTATCCGCTCGTGGTGGGCGGCACCACGACCGACAGCGACCTGCGTTGGTCCGACGTATCCCAGGCCATGCACCACTTCGTGGACCCCGGTACGGGCGCCAACCTCAAGGCGTTCCGCTACGATAACCTGTGGGATCAGGCGCAGAATTGGAGCGGCACATACCGCGACCAAAGCGCCTTCACGGTGTCACCGTGGAACCCGTCGCACTGCCCCCTCGGCCTCGACGGCAACAGCAGCACTCGTGAGTACCGGCGCGGCTTCTTTCAGAAAATTCAGCGCACGCTCGACAATCGCTACGTGCTGACGCCCGCGACGCTGGTGCAGGAGACGCCCGCGCCGGCCCAACTTGGCGTGCTGGAAGGCGTCTTCCATGTGCCGGGTTTCAACCTGAGCGCCGAAACGATCCTCGACTACGACGGCGTGCAATACCTCTGCATCCCCGACATCAACCGACTCGGCAACGACTTCTTTGCCGCCTACGCCCTCAACGGTGACTGACATGGCCTACGCTTCCTACAACGTGTCCTCGACCCTGGAAGTTGTGCAGGCCATGGTCGATTTCGCGCAGAACCTCGCCGGGTGGACCGCGAGCATCGACGGCAGCACGGGCACCTTCACCGCGCCCGGCAAGAATCGCAGCTTCACGGCGCTGTCGTCGATCGTGACCCGTATCTCGTCGCCCTCTAGCCCCGCGATCTCCCTCAATCTGACGGGCACCGCTCCTGCCGGCTACCAGCAATCTCTCACGTACTTCACGGAAACCACGCACAGCGGCGTGACCGGGACGGTCGGGGGCAACCCTTCGAAGGTCGAAATGTTCGGTCGGGCCGGCCCCGTTCCGTTCCTCGTCGCCGCCGTGGAAACCCAGCCCGGTTCCTTCCGACACTTGTACATGGGCTATCTGGACCAACTCGCGCCCTTCGCCGGGGGCGAGATCATCAGCGGTTGTCACGAGGCTTCTTATTGGTCCTCCATGAACCCCGGCAACTACGCTGGCGCCGCAACCCCGTCCTTGTTCGAATATAACTACAGCGACACCAACTATGCCTCCAACGTGAGCGGGGGCATCAACATCGACGGGACTTTCGCGAAGTTCCGTCGCGACGGGCTTTTCGTGGAGGGCGGCCCCCGCCGTCGTTCCATGTTGTCGCCGCTGCGGGCGCCAAATGCGTTCAGCGGGTATTCGCCGTTGAACCCGATCAATCTCTACTACGGCACCGAGTCCGAAACGGAGAACTATTGGATTCCGATCGGTTCGCCGGCCGGTGTCCGTGCGCTGTCTATGCGCAACTTCTTCCCCGGCCAGGTCGTGACGCTGCCGGATGAATCGACTTGGCGAGTATATCCGCTCCGCAAGAAGGGTCCGAACACCAACACTACCGGCAACCCCGAGACTTCCGGCGAGTACGGCTTCGCCTTCCTGATGGACGACTGACATGGCGGACACGGCGCTGACCCTCGGCATGTCCCCGCTCGGGTTGTCCGAAAGCCTGACGCGATCCTATTACGACCGCAGCGACGCGCTTTGGCGGGTCAACCGTGTCACGCCCGGTCGTGACGCCTTTCCGGGCGCCATGACCCGTGTGATTCCAACGATCCCCGAGAAGCACACCGCCGCCTACATGGCGAAATCCTACTCGGATCATTTCTACAACAACATCTTCCTGATCCCGGCGCTGATCGACTTCGGCGCCGTGGTCGCGGACGTGACCCGGACGTTTTTCATCTGGAACGCCTACATGCGGCCGATCAACCTGCAAACGGTCACGGCTCGCGGCGCGGAAGGCATCATCCTGAACAACCCGACGCCACCGCCGTCGATCTACAAGCCTTTGCAGTTCACGCAGCTTGCGGTCACGGCACAGTTGAACGGGCCGCCCTCGATCAACGCCGAATTCGCGTTCCAGTTCGACGTGCGCACGGCCAGTCTCACCATGACCGGGCTTCGGGCTGAGATTTGGAACCTCCTGCCGAACTGGCAGTCCGGCTACAAGATTTCCTACGAGTACAAGACCGAGATCATCACCAGCCGCTCGGGCAACGAACAGCGCCGGGCGCTGCGTCAGACACCGCGCAAATGGCTGGAATTCTCGGTCCAGGCTGCGCACGACAAAGCCTGGCGCGTGCGGGCGATGATGGACTCGTGGCAGGACAAGGCGTTCATCGCCCCGGAACTCACCAAGTCGATCACGACGCCCTCCGGCGTGGCGCCGAACGCGCTGATCATGGTGGTGGACAGCGTGCCCGACTGGCTGCGGCCCGATGCGTTCCTGGTGCTGCGCGACGGCGAGCGCCAGGGCATGCGCATCGTCGAGTCGATCGACGGCAACGAAGTCACCTTCACGTCCGCTACGGCCGAAGCCTGGCCGGCCGGCTCGCTCGTGCATCCGGGGCTGTTCGGCCGCGTGCAGGAGGACCAGACCGTCAACAACCTGACCAGCAGCGTCAGCGAGTTCGGGTTCCGCTACAACGTGACGCCGGCCAGCGAAGGCGCGGTCAACCTCGGCACGCCCTACAGCGGCTACAACGGCACCGAAGTGTTCCCTAAGAAGCCGAATTGGGCCAACGCGCCTCGGGTCAACTTCCAGGCCGATGTCGAGAACCTGGACTACGGCCGGGGCGTCGCTGAGTTCCTGACGCTACGCGACTTCCGCCGTCGCGTGGTGCAGGCCACGTTCCTGTCGCGCAGCCGTGCCGAGGCCGTCGAGATCGAGCAGTTCTTCCATCGCATGAAGGGCCGTCGCGGCACCTTCTACATGCCGACCTATCAACCGGACATCGTGGCCGCCGAAGACCTGTCGGTGCTCAATCGGTTCATGACCGTGAGCGGCACGGACCTGCTGAAGTTCTACGAGTCCAGCCCGGTCTACCGGCACATGATCCTGCGGTTCCATGACGGTTCGCAGTTGATCAAGGCCGTGAACGCCATGGCCGGCCAGGGCGGCAACACCGTCATCGACACCGGCACGAACTGGCCGCGCAACATCGCGCTTTCCGAGATCATGATGATCTCCTGGTTGCCGCGCTGGCGCCTGGCCTCCGACATCCTGACGATCGAATGGCTGACCGATGAAGTCGCGCAGTACCAGATTTCGATCCAGACGCAGAAGGACATCGAGGTATGAGCTTCAACGACATCGAAAGCAGCGTCGATCGCGGCGAACCGATTGAACTCTACAAGTTCACCTACGGGGACCAGCCGGACCAGGTGTACGCCTACACGGACGGCGAGAACATGCGGCTCTGGTCGAACATCGAATTCCGCCCGGTCCCCATCAAGCGCACCGCGATCACGATCTCGGGCACGCTCGACAAGGCCGCCTTGACCGTCAACATGCCCGGCTCGGCCGAAGTGCCCGAGATGTTCCGCAGCTACGCGCCCTCGGCGGTCATCAACCTGGAAATCTATCAGGGGCACGCCAACGACCCGGCCGACGAATTCCTGATGTGCTGGTCAGGCCGCGTGCTCAATTGCCGCTGGGTGAACCGTGAAGCCGCTTTGACCTGCGAGCCGATCAGCACGTCGCTGAAGCGGCCGGGTCTGCGCCGGAACTACCAGTACGGTTGCCCGCACGTCCTGTACGACCCGACCTCGTGCCGAGCCAGTAAGACGGCGGCCACCGTGGAGGCGACTGTCCAGGCCATCGACGGCACCCTGGTCACGCTGTCGGTCGCCGGCAACGCCGACTATGCAGGTGGGATCGTCGAGTGGCGCCAGTCCAACGGCCGCCGCGAAGTTCGCACCGTGGTCCAGGTCGTCGGCGGGGCCTATCTGCTGTCCGGCGCCCCCATCGGCCTGATCGGCGGAATGAAGGTAAACTTGTCTCGCGGCTGCGATCACTCGCTGGCCGGATGCGCCAAGCACAACAACATCCCGAACTTCGGCGGTCAGCCCTGGATTCCGCTGAAGAACCCGTTGTCCAACACCAGCCCCTTCAAATGACATGAACTTTCTAATCGCATTCGTCGTGGCCCTGGTGCTTCAGGTCATCGCCTACCTGATCACTCCGAAGCCGAAGCAGCAGAAGACCGCGACCAAAGACCTTGAATACCCGACCGCCGAAGCCGGGCGCCCGATCCCGCGTGTGTGGGGGAAGATGACCATCAAGAGTTCGAACATCCTCTGGTACGGCGAGAAGGACATCTACAAGTACAAGGTGAAGGTATGAACGACGACTTCACCGTGACCATCGACGACGTGCGCGGTGCTGGACACTGCGTGCGAGGCGCCAAGCAATGGTTCGAAGGCTACGGCCTCGATTTCCGCGAGTTCCTGGATGCCGGCATGACCGCATCGACGCTGCTGGCGACCGGCGACGCCTACGCCATCCAGGTCGTCGAGCACGCACGCCGTCGCGTGGAGGCCGAGCATGGGCGGTAAATCCAAACCAAAGATGGAGGTAACAGAGTATCGGCTGTCGATCCATATGGGCATCGCGTGCAAGGTCGATAAGCTGCACGCGCTCTATTACGACGAGAAGAAGTTCTGGTCGGGCAACGTTACCGAGAACACCGTCCTGCGCATCAACCAGCCCAACCTTTTCGGCGGCCCGAAAGAGGAAGGCGGCCTGGCTGGGGACGTGCATGTCCTGATGGGCGCGGACGGCCAGGTCTTGTCGCCGTTCCTGGCAAGCAAGCTGACCGGCCAGCCGGGCGTGCCCGGCTTCCGTGGCATCACGTCGCTGTTCTTTACGGGGTTTGAAGGTAGCCGTCGCGGCTTCTACTGGACGGCGAACCAGCCCTACATCAAGACCATTTGGGCCACCGTGTCGTACAAGCCGGTCGGCCTCACCAGCAGCATCGCGGAATTCCCGGACGGCACGGTCAACCCCGCGCACGTCATCTATGAGGCCATGACCGACCCGCAGTTGGGCATGGGGGCGCCTGCGGGCCTGTTCGACATCGCAACCTGGAACGCGGGGGCGCAGACCCTTTGGAACGAGGGCCTGGGCGTAGCCTTGGCCTGGATCAACCAGAGTTCGGTCGAGCAGATCGTCAAAGACCTTCAGGAGCTTATCAACGGCTGGGTGTTCCAGCATCCCCGCACCGGGAAGTGGACGCTGAAGCTGATCCGCGACGACTACGACAAGGCCACGCTGCGCACCATCACGCCCAACGATGCGATCTTCTCCAACTTCCAGCGCAAGGGCCTGGGCGAAACGGTCAACGAGATCGTCGCCACCTGGACGAACCCCGAGAACGAACAGGAAGAAACGGTCACGGTCCACGACAACGGCAACCTGGCTGCGCAAGGCGCCATCGTGTCGGACAGCAAGAACTACTACGCGGTTCGCACGGCCGCGCTCGCGACGAAATTGGCCCAGCGTGACATCCGGGTCGCCAGCGCCCCGCTGTGCGCTTGTGACGCCGTTTTGAACCGCAAGTATTGGGACTTAGTGCCCGGCGACGTGGTGAAGGTGACGTGGCCGGACTACGGCTTGAACGAACTCGTGATGCGCGTGGGCAAGGTCGATTACGGCATGCCCGGCAACCAGGCGATCAAGGTCAACCTGGTCGAAGACGTGTTCGCCATCCCGGTCGGCTCCTACGTCACGCCGCCGTCCTCGGGTTGGACCGATCCTTCCGAGCCGCCCGCGCCGATCCCGGCCGTGTTGCAGCAGGTCGTGACCCTGCCGTCGTACTTCCTCGCGAACTTGATGGATGCGTCATCGCTGGAAGACCCTGAAGTGCGGGCCGGCGTGCTGGTAACGCAAACGGGTCAAGACACCTTTTCCTACAACCTGCTGTCCCTCATCGCCAATTCGGCCGGCACGCAGGAATGGACTTATATCGACCAGCTTCCCACGTTGGGATACGCGCCGCTTCCCGTGGCGCTTGTGCGCGAGGCAACAACGACAATCCCCGACCTCAACCCGATCTACGGCACGACCTACCCGAAGGTCGGTTCGTTCATCTGGATCGGCCGGCCGGAGAACTTCAACGAAGCGGCCGGCGAAGGCTCGTTCAGTCGTGCCGAGCTTTGCCTGATTACCGCATACGGTGCGCAGGGCTGGACGCTGATGCGCGGCGTGCTCGATACGCAGCCGCTCGACTGGCCGCAGGGCACGCCGTTCTGGATCATCGACCCGGACGTGACCATGGACGACACCGGCACGATCCGTTCAGCCGGCGAGACGGCCCGCTACAAGGCGCTGCCGCAGACCTCCCAGGGCGTGCTCGACGAGGCCCTGGCGCCGCAGTTCACCGGCACGCTGGTGGCGCGTCCGTACTTCCCGACCCGGCCTTCTAATGTCCGCATCAACGACATTTTGTGGGGTCCGACAACAGAATTGGCTGATGGTGTCTCGGCGCAATTCACCTGGTCGAACCGAAACCGGACCACCGAGACGAGCCAGATACTGGCCTGGACAGCAGCGTCGATCGCTCCCGAGAGCGGCCAGGAAACGGTCGTGGAACTTTTCATTGGCGCCCCGAAAACCGACAATTCTTACGTTGCACAGAAGGTGTCGGCCGGCTCGTCTGTTACCTTCACGGCCGCCGAACTTCTCGCGGCGAGCCTCGGGGGCGAACTGTCCTATTCGGTCTACAGCCGTCGATCCGGTGTGAACTCGTTCTCGCGGATCACGGGTAAGCTCAAGTATGCAGTACCGCCCCCGCTCGTGCAGGTCGCAGCGCTATCGGCCTCGGCACTCATAAAACCGACATCGCAGTCTGCGCCGGCCGCGATGGTGGCCCGTCTTTCGCCTTCTGCGCTGATCAAGCCGCGTCCTGGTGTCGCCAGGATTGCGAAGCTGTCGGCAAGCGCACTCATCAAGAAAACGTAGCCCTACAGGAGCTAACCATGGCCCTACTCGCCATCGACCCCTTCGACAATTTCGACAACATCACCAGCGTCACCGACGCTCAACTGTCGCAGATGTGGAAGGGTGCCTACACGGCAACCACGAACTTGCGGCCGGCGCTCGTTGAGGATACGGCAGGGGTAGGCCACCGCGTTCGTTTCCGCAGGAACAATCAAGCCAACAGCGCCTATTACGGAGGCTACAGCCTCCCTATCGGTAAGACCGTCACCACCAAGGCCGTGATCGGCGTTCTTGTCGGTTGCAGCAATGGAAGCGGGGGCGCGGTGGATAGCTACATCATGGGCTTCGAACGCAGCTTCAACCAGAACCCAGCGGTCACGACCGACGCATTGAGCGTCACTTCGGCGGGAGCGCTGAATTTCAATTCGCTGACCTCAGCCGATGGCGTGTTTCAACATGGATCGGAACAATACCTGACGATCGAACTCGATTTTGTCGCAGGGACGATTGCCGTCTACGTGGGCGATTCCGGCACGCCTGCACTCAGTGGCCCGATGACTTTGACCTCGTTGAGCTACATCACGTTCGGCTTCTTACGCGGCACCGGGCCGAATCTCGTGGAGCTTACCTGCGACCACATCTACGTTCTAGACGATGCGCCTGGTGGCCCGACTGAAAGGTTGGGCATCGTGGAAGTAAAGCGCCTCCCCTTGGTCGCGAGTGTCGAAAGCAACTTCACGCCGCAAGGTGGCGCTGCTTCCAACCTGGCGGCAGTGAACAAGACGACGCTGACGACCACGACCTATAACCAGTCCGGCCAGGTCAACGGCGTAGGGGACACTTTCACCGTGGACACGACCCTCATTGCCGATGCCGTCGAGGTGTATGGGATCGGGCTGAACACGTTGGCGCAGAAGGACAATTCGGGAGATCGAAATCAGGCCCTCATCGCAAAAAACGGCGGCGACAAGCTGGCAACGATCCGGCCGCTTGCAACATCCTGGATCGCAGAACAGGCCGTTTTCACCACGAACCCGGATGGCAGTTCGCTCACCGTTGCAGGCGTAGGGGCGGCGGCCTTCGGATACGAGGCCCGTGCGTAAAAGCAATACCGGGAAAGATGATTGTTTCTGATTATTTGTCATTTCTTCTGGCGCTACTGTAAAATCGGCATCTACGAGCTTTTCCTGCGGTGTTTTCAACAACATAATGGTGTTGAGATGCCGATTTGTACTGATCGGGCAACCTTCAGAGAGCGACCATGAGCGAACCCCAGGACAGCACGCAGTCAAACCGCAAATGGACCTTCGACAAGAGCCTGAACATTCCAACCATGCTCATGATCGCGGGCATGTCGGCCTCGGCGGTGCTGTACGTCGCCAAGGGGTGGACGGATCAAGACCGTCGCATCGACACCGTGGACCGCCGCGTCGATGCGGTGGAGACAAAAGCCCAAAACGCCATGGACGGACTGAAGCGGCTTGAAACGCTTCAGGCGGTCCAGGCGCAAAGCCAGGCCGAACTCGTTTCCGGTCTGCGGGCAGAGGTTCGCAGCGATCTCAAGGACATCAACGGCAAGCTGGACGCGCTGCTTCTCAACAGTGCCGGCCTGCGGCCTGAAACCAAAGGGTGGACCAAATGAGCAAGCAGCTTCCTCGCGGCATTCGCAACAACAACCCCGGCAATATCGAATGGGGTGATCCGTGGCAGGGCCTCTTGCCGCGTGACCAAGCGACCGACAAGCGGTTCGCGCAGTTCAAAGCCCCCGCGTGGGGCATTCGTGCTTTGGCACGCACGCTGATCACCTACTTCGACAAGCACCGCATCATCAGCGTGCGCGGTGCCATCACGCGCTGGGCGCCGCCTTCCGAGAACGACACCGAGGCGTACATCGCCCAGGTCGCCAAGGCTGTCGGCGTGAGCGCCAACGAGCCGGTCAACTTCCACCGCTACGAAGTGCTGTGCCCGATGGTCGAGGCCATCATCCGCCACGAGAACGGGGCTGGCCCGCTGAAGACGGCGAACACCTGGTACAGCGCCGCCATCATCGACGAGGGCCTGCGCCTGGCCGGCGTGGTGAAGCCTGGCAAGTCGGCGCTGCTGACGCCGGAAGGCGCTGCTGCCGGCGCCACAGTCGCGGCCGGTGGCACGGCGGCCACTATCGAGATCGTCAGCCAGATCGCGCCGGCCGTACAGCAGGTCCAGACCGTTTCCAACGCGACGGACGGCCTGCCGACGTGGCTGCGCGTCACGCTGGTCGTCCTCACGCTCGTGGTGGTCGGCGCGGGCGTGTATGCGCTCTGGTCGAAGCGCCGCGAACTGAAGGCAGTCGAGCCGTGAGCGCCTTGCTTGCGTCGCTGCTGAACCGCGTGAAGGGTTGGGCGGTCGCCGCCCTGGCCCTCATCGCCGCGATCGGCACGGCGTACACCATCGGCCGCAGCAAGGGTCGTCAGGCGGCCCAGGACGCCGCCGCAGCGTCCAAGGCCAAGTCCGACATGGCGGCCATGGATGACGCGCTGAAGGCGGTCAAGGAGCGCAACGATGTCGAAGATGAAATTGCTCGCCAGCCTGCCGGCACTTCTGCTGGCCGGCTCAAAGACAACTGGTCGCGAGATTAGGCAACGCGCTTCCATGTGTCCTTGGTCCTGACACGGAGGACAGTCGTCTCATGAACACCCATTTTTTTCGCAAGAACGCGGTGCGGAAGGTTCGATCTCCGAATACGGCGAACGTCCTTTTCTGTGAGTTTGGCGCTCCAAACCCCTTCGCCGTGTCGAAGTCTATCCCGCTCAACGGCATCTGCGATATTTTCCAAGGTTGTTCCGGCGATCAGATGTCGCGGATTTACGCATCCCCGGTTGTCGCAACTGTGCCGAATGACCAGATCGGCGGGCAGACTTCCTTTCGCAAGCCCGTAGGCAACACGATGGGCGAAGTCCTTCCGATTGCTACCTACGGCGAACGGAGAACCGCCGATAACCCCATATCCGTTCCCGGCGCTGGTCCCGAGCCACGGCCAGCAGTCGTCGGCTTCCCGACGTTCGACCAGGCTCCAAAACTTTTCAGCAAATGCGCTGCTGCGGGAAAACTCCCTAGCTCGATCTCGAATAGAATCGCCATAGCAACGTTGCGAGCAAAACTTGCGCTTTGCCGATCGCGGGGCCTCAAATATGCTTCCGCACTGCGTACATGTATTCAAACCCTTTCCTTGACGGCTACGGCCGTAATGATTTCAGGCTGTAGTATACTGCAAGCTGGTCCCGAGACTAAAATCGTCGATACCGCCTGCCGGTGGACGAAGCCCATCTACGTCAGCCGGGGCGACATTCTGACGGACGGCACGGCCGACCAGATCGAAGCCCACAACGAGACTGGCGCCAAGCGGTGCGGCTGGAAGCGCACCAGTCCCAAGAAGCCGTGACATCGGCCAACCTTCCTTTGGAGATCACCGTGAAGACCACTCCCCACCTGGGCCTGCAATACGGCGGCCTGACCTACGACGGCGGCCTGGAACTCATCGCCGGCAGAAACCTGGACAAGATCGAAGCCGAACTCGGGCGCCTGGCCGGCCTGGCGAGCATCCCGGCGCCGACCGGGTTTCAACGCGGCGCGTTCGTCAACGACGCCGGGCAGGAGCGTGCTGCACGCGACAACCTGCTGCTGATCCAGGCGAGCTTGAACGCCATTGCGGTCGCTGCGGGCGACACGGCTGACCCCATCGTGCTCGATACTAGCCTGGCCGCGACGGACGGCGGTAGCAGCGCCGCGATGGCCCGCAACCTGGTCGCGATCGACGCGGAATGTAGCGCCCTGGCCGACATCCTGGATGGTGGCGGCTCTGGCCCCGAGCCGGGCACTGGTGACTGGACGACCGGCGCCGGCTCGATCACGATCACGACCGGCCTGCGCGATGTCGCGGGTGATCCCCCTTACCAGGAGATCGGCTACAACCATCCGGGCCTGGGCCAAGACATGGGCAGCGCGGTCAATGCGGTCTACGGCAATGCCGTTCTGTTTACCTTGAAGGGCATGAAGCCCGAGGGCGGCGTCGAGAACATCGCCATTGTCTTCCTGGATATCACGACGGTCGAGCCGCCCGCGTTCATGGCGAACCGTAACGTGCGGCTGAAGATGGGCAGCACGATCATCTACGACGGCCCTCTGGACGGTCGCGGCGATCCTGCCGACTCGGTGTTTGCTGGCAAGCCGGGTACGGCGTCCATGCGCATGCCGGTCCCCTGGGGCGAGGGCGCTGCGCTGGTATTGGAAATCGATGCGCCGTAGCGGGCTATAATTAGCTTCGCATCCGTCGTGAGACGCTGCCGCCCACCCTCGGTGGGCGTTTTTATTCTCACGAGGATTCTATGCACACGCCGCCGTCCGTCAGCGAACTCTACGCTGAAGCCCACCGACTATATGCCTACGAGCCTGAAACCGGCTTGCTCCGATGGAAGGTCGATACGAAACGAGCACGCGCCGGGGATTGCGCTTGCCATGCCATCTCGGAAGGCTACCTCTACTGCCGAATTTTCGGCCGTCGCTATCGTGCGCATCGCGTCGTGTGGCTGATGCACCACGGCTACTTTCCGAAGGAAGTTGATCACCGAAATCGGAACCGGAAAGACAACCGGATCGGAAATCTGCGGGAGGCGACTAGGCCGCAGAACGCCGGCAATCGCGTGGATATGCTTCGGCCGAATGCGGGGGTCAAGAAGCGTAAAGACAGAAAGGGGGTTTTCATCGCGCAGATTTGCATCAACGGGAAGCGCCACTACCTCGGTCAGTTCGCAGATGAAGCCTCGGCTAATGCGGCCTACGTCAAGGCCAGTCGCGAAATGAGGGGTAATTTCTCACCCGTCTGAACGGTGGTGCTCGGGACTGGAATCGAACCAGCACGTCTTTCGACACACGGACCTGAACCGTGCGCGTCTACCATTTCCGCCACCCGAGCAGGGGTGTTTGCAGACTGTCTCAAAGCTACCTGCGACAATCTGCCGTACCAAATGTTACCAAGACAGCGGAAAAACCCAATGAAATCAAAGGGTTTTGGTGCCCAGGAGAAGACTGTTTGACAACCTGCTATTGTTGGCCTTCGTTGAAATCATTGAGTTTTTTCTGACGCAATTTCGCGCGTTTTCATTTGTCTTCGGGGGTGAGTGTACCAATTCGTACCATATGTGATACGGCTTAGCAGTGTCAGCAACCAAGCCGTAGAAAGGTCAACACATGGCAAGCTATCAGAAGCGAGGGTCGTCGTGGAGGGTCATCATTCGCCGCAGGGGAAAGACCCTGACGGCCACCTTCGACACCAAGGTCCAGGCCGAGGAATGGGCGACCAAGATCGAGGCGCAGATCATCGAGGGCGACACGCCCCAGGAGGCGGTCAAGGTCGTCAAGGCCAACTGCCAGCCCGCCGCCGAGCTATTCGAGCGCTACGCCGAGGAAGTCTCGCCTGGGAAGAAAGGCACGCGCTGGGAGCAAATTCGGCTGCGCATGCTGGCGAAGCGGTTCCCGCTGTTCCAGGAGCCGGCATCGTCGATCACCGGCCCGGACATGGCCGAGTGGCGTGATGAGCGCCTGAAGGAAGTCTCGGCGTCGTCGGTGAACCGGGAACTGAACCTGATCTCGGCCGTGTTCAAGCAGGCGATCCGCGAGTGGCGCCTGGGCATGACCGCGAACCCGGTGAACCTGATCTCGCGGCCGAAGAACCCGAAGTCGCGCACGCAGCGGGTGTCGCTGGCCGACCGGCAGAAGATCATCAAGAAGCTGGGCTGGGACGGCAAGAGCGTGCCGGAAACGTCGGAGCAGTGGGCGGCCTTCGCCTTCTACCTGGCGCTTGAGACGGCGATGCGTAAGGGCGAAATCCTGTCGCTCACCTGGTCGGACATCTTCTTCGAAGACCGCTACGCGCACCTGTCCGACACGAAGAATGGCGACGAGCGCGATGTTCCGCTGTCCACGGCCGCGCTGAACCTGCTGAAGATCATCACCAAGCGCCATCCATCCGCGCCTGTGGTGCCGCTCAAGTCGGGCAACCTGGACAAGCTGTTCCGCGAGGCACGGCGGGATGTCGGCCTATCCCATGTGAAGTTTCACGACGCCCGCCGCGAGGCCGCGACCATGATGGCACCAAAACTCAGCAACGTGCTGGAACTGTCGGCCATCACCGGCCACCGTTCGCTGAAGACGCTGATGATCTACTATCGCCCCAAGCCTGGCGACTTGGCCGCCAAGCTGGGATGATCAGGTAAAATGAAAGCCCGTCAGCGTTCCAGCGCTGAACGGGCTTTCCCCAAACCTTCATCCTTCACATGAAAGTATGGACCATCCCATTCTAACAGCCGAACGGCTGCGCTCGATTTTGAGCTATGACCCCACAACCGGGGTATTCACCTGGCGGCAACACCGTCGCCGCAGCGAAATCGGAAGGCCGGCCGGGTGCGAATCCAAGAAATCAGGATACATCCTTATCGGCATCGACGGCCGACTGTATTACGCCCATCGACTTGCATGGTTGTACGCGCACGGGGCCTGGCCCCTTGGCATCATTGATCACCGAGATACCAATAGGTCGAACAATCGAATCAGGAATTTGCGGGATACGTCGCGGTCGGTGAACCAGCAGAACATCCGCAAACCCCGATCGCACGGCACATCTGGCTATCTCGGTGTGACTTGGCACCGGCAGGTTGAAAAGTGGTTGGCCCAAATCCAGGTGAACGGTCGCAATCGCAGCCTGGGCCTATTCGATGATCCGGCTGAGGCCCATCAAGCCTACCTGAAGGCCAAGCGCGAGCACCACGCCGGCTGCACGATTTAGACCCCGTTGATGCGGGGCCGGCCACGGCGAACCTGGCCGGAAGTGCTGGTGTTCCCCTTCGCCCATTCCAGGACGGCGGAAGGCAACCAGCGGGGCCTCGACAGGCCCTCGACACGCGGCGGCAGCTTCTGCGGCTCTTGAGACACTAGGCGGGCAACCGTCGTCTCGCTGTAGCCCAGGAATTTCGACAGTTCACGCGCTGTCCAAAGCTGATCGTCAGACATGAAAAAGACCCTCTGTTAATCGAACCTGATTCTGGTTCTTCGACAGAGGGTCTAACAACAAAATGGTGTTGAGACAACTATCGAGGACGCGACTCGACGAGTTCCTTGAACACCATCCGCACGGCCCAGCGGGCGGACGCCCAGCGGCCGTATCCGAAGACACGCCGGCCGCCTTGGTAGTATTCCAGCAGCAGGCGGGCGACGGCTCCCGTGCCGCCCTTCACGCTTCCGCCCTTCACAGGCCCGCAGCCGGGTCGTCGGCCGCCTCCTGGTAGACCTCGGCGCCGACGCGGTGGAGCACCGTGGCCGCGAACCGCAGCAGCTTTTCATCGACCTCGGTGCCCACGGCAAACCCACACTTTTCGGCGTCAGCCAGCACGTCGGCGGCATCGACCTGGGGCGCGGTCGGCTCGGGCGTCGATTCCTGGGCCGTTTTCCCGGCCTTGGCGGGCTTCTTGGGCTTGTCCAGGTGCTTACCTGTCGCCTTCGCCTTTCCGGCCGCCTGGGCGCGATCTACGGCCGTCTTGAGGCGTTCGGTGGCCTTGGCGCCGTTCTTCTTCAGTTCGTCGATAGCCATGGTCGCGGAAATCTTGTCCGCGATCACCATGTCGCGAATCGCCTTGGGGGCGCCAGCCAGGGTCAGCAGGTCATCGACGTAAGCCTTGCCGGTCTTGAAGTTCAGGCGCTTGGCGATGGTTGCTTCGTCCATGCCCTGGCCGACCAGGCGCTTGACCATCAGGGCCTTTTCGTAGGTCGTGAACGGCCGACCCTCGTTCGACGTGACCAGGGCGACGATCAGGTCTTCCATGGTCGTGCCGTTGGGCTTGATAACGATGGGCACCTTCTCGACCTCGTGGCCCTCGTCGATCAACTCGCGCACGGCTTCGAAACGGGTGTGGCCCTCGGTGACGTAGATCACGTCCTCGCCGTCTTCCTTGGCGACATAGCCCGCGAGCGGCTTGTCCTGGTAGTAGCCGTTCTCTCGGATCGAGTTCTTCACGCCCGCCAGGTGTTCCAGGTAGGCCGGCGTGCGGATGCGGCCGTTGAAGCCCTCGATCACGCGCAGTTGCGACGGCGGCACGGTCCAGAGCGCGTGCGGGTTGGTGGCGCCGGCCGAGGCCATGGCCGCTTTGAGGTTGCCGCGTGCCAGATCGGGCACGAATTCGTCGGACGGGATTTCCAGCTTTGCCATGATGGCTCCTTGAGGGGGTGGTTAGTTGCCGCAATACGGGCAGTCGGGTCGGTCGGCGGCCGGTGCGGCTTCTGGACCGGCAGCAGCCGGGACGATCTTCGGAGAGAAGCGCCACTCGATGATGGAAGACCAATCGACATCGCCGGCCTTGGCTTGGACCGGACCACGCGAGCGACGGTCATCGCCGTAGCTGACTTCCACGAGCGTGGTCGGGGTGATCGTTGACGGCATTTTGTCGCCTGCGTGATTACGCCATTCCAGCGGGTTCCGCCGCGCCGCACGAACTTGGTCGTTGTGCTCACGGATGGCGGGGTACTTCGCTTCTTGCGCCGCGAGTTGATCTTCGAAAGACCCGAACATGCGTTCGACAGGATCGACCCACGGCTTTTTCAGATCAGCGGGCTCAATTCCGAGGTTGGTCGCGATCTTTTCAAGAGTTTCAGTCGCACTCGCGATGTTCTGATTAGTCTCGCGGCCGGAGTGCGGTTCGCCAAGTTGAACGCGATAGAAGCCGTTCGTCTTTTCTTCCGCATCCCGCTTGCGCAGGAAGATGATCATGCCGGCGATGTAGTTGATCGCGCCCAGCAGTTCGGCCACCTGGCGATCGAGCGTCGGCAGCTTCACACCCTCGGTGATCTTCTTGCACGCCTGGTAGCTCATGCCGTCCACGCTGCCGATCAGTTCGCTGATCTGCTGCATGCGCTGGCGTTCGAACGGCAGGTCGCCGCCCAGGTTGTGGCGCTCGGCGCCCTTGCCGTACTGCGCTTGGTTGAGCGCTTCGATGAGCACGCCGAGCAGCGACCGATAGCCGGGCACGACAGCGACATCGGCATGACCGGGGCGCGTGCCCACGGCGCAGGTTTTGGTCAGATTGCGTTGTTCTTCCAGCTTGGCGAGGTCGCCTTCGGCGTTCTGGCGTTCCTTGGTCGTGCGGAAGCCCAGCACCGACATCATGTCGGTTAGGCGCTCGGCGGTTACGCCGTAGATTTCGGCCTCATCGTCGAGAATGGCAAAGCCGTATTGCATCGCCATTTCCTGGGCAAAGCCCGAACGCTCGGGGTCTTCGTTGCGTCTCGCGGCGGCTACGCACTGCTGCACGGGAACTGCGATGTTCTTCGCCGCACCCGCGTCTCTGATCGCGTCGAGCACGCCGTCGAGACTGTTCTTCTGAACTTCGTCGATGGCGATACGTGCGGCAATGGCGGCGAGATCGACCCGGTGGCGGCGAATATCCGGGGGTAAATGCTTGCGGAGCATGTCGTGCTCGTACTTGGCGACGGCCGCTTCCGCGATCTGGTTGATGGTTTTCATTTCCTTTCCCTGAAGTGACTTCCGATCAGCGCTGGCCGAAGGGGGCGCCGTTGCGCAGGCCCACCGTGCCCTTGGCCGCTTTCTTGGCGAGCTTCGCGCCCGGAACGTCGGGCGTGTACAAGAGGCCCTTCTTGGCGCTCACGCGGCCGGGGCGGCGCCCGCCCTTGTGGCGGCTGGGGCGGTAGCCCTGGGCTTTCATACCGAAGGCGTTGCCGATGGCTGCGAGCAT
>Ga0182741_1000514_pt1 | contig 57635 bp, 48 predicted proteins | sample eDN5th37CBELigOP_FD_128874 | JGI IMG/M metagenome (GOLD analysis project Ga0182741, IMG submission 128874) | Enriched Organic Plus compost microbial communities from Emeryville, California, USA - eDNA 5th pass 37_C BE-Lig OP (version 2) (version 2) ... | reverse complement strand
GTGATGCTCTCCGAACAGCCGCAGGTGCCGGCCAACCTGCGCGCCCTGCACGCGCTGGGCGTGCAGCTGTCGCTGGACGATTTCGGCACCGGCTATTCCAGCCTCAGCCACCTGCACCGCCTGCCGATCAGCGAGATGAAACTGGACCGCAGCTTCATCAGCGGGATCGGCCACGACCCGACCGCCGGCGCGCTGATCCTGTCGGTGCTGCGCATCGGCGAGAGCCTGGGCAAGCACGTGGTCGCCGAGGGCGTGGAAACCGAAGCCCAGCGCCGGTTCCTGACCGACAACGGTTCGCCGGTGCTGCAGGGCTACCTGTTCGCGCCCGCCCTGTCGGCCGAAGCCTTCGAACGATGGCTGGGCGGACAGGCCGGCGCGTCATAGGCCGCCCTGCCCCACCGACGTGGCCGGACGGCCGATAATGCAGCCGCACCACCGCTGCCCAAGGAACGCCCCCATGACGGACACCCCCACCCGCCACGACCAGCACGGCCGCTACCCCCGCGCCGAGACCGTCGACGACTTCCGGCACAACCTCGAGGTGGTCCGGGCGCGCATCGCCGCCGCCTGCCGCCGCGCCGGGCGCGATGCGGCCAGCGTGCGCCTGCTGCCGGTCAGCAAGACCATCGACGAGGCGCGCATCCGCCAGGCCTACGCCGCCGGCTGCCGCTTCCTCGGCGAGAACAAGGTGCAGGAAGCGCACCACAAGTGGGAGGCGATGCAGGACCTGGCCGACCTGCGCTGGTCGGTAATCGGCCACCTGCAGACCAACAAGGCCAAGCTGGTGGCGCGCTTCGCCAGCGAGTTCCAGGCGCTGGACAGCCTGCGCCTGGCCGAAACCCTGGACCGCCGCCTGCAGCTGGAAGGCCGCACGCTCGACGTGTTCGTGCAGGTCAACACCTCCGGAGAGGACAGCAAGTACGGCCTGGCGCCGGCCGAGGTGCCGGCCTTCGTCCGCGAGCTGCCGCGGTTCCCGGCCCTGCGCGTGCGCGGGCTGATGACCCTGGCGCTGTTCTCCGAGGATGCCGAGCGCGTGCGCGCCTGCTTCGTGCGCCTGCGCGGGCTGCGCGACCGGCTGCGCCAGGAGGCACCGGACGGCATCGGCCTGGACGAGCTGTCGATGGGCATGTCCGGCGATTTCGAGATCGCCATCGAGGAAGGCGCCACCGTGGTGCGCGTCGGCCAGGCCATCTTCGGCGCGCGCGCGGTTCCGGACAGCCACTACTGGCCGGACGGCACCGGCTGAACGCATGCCACCGGCACGCTTCGGCCACGCCGGAAGCGCTATAAACTGCGCGCCTGCCTTCCCGCCCCCTCACCGGACGCAACGATGTTTTCCTGGATCCTGGCCCTGCTGCTCGCACTGTTCGTCTGGGGCCTGGCCTCCGCCTGGCTGTGGATGGTCAGGCGCCGGAAGACCGAGACGCAGCATGGCCTGGCCGCGCTGGCGGGCATGCGCTGGCGCGAGTTCTCGCAGATCGTGCGGCGCGCGATGGGCGAACAGCGCGGCCTGCGCGACCTGTCCGGCGAGGACAACAGCGACCGCGGCACCAGCAGCGACTTCCTGATGGAGCGCGACGGCCAGCGCTGGCTGCTGTCGTGCAAGCATGGCCGCGCCTACCGGATCGGCGCCCCGGCGATCACCGAACTGGGCGCCGCCCTGCGCCTGACCGGCGCGACCGGCGGCATCCTCATCACCGAGGGGCGGGTCGAACGCGACGGCCTGGCCGCCGCGGAAAAGGAATCCATCGAAGTGCTGGACGGCCGCGTGCTGTGGCAGGTGCTGGCGCCCTGCGTGCCCGGGGACATGCGCACCATGGTGGAAGGCATCGCCCGCCGCGAAGCGGTGCGGCAGACCGGCATCGCCGCGCTCGGCGCGGTGGCGGTGGGCCTGCTGGCCGGGCTGGGCTACATGACCACGCAGGTGGACGGGAACCTTTCCGCGCCGGCGAGCGCGCCCGTGGCGGCACCGGCGCCAGCGGCCGCCGCACGGCGCGCACCGGCGACGGCCGCGCCCACCGCGCCCCCGGCGTCGGCGTCGGCGAAGAACGAGGCCGTCGCTCCTGTCGTGGCCGCCACCGCGCCGCAGTCCACGCCTGCCTCCGCCAGGACCGACACGGACGACCTGCAGGCAGACCCCGATCCGGAAACCCTGCTGCGTTACCAGCAGGCGGTTTCCAGGAAACTGGCCGCCACGCCCGGCGTCATCAGCGGCATCTGGCTGACCCGCTCCACCCTGTCGGTGGAACGCAGCGGCGACGACGACGCGGTGTGGCCGCTGATCTGCCGCGAGGTCGAGCACTACCCGGCGCTGCGCACCGTGCGCATCCAGCTCAACCCGCGCCCCGGCACCGGCGAACCGGTGCGCTGGCGGCAGTGCCGCACGTTCTGACCCGCCGGCGCCGGGCCCGCCCCGCACCGGCGGTACCGGGAAATCCGCATGCGGGGCCAGCCCCGCCCCTGCAACGGCGGCCGGTCAGCGCCCGCCCGGCGCGAAGCGCGCGATCAGGTCGTAGGCATCGCCCAGGAATTTCTGCCGCACCCAGGTGATCGGCGTTTCGCCACGCCAGGTCTGGCGGTCGATGACCAGGCAGGCGGTGCCTACCGGCACGTCCAGCAGCGCGGCCTCGGCGGCGCTGGCGGCCACCGCGCTGATGCGGTGCTGGCCGCGCGTCCACGACACGTTCTGCAGCAGCCAGCTGCCGGGCGCATGGGTGGAGAAATCCACCGTCAGCGTTTCCGGCACGGCCCCGGGGTTGATCAGGCGCCGCTCCAGCGCCAGCGGCCGGCCGTCGGCCAGGTGCAGGCAGCGCATCGCCAGCAGTTCGCCCTCGCCCACCAGCCGCACTTCCTCGGGCACCGCGGCGTCGGCGCGGCGCTGCTGCCGTTCCAGCAGCTGGAACCCGTAGCGGTGGCCACGCTCGTTCACCGCCAGCGCGATGTCGGGAATCTCCAGCGCCACCTGCTCCAGGTGCGGCGGCTGCCGCGCGACGAACGAACCGGCGCGGCGGCGGCGCTCGATCATGCCGCTCTCGGCCAGCGCGGTGAGCACCTTGTTCACCGTCATGCGCGAGCAGCCGTACTGCGCCATCAGCTCGTGTTCGTAGGGGATGCGGAAGCCCGGGGCCCACTCGCCGCTGAGGATGCGGCTTTCGATGTCGCCGCGGATGCGCTGGTTGAGGCTGGGCGCCTTCCTGTTCTTCACTCGCTCGTCCTGTCTTGGCTCAGCCCAGTATCCGCTGCAACGCGGCCCGATAGCGCGCGGCCACCGCGTCGCGGCGCACGTGGCGGCCGTCGCGGACCCACTGGCGGCCATCACGCCATACCGAGCGCACCGCGCCGCCGCGCGCGGCGAACACCCAGCTGTCCAGCAGCGCGTCGCCCGCGCGGCCCAGCAGCGCCGGATGCGCGGTGTCCAGCTCGACCAGGTCGGCCGGCGCGCCGACGGCCAGCCCGGCCGCCACGCCCAGCGCCTGCGCGGCGCCGTCCTGCGCCTGCTGGTACAGCCAGCGGCCGCTGGACAATTCACCCGGCGAAATCACGTTGCGCCCGCGCAGCGCAAGCCGCTGGCCGTATTCGAGCAGGCGCAGCTCCTCGGCGGCGTCGATCAGCACGTTGGAATCGGAACCGACGCCGAAACGCCCGCCGTGGCCCACGAATTCGCGCATCGGGAACAGGCCGTCGCCCAGGTTGGCCTCGGTGACCGGGCACAGCCCGGCCACGGCACGGCGGCCGGCGATGCCGCGGACTTCCTCGTCCTGCAGATGGGTGGCATGCACCAGGCACCAGCGTTCGTCCACCGGCATGTTGCCCAGCAGCCACTGCACCGGGCGCTGCCCGCTCCAGGCCAGGCAGGCCTCGACCTCGCGCACCTGTTCGGCGATATGGATGTGGACCGGCCCGTCCACCAGCGCCGGCAATGCCTGCAGTTCCTGCGGCGTGCACGCGCGCAGGCTGTGCGGCGCCAGCCCCAGCACCGCGTCCGGGGTGTCGCGCAGCGCCTGCCGGCAGCCGTCCAGCAGCGCCGCGAAGCCGTCGACGTCGTGCAGGAAGCGGCGCTGCGCCGGCAGCGGCGCGGCGCCGCCGAAATCGCTGTGCGCGTAGAACACCGGCAGCAGGGTCAGGCCCAGCCCGGTGCCGGCGGCCGCCGCGGCGACGCGGCCGGCCATCTCGGCATGATCGGCATAGCGCTGGCCGTCCGGCGCGTGGTGCAGGTAGTGGAACTCGCCGACGCGGGTGAAGCCCGATTCCAGCATCTCCATGTAGGCCTGCTCGGCCACCGCCTGGAAATCGTCCGGGGTCAGCCGGTCCAGGAAGCGGTACATCAGCTCGCGCCAGCTCCAGAAGCTGTCGCCCGAGCGCCCGCCCACCTCGGTCAGGCCGGCCATGGCGCGCTGGAAGGCGTGGCTGTGCAGGTTGCCCAGCCCCGGCACCACCACGCCCAGCGGCCGCGCGCCGGGGGCGGCCGGCGCATCGGCGGCCACCGACACGATGCGGCCCTGCGCGCACTCGATGCTCACCGCCTGCGCCCAGCCCTGCGGCAGCAGGGCGTGCGCGGCGTGGAAACGGACCGGACTGGAAACCTCGTTCGCCATCACTGGACACTCTCCGTGGGTGGTGATTATTGTATATACAAATAAACGCGGAAGGGTGCTCATGCACTGCGATACGGTCTGGCACAACGCCCATCTGATGACGCTCGACGATGCATCCGGCGGTCTTGGCATCGTGCGCGACGGCGTGCTCGCCGCCCGCGACGGGCGCATCGTGCACGCCGGCCCCGCCGCCACCGCGCCGGCCTTCGACGCCGCCCGGCGCATCGACTGCGGCGGCCGCTGGATCGGCCCCGGCCTGGTCGACTGCCACACCCACCTGGTCTACGCCGGCAACCGCGCCAACGAGTTCGAGCAGCGCCTGCAGGGCGTGAGCTACGCCGACATCGCCCGCGCCGGCGGCGGCATCGTCGCCACGGTGCGCGCCACCCGCGACGCCGACGACGCCGCGCTGGTCGCCGCCACCCTGCCCCGCCTGGACGCGATGCTGGCCGAAGGCGTCACCACCATCGAGATCAAGTCCGGCTACGGGCTGGCGCTGGACGACGAGCGCAAGCAGCTGCGCGTCGCCCGGCAGCTGCAACAGCTGCGCCGCGTCGACGTGGTCCCCACCTTCCTCGGCGCGCATGCGGTGCCGCCGGGCCGCCAGGCGCAGGAGTACATCGACGAAGTCTGCCAGGTCATGATCCCGGCCATCGCCGCCGAAGGCCTGGCCGAGGCGGTGGACGTGTTCTGCGAGAACATCGCCTTCTCGCGCGCGCAGGCCGCGCAGGTATTCGAGGCCGCGCACCGCCACGGGCTGGCGGTGAAGATCCACGCCGAACAGCTGAGCAACCAGCACGGCGCCGAACTGGCGGCGCGGCATGGCGCGCTGTCGGCCGACCACATCGAACACCTGGACGAGGCCGGCATCGCCGCGATGCGCGCGGCCGGCACCGTCGCCGTGCTGCTGCCGGCGGCGTTCTACTTCACCCGCGACACCACCGTGCCGCCGATCCAGCAACTGCGCGAGGCCGGCGTGCCGCTGGCGCTGGCCACCGACAGCAACCCCGGCACCTCGCCGCTGACAAGCCCGCTGCTGGCGATGAACATGGGCGCCACCCTGTTCCGCATGACCGTGGACGAATGCATCGCCGGCTTCACCCGCGAAGCGGCGCGCGCGCTCGGCCGCTTCGAGCGCATCGGCCGGCTCGCCGCGGGCCTGGACTGCGACCTGGCGGTCTGGGACATCCAGGCCCCGGCCGACCTGGTCTACCGCATGGGCTTCAACCCGCTGCACGCGCGCGTGTTCCGCGGACAGACAACGTAGCGGCCGCCCGGATCATGCCTTCCGGCGGACCCCACGCGGCGCGGCCCCGCGTCCGCACAATCCCACACCCGTGCGGGGCACGCCCCGCCCCCATCCTTGAGAACCTGGAGTAACCCGATGAATTCCCCGCTCGTGCTTCGTCCCGGCCACGTACCGCTGGCCCAGTGGCGCCAGGTCTACCGCGGCGCCCGCGTGCGCCTGGACGCCTCGGCGCAGGCTGCCGTGCAGCGCAGCGCGCAGGTGGTGGAAGCCATCGTCGCCAAGGGCGAGCCGGTGTACGGCATCAACACCGGCTTCGGCAAGCTGGCCAGCGTGCGCATCGAGCGCGAGGACCTGGAAACCCTGCAGCGCAATATCGTGCTCTCGCACGCCGCCGGCGTCGGCGAGCCGATGCCGGCCAGCGTGGTGCGGCTGATGATGGCGCTCAAGCTCACCAGCCTGGCGCAGGGCGCTTCCGGCATCCGCCCGCAGACGCTGGCGCTGCTGGAGGCGTTCCTGCAGCACGATTTCGTGCCGGTGGTGCCGTGCCAGGGCTCGGTCGGCGCTTCCGGCGACCTGGCGCCGCTGTCGCACCTGGCCTCGGTGATGATCGGGGTCGGCGAAGCCTTCGTCGACGGCGTGCGCATGCCGGCCGCCGATGCGCTGGCACGCATCGGCCAGACCGCGCTGACGCTCGGCGCCAAGGAAGGCCTGGCCCTGCTCAACGGCACCCAGTACTCCACCGCCTATGCGCTGGCCGGGCTGTTCGAGATCGAGACCGTGTTCCAGGCCGCGCTGGTCACCGGCGCGCTGTCGGTGGAAGCGGCCAAGGGCTCGGACACGCCGTTCGACCCGCGCATCCACCGCATCCGCGGCCAGCGCGGGCAGATCGCCACCGCCGCCGCGCTGCGCACGCTGATGGCCGGCTCGGCGATCCGCGAATCGCACCGCGACAACGACGTGCGCGTGCAGGACCCGTACTGCCTGCGCTGCCAGCCGCAGGTGATGGGCGCGGCCTTCGACGTCATCCGCCAGGCGGCGATCACCCTGGAAATCGAGGCCAACGGCGTGTCCGACAACCCGCTGGTGTTCACCGACACCGGCGAGGCGCTGAGCGGCGGCAACTTCCACGCCGAGCCGGTGGCCTTCGCCGCCGACATGCTGGCGATGACGGTATGCGAGATCGGCTCGATCAGCGAGCGCCGCATCGCCATGCTGGTCGACCCGGCGCTGTCCGGCCTGCCCGCCTTCCTGACCCCGAAGCCCGGCCTGAACTCCGGCTTCATGATCCCGCAGGTCACCGCCGCGGCGCTGGTGTCGGAAAACAAGCAGCGCGCCTATCCGGCCAGCGTCGATTCCATCCCGACCTCGGCCAACCAGGAGGACCACGTGTCGATGGCCGCGCATGGCGCGCGGCGCCTGCTGGCGATGGCGGAGAACGCCGCCAACGTGGTCGGCATCGAACTGCTGGCCGCCGCACAGGGCTGCGATTTCCACGCCCCGCTGCGCTCCAGCGCCGCGCTGGAGCGGGTGCGCGCCACCGTGCGCGCGCAGGTGCCCACCCTGCAGGACGACCGCTACTTCCACCCGGACATGGTGGCCGCCACCGACCTGGTGCGTGCCGGTGCGCTGGCCGCGGGGCTGGAGGGCGTGCTGCCGCAGGTAGAGACGATCCAGTAACTGCCTGAGCCTCTCCCATCGGGAGAGGGGTTGGGGTGAGGGGCGAACGGAGTCCCGATGGTTCAAACACCGCCGACTCCGCCCGCCCCTCATCCGGCGCTTCGCGCCACCTTCTCCCGCGGGGAGAAGGCAACAGCTTCCTCCTGCCAACAACCAAGGCACGCGATGAACTCACATCCCGACTGGCTGCAGATCCACCAAGGCGACGCCCCGCTGATCGTCAGCTTTCCGCATACCGGCACCGAGCTGCCCGACGAGCTTGCCGGCCATTTCGTCTCGCCGTGGCTGGCGCGGCGCGATGCCGACTGGTGGGTGCACGAGCTGTATGCCTTCGCCCGCGAACTGGGCGCCACCACCGTGCGCACCGCGGTCTCGCGCTCGGTGATCGACGTCAACCGCGACCCGTCCGGCGCCTCGCTGTACCCGGGCCAGAACACCACCGGCCTGTGTCCGACCACCACCTTCGACAACCAGCCGCTGTACCGCGCCGGCCACGAACCGGACGACGCGGAGATCGCGCGCCGCCGCGACACCTACTTCGCGCCCTACCACGCCGCGCTCGCCGCGCAGGTCGCGCGCCTGCGCCAGCGCCACCCGACCGTGGTGGTCTACGACGCGCACTCGATCCGTTCGCACATCCCGCACCTGTTCGACGGCGAACTGCCACAGTTCAACATCGGCAGCGCCGGCCCGACCGGCGAGCCGGATACCTCCTGCGACAACGCGCTGACCGACGTGGTCGAGAACCTGTGCGCGCTGAGCGGTCTTGGCCATGTGCGCAACGGCCGCTTCAAGGGCGGCTGGATCACCCGCCACTACAGCGACATCCCCGGCGGCGTGCACACCCTGCAGATGGAACTGGGCTGCCGCGGCTACATGCACGAGCCCGCTCCCGCCGACGTGGACGAGCACAGCTGGCCCACGCCCTACGACCCCATCCACGCCGCCCCGGTGCGCGACACCCTGCAACAGGTACTGCGCGCCTGCCTGGACTTTGCCATGCGTGCGATTCCCTCGCAAAAGCCCGCACATCCATGTGCGGACTCTTCACCAGGAGCAGACACATGAACACCCGCCACGATCCATCCCGCAGCCCGCGCGCACCGCGCGGCGACACCCTCAACTGCAAGTCCTGGCAGACCGAGGCGCCGTTCCGCATGCTGCAGAACAACCTCGACGCCGAAGTGGCCGAAGACCCCGCCTCGCTGGTGGTCTACGGCGGCATCGGCCGCGCCGCGCGCGACTGGGAGAGCTACGACAAAATCCTGGAAACGCTCAAGCGCCTGGACGACAACCAGACCCTGCTGGTGCAGTCCGGCAAGCCGGTCGGCGTATTCCCCACCCACCCCGACGCGCCGCGCGTGCTGATCGCCAACTCCAACCTGGTGCCGCACTGGGCCAACTGGGAGCACTTCAACGAGCTCGATAAAAAGGGCCTGATGATGTACGGCCAGATGACGGCCGGCTCGTGGATCTACATCGGCTCGCAGGGCATCGTGCAGGGCACCTACGAGACCTTCGTCGAGATGGGCCGCCAGCACTACGGTGGCAGCCTGGCCGGCAGGTGGATCCTCACCGCCGGCCTCGGCGGCATGGGCGGCGCGCAGCCGCTGGCCGCCTCGCTGGCCGGCGCCAGCAGCCTGACCATCGAATGCCGCCAGAGCAGCATCGACTTCCGCCTGCGCACCCGCTACGTGGACGAACAGGCCACCGACATCGACGACGCGCTGGCGCGCATCGCCAGGTACACCGCCGCCGGCGAAGCCCGGTCCATCGCCCTGCTCGGCAACGCCGCCGAAATCCTGCCCGAGCTGGTGCGCCGCGGCGTGCGTCCGGACTGCGTCACCGACCAGACCAGCGCCCACGACCCGGTGCACGGCTACCTGCCGATCGGCTGGACGGTGGAGCAGTGGCTGGCCGAGCAGAAGGCCAACCCGTCGAAGGTGCGCGACGCCGCCAAGGCCGCCATGCGCGTGCACGTGGAAGCCATGCTCGCCTTCCACGCGCAGGGCATCCCCACCGTGGACTACGGCAACAACATCCGCCAGATGGCCTTCGACGAAGGCCTGCAGAACGCCTTCGACTTCCCCGGCTTCGTGCCCGCCTACGTGCGCCCGCTGTTCTGCCGCGGCGTCGGCCCGTTCCGCTGGGTGGCGCTGTCCGGCGATCCGGAAGACATCTACCGCACCGATGCCAAGGTCAAGGAAATCATCGCCGACGACCCGCACCTGCACCGCTGGCTGGACATGGCGCGCGAGCGCATCAGCTTCCAGGGCCTGCCGGCGCGCATCTGCTGGGTCGGCCTGGGCCTGCGCCACAAGCTCGGCCTGGCCTTCAACGAGATGGTGCGCAACGGCGAGCTGAAGGCGCCGGTGGTGATCGGCCGCGACCACCTCGACTCCGGCAGCGTCGCCTCGCCCAACCGCGAAACCGAAGCGATGAAGGACGGCAGCGACGCCGTGTCCGACTGGCCGCTGCTCAACGCCATGCTCAACGTCGCCGGTGGCGCCACCTGGGTGAGCCTGCACCACGGCGGCGGCGTGGGCATGGGCTACAGCCAGCACTCCGGCGTGGTCATCGTCTGCGACGGCAGCGAAGCGGCCGACCAGCGCATCGCCCGCGTGCTGTGGAACGACCCCGGCACCGGCGTCATGCGCCACGCCGACGCCGGCTACGACATCGCCATCGCCTGCGCGAAGGAAAAGGGACTGGACCTGCCGGGGATTCTGGGCTGATCCGCGACACAACCCCTGGCTTCCTCCAGGCGTGGAGAGCGCCATCGCGTCACACCGGCATGGCCTTCCCTCGTGGAAGGCCATGCCGTTTCCACGTCACTGCCTGCGTGCGGCCACCGCGTAACGCCCGCCGCCGGTCACCGCCAGCAGCAACAGCCCGCCGGCGATGGACAGGTTCTTGAGGAACTGGGTCATGTTCATGGCGCGCTCGGCGCCCTCCATGCTCCAGAACGCATGGCCGAGCACCCCGGTGCCAAGCACGAACAGGACGAACAGCAGCGCCAGCAGCCGCACCTGGATGCCCAGCAGCAGGGCGATGCCGACCAGGAACTCCATGCACACCGCCACGCCGGCCGCCACCTGCGGCAGCGGCGCGTGCAGCGAGGCCATGTAGCCGACCGTGCCCTGGAAATCGCTCAGCTTGCCCCAGCCCGATACCACGAACAGCACCATCAACAGGATCCGCGCCAGCAGGATCAGCCCATCGCGATTGCGTTCCACCCATCCGTCCAGCATCGCCGTACCCCCGTGTTTTTCCGTATCTGACGACCGCCCCCGTAAGCGTGGCGTGAGCGCCGGGCCTGCCACGGCGCAGCGGCGATGTGCTATGCAGACGCCCTGCCCGGCCTGCGCATGCCGCTGATCCGCCACCGGGCCACTGCTTCGCAATACCATCGACCACGGGAACAGCCATGAATCCAAGCATCCGCGATGAGCGCCCCACGGACATCGACGCCATCGCCTGCCTCACCGAGGCGGCATTCGCCAGCGCACCGCACACCAGCCACACCGAACAGTTCATCGTCGCCGCGCTGCGCGAAGCCGGGCAGCTGAGCATTTCGCTGGTGGCGCTGGAAGGCGACGAACTCGTCGGCCATGTCGCGGTATCGCCGGTGACGCTGTCTTCCGGCGATCGCGGCTGGTACGGGCTGGGCCCGATCTCGGTGCGTCCGGACCGGCAGGGCCACGGCATCGGCTCGGCGCTGATGGCTGCAGCCATCGGGCGGCTGGAAACGATGGGCAGCGCCGGCTGCGTGCTGCTGGGCGACCCGGGCTACTACGCGCGCTTCGGGTTCCGGGCATGCCGGCAACTGGTGCTGCCCGGGGTGCCGCCGGAGTATTTCCAGGCGCTGCCGCTGGCTGGGGGCGTACCTGCGGCCGACGTCAGCTATCACGCTGCGTTCGACGCCACGGCCTGAAGCGTCCGGCTCATCGCCGGCCCTGCGCAGGCGGACACCGCCGGCCCCGGCACGGCCTCGCGGGCCGGGATGCACCAGAACAGTCAGTGCCGGGCGCGTCCGGCGCCTTTTCCACCGCCGCCCTTCGCCGCCGTGCGGCTCTGCGCGAACTCCGGGAAGGTCTCGGCCAGCGAGGCGTTGTCCGGCAGGACGTAGAAGACCCCGCCGCGCTCGAACGTCTGGCTGACGACCTGCTTGTAGAACCCGGGCGATACGTTGATGCAGCCATGAGTGACGCGGTTGTCATCGGGCGACGGCGAAGCAAGGCGTTCGGGGCGCCTCTCGGCGGGAACGCCGGTGGCGGTCGGATGGATGGAGACCGCCGAATCGTAGTCCACCCACAGCACGCGCCCGGCATCGAGCGACGGACCGAAACCGCCCACGAAACGGCCGGCCGGCGTCGTGCGGTCGCGCCCCGGAATCTCGCGCAGCGCGAGCCCGGCGATGCCGGGCGCGATGTGGTCGCCGACCGCCGAACCGAACAGCGCCGGCGCCGCGCCGCGCAGCCGGCCGTCGCCGCCGAACACCAGGATCTGCGCGGCGGCCTTGTCCATGATCGCGAACGGATAGCCTTCGCTGTCCCTGTTTGCGACAACCCAGCCCGCCAGCTCGATCACCGTGTCGGACACGGCCTGGCCCGGTGGGAGTTCATCGACAGCGGCCGCCGGCGGCGTGGCGGCATCCTCGGCGTTGGCCGTGCCAACGCCTGCGCAGGCCAGCGCCACGGCCAGCGCACCGTGGACGGCACGGACTGCAAGGTATCGGTAGGTACGGATGGGAAGACTCCTCTGCAACGAACGCTGCGCGATGGAAGAAACCAGTGGCCCGCAAGGGCCACCGGATTCCTGGTTCAGGTGTTCATCGCCCACCGCGCGGGCGGTCAGCCACGCGCGGCGCGGCGCGGCGCGGTTTCAAGCTGCTGGACGCGGCCTTCGATCTGGTCCAGGCGCTGGTTGGCCCGCTGCGCGGACTGGTTGGCGGACTCGGCGCTCTGGGCCGCGCCCTGCACCCTCGCGTCCAGTTGATCCAGGCGGGTGTTGATGTTCGCGAACTCGTCCTTGTAGGTCGCACAGGCACCCAGGCTCAAGGTGGCGACGGTCGCGACACCCAGCATGCCCAAGGTCTTCAGATGTTGTTTGCTCAGAATCATTCCACTCCTCCTTCGTCGGGGAGCTTGGAATATAGCGGCCTTTTTGCAGAAGCAACGACTGCGCCTTCAGCTGATGTTGGCGCACGTCGATGCACCGTGAAGATGCGGCAACGCGTTGGCGCTTCCTGCGTTGATCCCGCCTTCATTCGAAGAACTCGCAGCATCCTGATCGGCTGTCACGAACCTGTCTGAGGGTTTTCTGCTTGCAGCGCAAAGCGAGCGGTCGAGCACCCAGAGTGAGATTTTCATACATCGATTGGACGCCCGGGACTTCTTCCACTCCGTCCAGTTCATCCGCCCTTTCAGCTCGCCACGAGGAACGCCATGCCGGCCTCTTCGACGCGTGCAGGGTCGGACTGGTTCCCGTACATGATTGCAACACGCGGTGCTGCGCGGATCGAGATCACCCTCTTGGAAAAAGAAGAAGCCCGCTTGCGCGGGCTCCCTCGATACGCGATCGACTCACCCGCTGCTCACTTCGCAGACGGCGCCTGCGCCGGTGCGTTCTTCACGTAGCGGTCGAACCAGGCCAGCATTTCGGCCACCAGTTGTTCGTTGGATTCCAGCGCGGTGTACCAGTGCGGTTCGTGCGGCAGCATCACCAGGCGGGTGGTGCCGCCGTTGCCGCGGATGGCCTGGTACAGCTTGCGCGACTGGAACGGTTCGGTGCCGGGGTTGGCGTCGTCCTCGCCGTGCACCAGCAGCAGCGGCAGCTTGATCCTGTCGGCGTAGAAATACGGCGAGGCCTTCAGGTACACATCCTGCGCCTGCCACACCGAGCGGCGCTCGTTCTGGAAGCCGAACGGAGTGAAGGTCTTGTTGTACGAGCCGCTGGTAGCCACGCCGGCCTTGAACAGGTCGGTGTGGGCGATCAGGTTGGCGGTCATCAGGCCGCCGTGGCTGTGGCCGGTGACGCCGATGCGGTTGCGGTCCACCACGCCCAGCTCCACCGCCTTGTCCACCGCGGCCCTGGCATCGGCGGTGAGCTGCTCCAGATAGGTGTCGTAGGCGCTCTTCGGATCGCCGACGATCGGGAACGAGGCGTTGTCGATGATGGCGTAGCCGGCCAGCAGCATCAGCCGGTACGGCGCCAGGCGGGTGAAGGTCTGCTGCGAGCCGGACACCTGCCCGGCCTGCGCGCTGTTGGCGAAGTCGGCCGGATAGGCATACAGGATCGCCGGCAGGCGCTGGCCTTCCTTGTAGCCCGGCGGGGTGTACAGGGTGAAGGACAGGTCGATGCCATCGGCGCGCTTGTAGGTAACAAGGCGCTTCTGGATCTGCCGCACTTCCGGGGTGGGGTCGGCGACGCGGGTCAGCTGGCGGCCTTCGGCGGCGTACTGCGCTTCGCCTTCCCTGGCCGCGGCGTCGCGCGCGCCCAGCTCTCGCAGCCACGCATTCGGCGGGTCGATCACCGACTGATGCCAGGTGAGGTAGCGGCCCGGTTCGGCGGTGAAACCGAGGAACTGGTCGTAGGCATCGGCGGCGCTGCGGAACAGGCGCTCGCTCCTGAGCGTGGCCAGGTCCAGGCGGTCGAGGAACGGGCGGTCGCCCTGCGGCGAACTGCCCTGCCCGCGCAGGAACACCTTGCCGTCCTCCTCGCGCACCACCACCGCGCCGCTGGGCAGGCGCTGGTAGACGAAGCTGCCAGGGTCGCCATACAGCTCGTCGCTGGACAGGTCCCACAACAGGCGCGCTTCCTGCTTCGGGTCGTCGATGTCGACGATGCGGGTCTGGCGCCAATGGCGGTTCTCGTCGTACTCGTTGAGGAAGCTGCGCTGCGGCTGCGTGGTCCAGTCGAAGCCGGCGTAGCGCTGGGTGGTGCGGGCGATCTCGCGCGGCGCGGCGGTGAACGGCGCGGACAGCAGCATCAGCCGGTCGCGCTGCGGCACGTTGACGTTCCAGTCGCCCTTGTCCAGCGCCTCGGCCCAGACCAGGGTGGCCGGGTCGGTGGCGCGCCAGTCGAAATCGCGCGGGCCTTCCGGCACGCCGTGCACCGGCACGCGCTCGGCCAGCGGCAGCGAGGCGATGCGCACGCTCCTGCCGGTGGCCACGTCCAGCACGTCCACGTCGTAGGCGAAACGCTGGTAGGTGACCGCGTGCGAGAACGGCGGCTTGAGCGTCTGGGTAAGCACGTGCACGCCATCGGGCGCGCCGTTGACGCCGTTGTACAGCTGCGGCGCGCCGACCGGGCTTACCTTGCCGGAGGCAGCCTCGACCACCGCCAGCTGCGACTGGCCGTAATAGGCGAACAGGCGTTCGTCGTGCTCGCTGGCCAGGGTGTCGCGGGTTTCATAGGTGCTGCTCTCGCCCTTGGCGCCGAGCGATTCCTGCACGTCCGGGCCGTACACGTCGTCACCCGCCGGCGCCGGCCCCTGGTTGGCCGGCACCAGCTTGACCAGCAGGCGCTCGCCGCCGTCCAGCCACTGCACGGTGCTGCCGAACATGGGGTTCAGGCGCGCGCCCGGGACCTGCCGGACCTGGCCGCTGGCGGCGTCGCCCACCCACAGCTGCACCGACTCGGCGACCACGTTCTGGAAGGCGAAGCGCTGGCCGTCCGGCGACCACAGCGCGGTACCGGCGCAGGCGTCCCTGGGCAGCGGCACGCGGGTTTCCCTGCCGCTGGCGATGTCCACCAGGGTGAAATCGGCCACGCAGGCGGGGATGCCGTAGCCACCCGGAGTGTCGTGGCGGCTGCGGTTCTTCGGCTCCAGGCGCAGGCCGGCCAGCTTGAGGTAGGGCTGGGCGACGCGGGCGATGGACGGATAGGTCTGGCTGGTGGTCAGCAGCAGGCGCCTGCCGGTAGGGTCGACGCTGGGCATCGGCGGCGGCGGCGCGGTCAGCACCTTCAGCAGTTCGGCCGGCGGCTTGGCGTATTCGGCATGCGCGGGCATGCTGACCAGCAAGGTGGTGGCGGTCGCGGCGAGTACCGCGGACCAGGCAGTGCAACGGACGCTCATGGTTTCCCTCATGCGCTGGAAGGACGCCGGCACGGAAGCCGGTAGCGGCCGAATCTAGCACCGCGGCCGCGGCCGGCGGATGGGCCATAAGCAAGGGGTGGCCACACGCCGGTCCATGCCGCCGCCGGCGCGGGGAGCGTTGCCGGCGGCCCGCCACATGCATGCCCAAGATGGGCACTGGGTGAAGGACGGATTGCCGTCTTGCTTGCTATGTTGCCAACGCCATGAAACCCACCGCCGGACCTCCGACGATTCCCTCGCTGCCGCGCGAGCTGCGCAGCGTGCCGCTGCGCACCATCGCGCCGGTCGCCACGCTGGCGCTGCTGGCGCTCGCCGGCTGGCTGGCCTGGCAGCGGCTGCCGCTGCAGATGCTGGCCGCGCTGGCCTGCGCGGCGCCGGCGGCGCTGGCGACCTGGCTGAGCCACCGCCAGGCGGCCCGGCTTTCCAGCGCCGGGCTGCTGCTGTGCCTGGCGAACGTGGCCGGCTGCCTGCTGGCCGCCGGCGAGCTGGGCCACCGCGCCCTGTCCTGGTCGCTGCTGGTGCTGATGATCAACTTCTTCCTGGTGCACAACCGCATCGCCACGCCGGCGAACCTGCTGATGGTGGCCGGCCTGCTGGCGATGCCCGGCGTGCTGCGCACGCCCGCGCTGGATACGCAGGCGCTGGTGGTGATCGCGCTGATCCTGGGCTTCGGCTTCCGTTTCTCGCGGCGCCTGCAGGGCGACCGTACGCGGCTGGAGCTGCTGGCCTCGCTGGACGAGCTCACCGGCCTGCCCAACCGCCGCGCGCTGGAAAAGACCCTGGTGCAGCAAATCGGCAGCGCCCGCCATGGCCGCTTCCGGCATGCGCTGGTGATCCTGGACATCGACCACTTCAAGGACGTCAACGACCGCTATGGCCATACCGCCGGCGACAACGCGCTGGTCGAACTGGCGGCGATCCTGCGGATGGAACTGCGCGAACAGGACAAGGTATTCCGTTTCGGCGGCGAGGAGTTCGTGATCCTGGCCGAGGCCGGCAGCCGCGACGCGCTGGCCAGTTTCACCGAACGGGTGCGCGAAGCGGTGCAGCAGTCGCTGCACGGCCCCGGCGGCGGCATCACCATCTCGCTGGGCGCGGCGATGTACGCCGGCGAGCAGTACTGGCAGGACTGGTTCTCGCGCGCCGACGCGGCGCTGTACCTGGCCAAGGGCAACGGCCGCAACAGCGTGGTGATCGCTGACGATCTGGCCTGAGGCAATGCCCGCAGTGTAGGAGCGCACTTCAGTGCGCGAGGGCTCTACCGGGAAAGCCCCATCGCGCACTGAAGTGCGCTCCTACAGTGCGCTTCTACGGGCTCCAGCACACAAAGAAAGAGCCGCCTGCGCTGCTCTTTCAAGACCGGAACTACGGATGGATCACGAACGCAGCGGGATCACACGGATCTCTCGACGCGGCGGTTCTGCGCGCGGCCGCCTCGTCGCCATTGCAGGAGCGGCTTCAGCCGCGATGGGGCTTTCCCGGCGAAGGCCCCTTCGCGGCTGAAGCCGCTCCTACGGAGAACGCCTGTTGCAGACAAGAAAAGAGCCGCTTGCGCGGCTCTTTCCAGGTCGGAACTACCGATGGATCACGAACGCAGCGGGATCACGCGGATCTCGACGCGGCGGTTCTGCGCGCGGCCGGCTTCGGTGTCGTTGCTGGCGACCGGGTAGTTCTTGCCGGCGCCCAGGGTCTCGATGCGCTCGCGCTGCACGCCCTGCGCGGTGAGGTAGGCGGCCACGGCGTCGGCGCGTTCCTTGGAGATGCGGTTGTTGACCGCGTCGGTGCCGATGCTGTCGGTATGGCCGACCACTTCGATCATGGTCTGGTTGTATTCGGCCAGGGTCGAGGCCACACCGTTGAGGGCGCCGTAGAACTGCGGCTTGAGCGTGGTCTTGTTGAAATCGAAGGTGATGCCGTCGGGCAGGTTCAGGGTGATGTTGTCGCCCTGGCGCTGCACGTCGATGCCGGTGTTGGCGGTACGCTCGCGCAGGGCGCGCTCCTGGCGGTCCTGGTAGTTGCCGATGGCCGCGCCGGACAGCGCGCCGATGCCGGCGCCGACCATCGCGCGCTGGCGGCGCTCGGTGGCGTTGTCGCCGCTGAGCAGGCCGGCGGCCACGCCGATGGCGGTGCCGATCAGCGCGCCCTTGCCGGTGCGGTTCTGCTGCTGGGTCGGGTTGCCGTACGGGTCGCTCTGCACATAGGAACCACCGGTGGCACACGCCGACAGCACGGCGGCGGCCACCACGCCAATGGAAAGGTTGCGGATAACGGTGCGGGTGCTCATCGGGAATCTCCTGTAGGGGCCGGGCAGGCCGGCGTGGATTGCGCCGGCAGGATAAACAGCCCGGCGCGAGTGGCGCATGACGAAACCGCCCGCGGCCGGGGCTCCATTCAGGTAGCTGTCCAAGGACAGAACCGGCGGCGACAGGGCGTGCCGGGGAACGGACCGTGTCCGGGAACGGCTGAAAAGGCATGCCGATCCCTGGAGGCGCACGGGGAAGACATGGGATGGCGCACGGGTCCGCGAAGGCGATCGGGAACGCGACTCCCGTCGACTGGATTGCCCTCACCGCCTCGGCCCCGGACCTTGCACCGTGGCGTCGAAGTGGGGCGGACCGACGATCGCACGCTCTCCTCTTGCCCCGACTGGAGAGAAAGGCTCATCAGGACGGCGCTTACTCCACGGCGGGCGACCAACTGGCGCTGTAGAGCCGCCACTGGTCGTCGACCATCCGCCACTGGCTGGCCACCTGCTGCAGCTGGCCGCGCTCGGGCAGGAAGCGGCCGTCGCCGCCGGTCAGCAGCACGGTGAAGCGGACCGTGGCGGTATCTCCCTGCCCCATCTCCACCTGCAGCGGGCCGGTGCGAACGCCGACCCTGGCGTTGAGCAGCAGCTGGCCGCGCAGCAGCCGGTCCAGCCCGTCGCGGTCCAGGGCGTCGTTGCCGATGAAATCCTCGGCCACGTGCGCCATGAAGGCCTTGGGCCTGCCCTGCTCCACCGCTTCCTGCATCTGCGCCACGGCCTGGCGCAGGCGCTGTTCGGGCGCCTGCCGCGCGCAGGCGGCCAGGGCCAACACGATCAACGCAGTACGCGCGCAGTTGAGGGCTGTTCGGATCATCGCTCCCTTCGCCTTTTCCATTCTGGACGGTATGCTGCGGTCACGGCCGCCATCGCCGGACGGCCGGTCATGCCAACTAGACCACAACCATTTCCTGGAGGGGAAGATGAATCAGGAACGTCCCTGGCTGCAGAGTTATCCCGCCGGCGTGCCGGCTGAGATCGACGTCGATGAATTCCGCTCCGTGGCCGCGGTGTTCGATGCCTCCGTGGCCAGGTTCCGTGATCGTCCGGCCTACTCCAATTTCGGCAAGGTGCTGACCTACGGCGAAGCCGACGCGCTGGTGACCCGGTTCGCCTCCTACCTGCTGGGCGAGCTGCAGCTGAAGAAGGGCGACCGCGTGGCGGTGATGATGCCCAACTGCCTGCAGTATCCGATCGCCACCTTCGGCATCCTGCGCGCCGGCCTGACCGTGGTGAACGTCAACCCACTCTACACCGCCCGCGAACTCAGGCACCAGCTGGTCGACGCCGGCGCCTCGGTGCTGGTGGTGGTGGACAACTTCGGCGACACCGTGCAGCAGGTCATCGCCGACACGCCGGTCAAACAGGTGGTCACCACCGGCCTGGGCGACATGCTCGGCTTCCCCAAGGGCGCGATCGTCAACTTCGTGCTCAAGTACGTGAAGAAGATGGTGCCGGATTACCGCATCAAGGGCGCCGTCCGCTTCCGCGAGGCGCTGCGGCTGGGCGCGCGCCATGCGCTGCCACCGGTGGAGATCAGCCACGACGACATCGCCTTCCTGCAGTACACCGGCGGCACCACCGGCGTAGCCAAGGGCGCCATGCTGACCCACCGCAACCTGGTGGCGAACATGCAGCAGGCCTCGGCGTGGATCTCGGCCTCGGGCGTCAAGCCGGGCGAGGAAGTGATCATCACCGCGCTGCCGCTGTACCACATCTTCGCGCTGACGGCCAACGGTCTGGTCTTCATGAAGCTCGGCGGCCTGAACCACCTGATCACCAACCCGCGCGACATGAAGGGCTTCGTCAAGGAACTGCGCAACAACCGTTTCACCGCCATCACCGGCGTCAACACGCTGTTCAACGGCCTGCTCAACACGCCCGGCTTCGAGGACGTGGATTTCTCCGCGCTCAAGGTCACCCTGGGCGGCGGCATGGCGGTGCAGCGCGCCGTGGCCGAGCGCTGGAAGAAGATCACCGGCACCACCCTGGTGGAGGCCTACGGCCTGACCGAGACCTCGCCGGCGGCCTGCATCAACCCGCTGGACCTGGCCGAGTACAACGGCGCCATCGGCCTGCCCATCCCCTCCACCGACGCCTGCGTGAAGGACGACGACGGCAACAAGGTCGCCACCGGCGAGGTCGGCGAGCTGTGCATCCGCGGCCCGCAGGTGATGAAGGGCTACTGGCACCGCCCGGACGAAACCGCCAAGGCGATGGACGCCGACGGCTGGCTGCACACCGGCGACATGGCGCGCATGGACGAGAAGGGCTTCTTCTACATCGTCGACCGCAAGAAGGACATGATCCTGGTGTCCGGCTTCAACGTGTACCCGAACGAGGTCGAGGACGTGATCGCGATGATGCCGGGCGTGCTGGAAGTGGCCGCGGTCGGCGTGCCGAACGAGAAGTCCGGCGAGGTGGTCAAGGTGGTCATCGTAAAGAAGGACCCGAACCTCACCGAGGAACAGGTCAAGGAGTTCGCCCGCGCTAACCTGACCGGCTACAAGCACCCGCGCATCGTCGAATTCCGCAAGGAGCTGCCCAAGACCAACGTCGGCAAGATCCTGCGCCGCGAGCTGCGCGACGCGCCGCCGGCCTGATCTCCCACAGCTGGCGCGCCTTTGAAGGCCCCGTCGGAAACGGCGGGGCCTTCTCGCGTTGGCGCCCCCGTGCGGCGTGTAGGATCGCCCCGTGGATCGCGCCTCGCCCGCCGCCCACGCCTTCCAGCGGGCCTTGCCTGAAGGATGAAACCCATGAACGTCATCGAAATGCTGCCCGTCAGCCGCCCCTATTCCACCATCCGCGTCGAATCGTCGGCCGGCACACATTGGCTGTATATGCATGCCGATGCCGCACCGGGCGTACGGCCGTGCTGCCGTGCCGAAATGCTGGAAGAGATGTGGGGTTTCATGAGTGCCATCACCCGCTCGCCGGAACAGCGCAGGGATGGCCAACTGCGCCACTTCGTACTGGCGTCCGATGCCACCGCCTATAATCTTGGCGGCGACCTGGAATTGTTCGGCCAGCTGATCCGCGAAGGCAACCGTGATCGGCTGCTGGCCTATGCGCAACGCTGCGTGGAGGGTGTCCACCACCTGCACACGGGGTTCGGCGGCGATATACGCAGCATCGCACTGATACAGGGCGATGCGTTGGGCGGCGGCCTGGAGATGGCATTGGCCTGCCATACCATCGTCGCCGAGGAAGGTGCGAGCATGGGGCTGCCCGAAGCGATGTTCGGCCTGTTCCCGGGCATGGGCGCCTACAACTTCCTCAGCCGCCGCGTATCGCCGCAGCTGGCCGAGCGCATCATCCTGGAAGGCCGCGTGCATTCGGCCGAGGAAATGCACGCCATGGGCGTGGTCGACATCCTGGTGCCGCGCGGCCAGGGCGAGCAGGCGGTGAACGAACTGATCCGCCAGCAGCAGCGCATCCCGCAGTCGTACCTGGCGATGAACGCGGTGCGCGGCATCTCCCACCGGGTCGATTACCAGGAACTGCTGGACATCACCCGGGTCTGGGTCGATGCGGCGCTGGCGCTGGACGAGAAGTCGCTGCGCACCATGGACCGGCTGGTCAAGGCGCAGACCCGCCGCAGCGGCCAGGTGCGGGCTTGAACCGGACCGGGGCGGCGATGGAACTCAGCCGGTCACGTCGTCGTGCGATTGCGCGCGCCCGCGGGCGCGCGCGTCCAGCGCCTGGCGGCCCTCCTGCAACGCGGCACCGATGCGCGCGTGCAGCGGTTTCCATTCGCCCTTGAGTTGCCAGTCGGCCATGCGCATCAACTCTCCCCCCTGCCGGGCGACTTTCAGCAACCCCAGGTTGGCGGCCACGCCCTTGATCGCGTGGGCGTGCTCGCGCAACCGCGCCCAGTCCTCGCCCTGCGCATCGCCGGGCAAGGCATCGATGCCGCTTTCCAGGTCTTCCAGGCACTGGCGCACGAACTCGCGCTCGAAGCCCCTGCCCATGCCCAGCGCGCTCAACTCGTCGAGTACCCCGGTGTCGAGCACGGCGTCGGCATCGGCCACGGTGGGAATCACCGCGGCCATGTCGCGGCTGCCGGCGGCCGCGCCGCTGGCGATGTCGGCCATGGTTTCCAGCAGCCTGGCCGCGACCACCGGCTTGGCCATGAAGGCGTGCGCGCCGGCTTGGTTGCAGCGCTGGATGGCATCGGGCGTGACGTCGGCGCTGAGGATCACCACCGGCGTGCGCGGGCCGCCGCCGGCCTGCATCACCCGCAGCTGCCGCAGCAGGTCCAGGCCGCTCATGCCCGGCATGTGCAGGTCGGTGATGGCCACGTCGAACTCGCGCGCGGCCATGGCGTCCAGCGCTTCCTCGGCGCCGTGCACGCAGGTGACGCGGTGCCCGGCCTTCTGCAGCAGCCGCTGCAGCACCATGCGGTTGGCCTCGTGGTCGTCGGCGACCAGGATGTCCAGGCTGCGCACGCGCGCGCGGTGGCGGCGGAACGGATCGCTGAAGGCGATGACGTTGCCCGGGTCCTCGCCGGGCGCCGCTTCCGTACCCGCCGGCTCGCCCCCGGCGGCAGCGGGCGCCGCGGCACGGCCCAGCGGCAGTTCCACCCAGAAGCAGCTGCCGGCCGGCAGGTTCTCGCGGTAGCCGATCTCGCCGCCCATCGCCTGGGCCAGGCCCTTGGCGATCGCCGTGCCCAGGCCGGTGCCCTCGTGGCGCCGGGCCATGGAAACATCGGCCTGCTCGAAGGCGTCGAACAGCCGCGGCCGCAGCGACGGCGCCACGCCGATGCCGGTGTCCAGGATCTCGAAGCGCAGCCGCAGCGGCCCGCCCTCGGACGGACTCGCCGACACGCGGATCTCGACCCGTCCATGGTCGGTGAACTTGACCGCGTTGCCAGCCAGGTTGAGCAGGATCTGGCGCAGGTGGCCGAGATCGCCGTGCAGGCCATCGGGCACGCCGGCTTCGACGAACACGCGGTAGTCCAGCCGCTTGGCGCGCGCCTGCGGCGCCAAGATCAGGCCGATGGACTGGATCAGTTCGGCCAGCGAGAAATCCTGGGCGTTGATGCGCAGCTTGCCGGCCTCGATGGCGGAGATGTCCAGCACCTCCTCCACCAGCGCCAGCAGGGAACGCGCCGAGGCCTGGATCGTGCCCAGGCATTCGCGCTGTTCCTCGTCCAGGCGGGTGGTGGCCAGCAGTTCGGTCATGCCCGACAGGCCGTTGAGCGGCGTGCGGAACTCATGGCTCATGTTGGCCAGGAACCGGCTCTTGGCGTCGCTGGCGCGGCGCGCCTCGGCCATGGCCCGTGTCAGTTGCAGCAGGAGGCTGGAGAAGTACAGCGGCACTGCAGCCAGCCCGAGCAGCAGGCCCAGGCCGAGCCTGAGATTCTGCTGCCAGTAGCCGGTAAGCGCCACGGTCGTACCGAAACTGGCAAGCGCCATGACCACGGCCATGTACAGGTAATTGTTCCCATAACGCATGCCGTTGCCGACGGTGACCCACATCACCACGATGTAGACCCAGGCGAGCGGCTCGCCCATCTGGATCATGGCGCCGGCCATCAGGCCGTAGTCGGCCAGCATTCCCAGTATCCGCCGCGGATCGGAGCGGCCGGGGCGCGCCAGCAACCATCCGAACAGCAGCATCGACAGCGTCAGGCCGCTCAATACGATCGTCAGCACCCACTGGTACTGGCGGTCAGGCAGTTCGGCGCGCGCGGTGGGCAGCAGGACATAACCCAGGATCAGGGCGATGATCACGATGCGCACCAGCGCCTGCGCGTGCTCGCTGTCCCCGCGTTGCCGCAGGCGCTGCCGGAGCCAGGCGAAGGCGCTCGTCATCTCAGGCTTCCGGTCTCGGGAAGGCGGCCGAGTAGCGCGCGCAGACCTCTTCCAGCCGTTCGCGCGCCTGCAGCAGCGCGTCGACGCAGCGCGGGCAGAACAGGCGCCCGCGCTGGGCGTAGAGGTAGGCCAGCGCGGCGTCCATCGACCAGGCTTCCTTGTAGGGGCGTGGCGAGAGCAGCGCGTCGAACACGTCGGCCACCGCGACGATGCGCGCCTCCAGCGGGATCGCCTCGCCCACCAGGCCGTCGGGGTAGCCGCTGCCGTCGAAACGCTCGTGGTGGCGCAGGGCGATGGTCGCGCCCACCTGGATGAAGCGGTTGTTGCTGCCGCTGAGCAGTTCGTGGCCGATGCGCGGGTGGCGGCGCATGACCGCCATCTCCTCCTCGTCCAGCCTGCCGGACTTGAGCAGGATGGCGTCGGGGATGGCGATCTTGCCCATGTCGTGCAGCGGCGCGGCCATCTCGATGGTGCGCACCTCCTCGGCGGGCAGGCCGAGTTCGTCGGCGATCAGCCCGGCGACGTGGGCCATGCGCTCGAGGAAGGCGCTGGTGCCCGCGTCGCGGTACTCGATGGCCCGCGCCAGCCGCGACAGGGTCTCGCGCTCGCGCTCCTCGACCTCGTGCATGCTGGCCAGCAGCCGCTGTTCCAGCGACAACGCGCGCTGGCGCACGCTCTGGCTGTGGCGGCGCAGCTGCAGCAGGTTGTTGCAGCGCGCGCGCAGTTCGCGCGGGCGGATCGGCTTGACCAGGAAGTCGATGACCCCGGCCTCCAGCGCGCTCTGCCGCAGCGGCTCATCGCCGACCACAGTGATCAGCACGATGGGCACGTCGCGGTTGCCCGGCAGGCGCCGGAAGCGCTGCGCGAACTCCAGGCCGTCCATGTTCGGCATGCGGTAGTCCAGCAGCAGCAGGTCGGTCTCGTGCGACTGGCACCAAGCCAGCGCCTCCAGCGGATCGGCGAAGTCGTGCACGCCGAGCTCCGGCGAGATGTCTTCCAGCACATGCCGCACCATGCTGCGGGCCGATGTCTGGTCGTCGACGATGACGATTTCCAAGCGCATGTGACTGTCTGTCCGATGAAACCGCTGTTGCCGGGAAGGGAGGCTCCCGGCACGCCGCGCCTCCTCACCGGCCCCTGCGGGCGCGGTCCGGCGGACATCGCATCATCAACTGCATGCGCCGGCCCTGCAATACGCCGGCGCCCGGGCGTACCCCGAAACCGGCGCACGGCGCGCCGGACAGGCGTGGCCGGCGGTCAGTTTTCCGGGCGCATGTACGGGAACAGCAGCACGTCGCGGATCGAGGCGCGGCCGGTCAGCATCATCACCAGGCGGTCGATGCCGATGCCCAGGCCGCCGGTCGGCGCCATGCCGTATTCCAGCGCGCGGATGTAGTCCGAGTCGTAGTGCATGGCCTCGTCGTCGCCGCCCTGCTTGGCCTCCACCTGCGCCTGGAAACGCGCGGCCTGGTCCTCCGGATCGTTCAGCTCGGAGAAGCCGTTGGCGATTTCCTTGCCGTTGATGAACAGCTCGAAGCGGTCGGTGTAGCCCGGCTCGGTGTCGCTGGCGCGCGCCAGCGGCGATACCTCCACCGGGTGGTCGGTGATGAAGGTCGGCTGCACCAGGGTGTGTTCGACCGTAGCCTCGAAGATCTCCAGCAGCAGCTTGCCCCAGCCCCAGGACGGCTTGACCTTGATCTTCAGCCGCTCGCAGTGGCGCAGCAGCGCATCGCGGTCGGTGCAGTCGGCGGCGCTGATCTCCGGGTTGTGGTGGCGCACCGCCTCGTCCATGCGCCAGCGGCGGAAGGCCGGGCCCAGGTCGATGACCGCGCCGTCCCACTCCACGCTGGTGGTGCCCAGCACCTGCTGCGCCACGTCGCGGATCACGCCTTCGGTCAGGTCCATGACCTCGTTGTACGTGGCGTAGGCCTCGTACAGCTCCATCATGGTGAATTCCGGGTTGTGGCGGGTGCTCACGCCCTCGTTGCGGAAATTGCGGTTGATCTCGTACACGCGCTCCAGGCCGCCGACCACCAGGCGCTTGAGGTACAGCTCCGGCGCCACGCGCAGGTACAGGTCCAGGTCCAGCGCGTTGTGGTGGGTGGTGAACGGCTTGGCGGTGGCGCCGCCGGGGATGTAATGCATCATCGGCGTCTCGACCTCGAGGAAGTCGCGCGCGTCCAGCCAGGCGCGCATGGCGCGGATGATCCTGGAGCGCTTGACGAACACCTCGCGCGACTCCGGGGTCACGATCAGGTCCACGTAGCGCTGGCGGTAGCGCTGCTCGACATCGGCCAGGCCGTGCCACTTGTCCGGCAGCGGACGCAGCGACTTGGTCAGCAGGCGCAGGCCGGTGACCTTGACCGACAGCTCGCCGGTCCTGGTGCGGGTCAGGCCGCCTTCGACGGCGATGATGTCGCCCACGTCCCAGCCCTTGAACGCGGCATAGGCCTCGTCCAGCGCGGTGGCCTGAAGGAACAGCTGGATGCGGCCGGATTCGTCCTGGATCTGGGCGAAGCTGGCCTTGCCCATGATGCGCTTGGCCATCAGCCGGCCGGCCATCTTCACGGTGCGGCCGGAGGCTTCCAGCGCCTCGGCGGTCCAGGCATCGGCATCGGCGAACTCGGCCTGCAGCGCGCCGGCGAAGTGTTCGCGGCGGAAGTCGTTCGGGTAGGCGATCCCCTGCCCGCGCAGCGCCGTGAGTTTCGCGCGGCGCTCGGCGATGAGGCTGTTCTCGTCGACGGGGGGCTGCGGCGCGGAGGTCTGGTCGTTCATGGCGTTGGCTTGGTGGTTGCGGGGGAGGAAACAGGCCCGGCCATCATGCCGATGGGCGGGCGGGAGGGCGAACGGGCGCGGCCGCCGGGGGCGGCCACGCGGTCCTTACGCGTCGATGCGTTTGGAGCCGGCTTCCAGGCCGGATTTGAGGCTGGCCTCGACGAACTCGTCCAGGTCGCCGTCGAGCACTTTCTGCGTGTCGCTGCGCTCGATGCCGGTGCGCAGGTCCTTGATGCGGCTCTGGTCCAGCACGTAGTTGCGGATCTGGCTGCCCCAGCCGATGTCGGACTTGGTGGCTTCCACCGCGTCCTTCTCGGCGTTGCGCTTCTGGATTTCCAGCTCGTACAGCTTGGCGGCCAGCATCTTCATCGCGCGGTCGCGGTTGGCGTGCTGGCTGCGCTCGGTCTGGCAGGCCACCACCACGCCGCTGGGGACGTGGGTGATGCGCACGGCCGACTCGGTCTTGTTCACGTGCTGGCCGCCGGCGCCCGAGGAGCGGTAGACGTCGGTCTTCAGGTCGGCCGGGTTGATCTGGATGTCGATGTTGTCATCCACTTCCGGCGACACGAACACCGAAGTGAAGCTGGTGTGGCGGCGGTTGTCCGAGTCGAACGGGCTCTTGCGCACCAGGCGGTGCACGCCGATCTCGGTCTTCAGCCAGCCGTAGGCGAAGTCGCCTTCCACGCGGAAGGTCGCCGACTTGATGCCGGCCACTTCGCCGCCGGAGACTTCCAGCAGCTCGGTCTTCCAGCCGCGGCTCTCGGCCCAGCGCAGGTACATGCGCAGCAGGATCTCGGCCCAGTCCTGGGCCTCGGTGCCGCCGGCGCCGGCCTGGATGTCGACGAAGGCGTTGGCCGAGTCCATCTGCCCGGAGAACATGCGCTGGAATTCCAGCTTCTCGATCTGGGCCTGGTACTTGTCCAGGTCGGCGACCACGGCCAGCGCGGTGTCCTCGTCCTGCTCGCTCTCGGCCAGGTCCAGCAGCTCGCCGCACTCGGCCATGCCGTCGAGCACGGTGGCGATGCCGAGCACGGTCTTCTCCAGGCTGGCGCGTTCGCGGCCCAGGTTCTGCGCGTATTCGGCGTTGTTCCAGACGTCGGGGCTTTCCAGCTCCCGGGTTACTTCCTCAAGACGCTCTTTCTTGGCGTCGTAGTCAAAGATACCCCCTGAGCGAGACCACCCGATCGGTAAGATCGGCGATTCGCTGGCGGACGGGATTCAGTTCGATCATGGTCGGTCCATGCAGGTGCAGACAAGCCGGCAATTCTAGCATCGCGCACCGCCGCCGTCGGCGGCGCGCGGAAGCCGGCATGGTTCACGGTACGGCCGGCGCTTGCCGTTAGAATTCCGGCCAGCCGCGCCCGCGCGCGGCCCTTTCAACCGACAAGGACTTCCCGCTTGAACACACGCCCCACCCGCCTGTTCGCCGCCCTTTCCCTCACCCTGGCCCTGGCCGCCTGCCAGAAGCTGGGCAGCGGTGGTGGCGACAACACCCCCAGCCTTGCCGTGGGCGACAGCGTCTCCGGTGAAATCACCTCTTCCAGCCGCCTGAACTACAACGACGGCAGCCGCCACCAGGGCTACCGGGTCACCCTCAAGAACGGCCAGGCCGTGGCCCTGGAACTGGGCGGATCGCTCAACGGCCAGCTGTCGGTGTTCGACGGCCAGAGCCTGCTGGCCACCGCCTCCGCGCGCGGCCAGGAAGGCGAAGGCCCGGGCAGCGTCAGCCTGGCGTTCAAGGCGCCGAAGGACGGCACCTACCTGGTGGCGGTGAACAGCGCCGGCTCGGATTCGTTCGGGCCGTTCAAGCTCAAGAGCAGCGCGGTCACCCCGTACGACGGCAAGCCGCTGGGCGCCGACAGCGAGGCCATCGACTGGCTGATGGGCGAAAAGCAGGACTACAAGCTGAAGGTGGACAAGGCCGGCATCTACACCATCGGCATGGATTCGGGCGCGCTGGATGCCTACCTGCACCTGACCGGCCGCGGCGTCGACATCGAGGACGACGACAGCGGCGGCAACCTCAACGCACGCATCCGCGCCTACCTGGAGCCGGGCGACTACACCATCGCCGCCTCGTCGCTGAACGGCGGCACCGGCTCGTTCAAGCTCAAGGTCGGCCTGGCCCCGGTCGACAAGGACCTGGTCATCCGCGACGGCAGCGCCCTGACCATCGGCCAGACCGTGCAGGGCATGGTCGATTCGCGCGGCCGCCGCAGCTTCGTGCTCAACCTGGACAGCGCGCGCCACCTGCAGTTCGACGCCCTCGCCGACAACTTCGACTCGGTGCTGCGCATCAACGGCCCCGGCATCGATGCCGAGGACGACGACGGCGGCAACGGCACCAATGCCCGCCTGACCCTGCAGATGGGGCCGGGCCGCTACACCGTGACCGTGTCCAGCTTCGGCAGCCAGCAGGGCGTGTTCGAACTGGAAACCACCGACCTCGGGGGCGACATGGCCGCCCCCGCCAACAGCAACCGCAAGGATGCCGCCGACGCGGCGGCCGACGCCGCAGCCGCCGCGGCGGAAGCGGCAAACTGAGCACTTCCGGCCGGTGGGCATGCCCATCGGCCGGAGTTCCCCCCTGGCCCCACGCTGTCCATTCGCACGCCCCCGTGTGCCGTGGCGGCCGCCCCCCTGTTCCAACCAGGAAGACCCACTGTGAAACGACTTGCAGCAGGATTGCTGACCCTTGCCATCGCCGCCGGCCTGAATTCCCCCGTTCACGCCGCCCCCGCCGCCCGTCCGCTCGCCAGCAACGGCGAGACCTCGGGCGAAATCACTTCCGCCACCGCGCTGAACTACAGCGACGGCAGCCGCAGCCAGTTGTTCAGCCTGCAGCTGGCCGCCGGCCAGGCGGTCTCGCTGAAGCTGGAAGGCCCGCTCAACGGCACGCTCGCCGTGTTCCACCGCGACCAACTGGTCGGCCGTACCGGCTCCAACTGCAACTGCAGCGACAACGGCCAGCTCAGCGTGCGCGCCGACAAGGCCGGCCAGTACCTGGTCGCGGTCAGCGGCGCCGACGCCAGCGCGTTCGGCCCGTTCCACCTGACCGCCACCCCGATCGTCGCCTATGACGGCAAGCCGCTGGCCGCCGGCAAGCGCATCACCGACTGGCTGGCCAACGCGCGCCAGGAGTACGTGCTGCAGGTGGACAAGCCGGGCCTGTACACCCTCAACCTGGAATCGGACGCGTTCGACACCGTGCTGGGGCTGAGCGGCGAAGGCGTGGAGCTGGAAGACGACGACGGCGGCAACAACACCAATTCGCGCCTGGTGACCCCGCTGCAGCCGGGCCGCTATACGGTGAGCGCCCGCGGCATCGACCAGAGCGCCGGTGGCGGCGCGTTCTACCTGGGCGTGGAACAGGCCGACTTCCCGGAGGGGCTGGTGTTCGAGGACGGCCAGGCGCTGCCCATCGACGCCACGGCCAGCGGCTTCATCAATGCCGACGGCACCCGCAGCTTCGTGTTCACCCTGCCGGAACGCCGCCGCGTGCAGTTCGACGCCAGCAGCCGCGACATCGACCCCCTGCTGACCGTGCAGGGCGGCGACATCGTGCTCAGCGACGACGATGGCGGCGGCGGGGTCAACGCGCGCCTGTCGCAGGTCCTGGACCCGGGCGAATACAACGTCTCGGTGCGTTCGGTGAACGGCCGCGGCGGCATCTTCCAGCTCGCCACCAGCACCGCGCCGGCGCCGGACGGCCCGACCCGGCCGGTCCTGGCCCTGGGCCGCGAAACCAGCGGCCAGCTGGTCGCCGGCTCGCGCAGCCTGTACACGCTGGAGATCCCGCGCAAGGGCCGCTACGTCATCAGCATGACCGGCATCAACGGCCTGGACGGCATGGTCACCCTGATGCGCGACGGCCAGGAGGTCGCCTCGCAGGACGACAGCGACAACAGCCTGGATCCGCACCTGGAAGTCGAACTGGAAGCCGGCCGCTACGTGCTGATGGCGCACAGCTTCGATTCGTCCGCCGCCGGCGGCTACCGGCTGCTGGTCCGCCGCCGCTAAGCGCCGCGGCAGGCGGGAAAGCCGGCTGGCGACAGCCGGCTTTGCTGGCCGGCATTCCCGGCAACATGCGCGGCGGGGCCGGAACCGGCCCCGCCGCTTGCGTTCGCACTTGCCCCTTGGCCCGACGCCGCCGCGCTGGTACCCGGCAGGTTCCTGGTCTACATTCGGCGGCAGGTCGCCTTCACGGACTCTTCACCCGAAGCTCCGGTCGCGGCCCCGATGGGCCGCGGCTGGCATGGGGATGCCCGGCCCGGCCTGTTCGACTGCTGCCGCACCACCCGGGCACCAGGGCCAGGCCACGCGCAGGGAAGCGCCCGGTATCGCAGGGGAGGAGTGCCCGGCGTCCGCGTGCCGCGTTTTCCAAGCCGTCCCCGAATGGCACCACGGACAGCGCCGGATACCTCGCCGCATGACCCTGCTGGAACACAGGAAACGCCGACCGCCGCTGTTGTCGCTGACGATGGCGCTGGTCATCGCGCTGCCGACGGCCGCCGCGCTGCTGTTCGCCTACCGGGAAAGCCTCGGCGGCTTCCAGGAAATCGCCGCGCTGATGACCCGCCAGGTGGTGCTGCGCACCGACGCCGTGGGCATCCAGATGCGCAGGGGCCTGGCCACGCTGGCCCCGCTGAAGCAGGGCGACCCGTGCACCCCGACCGGCATCGCGTTGATGCGAGAAACGCTGCTGCGCTCGGACATGCTGGCCGACGTCGGCTACGTGCGTGACGGCCGGCTGCGCTGCTCCAGCTTCGGGCCGCAGGACCGGCCGCTGGGACAACCCGGGTTCATGAGCCGCAACGGCTATTGGCTGCGGCGCGGTGTCCGCCTGCACGACGCCATGGACACCACCCTGGTCGCGGCCACCGACCCGGCCAGCGGCCTGACCCTGTTCACCCACGAGAACGCCGTGCTCAACATCATTCCCACCGACCAGCCCTGGCAGGTGGCGGTGATCGGCCATGGAGCGAAGGACACCGTGCTGGCGCAGCGCGGCGACTTCGACGCACGCTGGCTCGGCCGGGTCGATTCGCGGGACTCCGGCTTCTTCGTCCAGGCCGGCCACCTCGTGGCCTGGGAGCACTCGCGGATCGGCGCCTACACGGTGTTCGCCGCCCTGCCCTACGGCACCTGGGAGACGAGCTGGATCAAGGCGTCCCTGCTCCTGGGTGGCATCGGCCTGGCGCTGGGCGTGTTCCTGGCCAGCCTGATGGCGCGCAGCATCAAGCGCAGCAGTTCGCTGCGCGCGCAGTTGCGCCGCGCGCTCAAGGGCAACGAGCTGTTCCTGGAGTACCAGCCGGTGGTGGAACTCGCCACCGGCCGCTGGGTGGGCGCCGAGGCGCTGATGCGCTGGCGACGCCCCACCGGCGAACTCATCGGCCCCGGCATCTTCGTTCCGATCGCGGAAAAGAACGGAATGGCGCCGGAACTGCGCAACCGACTGATCCAGCTGCTCGAACGCGATGCCGCGCCGCTGTTCGCGCGGCATCCGGCGTTCCACCTGGCGCTGAACTTCAGCGCCAACGACCTGGGCGACCCCGCCGACATCCTGGCGCGCCTGCGGCGGGCCCTGGCGCGCGTCGGCGCCACGCCCGGCAACCTCATCATCGAGATCACCGAAATGGTGTGCATGGACGCGGACAACGCCAGCGCCGCCATCAATGCCCTGCACCAGGCCGGCATCAGCATCGCCATCGACGATTTCGGCACCGGCTATTCCAGCCTGTCGCACCTTGCCCAGCTCCGCTTCGACTACCTGAAGATCGACAAGTCCTTCGTCGATTCGATCGGCACCGGCTCGGTCACCCGCAACATCATCGACCACATCATCGAGATGGCCGGATCGCTCGGCACCGGGACCGTCGCCGAAGGCGTCGAGACCCAGGCGCAGGCCGACCACCTGCGCGGGCGCGGCGTGCAGTACGCCCAGGGCTGGCTCTACGCCCGCTCGATGCCGATGGAGGAACTGCTGGCGCGGCTGGCGCAGCGCGGCGACTGAACCTCACGCCGCCTGGCAGTGCTCGACGATCAGCTGGATCGCACCGCCGCCGCGGTAGTCGTCGCCGACCAGGCGGTAGGCCAGGTGCACGTGACGGCCCGGCGCATTGCCGGTCCAGCCGCCGAAATGGATGGCATTGAGCGTGCCGGCCATGCCGGGCAGGCGCAGCGCCAGTTTCAGGTGGCGCTCCTTGAGCACGCGCCACTGCGCCACTTCGAAATGGCCGTCGAACAGCGGCTCGGGGAAACCCTGGCCCCAGGGCCCGGCCAGGCGCAGCGCCTCGGCATGGCGGAAATCCAGTTCGGCGGCGGACAGTTCGCCGTCGCTGAGCAGGTGCTGCTGCAGCAGCGCCGGGTCCAGCATCGCCCGCACCTGCCGCTCGAACGCTTCGCGGAAGGCGTCCAGCCGCTCCTGCGGCAGGCTCAGGCCGGCGGCCATGGCATGGCCGCCGAAACGCTCGATCAGGCCGGGGTGCCGCGCATCCACCGCGGCCAGCGCGTCGCGGATGTGGAAGCCGGGAATCGAGCGCGCCGAACCGCGCAGCGCCGCCGCGCCCGGTTCGGCCGGGGCGAAAGCGATCACCGGCCGGTGCAGGCGGTCCTTCATCTTCGAGGCCACCAGCCCGACCACGCCGGGGTGCCACTGCGCGTCGAACAGGCAGGCCGCGACCGGGCGCCCGCCGCTGCCGTCCAGCAGCACGCGCGCCACCGCCCGTTCCGCATCGTCCGTCATCGACTGCTGCACGGCGCGGCGCTCGGCGTTGATTTCTTCCAGCAGCGCGGCGATCTCGCGCGCCTGCGCGGCGTCCTCGGTCAGCAGCAGTTCGATGCCCAGGGCCATGTCCTCCAGCCGGCCGGCGGCGTTCAGGCGCGGCCCCAGGGCGAAGCCGATGTCGCTGGCGGTCAGCCGGCGCGCGTCGCGGCCGCTGGCCTCGATCAGCGCCTGCAGGCCCACGCAGCCCTGGCCGGCGCGCAGCCGGCGCAGGCCCGCCGACACCAGCGCCCGGTTGTTGTCGTCCAGCACGACCAGGTCGGCGACGGTGCCCACCGCCACCAGGTCCAGCAGCGGGGTCAGGTCCGGCCCCTTGCCGTCGGCGAACGCACCGGCCTCGCGCAGGTGCCGGCGCAGCGCCATCAGCACGTAGAAGATGACGCCGACGCCGGCCAGCGCCTTGCTCGGAAACGCATCGCCGTCGAGGTTGGGATCGACGATGGCATCGGCCGCCGGCAGTTGTTCCCCGGGCAGGTGGTGGTCGGTCACCAGCACCTGCCAGCCCAGCGCCTTGGCCGCGGCCACGCCGGCATGGCAGGCGATGCCGTGGTCCACGGTCACCAGCAGGTCCGGCTGCAGCGCGGCCAGCTCGGCCACCAGCGACGGCGACAGGCCGTAGCCGTGCAGCATGCGGTTGGGCACGGCGTGCACCACGTCGCGCGCGCCGAGCAGGCGCAGGCCGCGCACGCCGACCGCGCAGGCGGTGGCGCCATCGCAGTCGAAGTCGCCGACGATCAGGATGCGGCGGCCCGCGGCGATGGCCGCGGCCAGCAGCTGCACCGCCGCCTGCATGCCGCCGAGCAGCTCCGGCGGGTGCAGCTGCGCCAGCTTCGGCTGCGCCTGCTGCGCCGAACGCACGCCGCGCGCGGCGTAGATGCGGCGCAGCAGCGGCAGCATGTCCTCGTCCCACTGCCCGCCTTCGACGGCCTCGCGGCGGACGATCTTCAGCACCTCAGTCATCGTGCAGCGCCGCCAGCGGTTTCTTCCAGAAGTGCCAGCGCTGGCCGCGATGGATGCGGTAGCGCGCACCGTCCTCGAAATCGAGCAGCAGCTCGCGCAGCTCGCCGCGGCCGATGGCATCGAGCAGCGGCGCGATGGCATCGCGGGTGAGCTGGTCCAGCGAACGCAGCTGGCGCAGATCCACCAGCGCATCGACGGCCTGGTCGCCGTCGACACGCACGCCGGCCATCGCCGCCAGCCCCTGCAGCAGCGCGTCGCGGCTGCGAACCTGCGCATGCCCGGTGCGCACCGACTGCGGCAGCCGGCCGGCGCCCCAGAACCACAGCGAGTTGACCGCCCGCCGGCCCTGCGCCATGCGCTGCTCGTTCCACGGATGCTGGTGCAGCACCACCTGCGCCTCGGTCAGCAGCGCCCGCCAGCGGCGGCTGTCGTCGCCCTCGGGCAGGTGCTCGAACAGGTCGTCGCCCAGCGCCCGGTCCGGCGCGGTGAAGGCCGGCAGCGGCGTGTCGTCGGGCAGGCGCAGGTACCAGCGCGAGGGCGATGGCGCGTCGAGCTGGAAGCCGAACCCGGCGAACAGCGGCTGCAGCGCCGGCAGCAGCGCGGCCGTGTCGGCCGGCTCCAGGCGCAGCGTCTCGGCCGACGCCATCAGCCGCGCGCCCTGCATGTCCGGCGCCACGTTGGCCGGGTCGGCGCGCAGCCACAGGCTGCCGGCGGCATCGCCGGCGTCGACCTGCCGGGTCAGCGCGGCGGCCGACCAGGCATCCGGCTGCACCTCGAAGTGCCGGCGCAGCTGCGCCGACTCGCCGGGCTCGCCCTCGCCGCGCTCGGCGCGGCCGAGCGCGGCGGCCACCTGCGCCGGCAGCGTGCCGCCCGGGAAGCGGCTGCGGGCGGGAAGCAGCAGGGTGGCTTTGGCGTGGGTCATGAACGTCCTCGGGGTTCTGCCAACCCTTCTCCTGTTGGAGAGGGTGCCCCGAAGGGGGCGGGTGAGGGTACGGGAGAAGCCGCGCCGCAAAGAACTCCCGGTCGCTGCAACGAGGAACGCATCGCCGCGCGCCGGCTGGAAAACAACCGGGAGGCCGCCGTTGGCCGCAAGGCCAGGCATGCGGCGAGCGGTTCGCCCCGCCCCTCACCCGAAGGGAAAGGGGCGGCGGACCACCGGCAACGCTCCGTGCGGGACAAGCCCCGCACGGCCCGGATCAATCCAGGTACTCGACGCTGACGATCTCGTACTCGCGCTGGCCGGCCGGGGCGGCGATGGCGACGGTGTCGCCCTCGTTCTTGCCGATCAGCGCCCGCGCCACTGGCGAGGAAATGGCGATCAGGCCCAGCTTGATGTCCGCTTCCAGGTCGCCGACGATCTGGTAGCGCTTTTCCTCGTCGCTCTCCACGTCGGCCAGCGTCACCGTCGCGCCGAACACCACCTTGCTGCCGGCGTTGAGCTTGCTGATGTCGATGATCTCGGCATGCGACAGCTCGCCTTCCAGCTGCTTGATGCGGCCTTCGATGAAGCCCTGCTCCTCGCGCGCGGCGTGGTACTCGGCGTTTTCCTTCAGGTCGCCGTGCTCGCGCGCCTCGGCGATCGCGGCGATCACCTTCGGGCGCTTGTCCGACTTCAGGTGTTCCAGCTCCTCGCGCAGGCGCTGCGCGCCCTTCAGGGTGATGGGGGCTCTCATGCGTTCAACTCCTTGTGCAGTTCCTGCAGCGACCAGACCGGCCCGGTGCCGCGGAATTCCAGCGATTGCACCAGCGCCTTGGCGCCGGCCACCGTGGTCGAATAGGTGACGCGCTGCTGCAGCGCCTCACGGCGGATGGAGAACGAGTCGTTGATCGCGGCACGGCCTTCGGTCGTGTTGACGATGTAGACGATCTCGCCGTTCTTGATGCTGTCCACGATGTGCGGGCGGCCTTCGACCACCTTGTTGACCACCTCGCAGGCGATGCCCTGCTGCTGCAGCCATGCGGCGGTGCCGCGGGTGGCGACCACCGAGTAGCCGCGCTCGACCAGGCCCTGCACCGCCGGCAGCACGCGCGGCTTGTCGGCATCGCGCACCGAGATGAAGGCCTTGCCCGGCGGCGGGGTCTTGATGCCGCCGGCTTCCTGCGCGCGCGCGAAGGCGGCGCTGAAGCTGCGGCCCACGCCCATCACCTCGCCGGTGGAGCGCATCTCCGGCCCGAGGATCGGGTCCACGCCCTGGAACTTGGCGAACGGGAAGATCGCCTCCTTCACCGAGTAGTAGTCCGGCACGACCTCGGTGGTGGCGCCCTGCTCGGCCAGGCTCATGCCGGCCATGCAGCGGGCGGCGATCTTGGCCAGCGGCACGCCGGTGGCCTTGGACACAAACGGCACGGTGCGCGAGGCGCGCGGGTTCACTTCCAGCAGGTAGATCACGTCGTTGCCGTCGGCATCGGTCTGGATCGCGAACTGGGTGTTCATCAGGCCCACCACGTTCAGCGCCTTGGCCAGCTCGCGCACCTGCCGGCGCAGTTCGTCCTGCGTGGCCGGCGACAGCGAGTACGGCGGCAGCGAGCAGGAGGAATCGCCGGAGTGCACGCCGGCCTCCTCGATGTGTTCCATCACGCCGCCGATCAGCACGTTGCCCTCGCGGTCGCAGATGATGTCCACGTCCGCTTCCACCGCCGCGTCGAGGAAGTGGTCCAGCAGCACCGGCGAATCGTTGGAGACCTTGACCGCATCGCGCACGTAGCGCGCCAGGTCGGATTCGCCGTAGACGATTTCCATGGCGCGGCCGCCGAGCACGTAGCTCGGGCGCACCACCAGCGGGTAGCCGATCTCGCGGGCCAGCGCCAGCGCCTCGTCGGCGGTGCGCGCGGTGCGGTTCGGCGGCTGCTTCAGGCCCAGCTCCTGCACCAGCTTCTGGAAGCGCTCGCGGTCCTCGGCCAGGTCGATGGAATCCGGCGAGGTGCCGATCACCGGCACGCCGTTGGCTTCCAGCGCGCGCGCCAGCTTCAGCGGGGTCTGCCCGCCGTACTGCACGATCACGCCCTTGGGCTGTTCCAGCTCGACGATTTCCAGCACGTCTTCCAGGGTCAGCGGCTCGAAGTACAGGCGGTCGGAGGTGTCGTAGTCGGTGGAGACCGTCTCCGGGTTGCAGTTGACCATGATGGTTTCATAGCCGTCCTCGCGCAGGGCGAGCGCGGCATGCACGCAGCAGTAGTCGAACTCGATGCCCTGGCCGATGCGGTTGGGGCCGCCGCCGAGGATCATGATCTTGTCGCGGCTGCTCGGGTTGGCCTCGCACTCGTCCTCGTAGGTCGAGTACAGGTAGGCGGTGCTGGTGGCGAACTCGGCGGCGCAGGAGTCCACGCGCTTGTACACCGGGCGCACCTTGTGCGCGCGGCGCAGCGCGCGGATCGCCGCTTCGTTGGTGCCGGTCAGCTGCGCCAGGCGCGCATCGGAGAAGCCCGCGCGCTTGAGCGCGCGCAGGCGCCTGCCGTCCAGCGCGTCGATGCCCTCGGCGTGCACCTGCTTCTCGTCGGCGATGATGTCCTCGATCTGGTCCAGGAACCACGGGTCGATCCAGGACAGGCCGTAGACGTCGTCCACGCTCATGCCGGCGCGGAACGCATCGCCCACGTAGAACAGGCGCTCCGGGCCCGGCGCCTTCAGTTCGCGCTTGAGCGTGGCGATGTCGTCCTCGCTGCCCAGGTCCAGGCCGGTCGGGTCCAGGCCGATCTTGCCGGTCTCCAGGCCGCGCAGCGCCTTCTGCAGCGATTCCTTGAAGGTGCGGCCCATGGCCATCACCTCGCCCACCGACTTCATCTGCGTGGTCAGGCGCGCGTCGGCGGCCGGGAACTTCTCGAAGGCGAAGCGCGGGATCTTGGTGACGACGTAGTCGATCGACGGCTCGAACGAGGCCGGGGTCAGGCCGCCGGTGATCTCGTTCTTCAGTTCGTCCAGGGTGTAGCCCACGGCCAGCTTGGCCGCGACCTTGGCGATCGGGAAGCCGGTGGCCTTGGAGGCCAGCGCCGAGGAACGCGACACGCGCGGGTTCATTTCGATCACCACCATGCGGCCGGTGGTCGGGCTGATGCCGAACTGCACGTTGGAGCCGCCGGTGTCCACGCCGATCTTGCGCAGCACGGCGATGGAGGCATCGCGCAGGCGCTGGTATTCCTTGTCGGTCAGGGTCTGCGCCGGGGCCACGGTGATGCTGTCACCGGTGTGCACGCCCATCGGGTCCAGGTTCTCGATCGAGCAGACGATGATGCAGTTGTCCGCGGTGTCGCGGACCACTTCCATCTCGAACTCCTTCCAGCCCAGCACCGATTCCTCGACCAGCACTTCGGTGGTCGGCGACAGCTCCAGGCCGCGGTTGACGATCTCGACCAGTTCCTCGCGGTTGTAGGCGATGCCGCCGCCGCTGCCGCCCAGGGTGAAGGACGGGCGGATGATGGTCGGATAGCCGACTCGGGTCTGGATCTCCAGCGCCTCTTCCAGCGTATGGGCGACGGCGGCCTTCGGGCATTCCAGGCCGATTTCCTGCATCGCCACGCGGAACAGCTCGCGGTCCTCGGCCATGCGGATGGCTTCGCGCTTGGCGCCGATCAGCTCGACCCCGTACTTCTCCAGCACGCCATGGTCGGCCAGGTCCAGCGCGCAGTTCAGCGCGGTCTGCCCGCCCATGGTCGGCAGCAGCGCGTCCGGGCGCTCCTTGTCGATGATCTTCTCGACCGTCTGCCAGTTGATCGGCTCGATGTAGACCGCGTCGGCCATCTCCGGATCGGTCATGATCGTGGCCGGGTTGGAGTTGACCAGCACCACGCGGTACCCCTCGTCGCGCAGCGCCTTGCACGCCTGCGCGCCGGAGTAGTCGAACTCGCAGGCCTGGCCGATGACGATCGGGCCGGCGCCGATGATCAGGATGGTTTTTAGATCGGTGCGCTTTGGCATTGTGGGATCCAGAGTTCAGGGGCCAGAGGCCGGGGGAGTCGGCATCAGGCGTTGCCGCAGTTTGTTTTGTAACCCATTGAGCATCCGGCCCAGTTCCGCCGTCGAAGACAATAGGGGTTCGATTGCATCGGAAGAGGCCAATTCCAGTTCCGATGCCAAAAGCAATTGCGTTTCAAGCTCGGCGAGCGATCCTTGGCTCATCGACAGAAACCGCAAGAAATCACGCGTCGAATCCCGCTCATGCCCTTCGGCGATGTTGGAGGGAATCGACACCGCGCAGCGCTGGAGCTGCGAAGTCAATCCATAGCGCTCGGAAGCCGGAAACTCCATGGTCATGCGATAAACCGATGCCGCCAATCGCATACCCAACCGCCAGACCTCAAGATCCCGATAGCTGCGGATTCCACTCACGCCCCGGTCCCTGACCTCTGGCCTCCGGCCTCCATCATCGCGATGAACCGGTCGAACAGCGGCGCCACGTCGTGCGGGCCGGGCGAGGCTTCCGGGTGGCCCTGGAAGGAGAATGCCGGCGCGTCGGTGCGCTCCACGCCCTGGATGGTCTGGTCGAACAGCGAGCGCTGGGTCACGCGCAGGTTGGCCGGCAGCGTGCTTTCGTCGATGGCGAAGCCGTGGTTCTGCGAGGTGATCATCACCCGGCCGCTGTCGATGTCCTGCACCGGGTGGTTGGCGCCGTGGTGGCCGTGGCCCATCTTCATGGTGCGCGCGCCCGAGGCCAGGCCCAGCAACTGGTGGCCCAGGCAGATGCCGAAGGTCGGGAGCTTGCGGTCCACGAATTCCTTGATCGCGGCGATGGCGTAATCGCAGGGCTCCGGGTCGCCCGGTCCGTTGGACAGGAACACGCCGTCGGGGTTCATCGCCAGCACCTCGGCGGCCGGGGTCTGCGCCGGCACCACGATGAGGTCGCAGCCGCGCTCGGCGAGCATGCGCAGGATGTTGGTCTTCACCCCGAAGTCGTAGGCGACGACCTTGAACTTCGGCTCGGCCTGGACGAACTCGTTCCTGTCCAGGTCCAGCTGGCCTTCGCGCCAGGCGTAAGGCTTGTCGGTGCTGACCACCTTGGCCAGGTCCATGCCCTTCAGGCCGGGGAACTTGCGCGCCGCTTCCAGCGCCTTGTCCACGTCGATGTCCGGGCCGGCCATCAGCGCGCCGTTCTGGGCGCCGCGCTCGCGCAGGATGCGGGTCAGCTTGCGGGTGTCGATGCCGGCGATGGCGACCACGCCGCGCTGGATCAGCCAGTCCTGGAGCGGCAACTGGTTGCGCCAGCTGCTCGGGCGGCGCGGCACGTCGCGCACGATCAGGCCGGCGGCCCAGACCTGTGCTGCCTCGTTGTCCTGCTCGTTGGTGCCGGTGTTGCCGATGTGCGGGTACGTCAGGGTGATCATCTGCCTGGCGTAGGACGGATCGGTCAGCATTTCCTGGTAACCGGTCATGGCGGTGTTGAACACCACCTCACCCACGGACAGGCCGGGCGCGCCTACGGATTCGCCCTCGAATACGGTGCCGTCTTCGAGCACGAGGATTGCGGCTTGGGTCACGGGAATCTCACTTTGGCTACCGAGGGGGCTCCGAAGCCACGCCTGCGCTCACGGCAAAAACCGGTTGCAAAAAAGCGCGGACGGCGGTGTAAACCGGTCCGGCTGACGTGATTCGGCGAGCGGGAATTGTAATGGCATGGGCGCCATCGGCGCCAGCGCCGCGTGGGCCGCCGCCCGGCCGCCCTTCCCTCCGGCCGGCGCCTGTTCAGCCGGTGCCGACAGCCGCCAGGTCGCGTACGGAATAACGCCCCGGCGCCCGGCCGTGCAGCTGGCGCGCCACGTGCAGGGCGCCGCGGGCGAAGATGTCGCGGTTGGTGGCGCGGTGGACCAGCTCCACCCGCTCGCCCAGGCCGGTGAACTGGACCAGGTGCTCGCCGATGATGTCGCCGGCGCGCAGGCTGGCGTAATGCGGCTCGGCCCCGCCGTGACGGGCCGACTCGCCCAGGGTCAGCGCGGTGCCGGACGGCGCGTCCTTCTTGTGCACGTGGTGCGACTCGACGATGTCGCAGTCCCAGTCCGGCAGGCTGGCCGCGGCCCGCTCCACCAGGTCGGCCAGCACCGCCACGCCGAGGCTGAAATTGCTCGCCCAGGTCAGCGCAATCCGCTGCGCCGCGGCGGCCAGCGCCGCCTGCTGCGCCGCGTCGATGCCGGTGGTGCCGGAGACGAACGCCGCGCCGCGCGCCACGCACAGCGCCAGCACCGGGTCGAAGCCCTCGGGCAGGCTGAAATCGATGGCGACGTCGAAGTCCGGCGCGCCGGACAGCTCGCTGGCGGCGAAGTGCGGCACGCCGTCGATCACACGCTGCGCCGGCGCCCTGCGCACCACCGCGGCGACCACCTGCAGCGAAACATCTTCCGCCGCCAGCCGCAGCAGGGCCTGGCCCATGCGACCGGAAGCACCGTGGATCAGCAAACGTGTGGGAGTGGTCATGGCAGGCAAACTACCGCCTTGTGATGCAGGGAGACAAGCGACGGGGGCCGGCGTGCGCCGGAACGACGCAAGTGAGCCCGCGCATTGCCGGTCACCGCCCTGCCGCATCCCGCGCCGCCATAAAAGGTTCAATGCTGTCTGGGCGGCGTCGGCCCGCAGCCATCGCAGCCACCGCAGGCGCCAGCGCCGCCGGCGGCGGGCGGCGCCAGCCGGCGCCCCAGTGCCTGCAGGCGCGGCGAGCGCTGCGGCTTGGCCAGCCACAGCGCCAGCGCCCCGCGCAGCCGCCGCACGGTGCCGGGGAACTGCTTCTTCAGCACCACCCACGCGCTGGCCAGCACGGCCACGGCGATGATCGCGTACTGCAGCAGCAGGCCCCGGTCCATCAGCCCGCCCCCAGCGCCACGGCGAGCTGGTAGGTGACCAGCGAGGCCAGCCAGGCCGCCGCGAACAGGTAGATCGTGGCGAACGCCATCTGCTTCCACGAGTTGGTCTCGCGCTTGATCGTGGCCAGCGTGGAAATGCACATCGGCGCGTAGATGTACCAGACCAGCAGCGACAGCGCGGTGGCCAGCGACCAGCCGTCGCTGATCAGCGGGGTCAGCGCCTGCGCCGCGGCATCGTCGTCGGCCGCCGACAGCGCATACACCGTGGCCAGCGAGGACACCGCCACTTCGCGCGCGGCCAGGCCGGGGATCAGCGCGATGCAGATCTGCCAGTTGAAGCCCAGCGGCGCGAAGAACACCGCCATCGCATGGCCGATGCGGCCGGCGAAGCTGTAGTCGATGGCCGGCAGGGTAGCGTCGGCCGGCGCGGCCGGGAACGACAGCAGGAACCACAGCAGGATGGTCAGCGCCAGGATGATCCCGCCCACGCGCTTGAGGAAGATCATGCCGCGCTCGTACAGGCCGACCGCCAGGTCGCGCGGGTGCGGCAGGCGGTAGGACGGCAGCTCCAGCAGCAGCGGGTGCTCGCCCTTGTCGCGGCGGAACTTCTTCATCGTCCACGACATCGCCAGCGCGCTCAGGATGCCGGCGGCATACAGGCCGAACAGCACCAGCCCCTGCTGGTTGAACACGCCCCACACCGTCTTCTGCGGGATGAACGCGCCGATCAGCAGCGCGTACACCGGCAGCCGCGCCGAGCAGGTCATCAGCGGCGCGACCAGGATCGTCGCCAGCCGGTCGCGCGGGTCCTGGATGCTGCGCGTGGACATGATGCCCGGCACCGCGCAGGCGAAGCTGGACAGCAGCGGGATGAACGAGCGCCCGGACAGGCCGGCCGCGGCCATCAACCGGTCCAGCAGGAAGGCCGCGCGCGGCAGGTAGCCTGACTCCTCCAGCGCGAGGATGAAGAAGAACAGGATCAGGATCTGCGGCAGGAACACCACCACGCCGCCGACGCCAGCGATGATGCCGTCCACCAGCAGGCTGCTCAGCGGCCCTTCCGGCAGGGTCGCGCCGATCGCCTCGCCCAGCCAGCCGAAGCCGGCCTCGATGCCGTCCATCAGCGGCGTGGCCCAGGCATAGACCGCCTGGAAGATCAGGAACATCACCACCGCCAGGGTCAGCAGCCCGAACACGGGGTGCAGCAGCCAGCGGTCCAGCGCGTCATCCATCTTCGCCGTGCGCGTGGGCATGCGCACCGCGGTGGCCAGGATGTCGCGGACCTGGGCGTGATGGTCGGCGGCCGGCACGACCTGCGGCGGCGCCATCGTCGCCAGCTGCGGCATCATCGCGTCGATGCGCGCGACCAGGTCGCTGGCGCCGTTGCGGCGCACCGCGACGGTTTCCACCACCGGCACGCCCAGCGCCTGCTCCAGCGCCGCCACGTCGATCTCGATGCCGCGGCGGCGCGCGGCGTCGACCATGTTCAGCGCCACGATCATGGGTTTTCCCAGCTCGCGCACTTCCAGCGCGAAGCGCAGGTGCAGGCGCAGGTTGGTGGCGTCGATCACGCACACCAGCGCGTCGGGCGCGGCTTCGCCGGGGTAGAAGCCGCGGCACAGGTCGCGGGTGATGGCCTCGTCCAGGCTGGCCGGCTGCAGGCTGTAGGCGCCGGGCAGGTCCAGCACCGCGTACTCGCGCCCGGACGGCCCGCGCATGCGCCCTTCCTTGCGCTCGACGGTGACGCCGGCGTAGTTGGCCACCTTCTGCCGGCTGCCGGTGAGCTGGTTGAACAGCGCGGTCTTGCCGCAGTTCGGGTTGCCCACCAGGGCCAGCCGCGACACGCCCGCCGCCGCGCTCATGCCGCCACCTCCCGGACGATGCGGATGCGGGCGGCCTCGCTGCGCCGGAGCGCGAAGCGGGTGAAGCCGACCTGCACCAGCAGCGGTTCGCCGCCCAGCGGGCCGCGCGCGACCACGCTTACGTCCTCGCCGTTGACGAAACCCAGCTCCCGCAAGCGCCGGGCGATCGCATCATTGGCATGCAGGTCCTGCACCGCCTCCACCTGCGCGGGTGCATGCAGCGGCAAATCTGACAACGTCACTGAACGGCGCCTCTGGATGAGTTGATAAGAATGGTTATCATTCTAGCACCACCGCGCCGGGTCTTGCTGCCCCGGGCGCTCCGCTATGATTCGGGCACCCAAGCACGCATGGAATCCGATGAGCGATGCACTGCTCGTTCGCCACGACAAGGCCGTGGCGACGCTCCACCTGAACCGTCCCGAGCTGCACAACGCCTTCGACGCCGGGCTGATCGCCACCCTCACCGCCGCGCTGGAAACCATCGGCGCCGACCCGGCGGTGCGCGCCGTGGTGCTGGCCGGCAGCGGCCCCTCGTTCTCGGCCGGCGCCGACCTGCAGTGGATGCGGGCCATGGCCGGCGCCTCGCAGGAGGAAAACCGCCAGGACGCGCTGGCGCTGGCGCGGCTGATGCGCACCCTGGACGAACTGCCCAAGCCGACCATCGCCCGCGTGCACGGCGCCAGCTTCGGCGGCGGCGTCGGCCTGGTGGCCTGCTGCGACATCGCCATCGCCGCCGAGGGCGCGCGCTTCGGCCTGACCGAGAGCCGCCTGGGCCTGCTGCCGGCGGTGATCTCGCCCTATGTCATCGCCGCCATCGGCCCGCGCCAGGCACGGCGCTGGTTCGCCACCGGCGAGCACTTCGATGCCGCCACCGCGCTGCGCATCGGCCTGGTGCACCAGGTGGTCGCCGCCGACGCGCTCGACGCCGCGGTACAGGCGCAGCTGGACCTGATCGGCAGGGCCGGCCCGGTTGCCGCGGCTTCGGCCAAGGTGCTGGTGCGCGAAGTCCATGCGGCAGGCGGCGACCGCGACGCGCTGGATCGCGCCAATGCCGGCCTGATCGCCGCGCTGCGCGCCTCCGACGAAGGCCGCGAGGGGCTGTCCGCCTTCCTCGACAAGCGCCCGCCGCGCTGGGCCGCCGGGGAGCCGCGATGAGCGATTTCGTCCGCATCGTCGAGGTCGGCCCGCGCGACGGCCTGCAGAACGAGAAACGGCAGGTCGCCACCGCCGACAAGATCGCGCTGATCGACCGGCTGTCGGCCACCGGCCTGCGCACCATCGAGGCCACCAGCTTCGTCAGCCCGAAGTGGGTGCCGCAGCTGGCCGACGCCACCGAGGTCATGGCCGGCATCCAGCGCCGCCCCGGCATCGCCTACCCGGTGCTGGTGCCCAACGAACAGGGCTACGAACGCGCGCTGGCGGCCGGGGCGCGGGAGGCGGCCGTGTTCACCGCCGCCTCCGAGCAGTTCAACCGCACCAATACCAACGCCGGCATCGACGAATCGCTGCAGCGCTTCGCGCCGGTGCTGGCACGGGCGAAGGCCGACGGCATCCCGGTGCGCGGCTACGTGTCCACCGTGCTCGGCTGCCCCTACCAGGGCGAGGTGCCTCTGGCCGACGTGGTGCGCGTGGCGCGCGCGCTGCATGCCATGGGCTGCCACGAGATTTCGCTGGGCGACACCATCGGCGTCGGCACGCCGCGCAAGGCGCGCGCGATGCTGCACGCGGTGGCCGCCGAAGTGCCGATGGCCGCGCTCGCCGTGCACTTCCACGACACCTACGGCCAGGCGCTGGCCAATATCGCCGCCTGCCTGGAGGACGGCGTGCGCGTGGTCGATTCGGCCGTGGCCGGCACCGGCGGGTGCCCCTACGCGCGCGGCGCCAGCGGCAACGTCGCCAGCGAGGACGTGGTCTACATGCTGCACGGCATGGGCATGGACACCGGCATCGACCTGCCGGCCCTGGCCGACACCGGGCGCTGGCTGGCCGGCGTGCTGGGCCGCGACAACGGCAGCAAGGCCGGCAAGGCGATGGACCGCCCGGAGAATCCGGCATAACCGGAATTCCCCCGACCGTCGAGAACCATGCAGAGCCGGAACATCACGCCCCGGCTCCCGGCGAAAATATTTCCATTGCGACCAGCGCGCAGCCGCCTGTATGCTCCGCTGCACGGTAGCGGGGGCTGCCGGATAACCGACGGAAACAGGGGAAATAATGACTGCATTCTTTCGCGGCCTGCGCATCGCAGGCCTGATGGCCGCTGCGTGCCTGACTCTGTCGGGTTGTCTGTCAATGAAATTCTATGTCGACCCGGCCTTGCCGCTGGTCAGCAAAAGCGAGCTCCTGCCTCCGCCTTCTCCGCAGCCTGCGCACGTACTGTTCGAGTTCCGGACCAAGGGCAATGCCAACACCAGTGCCACTGCCGAACTGAGGGGGCAGGCAATTGCAGCTGTCGCCGAGTCGGGAATTTTCTCAAGCATCGCTCCCGCCGCCGACGACCGGACAGCAGGGCAGCTGAAAATCACGATAGACAACGTGGTCATCACCGACAACGCCGCCGCCAAGGGCTTCGGCACCGGCCTCACGCTTGGCCTGGCCGGCTCGCAGGTGACGGATGGGTATGTCTGCAATGTTGAATACGTGCACGGGGGAAAGACCACGTCGACCACCGTCAAGCACGCCCTGCATACCACGATCGGAAATCATTCCGCACCAATGGGCCTCACCGCGATGCCCGCACGTGATGCGCTGAACCAGATCGTCCAGCAGATGATCTGGAATGCTTTGAAGGACCTGAACAAACAGAACGCTTTCGCCAAGGAATGATGGCCATGAAATTGATCTTCAAAGCGTTGCTCGTATCTTCCATGGGCCTGATGGCCACCGCCTGCGTTTCCACCCCGGTTCCGAAATATCAACCCAGCGTGGAGAACAGCTCGCTCATCCTGCAGGCCCGGCCCGTCATGGACGTGGGTGCATTCACGGCCTCGGAAGGTGTCCAGAACCGCAAGTTGAGCATGCGCGGTTCAAGCCTCCAGGGCGGTTCGGATGGAACATACGCCACCTATTTGCGTGATGCGCTGATTGCCGAGCTGCAGATATCCGGCGGGTATGTACCCGGGCATGACCTGCGCATGGATGGTCAACTGGTACGCAATGCACTCAATGTTGCCGGAGTTAAAACCGGCTCAGCTGAAGTTGGGGCACGTTTCGTATTGAGGCGACAGGGACAAATTGTCTATGACAAGACCCTGCAAAGCCGGCACGAATGGAAGTCGTCGTTCATCGGCGCGATAGCGATCCAGGCCGGCATCGACAACTACGGAACGACCGTCCAGAAACTGATCGGGCAATTACTGGCCGACCCCGAATTCATCGCAGCAACGAAAACCACTGCGTCCGAATGACCCTTGGCGGGGTGATGCGTCCGGCACCGCCGGTCGCATCTGCATCGGCTAGAATCACCGGCCAACCCATTGCAGGGATCGTCCCGATGCAGCTGTCCTCCGTCCGCGCCGTCGTCACCGGCGGCGTCTCCGGCCTCGGCCTGGCCGTGGCCAAGTACCTGGTCGCCCATGGCGGCAAGGTCGCCCTGTTCGACCTCAACGAGGAAAAAAGCACCGCCGCGGTCGCCGAACTGGGTACGGACAACGCCCGTTACTTCACCACCAACGTCACCGACGAGGCCGGCGTGGCCGCCAACCTGGCCGCCGCGCGCGAGTTCCTGGGCGGGCTGAACGTGGTGATGAACTGCGCCGGTATCCTCGGCGCCGGCCGCGTGCTGGGCCGCGAGGCGCCGATGCCGCTGTCCAATTTCCAGGCCACGGTGATGGTCAACCTGGTCGGCAGCTTCAACGTGGCCAAGGCCGCCGCCGACCTGATGCAGCACAACGAGGCCGGCAGCGACGGCGAACGCGGCGTGATCATCAACACCGCTTCGGTCGCCGCCTACGAGGGCCAGATCGGCCAGGCCGCCTATTCCGCTTCCAAGGGCGGCGTGGTCGGCATGACCCTGCCGATGGCGCGCGAGCTGTCGCGCTTCGGCATCCGCGTGATGACCATCGCGCCGGGCGTGTTCTGGACGCCGATGGTGGACGGCATGCCGGCCAACGTGCAGGAATCGCTGGCCGCCTCGATCCCGTTCCCGTCGCGCCTGGGCCAGCCGGACGACTTCGCCGCGCTGGTCGGCCACATCATCGGCAATACCTACCTCAACGGCGAAACCATCCGCCTGGATGGCGCCGTGCGCCTGGCGCCCAAGTGATCCACCCCGCGGGCGCCCACAAGGCGCCCGCTTCGATTTCCCCCTTACCCCAACCGACTTTCCAAGCATGAAAGCCAGCGATATCAAGAAAGGCAACGTCGTCGAATACAACAACGGCGTCTACCAGATCCGCGACATCGAGCGCAGCTCGCCGCAGGGCCGCGGCGGCAACGTCCGCTTCCGTTTCATCATGTACAGCGTGCCGGGCGGCAACAAGCTCGACGCCAGCTTCGACGCCGACGACAACCTGCCGGAAGTCGAGCTGCTGCGCCGCCAGTCCACCTTCTCGTACATGGACGGCGACGCCTTCGTGTTCATGGACGACGAGGACTACACCCCCTACACGCTGGACGCGGACGTGATCGGCGATGACGCCGGCTACATCACCGAGGGCCTGACCGGCATCTACGTGCAGGTGATCGACGAGCAGCCGGTGGCGATCCAGCTGCCGCAGCACGTGACCCTGGAAGTGGTGGAAACCCCGCCGGAACTGAAGGGCGGCACCGCCACCAAGCGCCCGAAGCCGGCCAAGCTCAATACCGGCATCGAGATCATGGTTCCGGAATACATCGCCAACGGCGAGCGCATCCTGGTCAACACCAGCACCGGCGAGTTCGGCGGCCGCGCCGACTGATCCGGCGGACAAGGCAGGCGACGGCGCCCACGCGGCGCCGTCGTCGTCTGCGCGGACCGGCGCGATGGCATGACGGAAGTGCCGCTGCGCGCCGGCAACCCGGCCATCGTCGATCCGCCCTTCCCCTCCCGCCCCTCCGCATCGTGCCGGGGCTACCGCAGGACGCGCGCCTGCGTGCCACGGCCAGCGCAGACACCCCCCTCCGCTCATGTCGCCTGGACGGCGCGCCCAAGGGCCTGGGCGTGGGCGACCGCCTCTGCGCGCACCATCGGCGCAGGGCACGACGCCGGCTGCGGGCGAACCGCCTGGTCGGGCTACGGCTTCCGCTCGCCCGCCGCCTGCGCCGATGCGCCGGGCGGGTCCTGCGCCACCGGGAAGTACATCGACACCGCCGCACCGCCCAGCACCGAGGTGCCGATCTCGGCCCTGCCGCCGGACTGCGCGGCGAAGCCGTGCACCTGGCTCAGGCCCAGTCCGCTGCCCTCGCCGTCGGGCTTGGTGGTGAAGAACGGCTCGAACACGGTGTCGCGGATGTCCCGGCCGATGCCCGGCCCGCTGTCGCCGACGGTGATGCGGACGTAGCCCGCGTCGCCGGTGCCGGCGGCGTGCGGGCGCTGCTCCAGCCGCGTCTGCAGCAGCACCCGGCCGCTGCCGCCCATCGCGTCGCGGCTGTTGCCCAGCAGGTTCAGCAGCGCCGCTTCCAGCTGGCCGACATCCAGTGCGACCGGCGGCAGGCCATCGGCCAGGTCCAGCGTCACCTGCACGCCATCGCCGCAGACCCGCCGGTAGAGCGCCTGCGAGGCCGCCAGCAGGTCGTTGACCTGGCTCAGCTGCGGCACCAGCGCCTGCCCGCGGCCAAACGCCAGCATCTGCCGGGTCAAGCGGGTGCCGCGCTCGACCGCCAGGTGCGCCAGGTCCAGCAGCCGCCGCGTGCCTTCGTCCTCGGCACGGCGCGCGGACAGCATGTCCAGGCTGCTGGCGATCACCGACAGCAGGTTGTTGAAGTCGTGCGCCAGTTCCAGGGTGAGCTTGCCCAGGGCATCCAGTCGCTGCGCGCGCATCGCGCTTTCCTGCGCCTCGTGCACGCGCTTCTGGTCCTGGAAGAACTCGGTGATGTCGCGCACCACCATCAGGATGCGTGGCCCCCCGCCTTCGAACACGCCGCGCTCCAGGGTCAGCGCCGCGCGGAAACGGGTGCCGTCCCTGCGCACCAGCGGGCAGGCGGACTGCTCGATGCCCCGTTCGCGCACCCGCGCCAGCAGCGCCAGGTGCACGCCGCGCTCCTGGTCGGCGCGGCTGAACAGGCAGGCGAAACTGCGCCCGCGCAGTTCCTCGCGCGCATAGCCGTAGATGGCGGCCACGCCGGCGGTGCCGTTGCGGATCAGGCCGTCGTCGTCCAGCTCCAGGATGGCGCAGGAGCGCAGCTGCATCATGCCTTGCATCAGGCGGCTGTCGTCGTCATGGCGCGGCAGATGGCGTGACTGCTGGTTCAAACCCGGTCTCCGGTGGCGTTCGCGGGCCGCAGCGGCGCATCGGCGATGGCGGCGGCGCCGCTACCGTACCGCATGCGCAGCCGCTGGCGCAGGTGTTCCAGGTTGGATTCCACGCCGTCCAGGCGCGCACGCTCGGCCTGCGGCAGCAGGTCGCGCAGCGCGCCGCGCAGCGAGCGCCATTGCTCGCGCGCGGCCTGCGTGCGCCCGGCCACATCGCGGCGGAGACCGGCGCGTTCGCGCTCCGACGGCAGACCGTAGCCGCCGCCGGCCAGCGCACCGGGCGCCAGCAGCAGGCCGGCCTGTTCGAGCAGGCCGCGGACGCGCTCCAGCGCCATCGCGTCGCCGTCGCGCGCCAGCAGGCGGCGCTTGAGCAGGTCGCGCACGCGCAGTTCGCCGCGCCGCCAGGCCGCCTGTTCCAGCACCAGCAGCGCGGCGAGCACGCGTTCGTCGTCCGCGTCCAGCCAGCGGCGGCGCTCGCCCGGCGGCAGGTCCAGCCAGCGCTCCACGTCGGCCACGGGCGGCTGCAGGCCCGCGCGCACCACATCGAACAGCTGCCGGTAACGCGGCGCGTCCGATTCGAAGTAGTAACCGGCGCGTATCGCCGCGGCGCGGTCGTCGGCCAGCACCGGTGCCGCGACGCCGCCGCGCTCGAGCCGGCGCAGCAGGCCGACCGGGGTGATCGAGGACAGCCGCTGCCCGGCCAGGCGCGGCACGCCGTCGTGCAGCAGCTTCCAGGTTTCCACCGCGCAGTTGTTGCTGACGAAGTAATAGCGGCCGTCGTAGGACCAGTGCACGCGCGCGGCCTGCTCCAGCAGCGCGGCGATCTCCTCGCGCCGCAGCCGCAGCGGCGTGGACGACAGGCTGCGCAGCTCGACCCGGGTGTAGTCCTCCGCCACCCGGTCCAGCGGCAGCACGAACAGGCGCGACGGATACGAGCCGGTCAGGCCGCGCCAGTTGGACAGCTGCACGTCGCCGACGAAGGCACGGAAGGACAGCACCCGGTGGTATTGCAGGTCCATTCGGCAGGCCGGCCCCGGCGCGCGCCCGGGCGCGCAGACCACCAGCCGCAGCATGCTGTGGCCCCAGCGGCTCATCGGCTGGCCGTTGCCCTCGGCCAGCAGGTAATCGACTTCGTAGACGCGCGCCGGGTCCAGTTCCAGCAGGTCGCCCATGCCGTCCTGCTCGCCGGCTTCCACGAACGGCAGCGCCGTCGGGCAGGCCGCGGGCGCAGGCGCCGGCAGCAGCCCCAGCGTGGCGGCGAACCAGCGGTGCAGCGCCGGCCGCCGGCAGGCATTGTCGGCGTCGAGCAGGTAATGCTCCAGGTTGACCGCGAAGAACTCGGCCGGGCTGTGCAGTTCGTAGCGGTCGGGACTGCGCAGCACGAAGCGGTTGCGGCCGCGGCCCGGCAGCAGCGGCCGCACCTGCCATCCGGCCAGATCAAGGAAGCGCGCGTCGCGCGACCAGCCGCCCGCCGCGGACCGGTCCAGCGCGTGCGCCAGTTCGTGGATCAGCGCGGCCTGCGCCTGCCGCCAGGCCGGCGCCGCTGCGCCGGCCCCGCCGCCGGACAAGGCCGCGAGCAGCCGGCGGTCCAGTCCGAGCTCATCGCCGCGCGCGCGGCCGGCGACATGCGCCGGCAGGTCCTCGCGCCAGCGCAGGCGCAGCGCCAGCTCGTGGCCATCGCGCAGCGGCGCGGGCAGGCGCGCCAGTACCTGTTCGATCAGCTGCCGGCTGGCCTGCAGTTCCTGCGCGGACACGCCATCGGCGGCGACCTCGATCCGCAGTGCGGCCTGCGCCGGCGCGGCGATGGCCGCGCACAGCAGCAGGGCCCGGTACCACCGGCGCGGTCGCCGGCAGGCGACGGTCACAACGCCAGGATCTTCCGTGCCAGCGCCATGTCGCTGGCATCGCGCGCGACGGCGTCGCGCTCGCGCAGGTGGACCAGGGCAGCCTCCAGCCAGGCGCCACGGATGGCGCCATTGCTGGCGACGAAGGCCGCGGCATCGTCGCGCGCGTCCAGCACCACCTTGTCGTCGCCGGACGAGCTGCTGCTGGAATGCGACGACGCACCGGCCGACGATCCGGCCGTGGTGCCGGCAAAGCTGGAAGACAGGGCCGACAACGGCAGGACGGCCAGGGCAAGGAACAGGATCGGACGGATCATCGGCGTGCGGGAATCATGGAACGGGAGGCAAGCATAACGGGCCGTCGCCGCCGGTGGCCCGCCGGTGGGCGCTCAGGGATCGAACAGCTTGCCGGGGTTCATCAAGCCCAACGGGTCGAACGCCCGCTTGACCCCGCGCATCAGCGCGATCTCCGCCGCGTCGCGGGTGCTGGACAGGTAGGGTTTCTTGACCAGGCCGATGCCGTGCTCGGCCGAGATGCTGCCGTGGAAGCGCTGCAGCACCTGCGCCAGCAGCTTGGTCACCTGCTCGCACTGGCCGAGGAATTCGGCGTCGGAGCTGTCGTCGGGCTTGAGCACGTTGATGTGCAGGTTGCCGTCGCCGATATGGCCGAACCAGACCACGTCGAAATGCGGGTAGGCGCCGCCGATCAACGCCTGCGCCTCGTCCAGGAACGCCGGCATCGCCGAGATGCGCACCGACACGTCGTTCTTGTACGGCCGGTAGCGCGCCAGCGACTCGGTGATGCCCTCGCGCAGGCGCCACAGCTGCTGCGCCTGCGCCTCGCTGGCGCTGATCACGCCGTCCAGCACCCAGCCCTGCTCCATGCAGTGCTCGAACGCGGCCAGCGCCGCGGCCTCGCCCGCCTCGTCGGCGGCGGCGTATTCGGTCACCACGTAGTACGGGTAGGTCTCGGCGAACGGGTACGGCGCGCCGTGCGCGGTGACATGGTGCACCGCGCGGTCGGTGAAGAATTCGAACGCCTCCAGCTGCAGGCGCTCGCGGAACGCGGCGAACACCCGCATCAGCACCTCGAACGAGGGCAGCGCCAGCAGCATCACGTTGCTCGCCGGCGGCGGGTCGGTCAGCTTCAGCGTCGCCTCGACCACGATGCCGAGCGTGCCTTCCGAGCCGATCAGCAGCTGGCGGAAGTCGTAGCCGCTGGAATTCTTGATCAGGCCCTTGTTGAACTCGAGCAGTTCGCCGTTGCCGGCCACGACCTTGAGCCCAGCGACCCATTCGCGGGTGTTGCCGTAGCGGATCACGCGGATGCCACCGGCGTTGGTGGCGATGTTGCCGCCGATCGAACAGGAGCCGCGCGCGGCAAAGTCCACCGGGTAAAGCAGGCCGTGCTCGCGCGCGGCGTTGTGCACGGCCTCCAGCGGCATGCCGGCCTGCACGGTCAGGGTGCGGTCCACCGCGTTGAAGTCCAGCGCCTTGTTCAGCCGCTCCAGGCTCAGCACCAGTTCGCCGTCGGCCGCCACCGCGCCGCCGGACAGGCCGGTGCGGCCGCCGGACGGCACCACCGCGACGGTGTGTTCGTTGGCCCAGCGCACCACCGCCTGCACCTCCTCGACGCTGCCCGGCAGCGCGATGGCCAACGGCGCCGGCGTCCAGCGCCGGGTCCAGTCGCGCCCGTAGTGCTCCAGATCGGCCGGATCGGTCTTCAGGCGCAGCCCCGGGCAGGATTGCAGCAGGGAGTCCAGGCGCGGATCGGTCATGGCGGCGGCGTGCTCGGCAGGGGAAACCGGCAAGCCTGCCAGCCACGGCGCGGCACGTCCAGCGGCCGCATGCAATGGCGATGGATTCAGCTGAAACCTTCGGCTTATCAACACATTACCGGCTGTCGCAGTGCACAAAAGGCGGCCGCTTCTGGCATAGTCGGCAACTCCCTCCGCCCGCACAGCCGCCACCGCCATGTCGCCCAAGAAAACCTCGTTCCCGAAGCAGGACATCCGTGTTTTGTTGCTGGAGGGGGTCAGCCAGACCGCGGTGGAGACCTTCAAGGCGGCCGGCTACACCCAGATCGAGTACCACACCAAGGCCCTGCCGGAAGACGAACTGAAGGCGCGCATCGCCGAGGCGCACATCGTCGGCCTGCGCTCGCGCACCCAGCTCACCGCCGAGGTGCTGGCGCACGGCAAGCGCCTGATCGCCGCCGGCTGCTTCTGCATCGGCACCAACCAGGTGGACCTGGAAGCGGCCGAGCTGGCCGGCATCCCGGTGTTCAACGCGCCCTATTCCAATACCCGCTCGGTGGCCGAGCTGGTGATCGCCGAGGCGATCATGCTCACCCGCGGCGTGCCGCAGAAGAACGCGCAATGCCACCGCGGCGGCTGGTCCAAGTCGGCTGACGGCAGCCACGAGGTGCGCGGCAAGACCCTGGGCATCGTCGGCTACGGCCACATCGGCACCCAGGTGGGCGTGCTGGCCGAAGCGCTGGGCATGCAGGTGATCTTCCACGACATCGAGACCAAGCTGTCGCTGGGCAACGCGCAGCCGGCCGCCAGCCTGGACGACCTGCTCGCCCGCGCCGACATCGTCACCCTGCACGTGCCGGAAACCGCGGCCACGCAGTGGATGATCGGCGCGCCGCAGCTGGCGAGGATGAAGCGCGGCGCGCACCTGATCAACGCCGCGCGCGGCACCGTGGTGGTGATCGAGGCGCTGGACGCGGCGTTGCGCTCCGGGCACATCGGCGGCGCCGCGGTGGACGTGTTCCCGGTCGAGCCCAAGGGCAACGGCGACCGCTTCGAGTCGCCGCTGACCGCGCACGACAACGTGATCCTGACCCCGCACGTCGGCGGCAGCACGCTTGAAGCGCAGGACAACATCGGCGTGGAGGTTGCCGCCAAGCTGGTGCGCTACAGCGACAACGGCAGCACCCTGTCGGCGGTCAACTTCCCGGAAGTGACCCTGCCCGAACACGAACAGAGCCTGCGCCTGCTGCACATCCACCGCAACGTGCCGGGCGTGCTGTCGCGGCTCAACGAAGTGTTCTCGCGCCACAACCTCAACATCGACGGCCAGTTCCTGCGCACCAACCCGAAGCTGGGCTACGTGGTGGTGGACATCAGCGCCACCGTGGAACAGGCCAATGCGATCCGCGGCGAACTGGCCGCGATCGAAGGCACGCTGCGCACCCGCATCCTGTACTGAGGCGCTCGCGGCCAAGTCGCTTTCGCAGGAGCGGCTTCAGCCGCGAAGGCTTTCCGGGCATCGCCGCGAAGGGCATCGCGGCTGAAGCCGCTCCTACGGCATGGAGACGCGGTGTGGTGTCCCAGCGCACATCAGCAACGCCATGTGCCGCAGGGATCCGTCCGCCGCGCAACCGTCCCGACCGAACGACGCCTGCAGGGCAGCCCTTGCAGGAGCGGCTTCAGCCGAAGGCTCTCGGCATCGCCGCGAAGGGCATCGCGGCTGAAGCCGCTCCTACGGCAACGGGTCTCAACGCGTGGCGGCCTGCCAGCGCAGTGCCATGCGCCGCAGGGATTCGTCGGCCTGCGCGTCCGCGGCGATGGCGGCGATGTCGCGCCAGGCCAGGTCCAGCGACTCGCCGCTGACCACGAAACGCTCGTCCGCTCCGGCGCGCACCACGTAGCGCGCGTCGTAGTGCCAGTGGCCCGGTACCTGCCCGCGTTCGGGAATCCAGTGCCGGTCCAGGTCGAACGGCGCCTGCGATTCCAGGCGCAGCCCGGGCAGGCCCGATTCTTCCTCCGCCTCGCGCAGCGCCACCGCGGCCAGGTCGCGGTCGCCATCGGCGTGGCCGCCGAGCTGCAGCCAGCGGTCCAGCTTGCGGTGGTGGGTCAGCAGCACGCGGCGGCCATCGGCGCTGACCAGCCAGGCGCTGCCGGTGAAGTGGCCGGCCAGGCGCGCGCGCGCGAACGGGTCCTCACCGCCCTCGTCCAGCAGCTGCCGGAATTCATCGGCCACCGCCGCATGCTCCGGCACCCGCCGCGCATAGTCCTGCAGCGCGGCGCGCAGGCTCCCCTCGTGTTCGTGCATGACTGCAGGCACATCCCATCGGTCCGATCCGGCGCCCATTATCGCCGTCCATGCTGCACCTGCGCTTGTCGGTTTCCCTCGCCTTTGGCAAGGTAGGCCGTTGCCGGCGGTTCAGCTTGCATCGTCCCCTGCGCCTCCCCTGGGGAGGCGTGGAAACACCCAGGTCTGGAAAACAGCGAATGCTCAAAACACTGTTGAGGGTCAAACCGGTCGAGCCGACCGCACACGTGGATGCCGGCGAACCGGTGGAAGGCAGCCTGCAGGGCGAAGCCACGCTCAAGCGCACCCTCACGGCCAGGCACCTGATCCTGCTGGGCATGGGCGCGGTGATCGGCGCGGGCATCTTCGTCATCACCGGGCAGGCGGCGGCCCACCACGCCGGCCCGGCGATCATGCTCTCGTTCGTGCTCGCCGGCCTGGCCTGCGCCTTCGCCGGCCTGTGCTACGCCGAGTTCGCGGCGATGATGCCGGTCTCCGGCAGCGCCTATTCGTATTCCTACGCCACCCTCGGCGAAGGCATGGCCTGGTTCATCGGCTGGTGCCTGGTACTGGAATACCTGTTCGCCTCCTCCTCGGTGGCGGTGGGCTGGTCGGCATACCTGCTCAGCTTCCTCACCAGCACCCTGCACCTGCCCTTCCCCGACGCGCTGACCGCCGCGCCGATCGCCTGGGAGAACGGCCAGTTCGTCGCCTCCGGCAAACTGCTCAACCTGCCGGCGGTGCTCATCATCGCGGTGATCTCGGGGCTGCTGTACGTCGGCGTCACCCAGTCCACCTTCGTCAACGCGGTGATCGTCGCGATCAAGGTGGCGGTGATCTGCCTGTTCGTCGGTTTCGGCGCAATGTACGTCAATCCGGAGAACTGGACGCCGTTCATCCCCGACAACACCACCGGCGTGTTCGGCGAGTTCGGCTGGAGCGGCGTGTTCCGCGCGGCCTCCATCGTGTTCTTCGCCTACATCGGCTTCGACGCGGTTTCCACCGCCGCCGGCGAGACCAAGGACCCGCAGAAGAACATGCCGATCGGCCTGCTCGGCTCGCTGGCCGTGTGCACCCTCATCTACATCGTGGTCTGCGCGGTGATGACCGGGCTCATGCACTACAGCAAGCTGGGCACCGACAAGCCGGTGGCCACGGCGCTGGAAGCCTATGCCAGCCTGGCGTGGCTGAAGACCTGGGTGGAGATCGGCGCCATCGCCGGCCTGTCCTCGGTGGTGCTGGTGATGATGATGGGCCAGACCCGCATCGCCTACACCATTTCCCGCGACGGCCTGCTGCCGCAGGTGTTCGGCAAGGTGCATCCGAAGTTCCGCACGCCGCACCTGAGCACGGTGATCGTCGGCGCGGTCGCCGCCGCGCTGGCCGGCCTGGTGCCGCTGAACGTGCTGGGCGAACTGGTGGCGATGGGCACCCTGCTGGCCTTCGCCACGGT
>Ga0182741_1000513_pt1 | contig 57708 bp, 71 predicted proteins | sample eDN5th37CBELigOP_FD_128874 | JGI IMG/M metagenome (GOLD analysis project Ga0182741, IMG submission 128874) | Enriched Organic Plus compost microbial communities from Emeryville, California, USA - eDNA 5th pass 37_C BE-Lig OP (version 2) (version 2) ... | reverse complement strand
CCCGTGCTGCCGAAGGCACACAAAATGAATGAACATGGCGGCGACGGCGATAGTCGAAGGCATCATGACTGCTGGTTGGTGACGATGACGGGGATCAAGAGATCGCCCCAGTTGCCGTCGCCGCCATGATGCCGGGCCGAGCGGACCAGTTCCACGGAGACGCCTGCCTCGACCGCCTTCATGACGGTGTAGTTGAGGCGATGCAGATCGTTGGCGAGCATGCGGATAACGGTCTGCTGATCCGTGGTCATGCTTGAAGATTGTTCTTCTGCTCTTTCCTTGACGCGTGCTGGCGAATTCATGGAACTGTTCCTCCTTTTATTTGTCTTTCGACTGCTACTCGGCAGCCGGTCTGAACTGTGCTGTTTCAGTCGATTCCTTCATGGCGGTGGTCGAAGACTGGCCGCCGGTGATTGCGAGCGACACGGCATCGAAATAGCCGGTGCCGACTTCGCGCTGGTGCTTGGTCGCGGTGTAGCCGTTGGCTTCGGCTGCAAATTCCGCCTCTTGCAGCTCGGAATAGGCCGCCATCTGCCGATCCTTGTAACCGCGCGCCAGTTCGAACATGCCGTAGTTGAGCTGGTGGAAACCGGCCAGCGTGATGAACTGGAACTTGTAGCCCATCGCGCCCAGCTCACGCTGGAACTTGGCAATCGTCGCGTCGTCGAGATTCTTCTTCCAGTTGAACGACGGCGAGCAGTTATAGGCGAGCTTCTTGCCCGGATGCGCCTTGTGCACGGCTTCCGCAAAGCGGCGGGCCTGTTCGAGATCGGGCTTGGATGTTTCCATCCAGATCAGATCGCAATAGGGCGCATAGGCAATCGCGCGGGCGATGCACGGCTCGATGCCGTTCTTCACCTGATAGAAGCCTTCCGCCGTGCGGCCCGCATCGTAATCGACGAAGGGCTGGTCGCGCTCGTCGATATCCGAGGTCAGAAGCTTGGCGGCTTCCGCATCCGTGCGGGCGATGATCAGCGTCGGCGTGCCCATGATGTCGGCTGCCAGACGCGCCGCATTGAGGTTGCGGATATGCGCCGCAGTCGGGATCAGGACCTTGCCGCCAAGATGGCCGCACTTCTTTTCCGAAGCGAGCTGGTCTTCATAGTGAACGCCGGCGGCGCCTGCCTCGATGAAGGCCTTCATGATTTCAAATGCGTTGAGCGGCCCGCCAAAGCCCGCTTCCGCATCGGCAACGATGGGGGCAAACCAGGTGTCGACCGAAAGTCCCTTGCCTTCGGCGGTTTCGATCTGGTCGGCGCGCTGCAAGGTCCTGTTGATGCGCTTGGCCAGTTCCGGGGCGGCATTGGCCGGATAGAGCGACTGGTCTGGATACATAGCCGAAGCCGTATTGGCGTCGGCAGCAACCTGCCAGCCGGAGAGGTAGATCGCCTTCAAGCCGGCGCGAACCATCTGCATGGCCTGATTGCCGGAAAGCGCGCCAAGCGCATTGACGAAATCTTCCTCGTGGATCAGCTGCCAGAGGCGGTTGGCTCCCATCTCGGCCAGCGAATATTTGATCTCCACCGAACCGCGCAGCCTTTTTACGTCCTCGGCTGTATGCGCACGCTGGATGCCGTCAAAGCGGCCCTTTGGTGCCGAAGGAATAAGGCTGTAAAAATCTGTCATTTCGGTGTCTCCTCACACTTTGAACTGGTTCGGAAGAGCAATTTGTCTGCGCTCTTTCTGTGACCAGATTTACAATTGCGATTAGATAGTGGCCAGAAAAACTAACAAAACCGCCGAATAATTGAGGTAATCCTGTCGAGGTTTTGACCAGGTGGCGCTGTAAATTTGTAAATCTTGTCAATGTTCGGATTTGCCGCTACTTTGTCATGAGTTGTAAAGATCGGGAGGGTGAGTTGAGCGAACGCAAGATATTTGCCGGGCCGCGCATCAGGCGCATCCGTAACGAACGCGCTTTGACCCAGACGGCCATGGCTGAGGCGCTCGGCATCTCGCCATCCTATCTGAACCTGATCGAGCGCAACCAGCGGCCCTTGACGGTGCAGCTACTTTTAAAGCTTGCCAGCGTCTATAAGCTCGACCTCGACAGCCTTCAGGCCGAAAGCGGCTCCACGATCGCGGGTCTGAAGGAAGTGTTTTCCGATCCGCTTCTGACCGGCGAATTGCCCGGCGATCAGGAACTGGTCGAAATCGGCGAGGCGGCACCCAATGCCGCTGTCGGCATCATGAAGCTTTACCGCGCCTATCGAGAGCAACAGCAGCGCCTGTCCGACCTGTCGCAATTGCTCTCGCATGAGGGAAGCGGGGCGGAACTCTCCGCCACGCGACTGCCGCTCGATGAAGTGCGCGATGTGATGGCGCGCCGGCCTAACCATTATCCGCGCATCGAGGAAGAGGCCGAGAGCTTTTACACGCTGCTCAAGCCGGATGGCGAGTTGGCGACTGCATTGAAGGACTGGCTGCGCCGCGAGCATGGCATCACGGTTCGTTCGCTGCCGGTTGCCACAATGCCGAACTGGCGCAGGCGCTATGACCGGCATTCGCAGCGACTTTTCATTTCCGAGCGCCTGTCGCCTTTCGATCAGTTGCAGGAAATTGCCATGGAGGCAGCACTTGTCCGCATGCAGGTGGTGATCGGCGCGGAAACGGAAGGGCTGAAATTGTCATCGGGCGAAGCAAAACGCATCGCCCGGTTCGAACTGGCGCGTTATGCGGCGCAGGCCTTGATGATGCCCTATCGCCAGTTTCGCGATGCGGCGGTGCGGGCGCGTTACGATGTCGATGTGCTGCGCACGCGCTTCGGTGTTTCTTTCCAGCAGGCGGCAAACCGGCTCACGACCTTGCAGCGGCAGGGCGCAAGCGCGCTGCCCTTCTTCGTGATGGAAATCGACCATGCGGGTAACCGGCTGCGTGTCGCGGGCGCGGAAGGCTTTCCGGTTCGCTTCGGCGGGCAGTGCCCGAAACTGCCGGTCTATGCGGCTTTTGCGCAGGCCGGTCAGGTGTTGGTTGAGCCGGTGGAATTGCCGGATGGCTCCGCTTTCCTGACTATCGCCCGCACGCTGGAAGGGCCGCAGGGCGCGTTCAGCGAGCGCCCGCGCCGCACGGCGCTGCTGCTTGGCTGCGCGCTGGAGGCGGGGGGCGACACGGTTTACGGCGCCTCGCTGTCAAAGGCGGGCAACACGGAAATCGGTCCGGCCTGTCGCCTGTGCGAACGGCAAGGCTGCATCACCCGCGCCGAACCACCGCTGACGCGCCCGCTGGGGCTGGACGAGATGGTGGCGGGGCTTTCCGCCTTCGACTTCCAGTAGGGCGCGATATTTCGGTTTCTGGCCTGCACATGGCGTGGCCCATCGCTCCTCGGGAGCCTCCGAGTAGCAATTTTTATGTTCGTCCCGTCATGAGCCTGTTGACGAACGCTGTGCAATCTAAAAAAGTGCAATAAAGAAACAGTATATCCACCTTGAACCTGCACCGGAATTTATCGTGCAGATTGGAGCATATGATGGGGATCAAATCCTTCCTTCTGGCAACGACTGTCGTGACGGGCTTTGTCGCAGCCGCCACATTTTCCGCGAGCGCGCAGGAGCGGGTGGTCAATATCTACAACTGGTCGGATTATATCGACCCCCAGATTCTTGAAGATTTCAAAAAAGAGACCGGCATCAACTTTGTCTATGACAATTATGACTCCAACGAAATTCTGGAAACCAAGCTTCTGGCCGGCGGCAGCGGCTATGACGTTGTAGTGCCATCGGGCGAATTTCTCGGACGCCAGATTCCGGCCGGCGTATTCCTGAAACTCGACAAGGACAAGCTGCCGAACCTCAAGAACATGTGGGACGAAATCTCCACCCGCGCGGCAACCTACGATCCGGGCAACGAATATTCCGTCAACTATATGTGGGGCACGACGGGCATCGGCTACAACAAGGCCAAGATCAAGGAAGCGCTCGGCACCGACACGATTGACTCCTGGGCCGTTCTTTTCGATCCGGAACAGTCGGCGAAGCTCAAGGATTGCGGCATCTATCTGCTTGATTCTGCCAGCGAAATGCTGCGCCCGGCATTGAATTATCTGGGTCTCGACCCGAATTCGCCGTCGCCGGACGATCTGCAGAAGGCGCAGGATCTCTATCTCAAGATCCGCCCGAACATCCGCAAGTTCCACTCGTCGGAATATATCAACGCGCTGGCCAATGGCGATATCTGCATGGCCGTCGGCTATTCGGGCGACATCTTCCAGGCGCGCGACCGCGCCGAAAAGGCAAAGCAGGGCGTCGAGATCGGCTATTCGATCCCGAAGGAAGGCGCGCTGATCTGGTTCGACCAGATGGCAATCCCGGCCGATGCCAAGCACGTGCCGGAAGCGCTTGAATTCATAAACTACATGATGCGCCCGGAAGTGGCGGCCAAGGCTTCGAACTATGTCTTCTATGCCAATGGCAACAAGGCGTCGCAGGAATTCATCGACAAGGAAATCCTTGACGATCCGGAAATCTATCCGACCGAGGAAGTCATGAAGAAGCTGTTCGTGCCCACGCCTTACGATACCAAGACCCAGCGCGTGGTGACCCGCGCCTGGACCAAGATCGTCACAGGCCAGTAACACCTGCCGAGGGCAGGCCCGGTGAAATCGTGAAGAGCGGCTCGCTGTTTATCAGGGGGCCGCTTTCAATCTTGTAACAGCATATCGATGCAGGTTCCGGCAGGCTTATAGGGGAACGGAATGGAATCTTTTGGCAGTTTTCGCCGCAAGTTTGCGCCTTGGAACGATCCGGCAGCCAAGCCCTTCATTTCTTTTGAGAATGTGACAAAGATCTTCGGCGACTTCACTGCCGTTGACGACCTGTCGCTCAATGTTTTCAATCGCGAGTTCTTCGCGCTGCTGGGCGCTTCGGGCTGCGGCAAGACCACGCTGATGCGGATGCTGGCGGGCTTCGAGGAGCCGACCTCCGGCCGCATCACGCTCGACGGTCAGGACATGCGCGGCATCCCGCCCTATAAGCGCCCCGTCAACATGATGTTCCAGTCCTATGCGCTGTTTCCGCATATGACGGTGGAGAAGAATATCGCCTTCGGCCTGAAGCAGGACGGCATGGCGAAATCGGAAATCGATGCGCGCGTAGCTGAAATGCTGAAACTCGTGAAGCTGGAGCAATATGGCAAGCGCAAGCCGCACCAGCTTTCCGGAGGCCAGCGCCAGCGCGTGGCGCTTGCCCGTTCGGTGGCCAAGCGCCCGAAGGTGCTGCTGCTGGACGAACCGCTTGGCGCGCTGGACAAGAAGCTGCGCGAGGAAACCCAGTTCGAGCTAATGGATTTGCAGGTCAAGCTCGGCATGACCTTCATGGTCGTCACCCACGATCAGGAAGAAGCCATGACCATGTCCGACCGTATCGCGGTGATGGACAAGGGACGCATCAAGCAGGTGGCGACGCCAGCCGAGGTATATGAAGCGCCGCGCTCCAAATTCGTGGCCGACTTCATCGGCAATGTGAACATCATTGAAGGCGAGGTGGTGAAAGCCGCCAACGGCGAGGCTGAGATCGCCACGGAAAAATTCGGCTTCCACATTCAGACCGAGACCCGCGAAGAGCTGACGCCCGGCCAGAAGGTCTGGTATGCGGTGCGCCCGGAAAAGACGCGGATCACGCGCGAAAAGCCGGAGGACGCGTCCGTCAATGCGGTGGAAGGCGAGCTTTGGGATATCGCCTATTTCGGCGACATGACGGTGTTTCATGTGCGGCTGGACAATGGCCGCACAATCAAGGCCGCAAGCCTCAATGCCGTGCGCAGGACCGAAAATCCGCTGACCTATGACGAGCGCGTCTGGGTTTCCTTCGATACCGACGCCGGTCTGGTGCTCACAGCGTGAGGATTGCCCCATGCAGAAGCTGATTGCTTCCATTGCCAGCCGTCTCGTCATCGCGGTGCCGTATCTCTGGCTGCTGGTATTCTTCCTCGTCCCGTTCTTCATCGTCTTCAAGATTTCGCTGTCGGAAGTCGCGATGGCGGTGCCAGCCTATGCGCCGACTTTTGATCTCGCGCAAGGATTTGCGGCGACATGGGAAAAAATCAAACAGCTTTCGTTCGCCAATTATCTGTGGCTGCTGGATGATCCGCTTTATTACAAAGCCTATCTGTCGAGTGTCCGCATAGCGGCGATTTCTACCTTTCTGACATTGCTGGTGGCCTATCCGATGGCCTATGGCATGGCGCGTGCGCCGGCAACGATCCGTCCGACGCTCCTGATGCTGGTGATCCTGCCGTTCTGGACGTCGTTTCTGATCCGCGTCTATGCTTGGATCGGGATTTTGAAGCCGGAAGGCCTGCTCAACCAGTTTCTGATGTGGCTCAATATCATCGATACGCCGCTCAACATTCTCAATACCGATACGGCCATCTTCATTGGTATCGTCTATTCCTATCTGCCATTCATGGTTCTGCCGATCTATTCCTCGCTGGAAAAGATGGACTATTCGCTTATCGAAGCGGCGCAGGATCTCGGCTGCACACCGTTTGCGGCCTTCTGGAAAATCACGTTCCCGCTGTCGCTGGCTGGCGTGCTGGCTGGTTGCTTCCTCGTGTTCATTCCGGCTGTGGGCGAATTCGTGATCCCGGATCTTCTCGGCGGGTCGCAGACCCTGATGATCGGCAAGACGATCTGGAGCGAGTTCTTCTCCAATCGCGACTGGCCGGTCTCGTCGGCGGTGGCCGTGGTGCTGCTGATCCTGCTGATCGTTCCCATCGTGATCTTCCAGCAGGTGCAGGCGCGGGCACAGGAAAAGGAAAAATAGGATGCAGAACAACTGGTCCCGCTTCAATATTGCATCGGTGGCTCTGGGCTTTGCGTTCCTCTATTTGCCCATCGTGCTTCTCGTTATCTATTCGTTCAACGAATCCCGGCTGGTCACGGTCTGGGCGGGTTTCTCGACCAAATGGTATGTGGAGCTTTTTCGCAATCAGGCGCTGATGGATGCCGCGTGGGTGACGATCCGTGTCGGCCTTCTGTCGGCAACGATTGCCACTGTCCTGGGTACGCTCGCAGCGCTGGCGCTGACGCGCTACACGCGCTTTCGCGGGCGCATCCTGTTTTCCGGCATGGTCTATGCCCCGCTCGTCATGCCCGATGTCATCACCGGCCTTTCGCTGCTTCTGTTGTTCGTCGCGATGAATTTCGACCGCGGCTTCTGGACGGTGACGCTCGCGCATATCACCTTTTCGATGTGTTTCGTAGCGGTCGTGGTGCAGTCACGTCTGGTGAGCTTCGACCGCTCGCTGGAGGAAGCGGCGATGGACCTCGGCGCACCGCCTGTCACGACTTTCATGAAAGTGACGTTGCCGGTGATCCTTCCCGCCGTGGTTTCCGGCTGGATGCTGGCTTTCACCCTGTCGCTCGACGATCTGGTGATCGCAAGCTTCACCTCCGGCCCGGGGGCGACGACGCTGCCGATGAAAATCTACAGTCAGGTGCGCCTTGGCGTCACGCCGGAAATCAACGCGATCTGTACGATCCTGATTGCGCTGGTCACCACGGGCGTCATCGTCGCATCCATCGTCAACAAGCGCCGCGAAGTGCAGCGCCGCCGAGATGAGCAGGCGGCATTCCGTCTGGGGTAAAGGGGAAGGGGTTTACTGCCCCGTTCCCATGGATGATGGCGAGATAAACGGCCTGTCCCACGAGCCGCCCACGAAGAAATTGAGCGGCGGCTTTGCGGGCGGGGCTTCGGCAGGCGACTGACCGTTCTGATCACCCGTGCCGCCTTCCTGCTGCTGTTGCGGCTGGCCGTTCGGAAAGACAACCTCACCGCTCAGCGCCAGGCTGCGATCCACAAATGGCACGATGCCTGCCAGCGTCAGCGTTCCGTCGGAGGTGTCGAGACGCGCATTTTCAAGCGTCGCCACACCATCGGAAAGATTGGCCTTCACATCCAGACGATTGAAGGCAAGCGCCACATTTTCCTTGCGTTCAAGCGCGAAAAAACGCTGGCTTTGCGCCTTGGAGAGAAAATCCTGCACGGCAAAACCCTGCATCTGGCCGTTGTTGAGCTGGATGGAAACGTTGCCCTGCGCGCTGGTCAGAAGGCCGGACCAACGATTGACCGGGCCTTTCATGAACAGGGAAACATTGCCCTTGCCGCTCACGAAGGGCTTCTCGAAGCCCATTGCGGTGAAGAATTGGGCGCTGTCGATATCCGAAGCGTTGAAGCGCAATTCGCCGCTCGCGCTTTTCAGGTCGCGTACGATCTGCACATTGGCCTGCATGATGCCGTTGAAGGCCTTGGCGTCGCCGATGTCGAAGATAGCGCGGCCGCCGCGTATCTGCACGGCAGCCGCCACGCCCGTCATATTAACCGGCCCCGCCGTGGCGTTCTGCGCGGAAAGACGCAGATCGACTTCGGCACGATCGATGAAGCTCGTGTCGACCAGTTCCCGGTCTGGATTGTCACGCTCGCTCGGCGAACGCGCGGCGCTGTCGGGAAGCGGAATGAAGGCTGAAAACAGGCGGCGAAGATCCAGCTTGTCGAAAGCCAGAGTGCCCGTCACCGCCGGTTGCGCCTGTTCCAGCCCGATTTCGATCACGCCCTTGGCAGGGCTGTCATTGGCGGTCATCTCCACGTCAGCGAATTTGAGCCGTTTCGGTGTCGCGGTGATGGCGGATTCCAGCGAAAACGCGCCGATCTCCGCGCTGCCCGCGACAGGCGGGAGGCTAAGCCAGCGCACTGCGCCGCTGAGTGACGGGGTTTTGCCGGTCAGGGCACCCTCGAAAAACCGGTCCTTGGAGATATTGGCCTTGCCCTGAAAAGTCAGGCTCAATGGATTGGAGGTGAGGCTTGCGGTCACATCCGATGTGCCGCCCGCCAGGAGCGGCAGCGCCTGCGCGGCGGTCAGGCTGAACTGCGAAGTCTCGTCACGCCATCTGGCACTGCCTTTCAGCGTCGCGGCGCTGGACGTACGCGGCCATTCCAATGTTGCGCTGACATTGGTTATCTGCTCGTCGCTGGTGATTTCCGGTTCGCTGCCCGGTCGGTTGAAGGCAATCGTTCCGTCGCGAACCACGACGCGACCAAAAGGCTGCGAAGCCTGCTGCGCGGCGAGCGCATTGCCGCCGGAACCGCTTTGCTGCAATGCCCGCTGCGCGCGGATCGCGGTGCCAAGGCGTCCGTTGGAATTGGCGATGGCGTCGAGGAGCTGCGAGAAATTCGCGACCGGCCCGTCGAGGTTGACGTGCGGCCGGACGATCTGCGTTTCGGAAAACGAGATATGTCCCATGATGGCGTCAAGCGGCGAAAGTTCCACATCGATACGGTCGGCGCTCATGAGCGGCTTCTGGCCCTGATCGGTGAGCTTGCTGAGCGTCACGCCGTTCAGGGAGGCGCGCAGAACAGGGAATACTTTCAGGCGAGGCGCTTGCTTGAGTTCAACGCTGTAACCAGTCCAGGCGCTGATTTCCTGAGCAACGCGGATACGGATGGCATCGGTGGACACGATGAAAGGCACCACAGCCAGCAAGGTTGCTGCAGCCGCGGCGCAGAGAATGACGAGCGCAATTATGAGGCGCGTAAATCGGGGCCAGCGCATCAACCATCCAATCAGTGAAACAAGGTTACGGTGTAAACTAGAGTATTTTTCAGTCAAATGGAAAGATGGGATGCCGCATAAATGCGGCGAAAACAAAGAGATAGGGTGCGCTTTGAAGGGTTGTGGCGCCCGAGAAGGGCGGCAAACGCCGAATGGTTAATCAATTGCTGCGCGGAAAATTAACCCTGATTTTACAGAGGCTACCAAGATGTAAACCCGAAACCAAGAATTTAAGCCCTTGTTAACCGGCTTCACGCGATAAGGAATGCAACACCTGAGTGATGATCGAGCTGCCGTTTCCGGTGCTCCGTTGCGAATTGCTTTTGTGTCCTTTTGTCTCTGAGATTCCGATAGCGCCGGTTCGTCCGGCGCTTTTTTTTGCCCACGCAGGGGCATGGGAATCTTCCGGAGGGAAGGTCAGTCAGCCAGAACGCGGGTGGGCGGAAAGGCGATCTCGACCACCGTTCCGTGGCCCGGCGTGGAATCGATGGCAAATTGCGCCCGATTTGCTTCCACCATGGCTTTGGTCAGCGGCAGGCCCAGGCCGGTGCCTTCGCTGCGCCAGTCCCTGGCGCTTTCAGCCTTGCGGCGTTCCAGCGCGTTGACCTGCCGGAAGGGTTTCAGCGCCTGCTCGACCTCGGATTTGGTCATGCCGATGCCGGTATCGCGCACCCGCATCACGACATCGCCGTTCAATTCGTAGCTTGTCGACACGATTACCTGACCGCCCGGCGCGGTGAAGCGCACCGCGTTGGACAGAAGGTTCAGTGCAACCTGCTTGATCGAGCGCGCATCGGCAACAATGTCGGGCAGGTTGGACTGGAAACTGGAGCGGATGATGACGCGCTCGCGGTTGGCCTGCGGCTGCATCAGCGCTATGGCTTCCGCAATGGCATCGTTGAGCGACACCGCTTCAAACTGCATGTCGAGAGCGCCGGCTTCGATCTTCGAGATGTCGAGCAGGTCATTGACCAGCGCCAGCACATGATTGCCGGAACGATTGATGTCGCGCAGATAATCCCGATAACGGTCATTGCCGATAGGACCGAACTTCTCGTCAGCCATCAGTTCCGAAAAGCCGATGATCGCATTGAGCGGCGTGCGGATTTCGTGGCTGATGCGCGCCAGAAATTCGGTCTTCTGGCTCGAGGCTCGCTCGGCCTCCTTGCGTGCATTGGTCAGTTCTTCTTCGGTGCGCTTCCACTGCGTGATGTCACGCAGCACGGCGCAGAACCCGCGCGTATGCGGCAGTTTGCCGATGGTCATGAACAGCGGAATGAACCCGCCCTTTGCTTCACGGCCAATCACCTCGCGCCCATCGTTGAGAACGCTCAGCACGCCGTTGCCGGAAAGACCGTGCAGATAGTCCATCGCCGCGCGCTGGCTTTCGATGGCAAACAGCATGGAGAAGAACTTGCCTTCCGTCTCCTCGCGATCATAGCCGAAAAGGGCCGAGGCCGAATGGTTCATGGAGCGGATGCGGCCTTCCGGGTCGATGAGGACAACGCCGTCGGTCGCCGTGTCGAGAATGGTCTTCAGTTCCTCGACATGATCGGCAAGCGCCTGCTTCTCGTCGTCCGTATCCATCGCAACCGGCGTTTCAGCCGGAGCGGCGGTTTCGGCCAAGGCCGGTGCGGCCGGTGTCGCCGCAGGCATCAGGCTTAGCATGAGTGCACGGCCATCACGCCAGGCAATGGCATTGAGGTGTGCATCGACAGGTTCTTCGCTGCCATCGGCGCGGCGCAGAACCATGCCCTGTCGTGTTTCGCCATCGTCGCTTTCGCTGTTGAACAGCACATCGACGCCGCCCGCGCCGCGAATATCGCCAAGCGATTCATAGCCGGTCAAATCGAGCAGCGCCTGATTGACGTAATGAATCTCATCGCCCGAATGGATGATGACCGGCACAGGCAGGTTGGCCAGCAGGGCGGTTTCATCGGCAGGGATTGCTGTGGGTGCCGGAAGTGCCGCTTCTTCCACGGTAGGCTCGACCGGCTTCGGGGTTTCGACAACAGCCTCTTCCGCTATCGCGCTCGCTTCGCTTTCGGCACGTGAACTTGCAAGACCCTGCTTGCGCAGACGGTCGGCGATTTCGCGAAAGGCATTGCGTTCGGTTTTGGTCAGTCCGCCTTCGGGGCGCTCTTCGCGCTCCCGTTCCTTCAGGATGCGCGCCTGATCCGCAGCCACCTTCTCCTGCGCGCAGGCGTTCAGCAGGCTGATGACCTTGTCGGATTCGCGACGGCCCGGCGTCGGCGCAATATCGAGCGGCGGCTTGGGCAAGGTTGCGGCAGGCCTGTCGTCATTGGCAACTTCTTCGCCCAGCGCCAGAATATCGTCATCTTCGACAGGGATCGCCGTTTCAACGGTCTCGCTGGCGGGCTTGCGCGTTTGCGGGATGCCGCCTGCAAGCACCAGGCCGATTTTTTCGGGGTCCTTTTCCGCATCCGCCGGGCGGACCACGCCGAAGCCGCGAAAGCCGGTGAATTCCCGGTCACGGGAATAGACGGGCAGGGCGGCAAGCTCCACCGGCACACGCAGGTCCGTGCCTTCGACCGGCCACATCAGGCGTTTTCCCGACCACGTATCGCGCTTGTCGAGGAGGGCGGCAATGCTGCCATCGGGATCGAAGCCGAAGACATTGGCGACATCGGCAAAGCGGCGTCCGACGACATCGGCTGCATTCGGCCCGATCGTCGCTGCAAGATCCGGGGATACTTCGCTGAATGCGCCATCCGGCCCGACCTTCCAGATGAAGCGCGCGGGCGGCGCATCCTGATCGAACACAAAATTTCGGGATTTCGGCTGATCGGCGGGAGCCTCTTCGCGCATATCGACATGCGCGCTCTCCACGGGCTCGGGAAGCATCTCTTCCAGTATTTCCTCCGCCTCGCCCGGCAGCGCAACTGGCGTTGACTGTTGGGCTTCAGGCGCATCGCCGATGATGCAGAGAAGATGCATGGGGCGCGTATCGGTCAGCCGCGCGATAGCTCCCGGCACAGAATGGTTTCCGGCGCGGATGCGGCGCTTGACGATACGGTCAGCCGCGTCGGCGGCTTCGATGACGAGGTCTTCCAGTGTGGCGGAAGAAATTTCAAGCGCGGCAAAACGCGGGCTCGCTGCAATCACGCGGCTGTCCGCGTCGATCAGGGCGACATGCGTGCTTTCATCGCTGAGACCGGAAATAATTGCGTCCGCTTCGCCATCCTTGCCATCGGCGGTCAGCAGCAGGCCGGACACGCCGTCGGGAAGTGCGATATGCGAAACGCTGAAACGGGTAAGGTCCGATCGCAGGCCCCCGCCAAGACGAATGGAAATGGTGCGGGTTTCACCGTCCGTATTGCTGTTCGATGAGGCAATTTGCCGGCGTGTGGCAATGGGCAGATCAAGGCTGCTGCCAATCAAGTCTTCGACGCGCTCGAAGCCGAAAAGCTTTGCGCCGGGACCATTGACCCAGAGCACCGCCGACAGGTCATGCGTCAGCACGAGCTGCGCATCGCCCTTTGCAAAGCCCTCGCGGATAGAATCCAGCGCGGCAATATCGATGAAGGGGTATGATCCTGACATACCAGTCCTTACCTGTTCTTTCGACCGCCCGCAGTGCTCGTTAACGCCCTGTTAATAAGCCTCTTGTGGGCGCGGGTCCACATTGCCATTGGATATGGGCCGCATTTTCTATTTCATTAGTTAATACCGGAAAGGCAATTTTACAGGCCCAAGCCAATATCCCGGTTGTGCACAGCCGGTCACCTATAATGGTTACCAGCCCGTGACCTTTATCAGCGCGATTTGACATAGAAACCCGCAATTGGGAATTTCTCAAAAAATAGAGCTATAATCACTTGCAATATGGATCGATTCTCCGTATGTGACCCCCTGTCGGCGACGCCAGAGCGTCACGCAGCCGACACAAAGGTACGCGGTCGTAGCTCAGTTGGTTAGAGCGCAGGATTGTGGCTCCTGAGGTCGTTGGTTCAACTCCAACCGACCGTACCATTACTTTCAGCCATTCAATAAAAATTGTGTAGCAATATCAACCGCTTAGGCGGGTTCTTTATTGCTGGTTCGATCTTAAACGTACCGTTTTGTGATACAGACTGTGCTACAAAATGCGATACAACGCGTGCCATTGCGTGTTATTATTCCTTCATGGCTGGCTATCGCATTAAATCAGACCCTCATCGTTATTTGAAAGATCGCGACGGCGTTTATCAGTACGTTCGCCGTGTTCCCAAGTCTGTGGCAGACAAGGATAGTCGCGCTCCTATCGTCCGCATAAGCCTAAAAACCACCGATCTCGCTCGGGCGATGACGAAGCGCAACGAGTACGAATCTGCTGACGATGCACTTTGGTCAATGCTAAATGCTGGAGCGGATGGCGATAAGGCTCGCGCACTTTATGATGCCGCAATCAAGCGAGCCGACGCTATCGGCATTTCATATGTGCCAGCCGATAGGCTACTTGCGATGCCAGATGACGCTCTAGCGGCCCGACTAAACCTAGTAACTGGCAATCCAGTAGAAGACGCAGCCGCAGTGGGCGCCGCGAGCATCCCGTCAGTGTCTGTGACGCAAGCCCTGAAAATCTACTTTGATGAAATCACTCCCGACGAATTGACGGGTAAGAGCGAAATTCAGAAAAAGCGGTGGCGCGCACACAAGCAGCGGGCGATCGACCATTTTGTGAAGATCGTTTCAGATAAGGCTATTGCGGAGATTACGCGCGAGGACGCGCAGAAATTTTATAAGGTTTGGCTGCAAATGATAACGAAGCCAGCCAAAGGGAAGCAGCCGATATCGGCCAGCATGGGCAACCGCATGATGGGCGGGATGCGAGTTCTTTTTGCTGAGTATTTCAAGCACATGGGGGATAGGGATCGGCCAAACCCTTTCCGCGATTTGAGCTTTGCAGAGAAGGTCGAAAAGTCGAGGCCCCCGATCCCGACCACAATAATCCGGGAGAAGTTCCTAACCTATGGACCACTCGCCAGTCTAAATGATGAAGCTCGCGGAATCGTCCTCGCGATGATTGAAACAGGATGCAGGCCAAGCGAGCTTTGTAATATTACGGCCGAGCACATATTTCTTGCCGACAAGATTCCGCATATCCTGATTGCGCCTCGAAAAGACGCTGCAGATCCGCGTGAGATTAAAACCGCTTCGTCTGTTCGCAAGCTGCCGTTGGTCGGTATAGCGCATGAGGTTTTTAAGAAACATCGGAATGGCTTCCCTCGTTACAAAAACAAGGAAGACACGCTATCGGCGACGCTGAATAAATATTTCAAGGACAACGAGCTTTTTCCGAAGGGTGCCGGCTATACCGTCTATTCGCTTCGCCACTCATTCGAGGACCGCATGAAGGAGGCGGGCCTGGACGATGAACTGCGCCGAATGTTGATGGGACATACAGTTGACCGCCCACGATATGGTACGGGCGGTTCTCTGGAATGGCGAAAAGAACAAATGGAAAAGTTCACGCTGCCGTTCGACGCAGCCGTGATTTAATACGATCGCGAATATTATCGTTTGCAGTCAGACTGCGCTGCATTCGTTCCACGCGCTCATAAAGTGGCAGGAGATTCTGTTCTGTTTCCGGAAAGCAGGCAATGACACCGGCTATGGCGTCCAACCATCGTTCGGTGTCGGCAAAGGTGTATGACGCCATTACTTGCTGCTTTCTGCCGGGCCGGCACGGCTTGCCTTATCCGCGGCTTCCTGCGCCTCTCGAACCGATTTCGAAACATCCTCGTCAGATGCGGTGCCGCCCTCGTAGCTGCCTTGCGCACGCTCTCCGATGTGAGTGTGCGGAATCTGCTGGTAGGCGAGGTATATGGCGACGAGCGCCGCGATGACGATAAATACCCGCTTGTAGTCTCGCGCTGACATCCTCACTCCCTTTCCCGCAGTGCGGCGCGGTGGCTTTCCGTGCTATCACCTTCGCATTCTCTATACGCTTTCTGCGCCGCCTTCACGGCGTGTTCACCCACCACCATCACACCGCCCTCCGCTGCCGGCGGCGGTTGTCATTGGCTGGATTGCGACGCTGGCCTGGAGCGCCATAGCGGAACCGAACGCCAGTAATGCGCGCCAGTTCGAAAGCGGTGTTGCGCAGCGTCTCAGCCTCGGAGTGATAGCCAAGCGCGCGTACGGCCTTTGAGATCGATAGGACTTGCGCAGCAGTCGTGCCTTGTAGCTGGAACTCAGCGGCAGTCAGGATGGGTGCCATAGCGGCGTGCGTCGTCGATACATGTCTGTGCATGTTATTCTCCTCGTGTTTGGTGGGTGCAAAAAGCCGTGGCGCAAAAACGCGCAAGGGCTGTCATTCTTGGAAATTCGGGGGCTTAAGCGCCCCGTCGCTATCTGTGTGCTGTGACCGTCTCGCCCATCCGATAGGACTTGAAGGTAAGCCAGTCTGTCAGGCCGCGTCCGCCGTTGCACTCGGAGCAGGCGGCAGCCAGATTGTCTAACTGGTCTGTGCCGCCTTCACATTTGCGTCGAAGGTGCTCGAGCGTTGCGCGATGCGGCGGATTTGTTCGTCCCGGCGTGTGGTGCAGAATCTCGATCTGTCGATCACAGTAGCAGCATGATCCGCCCTGTAACGAGACCAGCCTTTGTAACGTTCGCTTTCGTTGTGATGGTGTCATGCGGATAACCCCAACCCAACGCCGCACGCGGCAACGCAAAAGGCTATAACAACGGTCATTTCGACCGCTTCTCGTGCCGCATAGCGCAGCCACGGCTGCGGGCGACCATGTTTCCTAGCCTTGTAGTCAGGGCGGCGCATAGGCTCGACATTGCCGGCCTTCGGTGCGTCGGTTTCCGTTTCGAACTCATTGTCGGCGAGCATTTCCAGGAGCGTGCGGTTCATGCTGCTGCCCTCCGCCGCGCCGCCGGCCGTTCTGCCGCCGATACGTTGTCGTTTGCGATGGGCTCAAGGCGGTAATACCCGTGGTTTCCGGCGCCCCGGTGGTTCATCGGGATCGTCCAGCCATAGGAGGGCAGGCGCTTACGAAGCTGGCTGATTTGAACTCGCACCGTATTGTGCGCGTTGTCCGGTCCGCCGTTCGGATCGAAAGCATAGACGTTGTCGACGAGGTCGTTGATGTAAATGCGGCGCGGATAAATCGCTGCCAGCGCGTCGACGATGTTTTTTTGTCCGCGCGATAGCGGAGCGTCCTCGAGCTCGGTGGTTGGGTTGCGCTCCATTTTACGCAGCCTCCGCCAGCACTACCGGCGTGCAGCAAGCTACGGCGCCGCTCGTCTGGAAGACTTCGAAGGTCTCGCCGGGGCACAGGGCAGCCAAGCGTGTCGCCTCGGCTAAGGCCTGTTCAAACGAGCCGTGTTCGTATGGCATGGTGGTGAAGACGCCAACGCGGCCAGTCTTCTTACCGCGGCGGAATACAAAGAATCCGCCGCCGATGATTTCATTCGGGCGAGGCTTGGGACTTCTTCTTCTCGGTGCTGTTACGGTCATGTGGGTTTCTCCTCGTGTTTTTTGGTGGGTGGTCAGCAGATCAAGCTGGTGAGGCTGTCTTCGTGCTGTTCACGAGGAGATGTATCGCACCAAAACATGATGTAGTCAATGATAAAATGATAAAACGATAATTGAAATGATATTATCGCTGTGAGAATACGACCTTATGGACGCTTATCACCTGGTCGCGATCGAAAAAGACTTCTCGAGGCGGGTTATATTGATAAAGGACCAGTCGGCTCGGTTGCCACCCTACGAATTCCTTTATGTATCCATAAGGTTCATGCCCGTCCTCGTCCGCATGCAACTGAACAACGACGTCATCACCACGGCGAGGTTTGACGTGCGGATGCAGCCAAATGGTTTCACCGGATTTATACCGTGGGAACATGGATTCGCCGTCGACATACACAGAATACGCTTCTTTTACTCCAGCAAGCATTGGCGGACGTACCTCCCAGCCTAGAATCTCGCCGTTAAACTCATACCTACCGTCATCGCCACCTACTGCGCGCCCACGAACTGGAACGTCACGCTCGCCCCCAATATGTTCACTTGAAATCGCTATTTGAGGGGTAGGGCGACTCACGAGTGGCTTCACAGCGGCCGTAAGTCGTTCTGTTTTGCCGGACTGCACGACAGAATTAGCCATTAGACGCGCGAATAACAGTCGTTCGATACCGAGAGAATCGGCAACGGATTCCCAATTCCGGATGCTAGACGCATCGCCGTTTTCCCATTGGGAGACCGTATTTTGGTTCACGCCGACGCGCTCGCCGAGCTCCGCCTGACTCCATTTAAGAGCCTTGCGACGTTGACGTATGAGTGCCCCTAATCCTAGGTCTGACGCGTGAATATCTATCATTCCACACAAATATCATTTTAATCACTGAAAATAAAATCGTTATAGTGTTGACATTAAAACGATAAAACGATATACCAATCTCATCAACCGGCCCAAAGAAGACCGGAGCACAGAAAAGGAGAATGAGTTGCACAAAGAGAAGCCGGAGCTTCCGCGACCGGACAGATAGTACCAACCCAAGGCTGACCGACCAGAAAACACGAGGAGAATGACGATGGACACCAGACCAGCAGACAATGACAACCGCCCGCCGTAGGACAATAGGGACGCTGCTAGCCTGAGATGGCTAGTGGCGCGCGACGCATGCTTATTAGCAGGCGTCGGTGGGGATTGAGCTGGTTTGTAATGCCAGCCTAGAAATCGAAGGCCAGTTGTCCCGGCCACGACCGCCAATGAGCACACACATGCTCAAGACGGCCAAATCGCAGACGCACATAAGCACGAACTGCGACCAACTTAGGTTTCAGCATAAGCCAATACCTCCACGCTCTGACGGTTAAAGCCGCCTCTCAGCGAACGCAGTAACGCGCCGCTTGCCCTACATGAGAACAGCCGAAGCTGCAGAGTGGCTATTTGCTCCCCACCGACGTCTACACATAAGCATGCTGAAAATTGAAACACAACCATGAGGAGAATGACATGCAGATTGTACAGGCCAGAGGCCGAGAAATCCCTGTAACGACCCGCAGCAAGAGATACACGCCAGAACGGGCTCGTGCGGAAGCGCTGTTTCATAAACCTGCAGCGGTTGCCAAACCGCGTATTCTTGAAGATGCGCCTAAGGTAGCTGCAACACGTCTCGTTGCGGTTGAAGAAACCGAACACGACAAGGTGTTCCGCCTGGTACGTGAAGGAAAGTTTGAAGACGCTGCCCGCCTTGCTGCTCGCCTGATCAACGTGGGGCAGGTAACTGGTTTCTTCATCTATGGCAAATCGCCAGAATTCACCAAGGCATCGGAATGGCATCAGCGCCTTGTTCGCGATGGCGATGCTCGCGCCAATGTGCATATCATTTCGCCAGAACGAGCGCAGATCCTACTCATGCACAACATCGGCAACCGCCGCGTTAATGCCGCCAACCTTGCCGCTATTATGCGAGATATCGCAACCCATCGCTTTGATCTAAACGGCGAGTCAATCGTTGTATGTCAGGACGGCACGGTGAACGATGGTCAGCATCGCACTCTCGGCGTCTTGCTGACTGGCCAGCCAATTGAATCGGTCGTCTCGTACGGCGTCACCAAGGAATCGATGCGCACCGTTAATATCGGTCGCAAGCGCACCGGCGTTGATCGGTTGAATATCGCAAGCATTCCTAACGCTGTGCATATGTCCGCTATCTCAAACCTTGCGTTCGAGATGTACAATGGTCGCGCGGCTACACCTGCAGAAGCGCAGGATTATTATTTCGAGAACCAAGAGCACATCGTTCTTGCCAATTCCCTTATCGGAAATCCACAGAAGGGACTTGGGTCTGCTGCACCAGGTGTCGCCGCGCTCCACCTTCTTTCCTTGGGCGCTAATGAAGATGATATCCGTCATTTCTTCACGGCCTTCCGCACTGGTGAGATGCTTAAGCGTCGTAACCCAATTTATACGCTTCGCGAGGCTTTGCGCGAAAAGACAGTCAAGTGGACACGCCAGCAGTGGACACGTGGGATCGTGCATCACTTCCTGATCTGGCGCGCAGGCCGATCCCTGGCCGTTGCCACATCCCCCGCATCTTTGCCTGAGGTGATCTGACTATGGAACGTCGGCGGTTATTCATTGACGACATATTTATCGGCAATCGCCATCGTAATGCTGATGGAGCTAAAGTTGCAGAGATTGCGAAGAGCATTGCCGAAGTCGGACTAATGAACCCGCCGGCGGTCTGTATCCGTGACGAAATCGTCATGGATGACGGAGAGTTATGCGATGGGGTGGCGGTTTTGATTTATGGCCGCCACCGCTTAGCGGCACTCAAAATGAACGGCGAAGAATATGTAGAATGCGTGGTTCATGATGTTGACGATCTTCATGCCGAGCTCATGGAGATCGACGAGAACCTAGCCCGTTCGGAACTGTCTCCGGCAGAGGAAGCGGCGCATATCGCGCGGCGTAAGGTAATCTGGGATGAGATGAATAAAGCCAATTCGAGTGTACGGAATGCGGACGAACGAATTGGATATAAAAACCCGCCGAAAAAAGAAAAACGGTTCGCGACGTCAACCTCTGAAATTACTGGCAATAGTCGAACTCAGATTTATCAAAAAATCGCACGCGCCGAAAAACTCGGCCATGACATTCAACGCATCGTCGGCACTAGCCTAGACAAGGGCGTCGAAATGGATGCGCTCATTGGCCTGCCTGACGAAGAACGCGAAAAGCTTATCAGCCGAGCAGAGCGTGGCGAAAAGGTTAGCGCGCGTCCAGCGCCAGAGCCCAAGCCAATAACCGCCGACAAGGCGCTTGAAATTATTGCCGGTGGCACAGCCAAAGTAGTAGCGTCCAATAAGGACAGAAAGCGTCAAGCGTTCTGGGATGCGTGGGCCGCGCTGGACGAAGTCGATCGGCAGGAATTCGCCGCGATTATCTGGTCGCAGTATAAGACGGCCAACTAAAAAGCAGGCTGTTATGGGTCGGCACCACCCGTTACCCCAGCCTGCCCGTACGTCGCGGTTAACACGAGGAGGGCCGAAGCCGCTTCTACGCCGCGATTTCCTTCGCAGGTACCACCCCGCGCGACCAGACAGATGCCGTTAGACACGGCACTTGTCAACAGTCACCAACCACACACGAGGAGACATGCAGCATTCATCAAGGCACGAACTGCAGGCAACTGCCGCCGCGCACCGTAAAAATGGCGCGTCGTTCGGGAAGATTGCGGAATTGATGGGCATTACCAGAGGCCACGCCTGGTCGCTGCTTTCGGAAAGATCGCCCACGCTATCGGCGCCAGAGCCAACAGAGAAGACCGTTCTGCGCCGCACAACTTATAACGGCGGTTATTCGGGAGGTTGCATGGACATCTATGTCTCGCTGCCCCGCATAACCATTCTAGACGGTCCATTTACAGGCACAGTCCACTAGCCTTTTGAGGCAGGCCGACCGCGAGGATGACGGGGCCGACGACTAACCTCCCGACGAGGAGGCAATCTTGAAAACGAAATATACGCGAACTGGCGAGCGGGATATGACGAACCGCAAGCCTTACCGGACGACCGCGCAAAAAGCAGAGGCGCGTGCTTCGGCACGTCTTATTGACGGCCGTTACGTTTCCAACGCGCCAGTCACTTACCACCGCGCATCGAAAAGAGGTGCCGCATGACCAATCCTATGATTTCGGCAGTGCTGGATGCGCTGAAGAACAGCCCAGCCGAATGGAATTTTACTGAGTATCGCGCCACCAATCGCAATCGTGGCATCGATATATGGATCGGCAATGGCCTGTATGGGCTTGATGTCAATGGTTACGGCAGCTTGACGGTTCTTTCATGCTTTTTCGGATGGCTTATTCCATGGCGCTTACGCGTTTGGCGAGCTGTATGGCGTGCCAAGGCGGCGCAGATTCGAGGTGCCGCATGACCTGCGAATGCGGTGAATGCTGGGACTTACCCGGCGAAATCGTCGTCCACAAGCTGTGGAAATGGAAGGGCATCATCATCGAGGAGCGCGACAGCTTTCGCTGGCTGACCGTGCGCTTCATGATCCCCGGCACCGGCCTTGTGCAACTTGAAGTCTCGCGCTTCGAAGTCGAGCCCGATTTAGAAGAGGATGACGGCGGTGTCGAGGCTGACAAGCCCGAAGAAGACAACGTCATTCCAGTCGATTTCACCAAGAAGGTGAAGCTTACGAAAAGCACCAAGACGAGGGGAGCAGCGTGATGACCTCCACCACGTACAGCCATACGCGCAACTATGCGCCTAAAGACTACGCCGACGGCGACACGTTGTATGAGCCGGAAACCACGCTCGGCCTTGGTGACAAGTTCGTGCACGGCTTGCTGGTTGTAGCTGCCATCGCGCTTGCAGTCGGCTTCTACGCATGGGTGCTGGCATGATTTCCTTCACCACAAAAGCCGCGGCTGACGTGCCGTTCATCGATCCCGGGCGAAAGCCTGGTGTCGGACGCATCGGGCAATCCTTGGCGCTTGCAGCGTTCGCGCTGGCAATCGCCACTACAATCGCAGCGTTCCTGTTCTGGAACCTACTACTGCCGTTCTACGGGCTGCTTTATCTGTGGGGCGCGCACTAATGCCCAGCAGACCTCCACGCGACAACTGCGCAGCTGCCCTCACAAGCCCGCCGGCATGGCTCGTAGGCTGGCTCATACTTGCGGCCGTCATCGCCGCAATCACCGTTACCCACCACACCTACTGAACACGAGGAGACCTATGGCTCTATCTCTTTCAAGCCTCAAGTCGACCAAGAGAAACGATCCGCCTGTGATACTTCTCTACGGTGTCGATGGCATCGGCAAAACGTCGCTCGCGGCAGAATTTCCAGATCCGATCTATCTCGCAACCGAAGGTGAGCGCCCGCCGTCCGACATCGAAATGGCAACGCCAGGCACAATTGAATCCTTCGACGATCTGCTGAACGTCATCGGCGAACTGCTGACCGAAGAGCACGACCGGCGCACCGTGATTATCGACAGCCTCGACGGGCTGGAACCACTTGTCTGGCGTGCGACATGCGCGCGCTTGGGCGTGGCGAGTATTGAAGAACCTGGGTTCGGCCGCGGGTATGTTGAGGCCGACACCGAATGGAATGAGCTGATGGCCGCCGTGTCGGCTCTGGCGAGGGCTGGAATATACGTGGTGATGCTCGCGCACCCGGAGATTGTCCGCTTTGACAGCCCTATCACAGATCCATACTCGAGATATTCGGTCAAACTACATAAAAGAGCAAACGCACTGGTTCGCGAAAAAGTCGATATCGTTGCGTTCTTGAACTACCGCGTTTCGATCAAAGAAAAAGAGGTCGCCCGTCAAACGAAGGTTGCTCATGCCGAAGGTGGCAAAGAGCGACAGATACACCTGAACGAAGGTGCGGGGTTCGTTGCGAAGAACCGGTTCAGCATGCCGGATACCGTTTCCTACAAAAAAGGACAGGGTTTCGATGACTTGGCGCGATACTGGTCTCTAGCCAATGACAATGGCCGGCAGGAGACTGCATAAAAAATGGGCGAACGCGAGGCGCAGGTGAAAACCTGCACAGCATGCCGAGAGGTGAAGCCCGTCATTGCATTCAACCGCAACAAAAGCCGCAAGGACGGGCGCAGCAGCATCTGCAAGGTATGCAAGCGCAAAACTGACGCCGAGTATAGGGCTAGGAATCCCAATAAGAACAAAGAAGACTACGCAAAGCGGATCGCAGAAAACCCAAACTATTGGGCGGAATGGTACGCATCCAACCGAGAAGAAGCACTGGCCAGAGTGTCCAAGTGGCAAAAAGAAAACCCAGAGAAGCGTAGGGAAATAAATAGGAAATTCCACGAAGACAATCCAGGTTACGGAAAAGAATGGGAGAGACGAAACCCAGATAAGGTGATCGCAAAAAGGGCAAGGGCGTATGCCAAGAAGAAAAATTCGCCAGAGTGGAAAGTCGCAAATACCATCAAGGTTGGAATATACAAAAGCCTGAAAGACCAAAAGGCCGGTCGGAAATGAGAATCTCTAGTTGGGTATACCGTCGATGAACTTATAGCTCATCTTGAGAAGTGTTTTCTGCCCGGAATGTCTTGGGGCAACTATGGAAACGATGGCTGGCACATAGACCACATCATCCCGCGATCGGTCTTTAACTATGAAAAACCAGAAGACATCGACTTCCAGAAATGCTGGGCTCTGTCCAATCTGAGGCCCTTGTGGGCAGCGGACAATATCAGGAAGGGCGCCCAACTTGATGCGCCATTCCAGCCGTCGTTGGCGATACCAGCCAACGACAACACCAATCCTATGAAGATAGGAAAAACCTAATGGAAAAAGCCCTAGCTGGCCTTGTAGCAATCGCGGCCATCCTCTTCTTCGCACCGCTCATCGGTGTTCTGGGCGGGGCATTCGTCGGATGGGTCGTGGGCCTGTTTTTCGCAGAAACTATCCACGCCTTCCTTGCGGCCGTTGGCATCAACGCGGCGGGCCTTGCGATGTGGCAGATCGGTGCTTCACTCGGTTTCATCGGCGGGTTCTTTCGCCCGGCTATTCATCGGGCGAAGGCTTAAGTCTCGCCGCCACCACACCACCAACAACACGAGGAAATGACAAATGGCAAAACTAGCCAGCAGATTTGATGCGACTGCTCACGATACGGAGCAGCGGGACTACGAAGAGCTGCCGAACGGCGACTATGAACTGGAAATCGAGGCGTCGGAGGTCAAGGAAGGCGCAAACGGTACCGGCCTCAAGACAACGATGACGGTTCTTCGCCCTGAGGAATACAAGGGCCGCAAGGTCTTCAATTTCTACAATCTGGAACACAAGAACGCGCAGGCGCAAGAGATCGGCCAGCGTCAGTTCGCGAGCCTTTGCCGAGCGATCGGCGTCTCGGAAGTCGAGGATTCCGAAGAACTGCACTTCAAGGCGTTCACGGCAAAGATTGGTCTCGGAAAGCCTTCTAAGGACGGCCAATACCCGGCTCGCGCCGAGATAAAGCGCTATTATTATCCCGATGAAGGTAACGTCCCCCAGCCTTCGATCGACGCCAACCAGCCTGTAGCGCAGGCCCGTCCGGCCAATGATAATCGACCGGCTGCGGCAAACAGCAACAAGCCGGCACCGGCTGCTACTGCGGCAGGCAAGAAGCGACCTTGGGGCTAAGCTAAACAACAGGCGCGGTTGCCAGCCGCGCCTTCTACCACCGAACACGAGGAGACTTTGATGAGAGTCAGCATTGACCGCTCACAGCTCGCGCACGCCTTGGCAACTGTCAACCGTGCCATCGAAAGCCGCAACACGATTCCTATTCTTGCCAACGTGCTCTTGGCAGTCGAGGACGGCAAGCTGCGCCTGACCGGTACCGATCTGGACGTGGAGATTACGACCAGTTTACCGGTGCTCGACTGCCAACCGGGCAGCGTAACCGTTCCCGGCAAGATGCTTGCGGATATCGCAAAGCGCGCGACTGGCGACATTACCCTTGAGCTCGACGCAGCTAGCGCTGGGGGCCGCCTTACCGTCGCTTCGGGTCGCAGCCGTTACAAGCTCGACGTTTTGCCAGCCGAAGATTTCCCATCCTTCAGCGCTGGGAAATTCGACACCACACTTGAGCTGGATCTGGCCGCGCTTGTTGCGCCGTGTGTGCACGCAATCTCCACTGACAAGGCTAGGCAGTTTCTACACGGTGTGTTTTTTCACTCGCACGAAGGCAGGCTTGTTGCGGTCGCAACCGACGGCCATCGGCTTGTCAGGAACTATGGCGACGAGGGAGATACCGAGTACGGCGTGATCCTTCCTTCAAAGCTTGTCGCGATGCTTCCGAAAGGCGTCATCAAGCTTAGTCTCTCTCAGACAAAAGTGCGAATAGAGGCTGGCGGCACCGTCATTACATCAAAGCTGATTGATGGAACCTTCCCCGATCATGCCCGCCTGATCCCGACTGGGAATTCCAACATTCTTACCGTGGACCGGCAACAGTTGATCGGCGCTCTCGGGCGAGTTTCAGCTATCGCCACCGACGCATCGCGCGCAGTGAAATTGGAAGTCGCCGACATGCTTTGCTTGTCTATTGCTGACAAGGCGCAGGATGAAATCGAAGCCGAACTGGACGGCGAACCTTTGACCATCGGATTTAACCCCAAGTACTTGCAGGACATGCTCGGAGCAGTTGATGAGAAGGATGTGTGCTTCGCGTTCTCTGACGGCATGTCGCCAGCTGTTCTTACTGGTCAAGGTAACTGGACAGGGGTTGTGATGCCTCTGAGAGTGCAGTGATGGGTAAATTGGATCGAGATGTCGTTCACGAAGTCATTGATATGCTTCGTAACGGAGCCGTCGAAGACGCAATTCTGACGTTGGAACGCCACTTCCTGCCAAAATGGGGCAGCGTTCAAGAATGCAAAGCCGCCGTAGCTGTAAACGGTGAGAAAATGGGCGGCATGGCTGCGCCTTTCGCAAAGGCGCTTGTAATGCAGGGAGCGGTCTAAAATTGGCACCGCTCCCTAAAGCTGAATCCAGCACGGTCCGCGCCATTTATCAAGCTTACGAGGCCCAGACTAAGCCCTGGGACTCGTGGGGCATTAGCGTGGGCGAGGCGGGCACCGAATGTGATAGAGCCCTGTGGTATGGCTTCCGCTGGGTGTCGGCGCACGAGGTTCATTCGGGCCGCCAGCTTCGCCTGTTTGCCACTGGCAATATCGAGGAAGATCGATTGGTCGCCGACCTCGAACGCATCGGCGTCGACGTCTACGGACAGCAGGACAAAATCAGGCTGGTGTCGGGTTTTGTGCGCGGCAAGTGCGACGGCAAAGCAATGGGTGTGCCAGAAGCGCCGAAGACTGAACACCTGCTGGAATTCAAATCGAGCAACGAGAAGGGCATCAAGGAACTTCAGAAGCGCGGCTGCCAGAAGGCTAAGCCACTTCACTACGCCCAGTGCCAGCTTGGAATGCAGGCTTTTGGACTGACGCGCTGCTTGTATCTGGCGTCGTGCAAGAACACCGATACGCTTTATGCCGAGCGCATTGAATACGACGTCGAATTCTGCCTTCGGCTGCTGGCACGCTGCGAACGCATCGTGTTTTCGGACGAGCCGCCCAGCCGTATCAGTGAAGATCCGGCATTCTTCGGCTGCATGTTCTGCAAACATCGTGGCGTCTGCCACGAAGGTGTGCAGCCGCGCGTAAACTGCCGCACCTGCCTTCATGTTCAACCAGAGCATGGCGGTGATTGCCATATGTCATGCGCGCGCTGGAACAAACCTTTGTCGATCGACGAGCAGCGCGACGGTTGCCCGGCACACCTCTATCTGCCGGGGCTAATAAACGGCGAGCAGATCGATGCGGACGAGGTTGCGGAGACCGTTACGTACCGGTTGGCGACGGGTGAGATTTGGGTGGATGGGGTCAAATGAGATTAGCAATTACACGGACTATGACAGGCCATAATTGCATGCCGCTTCCAATAGCAACGGCAAACAAGCCGAGGCGTGCAGATTTGGAAGATGCAAGCAAATTCTGCACGTGAGGAAGCCTGAGGTTCTCCTCTCTGATCTCGGACCCAAATCTAGCAAGACCAATCTTCAGTGCGTCGTCCTCAGATAGCATTACCGAACGTGCCGCCACCCATGCGCCGACAAGCGTTAAAATTAATCCAGCGGCTGTGGATACGTCTGCCCACCAATTGAAACTTTCACCTAACGTCATGGATTTAGCCCCCAAATGCTAACCTTACGCGACTATCAACGCGCCGCCGTTGACGGCCTTTACGACTACTGGCGCGAACAACCCGGCTCACCTCTTATCGTGCTTCCGACGGGCGGCGGCAAGAGCCTAGTGCTGGGCACGATCTGCAAGGAATTGATCGAAGGCTGGCCCGACATGCGCGTGCTTGTCGTGACGCATGTTCGCGAGCTGATCCTGTCGAATTACCAGGAGCTCCTGAACATTTGGCCTTTCGCGCCTGCTGGCATCTTTTCGGCAGGGGTAGGACGGAGGGATGCGAAGGCGCAGATCGTTTTCGGCGGCGTGCAGACCATCGCAAACAAGGTGGAGCAGATCGGGCATATCGACGTCGTTCTGGTCGATGAAGCCCACCCGATGCCCAGAAATTCGGAAACGCAATACGGCAAATTGATTGAAGGCCTGCGCGCCATCAACCCAGACCTGAAGCTGGTCGGCCTCACGGCCACGCCTTATCGCTTGGGCGAGGGGCTTTTGACGGAAGGTGACGGCGCGCTTTTCGACGACATCTGCTTTGAAAAGCCGATTGGCGAGATGATCGAGGAAGGCTATCTCTGCCGTCCTATTTCAAAGGGCATGGCGACTGCCTTCGACCTGTCCGGCGTTGGCAAGCAGGGCGGGGACTACAAGCAGAACGCTCTGCAGGCGGCTATCGATAACGACGATATCACGGCTTCCGTGGTCGATGAGATCGTCACGTATGGCACTGCGTCTGGTGCGGAGCGCAAGGCTTGGCTGTGCTTTTGCAGTGGCGTCGAACATGCCCGGCATATGCGAGACGAAATTCGTAGTCGGGGCTTTAGTTGTGAGACTGTGACTGGCGACACTCCGACCGGTGAGCGGGATCGCATTCTGGCTGATTTTAAGGCTGGCAAGATCCGCGCCTTGACGAATAACTCGGTACTTACAACCGGCACGAACCTGCCGATCATCGATCTGGTCGCGTTCTGTCGCCCAACCTTATCAGCGGGCCTTTATGTCCAGATGGCGGGGCGTGGCTTACGGCTTTATCCGGGCAAGGAGAACTGCCTGTTTCTGGATTTCGCGGGCGTCGTTCGTAAACACGGTCCGATTGATGCGGTCACGCCTCCGGGGATGAAGAAGGGCGATGGGGAGGCACCGGTGAAGCAATGCCCGCAAGAGCCTGACGATCGTGGTCTAGTCGGCTGCGGCTCGCTTATTCACGCCTCGCTGCATACCTGTCCCGACTGCGGATATGAATTCCCGGCCGATGAAACCCCAAAGATATCAGCGCAGGCCGAAGACGTGCCGATGTTGTCGAAGGACAACGCCAGCACACGTCAGGTGGAACGGCGCACCTTCGCATACCACGAAGGCAAGGGCGGCAAGCAGGACAGTGTGAAGGTGTCTTACTGGGTTGGCATGTCGCCAATCAACGAATGGCTCGGCCCAGCCCATACCGGCTTCTTTAAGTCGAAGTCAGACAGGTGGTGGCGAAAGCACGGTGGACAAGCGCCATTCCCGAAAACCGTGCTGGAATTCATGGAACGCCAGAACGAGCTGCTGCCTACGGGTGAAATCGTAGTGAAGCCGAACGGCAAATACTGGGAAGTGGTAGACGCCATGCCAGGTGCTGCAAATGATAACGTACCGGAGGCCAGCAACGATAATGAGCCGGCGCCGCACTACGCCCGAGTATCTGCCGGGCTGGCTGACGTATTGGATGACGATATTCCGTTCTAGGGAGTTCCGCATCGCATGTTGGGGCGGGGGCTCTGGTTCATGCGATGCGGATGCATTCCAGAGAAGGTTTGCGGCACCAGGATATGGTCATATTAGCGAATGGTGAAATAACAGAATTTAACGGTTGCCAACATTAGGCACCGCAACTGCATGAAATAGAAAAGCCCGCTTCGCGATTGGGAGGAGGAGCGAAGCGGGCCGATCTGAAAAGCGCGGTTGGGAGGAGGAGTACCGCGCTTAGGGTCCGGTTTTTGGGAGGAGGAGTAAAACCGGACGAGGCGTAAATAGGCGGCCCACCCATGCGTTGCAAGGGTCGAATTCGCATAGCAGATATGCAGGAAAAAATAAAAACCGCCCGGCAGCGGACGGTGCGCGCCTGGGCGGTCTAACTCCCTCCCAAGAGTGGCGGGAATATACATAAACAATCGAAGCGCGCAACAGTTAAAAACAAGTATTAATTACACTAAAACGGTGTGATTAAGTTTTATCAAAATAAACCAATCCATTAACGGGATGCGCCGCGAGGCGTGTTAACCTACCAACCGCTGCTTTGGCGACCTACCAGAGCCAACCATCAAAACACGAGGAGCAACAATGCAGAACAAAGCCGACAACACGAAAGCACAGAACTATCTGGCCTATGATGTTATCGTGCTGGAACGGGAATTCGCCGACTTGGTTGCGGCATACCCAGAATTGGCCGAAGATGAGGGACTGCGCGCCGACACAATCGAAGGCGAGACAGACGCCTATCGCGTGCTCGGCAAGATCGTAGCAATTGAGCGCGATGCCAACAGTATGGCGCTAGCTATTGGGGAACGCACGAAGGAATTGGCTGCGCGAAAAGAACGATACACCAGACGCAAGGACGCCATGCGGGCCTTGTTGCTGCGCCTGTTGAAGGCCGCCGACCTCACAAAAGTGAGCCTGCCGGAGGCAACTGTGTCGGTCAGCAAAGGGCGCGCCGGCGTTGAGATAGTGGACGAATCCGCTGTGCCTGCGCGTTTTTTGAAGGTTGTGAAATCGCCTGACAAGACGCTTATCAAAGAGGCGCTGGACGCTGGGAAGACCGTCAAGGGAGCCGTACTGCGCGAAGGCCAGCCTACGCTTACAGTGAGGGCGGCGTGAACTACGGGGACCAATTCATGAAATGTCCCGAATGCGGCGGCACGGCAGAAGCAGAGTGCGTCGATGTGGGCGTCGGTCTTTACATCAGTGAAGAGTACGAATGCCCATGTGGCTATAGCTCGGCGGCAGACGGGCGAATGAACGTCGCCACCTATGACGATTGGTTTCCCGACCTAGTCCGCCCGATTGCTGCCGTGCAGCAAGGCGGCGCATCCAGCCTATAACCAACACCCCGCCAGCCACCAACTGGCGGGTTACCACCACGAAACACGAGGAGCAAATATGTCCTACGAAGATCTATTGGCGCGTAAAAGCGCTGATGTGCCTTTGCGCGGACTTTCAAACATACCCAAGTTGCACGACGGCATGTTCGCTTATCAGCGCGACGTGACTGAATTCCTTCTTGGTGTGGGCGGAGGTGCCGCTTTTCTTGATACTGGGCTGGGGAAAAGTTTCGTTGCTCTCGAATGGGCGCGAGTAGTTGCGGAGCATACAGGCAAGCCTGTCCTGATGCTTGCGCCCCTTGCCGTCGCGCCTCAACACGTCAGGGAGGCCAAGAAGTTCGGATATGACGCCGCTCAGGTCGTGCGCTCCCGCGATGAGGTCGGACCGGGGATTAACGTCACCAACTATGCTAAAATCGATCATTTCGATGCCGAAGCATTCGGCGGGGTGGTCTTGGATGAATCCAGTATCATCAAGAACTTCACCGGGCAGACAACGCGTAAGATGATGGCTATGTGGTCAACCACACCATATCGGCTCGCCTGTACTGCTACGCCAGCGCCGAACGATCATATGGAACTGGGCCAGCACTCGCAGTTCCTAGGCGTGATGCAGTCGAATGAAATGCTGACCCGCTGGTTTATTGCCGACCAGACCAATATGGGTCGCTACCGCTTGAAAGGTCACGCTGTTAAGCCGTTCTGGAATTGGGTAGCAAGCTGGGCCCGGTGCATATCAAAGCCGTCTGACCTTGGCTACTCGGACGATGGATTTGAACTGCCGCCATTGGAAACGTTTAAGCACGAAATTCGAGCTGACGTTTCCGTCGATACCGGCGACCTGCTTTTCAGAATTCCTGATACGAGCGCGACTGCTATTCACAAGGAAAAGCAATTGACTGCCGATGCGAGGGCCGAAGCCATTGCGGAGCAAGTTAATTCCGAAAATGGGGAGCCTTGGATCGTTTGGTGCGATACCGATTACGAGGCCGACGCGCTGACCAGCCGCATTCCTGGAGCAGTCGAGGTACGGGGCTCTATGTCCGACGCGGTAAAAGAGGAAAGGCTCGTTGGGTTCAGTGAAGGAAACATCAGGGTACTTGTCAGCAAGCCTTCAATAGCGGGCTTCGGCCTTAACTGGCAGCATTGCGCGCGGATGGCATTTGTCGGACTATCTTTCAGCTACGAGGCTTATTATCAGGCCGTCCGGCGCTGTTATCGTTTTGGTCAGAAACGCCCTGTGCACGTTCACATTGCACTTGCCGATACCGAACGCGCGATCTGGGACACGGTCAACCGCAAGAGCGGCGATCATGAACAGATGAAGATCGAAATGTACGCCGCCATGCGTCGAGCGCACGAAAAGCGACAAGTCAAAATCGACTACCAGCCAACACAGCCAATTTCGTTGCCATCATGGCTCAAAGGAGTGTCAGCATGACCTTTGTTCTCGATCAATCATCCGGTGAAAAGTGGGCCGCCTACAACGCCGATTGTGTGCCCTTTACAGCCAGCCTTCCTGATAGCTCGATTGATTTCAGCGTATATTCTCCGCCGTTTTCGTCGTTGTATATCTATTCCGAGAGCGTTGCCGACATGGGCAACTGCGCATCGGATGACGAATTTTTCGAACAATATCGCTATCTTGTGCGCGAAAAGCTGCGGGTCACTCGACCGGGGCGACTTACCGCCATCCACGTTAAAGACCTGGTTTACTACCAAAACAGTAGTGAACGTGGCACAGCCGGACTGCGCCCTTTCTCCGACGACTGCACCCGACTGCACATTGAGGAGGGATGGGATTTCCATTCGCGAATTACGATTTGGCGCGATCCGGTGCGAGAAATGCAAAAGACCAAGGCGCATGGCCTGCTTTGGAAGACGTTGCGCGCCGACAGCACTTTCAGCCGTATGGGGCTGCCTGAATATCTGCTGGTTTTCAGAAAGTGGGCTAAACCAGGTGAGGAAGTTGTGCCGGTCACGCATACCAAGGAAAGCTTTCCTGTCGAAGAATGGCAGGATCATGCTTCGCCAGTTTGGAATTTCGGTAAGCAGGATTTGCCAGAAACTGACGTACTCAACGTCAAGGTTGCGCGATCTGATAAGGACGAAAAGCATCTCTGCCCCATGCCTTTGAATATCACTAAGCGCGCGTTGCGCATGTGGTCCAATCGCGGCGATCGGGTATTTTCGCCATTTATGGGGATCGGCTCGGAAGGATACGTTTCGCTGCAGGAGGGCCGGCGCTTTGTTGGCACGGAGCTCAACCCGAATTACTTCCGGCAGGCGGTGAAAAATTTAACCGAAGCTGCGGCTTACAGCGAAGCTCCTACGCTTTTCGCGTCCAACGACAACAATGCGGAGGCTGCAAATGCAGCCTGACGCCGACATCTGCCACGTCTGCGCCCGTCACGCCGTCGGCCTCGGCGTGCAAGCAGACCGCGAGCCTATCCGCTGGCTGTGCAAGGAATGCGCCGACATTGCCGAGCATATCCGACTTCGCCGGCGGTTGGACCCTTACGAGCTAAGAGCGCTTGATACGGGCGTCGAGGCGGTCGGGGAATACTTGCAGGCCATACAGAAAACCGACCTGAAGGACATGGACGAGCTCGAAGCGCGCATGTTGGTCAAAGCCGCGTGGGAAGGATGCGCGCGAGGAGTAAGGGAAGCGTTGACGGAGGCGCCGTTTTAAGTTCCGTTCGGCGGTTCGATAGATGGCATCTTCTTGAGTAACGTATCGTTGTATGTGGAGCCACCTTGGCCGTGATGAACTTTGCGATGGCAGGTTGGGCAAAGCGCAATCACATAGCTGGGGTCATCAGGGCCGCCGTCGCTCACTCGACGGATATGATGAGGTTCCAGGTAAGGTTGCCCGTTGACGCGCAGAAAGGGCGCGGAGCACCCGCAGCCCTCACAATGACCGTAGGCACGAGCTAGCACGTAATCCCGAACGTGTCGGCTTCTCTCATAGATGGTGCGAGTTGACGCTTTACCCTCGCGGCTTCCCGCTGCCTGTCGAGCAAGATCTCGCATAGCAGCCAGATCCACAGCGGGGATGGGTTGTTCATCATCGATGGCTTCAACAATGTTCTCGAGGTTTCTAAGTTCGAAGATAATGGCTTTGCGCATATCATTGTTGCGATCGGGCGACTGTCCCCATCGCCAACTCTCGCAGATAAAGCTGCCCAGGAAGATCAGATCTTTGCCTTTTCCGAGGCTTTCGAAAAGGAGTAGATCCTTGCCCAACATAGCATGGTCACGAATTGCTTTATTGCCGCGGACCATTTCCATGTCACCGACTTGACCTTCACCATAATAGTCAAAACGCCCATCGGGCAGGTGTTGGTCTTCATAGCCGTAATGACTGCCAGCCTTGCCGGTGATGATAATTACAACGTTATGGTTGGACGGAGTAACGATGCCACCCTGTTGCTGGCCAGCAAACTGACCATGAATGTCGTTTCGCCTGTTATAGTGTCTGCCAACGACAAAGCCCCAAGTCATGCTTACCCCGCGTTTAAAGTCAGGGTTAAGCACTACAAAAACAACCAGCGGTTTTCCAGTTTAAATCGCAGGAGCTTAGGCGGCCATCCCTACATCAGTCGTCCGTCTCGCAACTGTTGTTCGCGCTCATGTTCGACGCGATCGAGTATCGCAAAAGCTTGCTGGGCAACGTCTTCCGTCAACGCGATTTGGAGTCGGCCTTTGAATGTTATCGGCCGCCGCGTGGACTTCGCCACAATGGACCACGTGCCATCACCGCTCTGAAGCATATCGTAATCTTTACACATCTCTTTCCCTCCCGAGGTAATCATGCAGCAATCTGTATTACCGGATACCGACCCCATGCTTGAGGTCGCTCTGTCCTACACAGCACGTAACTGGCCTGTATTTCCGTGCCGTGCCGTCGATGAGGAATTCGTCGACGAGGACGGCCTTATCGAAATCCTCGCGACTAAAACTCCGCTGACCTCAAATGGTTTCCGCGGCGCGACGCTGAATGAGCGAATTGTTCGTGAACTCTGGCGCCGAAATCCCGGCGCGATGATCGGCGTGCCGACCGGTGCGCCTATTGGTGCGTGGGTGCTGGATATCGACCCGAAGCACGGCGGACCGGATACGCTCGCGGCTTTGGAAGCCGAGCATGGCGCTCTACCTGCCACCCTCACGGCAGAAACCACGAGCGGCGGCCGACATTACTTCTTCAAGCATAAGGCTGGCGTCCGCAATCGTGGCGCACTGGGCGCTGGCATCGATGTTCGTGGCGACGGCGGCTATGTCATCGCGGCTGGCAGCGTGCCTGCTGTCGGCCAGCCTTACCGCTGGCTGGTTGATATGGAGCCGGTCGATGCGCCAGACTGGCTTTTGGAGCTTGTGCTGCCGCGATCTTACGACAGCACGACCATGTACCAGGCACCGTCGGTGTCGGGCACGATCAACGACCGATACGTCGAGCGCGCGGTACAGTCTGAGCTGGACGATCTCGCCATGGAACCGATGGGCAACCGCAATAACCGTCTGAACGACGCGGCGTTCCGGATGGGAACGTTCGTCGGTGCCGGTGCGTTGGCGGAATCCGAAGCGCGGGCCTTATTACAAGACGTGGCGCGCGGCTGGGGCAGGGACTTCCCGCGTTGCTGCAAGACGATCGACAATGGCCTGAAGGCGGGCAAGATGCATCCGCGTCAGGCGCCGGAAGCCGTCAATGACAATACCAAGCTGGTGGATATCACACGCATGCTCGACAATGCGCGTGCGAAGGTGGATGAACAGCGGGAACCGGGAGCGTACAATGACGAACCGGAGGCGCCGCCAGTAGAGGAACCGGAACCCACCGACCAACCCATCCTCGCGGCTACACCGTTCCAGTGGAAAGACCCGTCGACGCTGCCGCGGCGCGAATTTGCCTTTGGTCGCCACTTCATCCGCAAGTACGTATCGGTTACGGTCGCGCCCGGCGGGCTTGGCAAGACTGCCAACAGCATCGTGGAAGCGCTGGCGATGGCGTCTGGCAAGGCTCTAAACGGAGTGAAGCCACCGCGTCGACTTAAGGTCTGGCTCTTTAACGTCGAAGATCCGCGCGACGAGCTTGAGCGCCGTATCATGGCGGCGTGCATCCACTTTAATCTCAAGCCCGAGGATATTGACGGTCATCTGTTCCTCGACAGTGGACGCGAGCAGGAGCTTGTCGTGGCGATTGATGACAAGAAGGGCGTCAAAATCCAGGAGCCGATCGTCGAGGCGGTTGCGGAAACCATCCTTGCCAATAGCATCGACGTGATGATCGTCGACCCATTTGTGTCGACGCACCAGGTCAATGAGAACGACAACGGCGCAATCGATAAGGTCGCTAAGCTCTGGGCGCAGATCGCGGACTATACGAACTGCTCCATCGACATCGTGCACCACCTGCGCAAGGTGAGCGACCGCGAGGCTACCGTCGAAGATGCGCGCGGTGCCGTGGCTCTGATCGGTGCCGCTCGTTCCGTGCGCGTCCTGAACCGCATGTCGGAAGCGCAAGCTAACGAGGCAGGCATTCCCGGTATGGATCGGTTCGGTTACTTCTCGATCACATACGGCAAGTCGAACCTAACGCCGCTGTCGCATCGGCTGGACTGGCGCCATATCGAAAGCGTGGCGTTGGGTAACGGGCGAGGGCTAACCCAGCCACAAGACCATGCGCCAGTCGTGACGGAATGGCATTGGCCGTCCAGCGAGGAAGTGGCCGAAGGGCTGACGGACGAGCAGAAAGACGCAATCCGCGGTGCCGTAAACGGCGGCATGTATAAGCAGGCTCCGCAGGCCAAGGACTGGGTCGGGCACGCCGTGGCCTATGCGTTGGGACTGGATATAGACGACGAGGCGCAGAAGAAGCGGACCAACCTCATTACCAAGGCGCTGTTCAAGGAAGGCTTCCTGGCAAAAGTCGAGGAGCGCGATCCAGTGCAGCGGAAAACGACATCGTTTGTGAGGGCAGTTTGATTCAGCTGATGTCAGTATAACTTTGCCGCTCGCATTTGCGGACCCTATCTCATAAGATTAGGCGGTGCCGCCTACGAATCTTCCTCGATCAAATTGGAATACACTATGGACAGTGCGGTGCCCTTCCTGCATGCGCGTGGTCAGTCGGCTGATGAAATTCGGCTGTTGGATTGGAGCCGGAACCCCATAGGGGTGCCAGCGAGTTGGCCGGCGCACTTGGTCACTGCAGTACAGATGATGTTGGCTTCGCATTTTCCCAAAGCAATCATTTGGGGGGCGGAGTTTACGACGATTTATAACGACGCTTTCCGACCAATTCTCGGTGAAAAAGAGAACTGCATGGGGGCTTCGTTTCGCGATATCTGGTCGGAGGCGTGGGATCATTTGCTGCCCATGGTTCAGAAAGCCTACGCTGGCGAGGCGACGTTTATCGAAGACTTTCCGCTTGTGATCGATCGACACGGATATGATGAGCAATGCTATTTTACATTCTGCTACAGCCCGATCTTTGATGAACAGGGTCGGGTCGGCGGGATGATCGACACGGTCATCGAGACCACGCAAAAAGTGGAAGCCGAAAAGCACGCCCGGATTCTGAATACCGAACTCGCTCACCGCATCAAGAATACCTTCAGCGTGGTGTCCGCTATTGCGAGCCAGACATTCAATAACAATGCCGATGAAGAGGTCATCAATACATTCATAAAGCGGCTTTCTGCGTTAGGGAACGCGCATGATGTACTGAGGCTCGGCAAAAGCTCCGAAGGTTCGTTGCGTCAGATCGTATCTGGAGTAACAACTGCGCTTGCTGTAGACGATCGCGTTCACATGGCTGGGCCAGATGTATCGGTAGGCCCGAAGGGCGCATCGACCATTTCGCTATTGGTTCACGAATTGACAACAAACGCGATTAAGTACGGTGCGCTTTCTAATCCTACGGGGCAAGTGCGACTGAATGTTGCTATATCTAAAAGGCAGGTTGAGCCGGTTTTCTCCATGAATTGGATCGAAATCGGAGGGCCGCCGGTAGCTGCACCGACAAAGACAGGTTTTGGCTCCAAACTCATAAGAATGGGGCTTCTTGGTTCGGGGGAAGTTAGGTCCGAATACAGACCTGAAGGCTTTAACGCAGAGTTTACCGCACCGCTGCTGCGGCTCCAGGGCGAGGGGCGCTTGTTTGACTCAACGTGATATCGGCCGGAAATTTAATAGGGAAAGCGGGGCTTCGGCTCCGCTTTTTTTGTTATCGTGTTTTCAATGGACAATAGCATCAGATTTGAGCCACTTTTAACCCCCGGAGGGAACCGGGCAAGAAAGATCACCTTCTTCGCAGTTCAGATATTCAGAGAATTGCTTGTTTCTTTCCGTTGTCAGCTTTTCACGACATATAGCTACTGTCATCGGATGTACGCTACCGCCAGCGGTCCCCGATGCAGAGAAATTGCACTCAGCGTCGCGGAATTTGACCCAGGCGCGCTGTGAGGTGATCAGAAGCTTCTTGGCGTCGTCGTCGTCAGCAAGGCGCTTCTCGATCTCTCTGTAATGCGCGTTAAGCTGCTTATCTGCTTTCGCGAAGTCGTCGTTGGCGCACTTGTTCATTGTGGCCTGATCTTGCGCATTCTCGCACTCAGAGGATGCTAAAGCAGAGCCCGAGAAGAACATAGCTGTTAACGCTATGGCGATATATTTAAACATTATGCCCTCCGTTACTTTAAAGTGATAATAATGTAAGAAATACCGTAAATTATAAATCATGCATCTGGAATTGGAGGCGATGGTTAATGAGAAGGGGAGCGCATTACTTATTAGAGAAAGCTGATGTTAGTGCCGGGAGCGTCTACAGCTTGCTATCGCCTCGTTAGACGTGCCCCCGCCATCGATCGGTGGTTTTCACTGACTCCGCTCAACCGCGAAGCTTGGAGCGTCGTCGCCTTTGCCTTCCTGCAGGAAGTCGATTAGTTCACCCATTAATGCTTCGGCTACAGGTTTGATCATTGCCAATTCGATTGTACCTGTATCTGTTTTGAGAGTGAGAATTCCGACCAGAGGATCATGGTTGAGCACGGTATAGCCCGCACCTAGAATTTTGTTGAAGCCGGTACGACCGATCTTAGCCATTGTTTCCTCCAACAGGTTCGGATCAGCTAGCTTCTATCACCAAAAATTGGAGAGAACGATACGCAGTTCGGCTTGGCGGTCAGGGGCGCTTCGCCAGGCGCTCAGAGATTCTGGCGCGATTGATAGCCACGGCATCTTCGGTCGGCTCCCAATCATTGCACCATACATCGGGGAAGCCGTCTAGCAGTTGATCGATGTTGGTAAACTGCGGGGAATAACCACGCGCGAGCATTTCGTCGATAATCGCTGCCTGTCTTTTGGCGAGGTAGCCAAGCCGGGGATAGAAAAAGCGAACGTGCCCCTTACCCAAGGTATAAACGGATGGGTTGCGGGCATCGGTGGGTGCTTCTCCTCGCTCAATCGCTGAGCGTACCAAAGCGAAAACACGCGGTAATTCCCTATACTCAGCTATAAGATGGGGGCCGGTTAATTCTGACGGGTCTACGCAATTAATACGAGTCACAGTGCCACTTAACGCTCTGCTATTTTGGAAGTGGGGGATATAGCCGGGAATCTCAGATTCAGGCAAGTACCGCTGCTGCCAAATGTACCTTCGCCAGCCATTCAATACAACCCGATGTCATAATCAAAATACAACTTCTGATACTGCGCACTTCTTTGTGCGCACTTCTCGAAAAGACCAAAAAGAAGTTCGCAAATGCACGCTGCTTTTGGTGCGTAAGTGTTCTTATATAGAAACTTACGCACAAAGCGCGCGGCGCGCAGTTCTCGAGTTTTGAGAAGTGCGCACTTTTCCTGATTTTTGCCAATTCCAGAATACAACCTGATTCAAGGATGGCCCAAAATATTTGCCGCGCTGCGTCGGCCATTAACACGACATTTATCGAGGCATTCCACACTCCTCTTGCCGCTACCAACGGCATACCGCAATCAACACGAGGAGCTCACATGGCACGCAACCGCACGCGCGCGCCTTCATCTACGACCTCGACCGCCACCAAAACGCAAACCGTCCGCATCAACGGCGCCCGTGTCAAGATTACCACCAAGGCCGGGAAGGTGACCACCAAGCCCGCCTTGCCGCTCGAATGGGAATTACAGGCGGCACAAGTAGCCAGCCTGCGCCGACTGCCACAGTACCAGCGCCAGTTCCTGCTGGCGGGTGACATGAACGCCAGCAAGCGCGGGCCAAGAGCCCAGGCTCAGGCAATCGCAACAGGAATGACCAGCGGCGAACCGGACCTTCGCATCTATGGCGAATACGGGCGTCTGCTGATGATCGAGAACAAGGTCGGGCAGGGGAGACTGTCGCCGGCCCAGAAAGACCGCCACGCTGCCCTACAGCGGCTGGGCTACACGGTTCTGGTCATTCGGGCCACCACAACGACAGAAGCCGCTGAGCGCGCCGTTACGGCGGTTCTCGGGTGGCTGGCACAGGAGAAGGGGAAAGCAGCATGAAGCAGAAACTGAAAGACAAATATTTCGCCGCGAATGACAACTGCCCGATCGATGAAGACCAGCATTCATCATCTCCATATGCACGAGACTTGGAACTAAGAGGCTGGCAGACGGCGGCAATTAAGCGCCGGGAAGAATTCGAGTTCTATGCGGTCGACGGCGTGTACCTGTCGGATCTTCTGAATGAGGAAGCAGCTTGATGGGAAATGTGATCTATCTGGACCGAGCAGCACGGGCCAAGCAGGAAACCAAGGCAATGGCCACGCAATTGCGACGCATCAAACAGCGCCAGTCTATCGGAGATCCTGCCGTTCCTGCGAATGATAACGAGGATTTCCCACTGCTGGCGGTTTTGCGCCGAGACAAGCTACACGGCTTTATCGAGCTAGTTATGCGATACCGGCGCCTTGTAGCCATAGCCGAGGCCGAGCCGCTTAAGGGCCAAGACTACGGATACGATGCAGGCCTGCACGCTGCTCAAGAAAGCAAACGCCTAAAGGGCGTCGAAGATGTAGAGGCCGCTGCCGCACGAAACTGGGAAGGCGGCGTGAAAGGTGGAGAAATCGAATATTCCGGCAAGCTGCGCAGAAGCAAAGGAGCTTATGCCCTTCCTGCAATGCGCAAGGTGAATGTCAAAGTCGATGCTTACTTCGAGAACGACGATGGCACGATGCCAATTCCAAAGACCGGTAAAACTCCGAGCCTCAGTTTGAAATTCACGGACGATCTGCTGCTCGAGAAAATTGATACAAGACCGATACTTGCCTATCTGCGGTCAAGGCTTGGGCCGCTCCTCGAACCATTTGAGGATGCGGTGCTGGGCGGGCAGACGCTGGCCGAAATAGGCGAGAAAGACGGCTTCAAGCACAAGCAGGCAACTGCAGCGGGAAGGTCTCTTGTTTTCCGCGGGCTAGCTGCGGTTCAGGGCGCTATGGACGATCTGGAGCTTCATCCACTGGCGTATCGAAATATCTGGAATATCGCACAACCTGCGTAGTGCACCCCGATCCCCTTCAGCTCCCCAATGAGGGGAAGACTACATCAAGGCCGCCATGCGCGGCCTTTTCATTTCAGTGCGGTTACAAGAGCCGCCCCTGTCGGCATTGCCGGTGGGGTAACTATTCCAGCGCCGTTTCTCCTCCGGCTGCTGGTTCGGCGGGTTGAGCCTATTGCGGTAGGCTCCCCGCCGGCACGATTGGCTTGATTGATTGTTGGGTCCTCCTAATTGATAGTTGGAGGAGCCAGACATGACGTATTCCGCAACGAACAGTCCGTTTCGTACCGGTGTCCGAGGACTATGCCCGAGGTGCCAACAAGGACACCTGTTCAAGGGCTATCTAACACTAGCCAAGCAGTGCGAGGTTTGCGGTCTGGACTATTCGTTCGCCGATCCCGCTGACGGCCCCGCATTCTTTTCGATGTCGATCGCCGCGGTGCCTGCTCTGCTATTCGGTATCTGGTTGCAATCAGTTTTTGATCCACCGATCTGGGTTCATGCAATCACGACCCTGCCAATCATCGTGATTGCATGTGTTCTGTTGTTGAGACCAATTAAGGGTTGGTTGGTCTGCTCCCAGTATTTCCATAAAGCTGAGGAAGGAAGGATTGATACCGACTGGCGGCCAGGTCCGCGATAGTCTGTTTCAACTGGCTGGCTCAACGGAATCTACCGGTATCGACTGCCGCGGCCCTTCATGAGCATGCATGCAACCAAGGCCACCAGACCGACGGATGCCCACGCCGATGCGGTTCCGGGATTTTGTCGTGCGTATTGCACAGCACGCTGGCCACGTTCACGTGCCCCTTCGGCGAGCACATTCACCGCGTCCTTCGTGGACGCGAGGGCGTCGTCGGTTGCGCCGGATAGATTCCCGAGATGATCTGACAATCGGGACGATAGGCTGCTGATTTCCTTGCGCAGTGCGTCGATTTGTTCGGAAACGGTGGTCTGTGCCATTTCATTCTCCTTTTCGATTACGAGGAGAGAACGGGCGTCATCGATTAATTGTTCCATTCAATTTCAGCGGGCAAGAGCGCTGGTGTGCTCGCCGGTCTCATAAGCCGGATATGATCGGTTCGATCCCGATGCCCGCAACCAATCGCCCGTGTAGCTCAGATGGGAGAGCAGCCGCCTTGTAAGCGGATGGTCCGGGGTTCGATCCCTCGCTAGGGCACCAGTTCGAAGGTAAACGCGCCATTTGACTAACTGCAGTTGACTTAATCGCGGGCAAGCACGATCGTCTAGTTGGCTTCAATTGGGCGGGAATCATGAAAATATTTGCGTTTAGAGTGCAGCAAAACGGGGCAAGAAGGTTAGAGCGGTTGCTTGAGCTCATCAATAATTCCGATCTAGGGGACCGGCATTATATGGGAGAGCGATCTATTCGATTGGAGCAAGCGATTGGCCAGAATGGTTTCTGGTTTGCTGATTTCGCGGCACCACGCAATGGCCATGGCCCCGGTAGAATGGGTCGAGGCGCTCCATTGGAGGGTATCGCTCTCGACGAGGGGCACTCATTTGGAGAAGACACGGCGTTCGCCTTTGACCCAGATACTCGTTATATGGCCATACAATACAACCATTTTGGACCCCGCTCAAATGGTATTGAAAAGTACCTTTACTCAGCGGACGTTTTTTTCGGTGGTGGCCAAATAGATAACGGCGCGGGTGATGAGAATCTCTTTGGTTTTAGACTGGGTGCCGTATTGAAACCGGATGCCTACGCGCGACTTCGGCGTTGGGGAATTTACAAATCTGTAGAGCTAACTGTTAGCGTACCAGGCGCTCAGGAAGCGGATTTAGAGGCTGGCAGGAGTCTCACTAGCATACTAAGTGCTCCGTTGCCAGATGGTGTTGAAACTATCAAAATCGGCCTCGTAGCAAGCGCATCGAGGGATGGAGCGTTAGGTGACCGCGGAATTCGCGGGATTATCAATGACATCGAAAAGCTGGGAAACGCAGTAAAGTCGGCAATAGTTCGTGGAAAGCCAACGCAAGAGGACAAAGTGGACGCAGTAAACCTTGTGAGTGATCGGATTTCACAGGAAGTAACGCTACCCCTCGGAGCGGGCGCTAGGTATGCAAGGCAAACGCGATGGGACGCTCTTGGGAGAACACTTAGAGAATGGGTTGATAGTGGGCGTTTACCCAGGGTGGAGCGATGAGCGGCAAAATACTTGAAGCGTCATGGCCTTACATTGTGCCACTAGCCTTCTGTTTGCTATGGTGGCATTATCTCGGGGGGATATTCCCTTTCGATGCGTCAGCTTTGATTGGAGCTACCGGTACAGTATCTGCTGTAATTGTCGGGTTTTTAGTCACGGCCAAGGCTATCGTTGTGGGTCTTACTGGAAGCCCGGTTTTTAAGAAACTAGTCAGCTCCGGTTATAATGGTATTTTCTATCGTTATATATTGGAGGCTGAGCTGGGTGGATTATTGCTCTTAATAGTCTCTCTAGTGGGGTTCTTTGTTTTGGGGCCGCTTGGCGAAGCTCCGTTTGTATATAAAGGTATTTGGATTTTTTCTGCCGTATCTTCGATTAGTCTTTTTGTGCGCGTCGTTTATATATTGTTTCTTTTTCTAAAACAGGCTTAACAATAGGCGTTATTTGTAAGGTTGCCATGGCAAATCACAAGCAGCGCGGTGAAAGCGCCTCTTGGCAGCATCTCTATAAGAGATCACGTTGGCTTAAGATGCGCGAGCGTCACCTTATGCAGTCGCCACTCTGCCTCTATTGCCTAGAGGCCGGCGACGTCGAACCCGCAACAATTTGCGACCATCGCACTCCTCATAAAGGAAACGAAGATCTTTTCTGGGATTCTGACAATCTCATGTCCCTTTGCAAGTCGTGTCATGATCGGATCAAACAGCGCGAAGAGCGCGGGGAGACTGTCGTGCGGTTTTCTGCGGACGGGTGGCCAATAGGATGATCCCCCCGGGGGGATCAAAAAGCGTGCGAGTCCGCAGGCACAGGAGCGGCGGGGAACTCGAACGCGTTATCCCGCAAGTTTTGAAGTTTATTTTTGACAGGTGATATTTATGGGCGCCAGGGGTCCAAGGCCCGAAACGCCCGAAATGCAAGCGCTGAAGGGCAACCCGGGCAAACGAAAGAAAAGGGCGGCTTCAATCCGCCCTTCCGGTGACGTTTACATCCCGAATTATCTGGATGAGGATGCCCGCGAATGCTTCGAGATGATCGTTTCGGCCATGCCGCCAGAAACCTACGCCGCTACCGACGCGGGCGGTATTGCTGTTTATGCTGCGGCATGGGCCGACCACAAACGCGCGACTGAAGCGCTTAAGATCGCACCGGCACTCGTTGCTGGTTCGACCGGCAATCTCACCGTGAATCCTTGGTTCAAGATCAAGAACGAAGCAGCTCGCATCATGATGAGCATGGGCGACAGGCTGGGTCTTGATCCAAAAGCGCGCGCGGCTTTGACGCCGCAAACGGAAAAGCCGAAGAGCAAATTCGCCGGGCTTATCGGCGGGGAGAAGTGATAATACGTGAGTTTACAGCGGCCTGATTGGGCAAAGCGCGGACAAGGCGTCGACCAAGCAGGGCTGGACCGCGCGGAACAGGTTATCAAGTTCATCGAACTGCTACGCGTCCCCAGCGGTGAGGGTCAAGGCGGGCCTATGCGGCTTCGTCCTTGGCAAAAGCAGTTCATTCGAGATTTGTATGCGCCGCATGTTGACGGAAACCGGCGCGTTAGGCGCGCAATTCTCTCGGTTGCTCGTAAGAACGGCAAGACAGCGATTATCGCTGCAATCGCATTGGCTCATCTCATTGGCCCGGAAGCCATCAAGAATGGCGAAATCTATTCTGCCGCAAATGACCGCGAGCAGGCGGGGCAGGTGTTCAAGTTTCTGCGTCAGCTTATTGATGCCGACGAGGAGCTTTCACAGGTTCTCGACATCGTGCCATCGACAAAGACGGTGGTTTGCAAACAAAACGGTTCGTTCTATCGAGCGCTGTCGGCGGACGCCGGTACTAAGCATGGTTTGAACCCGTCTGTCTGGATTTATGACGAACTGGCGCAGTCGCGTAATCAGGAACTCTACGAGGTAATGAACACTTCGCAGGGCGCCCGAAAAGAGCCGCTGGGCATTGTGATCTCCACACAGTCGCCAGATCCTGAGCACCCGCTTTCAAAATTGATCGACGATGGCTTGGTCGCAAATGACGCCACTGTCCTTGTCCATCTTTATTGCGCCGACGATGAAGCGGAAATTATGGACGAGGATGCGTGGAGGGCAGCAAACCCGGCACTGGGAGACTTTCGTAGCGTCGAAGACCTGAGCGCGCTGGCTATTCAGGCAAGCAGAATGCCGTCGATGGAAGCCAGTTTTCGAAACCTGTATCTGAATCAGCGCGTCGACCAGAATTCGCCGCTTATCCCAAGGTCGGAATGGAAGGCCTGCCAAACCGGCGACACGCTAATGCTGGGCGAAGATATCTATCTCGCGCTCGATCTTTCTGGCGTGCACGATCTGACGTCACTGGTTGGTATATCCGCCACCGTCGGCGTGGAGCGCGTGAAAGCCTGGCACTGGAAGCCACATGACTTCCTGTTGGATCACGCCAAGCGAGATCGTGCTCCTTACGACCTGTGGGCTAAAGACGGCTGGCTCGAAACGCCACCCGGTCGCGCAGTTGACTACTCCTATGTAGCCAGCCGTATCGCCGAAATCCGCGATGACTATTCCATTCGCGGGCTGGCTTATGACCGCTGGCGCATCGAACAGTTGCTGGTCGAATTCCAGCGGATCGGCGTCGATGCCTATATCGAAGGCAAGGACAAGCCTTTCGACGGCGCGCTGCGGTTAGTGCCGTGGGGCCAAGGCTATCGTGATATGTCGCCAGCTGTAGAAGCGCTTGAGGCGTCATTTATCCATCGGCGCTTCAAGCACGACGGAAATCCAGTGCTAGCCTTCTGTTTTGCCAATGCAATCGCCGTCTCGGACGCCAGTGGCAATCGTAAACTCGACAAGAGCAAGACGCGCTTTCGTATCGACGGTGCAGTCGCGACGGCTATGGCTGCCGGGCTTAAGGCTCGCGAGGTTGAGCCCGAAGAAACCGGCAATCTGGACGACTTCGTCAACAACATGATCACTATAACCTGGTAGGAGTGCCCATGGGCCTTTTGACTTGGGTCGGGAAGCCTTTCGGGCTTCTTTCCGGCCCATGGCGCGCATTCTTTGGAATGTCGACGACAAGCGGCGAGACGGTCACTTATGAGTACGCCATGCAGCTTGATGCTGTCTGGGCGTGCGTGAACCTGATTTCCAATGCTGTGAAAACGCTGCCCTGCAATGTCTACAAGGGCGATGGCGTTGACGTCGATTATGAGAATCCGCTGTACGAACTGCTGCACGACTTGCCGAACTTGGACGATAGTGCGTCAGATTTCTGGGGTATGGCTGCCCTTTGCCTGTGTCTTGATGGCAATTTCTTCGCCGAAAAGAAGAAAAATGGCGGTCGCCTGGTAGCGTTAAACCCGTTCAATCCGCTTTGCGTTGATGTGAAGCGGGATGATCGGAACAACCGCTATTACGAGGTCACCGAGCAGTACAAAAACGGCAAGAAGGGTGGTGTCCGTAAAATCCGCGAAGAAGACATGCTTCATGTCCGCGGATTGGTCATGCCTGGCTGTGATCGTGGCCTTTCGCCTATTGCCGCGCAGCGCAATGTGATCGGCAACGCCATGGCTGGCGAAAAAACGTCTGGCCGTATGTTCAAAAACGGCATGATGGCTTCGGTCGTCTTGTCATCGGACCAGGTTCTGAAGCCCGATCAGCGCAAGCAGATTGCGGAATCGTTGCAGGCATTTGCCGGTGCCGACAAGGCAGGAGGGATTGCGGTGCTGGAGGCGGGTCTCACCCCGTCGCAGATCACCATCAACCCCAAAGACGCGCAGATGCTTGAGACGCGCCAGTACAGCGTCGAGCAGATCTGCCGCATTTTCGGCGTTCCACCGGTCATGATCGGTCATGCCGCGAATGGCACGACGACGTGGGGCAGCGGGATCGAGCAATTGATCCTGCAGTTCACCAAGACATGCCTGGCGCCACTGCTGAAAAGCATTGAATCCGCGATCTACCGCGACTTGCTTGATGCAAAGACCCGCAAAACGACTGTCGTGAAGTTCAATATGGAAGGTCTGCTGCGTGGCGATAGTCAGGCGAGGGCGGAGTTCCTGCAGAAGATGACCCAGAACGGCATTTACACGCCGAACGAGGCCAGAGCTTACGAGAATAAGCCAAAGATGGATGGCGGCGACGAATTGATCGTCAACGGCACCATGCAGCCACTGTCCATGGTCGGACACAACGGCGGGTTGCCGTTGAATGATGTGCAGCCAAGCGCTGGATAAGGGAAAATCATGAAATTCGAACACATTTTGACGGCCTTCGAGGCCGAACCGTGGGCGATTCAGCGCGAAAAACTGGCCGTACTGGCTGATGTTCTTGCGGCACGTGTGGCGGGCGACAAGCTCGTCACACCTGAATTTGCAGCGGCTGTTTCTGATGCTCGAGCGAAGGAAATCGCTGAAATTGACGGCAAGGTCGCAGTGATCCCGGTTTATGGCGTATTGGCCGACAGAATGGATCTTTTCTCCGCGATGAGCGGCGGCACGTCTTACGCCGGCATCAAGCGACAGCTGCATAAGGCACTTTCCAACGAGGATGTGAAGGCCGTTGTTCTTGATATTGATAGTCCTGGCGGCTCGGTACCGGGCACGGACGAACTCGCAACGGAAATTCGTAAACTGCGCGGCGGCGAAAAGCCGATCATAGCGCAAGTGAACTCGCTGGCTGCGAGCGCTGCCTACTGGATTGCGTCGTCTGCCGACGAAATCGTTGTTACGCCGTCCGGGCGTGCGGGGTCGATTGGTGTCTATACGGCACACGACGATATCTCTGCCGCGTTGGAAAAGGCTGGCGTCAAGCGCACCTACATTTCGGCAGGCAAGCACAAGGTCGAAGGCAATGAAACCGAACCGCTCGGAAAGGACACGCTGGCCTACATTCAGGACAGTGTAAACCGCTCCTATGGCCGGTTTTTGCAGAGCGTTGCCGATGGGCGTGGCGTCACGAAATCCAAAGTAGAAGACGGATTTGGTCAGGGCAGGGTGTTCTACTCTGAAGCGCTGATCGACCGGGGTATGGCTGATCGTATTGCCACACTTGACGAGACCTTGGCCGGATTGGGCGCGAACACCGAGCCGGAATATGTCCGCCGCGTAAAGGCGGCCAACGCCGCAAAGGCAGAAGCCGCACAACTGTTGGCCCACAAAATGGCCTCTGGCGAAGTAATCACCAAACGCGAATTCGAAAACGGGATCAGGGGACTGATCGGCTTGTCGAACTCGGAAGCGGAGCGAGCCGCATCGCTCTACTTCAAGGAACATCAGGGGGAACCTGATGCTGATGCGGAAAACGCCGCTGTTTCGGCGGCCCTAGATCGGCTTTTAGCCGAAACACGCACTTTCACCATTTAGTATCAGGAGGACGAATGTCCGAAGTTTCTCTTGCCGAGAAGATCGGCGAGCTTGGCCAGTCTTTGGCTTCTATCAAGGAAAAGGTCGGCAATCTCGCGACCGATTTCACCACGCAGCTTCAGCAGCACGGTACAGTATCCACCGAGCTGACCGGCAAGGTCGACAAGGCGCTGTCTGAACTCGGAGACACCACGACCCGAATTAGCGAACTGGAAAAGCGCGCCGCTCGTGAACGCGATGACGTTGCGCAGGGCCCGCAGGACGTTGGCGATATCGTCGTGGCGTCCGAAAAGTTCAAGTCGACCGATGTGTCTGGCGCATGGCGCGGTTCGATCCGTGTCGGCATGGAACGCGCTGACATTACCTCGGGCAATACCACTGTCGGTGCCGGTCGTTCGGCTGGAACCTCGCTCGTACCGGGACAGCGCGTGCCAGGCATCATTGCCCCGCCTAATCGCCAGCTGACGATCCGCGACCTGATTGCTCCCGGCCAGACCTCGGCCGCAAGCGTCGAATTTGTCAAGGAAACGGGCTTTACGAACAGCGCTGCGCCGGTCGCAGAAGGCACGCAGAAGCCGAAGTCTGACCTGACCTTCGATATGGAAACCACGCCTGTTCGCACGCTGGCCCATATCTTCAAGGCGAGCCGGCAGATCCTCGATGATGCTCCGGGCCTTGCAAGCTATATCAACGCTCGCGGCACGTACGGGCTCAAGTTCGTTGAAGAAGGACAGCTTCTGAACGGTGACGGTACTGGTCAGAACCTGCACGGCATTCTCCCGCAGGCATCGGCCTTCGCTCCGGCATTCACTCCGGAGAACGAAACTGCGATTGACCGACTCCGACTGGCAATCCTGCAGGTCATTTTGGCCGAGTACCCGGCGAGCGGCTTCGTTCTGCATCCGACGGACTGGACCAAGATCGAGCTGACCAAGGATCTTGGCGGCAACTACATCGTCGGCAATGCCCAGTCCCCAATCGGTCCTTCGCTGTGGAATCTACCGGTCGTTCAGACCCAGGCAATTTCTGCGGGCAAGTTCCTGACCGGTGCGTTCAATCTCGGTGCGCAAATCTTCGACCGAATGGGCGTCGAAGTGCTTCTGTCCAGCGAGAACGATAAGGACTTCGAGAACAACATGTTCACGATCCGTATCGAAGAGCGTCTCGCGCTGGCGGTTTACCGTCCAGAGGCCTTCGTGACCGGCGACGTCAATCCGCCTGCAACTCCTTAATCGCTGATGGGGCGCTTCGGCGCCCCTTTTCACGAGGAAATCATGAAAATCAAAGCGCTGAAAACCTTGGTCGGCAATTACGGCCGATTGGACGAAGGCATGGTCGCCAATCTGCCAAACTGGCAAGCCGGACCGCTTCTGGCGCTTGGTTATGTCGAGAAGGTTACGGAGGTTGGCGATGGCCGACACGAAGACACGCAAGCGCCGGGTGGCGAGCTACATCGGGGCGGGAATCGTCGATCCAAATCCGGCCCCAGAGCCAGAACCGGAGACTGAAACGCCGCCGGAGGGTGGTGGCGATGGCACTGGTTGACCTGGAATTACTGAAGAAACACCTTCGTGTGTTTCATGACGACGAAGATGTCGAGCTGGAAGTCTATCTGACCGCAGCGGAAACGATCGTCGTCGAATATGTCGACAGGGAGATCGTTGCTACCGGTGCGACGCCTACCCTGCCGGACGGCATTATTGTTACGCCGCCCATAACGGCAGCGATCTTGTTGATTGCGGCTGATCTGTACGAGAACCGCGAGCCAGACATGAAGGCCGAAGGCAATGCCGTTCTGCCGCGTCACGTTCGGGCGCTGTTGGCGCCATATCGGGTTTGGCGCACGTTGCCGGCGGAAGAGTAGCGTTCGGCTTTCCTGTTCATCGCAAGTTCATGCATAATCCTTCAGGATGCGTCTTGAAAGGAGTATGCAGAATGAAGCTTGTTAAGGGACTTATTGCTGGGGTTCTGGGCGTCGGGCTGCTGATCGGGGCAGGTGCTGCGCAAGCTGCACCAACAATCAACGTTGCAAAGCCGGACATTAGCTCCAATGTTGAGCAGGTCCGGGATCATCGTGGACATCATTCGCGGAAACACTGGAAGAAGCGGCATTACTACAAGCGCCATCATTGGCGCTCGCACCACCGCCATTACCGTGGGCCACGGTGGCATTCACACCGCTATTACAGACATAACGGCTGGCGTAATCACCATCGTCACCACTATCGCGGTGGGTATTACATCAGAAGAGGGTACTGATTTTAGGGCGCTACGGCGCCCTTTTCTTACGGAGTGATCAATGCCCTGGCTCCGATTTATCGCGACATATGATTTCATCCCCAAGCCTGCGGTGACCATCTGCTATCCAGCGGGCTATGTCGGTCTGGTGACCACGCCTTGCGCTAACCGCGCCATCGCTGCTGGCAAAGCCGAGCGACTTCCAACTCCCACAAAAGACGAGGCTGAAGCATGGCGAAGCGCGCAGGTGCCGGCAGCCTGAATTGCCGTTTGACGTTTCAGGTCAGGCAGGAAGTGGACGACGGCTTTGGCGGGACTCGCGGTGAGTGGGTTGACCAGTTCACCGTGCCCGGAAGGCTAGAACCGCGTTACGGCAGCAATGCCGAAAGTGTCATGGCAGCGCGAATGCAGTCCATGCAGCCGTATAATCTGATCATTCGCAGCAGCACCGCGGCAAGGCAGATTACGGCATCGTGGCGGGCTTACGACGCTCGGGCTGGGAAGACTGGGGACAAGCCGAACCGGGTGTTCGGCATTAAGACTGTCGTCAATTCGGACGAGCGCAATGCCTATTTGGAAATGCTCGTTGTTGAAGGCGAGGAAACGTGATGGCGGTTAAGATAAAAGGTCTGGATCGCCTGCAGATAAAGCTCAAGAAATTCCCGGAAGTTGCTGAAACACTTGTCAAAGCCGCTATGGAGCAAGGCGCGCTGGACATCGTCAACATGATGCAAAACCTTGTTCCCGTCGATGATGGCGAACTGATGGAAAGCATCGGTTGGACGTGGGGTACCGCCCCCAAATACAGCCAGCGCATCGGCAGCGTTAAGTCGAATGACGGCAAGCTGACAATCACGATTTACGCCGGCAATTCCAAGGTGCGTTACGCACATCTGGTCGAATTCGGCAGTGCGCCACACGTGAACGGCGGAATGTTCCCTGGAACATTCAACCCTGGGTCCAAGGCGCAACCTTTCTTTTACGTCTCATGGCGAGCTAAGCGGCGCAGCGCGCGGGCCCGGGTATCTAGAGCAATCACCAAGGCAGCCAAACAGATAGCGGCGGACCGCTAATGGACCCGGTTTTAGAACTTCAGGGCGCAATTATTCAGCGATTGCGCAGCTTTCCCGCGCTTGTCTCGCTGATTGGTCAGCGCAGCTACGATAACCCGCCGACGAATGACCAAGGGCAAGTCTCACCCTCGATCTTTCCGTATGTCAGCATCGGCGCGTCGAGCGCTCAACAGGCAAACGCCGACTGCATTTTCGCTGACGATATCATTTTCCAACTGGATGTCTGGTCGATTGAGCCAGCCAAAAAGCAGATGCGCGACATCGCAAACGCAGTGCGTCTCGCAACACGAGGGTGGGAGCCTGCTTTGGCATCTAATGCCCTCGTGACATTCGACTACTGGCGAACTGACTACATACAGGACGGCGCGATCAATCATGCGTCGATCCGTTACACGGCGATCATCGAGCAGCCCTAGGGCGTCCACGCCGACCACCCCAAAAATCTATCTATAGACCGCCCTCTGGGTGGTCTTTTTCGTATGGAGGCCGCAATGGCTCAAGCTACGACGATCAAAGGCGGCAAGGTCCGCGTTAAGATCGGCAATGACGCAACGCCGATCGTGTATAAAGCACCATGTGGCTTTACCCAGCGATCGATTACGCTAACCAAGAACCTGAATGAAGTCTCGATCCCGGATTGTGAAAATCCTGACAAGGTCGACTGGATCGGTCGTGACGCCGCATCGCTCTCAATGAGCATTAGCGGCGAAGGCGTGCTAGCTTCAGAATCCGTTGAGGATTGGCTGGATGCAGGTGAGAGCATCGACTCCATCCCGGTACAGGTTGAAATCGAGTTTCCTGCCACGACCTACACCTATACTGGCAAAATGCACGCTGAGAGCCTCGAAATCGGCGCCAACAACGGCGAGCGGGCTACACTCAATGTGTCGCTGCAATCCGACGGCGAGATGGTCCGTACTTCGGCAGCGACGGCTCCCTAATGAGCAGAGATGCTAAAATTGAGCTCGACTGGGCGGATGGTACTTATACCTTCCGCCTGGGGTGGGGCGAACTGGAAGCATTGCAGGAAGCGTGCGATGCAGGTCCTTGGGTCATACTGGAGCGGCTTTTCACCAAACAGTGCCGCGTCGGCGATATTGCTCATGTTATCCGGCAGGGTCTGATTGGTGGAGGCTTGGAGCCGACGGCCGCCACGAAACTCGTGCGAACCTACATCGAAAAGCGCCCGCCTGCCGAGAATATCGTTTTCGCGACCGTCATCCTGCAGGCTGGCATTCAAGGCGTGCCGGAAGAGCCGGTGGGGGAGCAAGCGCCGGCAAATCGGACGGAGAGCAACTCGACAGCCTCCCAAACGGAAAAGTCAGATTTGCCGCGGTCTACGGCAACGGCGCGGCGCTCGGCTTCACGCCGCAAGAAGTAAGGCGAATGTCCATGTGGCAGTTCATGGCTGCCGTTGACGGGTACGTCAAAGCTAACTCGACTGACGATGGTGGTTTGAGCCAGGCGGAAAAAGACGAGCTTTGGGAGTGGGTGAGCGAGGGGTAGGGATTAGCTCCCCTTGCGTACCCGTTCCGAATTCACCAACGATTCCCCCAATCGTCCAAGTGTTTCCTTCATTGCTTTTTCTGCAGATTCGGCAAGAGACTTCGCCCCGCCTTCGCATGCGAACCCCGCATCAGCCTGGGCGTTGCCATTGCCAGAAACCGTGGTACCAAGTAAGCGTCCAGATGGACCGTCAACTGTGATTGACGCGGAAATTTCTACGCTTGTTTCCATTCCAGCGGTCCAAAGACCTGGGACAAGACGCAATCTACCGTCAACATCTTCTCCTCGGACAATAATCATGCCTTTCGCGCCTCGTGCGCGAAGGCCGTCGCGGTCTACCGGCTGGTTAACCACTTCCAATTCCGACACGAGATTTTGAAAAGTCTTTCTCACTGAACCGGAGAAGCTGTTTGAAAGCGCGAGTGGAAAGGTATGCGCCGCACAATTATAATCTGATGGCTTAATAGGCTTATCAAGTTTAGCGCTTTCGACATATAGCAGATATTTGCCGGGCAGTTTACCATCGTAGGATGAATAAACGTTATAGGCAGCAACGCTTACTGGTTCAGCCTTATACTGACACCCACCTACCAAGAGAGCCGCGAAAGCGACAAAAGCTATTTTTGATTTCATTGCCCACCCCCAAACTTTGGTCTTTTGTAATCAATTGGGCGGGTAAAATGCAAGATGATACGGCAGCCGAATCGTATCTTAGGCTCTATTTATAAGGATCGAGCGACTTTGCGCCTTCGGTGTTCTTGTCAACAATCAACTTGTAAGAGCCTGCGGGGAATTTGTACGGCGTGCATCGCATTAGTGCGCGTTTGAGGCTTTCCACTACTGCCCGCCCATAAGCACCCGCGGGCTTCGGCGTTTCGGCGGTTATATCTACCAGCTCGCCTCGGTCATCGATTTCGACATTCCAAACCAACTTCGGAGTTGGTTCCTCTGTATAGGGCTGGTTCCAGCACTTTTCTACCGCTGCGGTGAACTCCGCATCGTGGTCCTGCGCTTGTGCGCCCGTCACTGCGAGCAGACCGCCACAATAATTCCCCACCGCATCGGATATCCCATGGCAACCAACCTTGAATCTCTTGTCGTTCAATTTTCAGCCGATTTCAAGCGATTGGAAAACGCCATCAATCGGCAGCGCGGACAGTTTACGCGTCAGATGCGCCAGATGGAGAAGTCCGCAGATGTCAGCGTACAGCGCATCAATGCGGCACTTGGAAACATTGGCAAAGGCACGATGCGAGACCTCGCGGCCCCTTTGACCAGCATTACTGCCGCGTTAGGTACGCGCGAGCTGATGCAGTATGCGGATGCTTGGACACAGGCCGGTAACCTCATTCGATCGTCCGCGACCGCGGCTGGCGTCGGCGCTCGCTCGTTGAATGAATTGAAGGACGGGGCTAACGAAGCACGAACAAGTCTTGAAGCCTATACTGACCTGTATGCCCGCCTGATCAGGTCGGCCTCCGCCGTAGCCAAGTCGGAAGACGAAGTTGCTTTGGCAACGTCGCTTGTTTCGAAAGCCTTTAAGGCTGGTGGAGCATCTGCGCAGGAACAAGCCGCCGGCATCCTCCAGCTTGGACAAGCTTTGGGTTCTGGCGTGCTGCAAGGTGACGAACTGCGATCCCTGCGTGAAAACGCTCCGGTTATTGCAAAGGCGATTGCTGACGAGTTTAAGACCACGATCGCAGGCTTGAAGCAGCTTGGTGCTGACGGGAAGCTGACGTCTGATCGCGTGTTCAAGGCTATCCTGAATGCACAAAAGGGCATTGAGGCCCAGTTCAAGGCAACGAACGCGACCATTGCCGACGCGTTCACGCAGATTAATAACGAGTTTACCGCTTATATCGGCAATGCCGATAAGTCAGCTGGCGCGAGTAGGCAGCTGGTTCAGGCGCTGCAGTATGTTGCTGACAACTTCAAAGAAATAGCCGACGTCGTCGCAGCCTTTGCGACAGTGCTGATTACCGCGTTCACTGGGCGGGCAATCGCTGGGGTGGTGGTCGGACTAGGCCAGGCTGTTGTTGCGTTGGGCTCGTTCCTGACCGCACTCCGCACAGGTACGAGCGTAGTTGCCGCCTTCAGTGCGTCGCTTGGGCCAATCGGCCTCTTGGCCGGGGCTGCGGCAGGTGCCGTCTATTTGCTTTATAACAATATGTCGTCTGGCGACCATGCTGCGAAATCATTCAGCGATGCTGTCGACGAAAACAAGGTTGCGCTGGAAAATGCTGCTTCAGCTTCTCGTCAGTATCAGACTGAACTGACGAAGCAGATTAGTCTGCAGCTTGAAGCAGCCAAGGCGGCGTACACGCAGGCAAGCGCAGACGCCGACGCCGCCGACGAAAGAGCCAAAACATTCTATAGAATGACGGGCTTGAAATTCGAGCCGTTTGAACATGCCGCTGAAAGCGCTGGCAACAATGCTATCGCATTAGCTGGTGCGGTCGATAAGCTCGAAGTTCAGCAGAAGCGCGCCGAAAAGATCCTCGCCTCAACCCCATCGGGCTACGGCGGCGGTATCGCCACGACACCAGACGATAAGAAGAAGGGTCGAACGAAGAAAACTCCCGCCGAGCGTTTCGACAGCGACATTCAACGTATCGCCGACCGCACAGCCGCCCTTGTCGCAGAGACCGAAGCACAGCGCCAGATCAACCCGCTGATCAACGACTATGGCTATGCCATGGAGAAGGCGCGTACTGAGCAGGAATTGCTCAATGCGGCGCAAAAGGCGGGTGTTGCACTCACTCCGGAACTGCGAGCACAAATTGCCGCCACAGCAGATCAGTGGGCCCTTGCCAGCGCAGAGGCTAACAAGCTTGCCGAGGCGCAAAACCGCATTCGGGAAACCGCTGAAGATATGGCGGCTTTCCAAAAGGACCTCGTCGGTGGGATTGCTAACGATTTTATCAATGGCGCCAGTGCTGCCGAAACCTTTGCGAACGCACTCGGAAAGATCGCCGATAAACTGATTGAAATCGGCCTTGCGAACATCTTCGATACCGACAAGGGCGGCTTCAACCTATTCGGCGCTCTGGGCGGCATCTTTCGCAAGAACGGTGGACCGGTAAAGCGCGCAGGCGGTGGAATTGTTCGCGGTCCAGGCGGGCCGCGTGGTGATAAAATCCCGACTATGCTGAGCGACGAGGAATTCGTCGTGAATGCGGCAGCCACAAAGCGCAACCGTGCTTTGCTGGAAGCCATCAATAGCGGCCATGTTATCGGGCTGAAGGATGGCGGCTCACCTTTGCGCGCTCCATCCATGCCGATCCTGCGCTCATCTGCTGCGTCGCAGCAGGCCCAAACCGGCATTGCCGATGTTCGTGTCTTTGTGGATCGCGACGGCAACTGGCAGGCCGAGGTCGAACGCATCTCACAGCGCAACGTCAAACAGGGACTGGCTTCCTACGATAAGTCGGGAGCCGTTCGAACAGCGCGTGATCTGCGGCAGGTAAACTCAAGAGGGTTGGCAAAGTAATGGCTGAACTACTTCCGACTGGCCTTCGATATCAGCCGACTTTCCCGGTCCTGAACCGCCCGGTTTCCATGTCTCAGTACGGGGATAGGGCTATATCCGCGATCGAGAAAGGCGATCCGTTCTGGACATGGACGGCGAAAATAAAAGCGATGACGAACGCGCACCGCCAGAGGCTCGAGGCCTTCATCGATCGGTGCCGCGGCGGTCAGGTGACGGTGCACTATACCCCCAAGCATGTTTGCATTCCTCAAGCCTACTGGGGCGACGCGAACAATCCGGCGATTGCCGGTACGGCTTCACTGGGCGCGATCAACGGCAATACACTTACATTAAACGGGGTCGCAGTGGGGCTGAAGCTGACGAACGGCGATTTGGTGGGCTTCACGATTGGCGACTACAACTTTATCGCCCGCATCGTTGCCGACGCCACAGCGGCCAGCACGAGCGTGCAGGTGAAAGTTGAGCCCTTTCTGCCGTCCTACATCACTGTCGGCGCGACGGTGCGATTCAAAGACCCTGTTATGAATATGCGGCTCATGCCGCGGACATGGGAAATTGGTGAAGGCAAGTTTCCCGATGCGTCTTTTCAGCTCATTGAGGTGCCGAGGTAGCCATGGCTACCGCTGTCGCCGAGCGCGAATAGCACGAATCCAGGTGTTGTTGAACATAATGGCCCCTATGACCAATGCGACGGCACCCATGGCGATCATGCCGATAGCCACGCCTTGGTCTCCGAACTGCTGATATAACCAGCCCGTTTTTTCTACTGCCTGGGCAGGATTTCCAAGGCGAAGAACACCTTGGATTAAGGCGCCAAACCCGACAATCAACATGCAAACGCTTCTAATCATGCCGGCCAGATATCAGCTGGGCGCGGTTGAATCCACCCTTTCATTGGTTTGACGGTAACCCATGGCCTTTCCCGCACGTCTACAGCAACTGATCGGCCCCCACGGACGGGTCCAATTTGATTGTTAGTGCAATGATGGTCGCGGCGCCAGCGCGGGCGGCATTGCTGGTTGGGGTTGCAGGGCCGCCCGCGCGAATGCCGGGATGAAGACCT
>Ga0182741_1000512_pt1 | contig 57817 bp, 51 predicted proteins | sample eDN5th37CBELigOP_FD_128874 | JGI IMG/M metagenome (GOLD analysis project Ga0182741, IMG submission 128874) | Enriched Organic Plus compost microbial communities from Emeryville, California, USA - eDNA 5th pass 37_C BE-Lig OP (version 2) (version 2) ... | reverse complement strand
GTGCCGACGGTCGCGGCGGTCAACGGTCACGCCTTCGGGGCCGGCGCCATGCTCGCCCTCGCCCACGACTTCCGTGTCATGCGCGACGACCGGGGTTTCTTCTGCTTCCCCGAGGTCGACATCCGCATCCCGTTCACACCGGGCATGTCGGCGCTGCTCATGACCAAGCTGACGCCGCAGACGGCCGTCAAGTCGATGACCACCGGGCACCGCTACGGCGGCCCGGAGGCGCTGCAGGGCGGGCTCGTCGACGCCACCGCGTCCCTCGACGACCTGCACTCGGCCGCAACCGAACTCGTGCGGCCGCTGGCCGGCAAGGATCGTGGCACCCTCGCCACCATCAAGAAGACCATGTTCGCCGAGGTCGTCGAGGCACTGACCCGGAAGATCGGATGACGACACCCGAGCACGACCGGCCCGCGACGCGCACGGGACGCGCCGTGGGCCGGCCCCGCCGGCACGACCGCGGCGCACTGCTCGACCACGCGCGTGACCTGTGGGTCGAACGCGGCACGGCCGGGGTCACGATCCGGGCGCTGAGCAGCGCGTCGGGGGTGTCGAACGGCGCCATCTACAACGCATTCACCTCCCGCGACGGGCTGCTCGCGGCGGTGTGGACGCGCGAGGCCGCGCACTTCCTCGACTTCCAGTACGCCGCCGTCGACCGTGCCCGCGCCGAGGACGGCAGCGCCGCCGACACGGTGGTCGCCGCCGCCCTCGCTCCCGCGCGCTACGCGGCGTCGAACGAGCGGGCCGCGCACCTGCTGCTCGCCGTGAGGCCCGACGACCTCGTCACCCCCGAACTCACCGACGAGCAGCGACACGAACTCCTGGAACTCAGGAAAGTGCTGGGGGAGTTGATCGTTCGGCTCGCCGACGCGCAATGGGGTCGACGGGACCGGAACGCGGTCACCCTGATCCGGTACTGCATCGTAGAACTCCCCGGAGCCCTGTTGCTGCGGGGTGGGGGTCTGCTCGACCCGGTGGCGCACCACGCGCTCGAGCACGCCGTGCGCGGCATCGTCTCGGCACCTCCACCGCCCCGTGGCTGACGGGACCCACTCGCGGAGCCGGAATGGGTACTGTGTCCCCTTCCTCCATCGAAAGGACCGATTCATGTCGATTCGCCGACGGGTCGCTCTCGCGGCCTCCGCCGTCGCCGTCGCTGCCGGTGCCGCCGTGGCGACCACCGGAACGGCCGCCGCCACCCCGGTACCCGTGCTCCAGCTGCTCGGAACCGCGCTGGTGCCGATCCCGACGGGGCAGTGCCACGGCAGCATTGAGGTCGCCTACGAGCACGTGCCGGGCCGCCCGGACCTGGCCGAGGCCGTCTTCACCCCGACCGGCACCTGGGGAGCGATCCCGGACTGCGAGGTCCCGGTGCAGTTCGCGTGGATCAACGGGGTCTTCCCCTTCACCCACGGACACCAGGTGACCGTCGCGAACGGCCGCACCACCACGATCATCGACCCGGGTGCGGGCGTGAGCCTGCTGGTCTCCCTCCCGACCCAGGCTCCGGGCACGCCGGGCTGGGGCACCAGCGGCTACATGTGGCTCCAGCCCTGACATCCCGATAGGTCACTCACGAGCGAGCGGCGCGCGCCGCGGCATGTCGTCGCAGCGCGCGCCGCAGTTCGTCCCGGTCGTCGAACGCCCGCACCGTCTCTCCGGCGACCAGACGCGGCTCGCAACCCCGCCCCGCGGCGACGATCACGTCCCCGGGCCCGGCGCAGGACGCCGCGATCTCGAACGCGCGACGCCGGTCGGCCTCGACGATCACCCGCGCACCGTTCGCAGCGAAGGCGCCCTCGGCCACCGCCTCCCGGAGAACGTGCGGGTCCTCGGAGAGCGGACTGTCGTCGGTGACCACCACGACGTCCGCGTAGGTCGCCGCGGTGTGACCGAGCGGGAAGCGCTTGCCGGGATCGCGTTCCCCGGTCGCGCTGATCACCAGGATCAGCCGCCGCTCCGGGGCGAGCGACCGCAGGAACGGCAACAGTTCGTGTTGTCCGGCCGTGTTGTGCATGTAGTCCACCAGGGCGAGAACGTCCCGGCCGGACTCGACCCGCTCGAGCCTGCCGGGTACCCCCGCCAACGTCTCCAGGCCCGCCGCGGCCCGCACCACGTCGCCGCCGGCGGCGACGATCGAGGTCAGCGCCGTCAGCGCATTGGCGACCTGGTGCGGGCCGAGCAGCGACAGCCGCACCGGCGCGGATCCGACCGGTGTGTGCACGGTGAACGCGGTGCCGGCCAGATCGCACCGGATCGCGTCGGCATACACGTCGGCACTCGGATCCCGCATCGAGTGCGTCCACACCGGCACGTTCACCGCCGCACGCAGGCGCCGTCCGTACTCGTCGTCGACGTTCACCACCGCGGCCCGTGTGCGCTCCGCGGTGAACAACGCCGCCTTGGCCGCGAAATACCGTTCCATCGTGCCGTGGAAATCGAGATGATCCCGCGCGAGATTGGTGAAGGCGACGGTACGGAAGCGCACCCCGTCGACGCGGTGCTGGCTGACGGCGTGCGACGACACCTCCATCGTCACCGCCCCCACCCCCTGGTCGCGGAACCCGGCGAGGGTGCGCTGCACCACCGCGGCCTCCGGGGTGGTGCGCGTGGCCGGGCAGGCGCCCGCCGGACCCCGGACGACGACCCCGCCGATCAGACCGGTGACGAGCCCGGTCGCGGCGAGCGCGGCGTCGAGCAGGTAGGTCGCGCTCGTCTTGCCGTTGGTGCCGGTGACCCCGTACACCGGCAGCTCCTGCGAGGGATGGCCGAAGATCCAGGACGCCAGGGCACCCACCCGCTCGCGTGGCCGGTCGACGAGCAGCGTGGGGAGCCGGCGCGACGGCCGGTCGCTGAGTACGGCGACCGCGCCGCGCGCGGCGGCCTCCTCCTCGAAGTCCAGGCCGTGGAACCGGCGTCCGGGCAGCGCGACGTAGAGATCACCGGGCTGCACCGTCCGGGAGTCGTCGCCGATCCCGGTGATCACGCGGTCGTGCCCCTCGGTCGGCTCGGCCCGCAGGTCGTCGCCGAGGTGTGCGGCCACGTCGCCGAGCCGGATCCGGGGGGCGGCGCTGCGAGGACCATCCGGGGCAGAGGACACGGAGGCGGATACCCGGTCGGTGCGGAAACGATGCTCGCCGCGCGCGGTCGCTACCCTCGTGGGATGGCAACGACCCCGGAGTCCACGGCGAGCACGAACACGGCGGTGCCCGGCCTCGAGAGCACCTTCGCCGACGCCCTCGCCGACCTGACGGTGGCGTGGCAGGGCGCCGAGGTGCCCGAACCGCGGCTGCTCGTCCTCAACGCGCCGCTCGCCGCGGAGCTGGGCCTCGACGCCGAGACGCTGCGGACCGAGGACGGGGTCGCCGTCCTCGCCGGCGCGCAGATCCCGGCCGGGGCCAGGCCCGTGGCCATGGCCTATGCCGGTCACCAGTTCGGTGGTTATGCCCCGCTGCTCGGCGACGGTCGGGCCCTGCTGCTCGGTGAGCTCGTCACCGGTGACGGCCGCCGAGTGGATCTGCACCTCAAGGGCTCGGGACCGACCCCGTTCTCGCGCGGCGGCGACGGATTCGCCGTCGTCGGGCCGATGCTGCGCGAATATCTCGTCAGCGAGGCGATGTACGCGCTGGGGATCCCCACCACGCGGTCGCTGTCGGTGGTCGCGACGGGCCGCGCCGTGCGGCGCAACGGTCTCGAACCCGGCGCGGTGCTGGCGCGGGTGGCGTCCAGTCACCTGCGGGTGGGCACCTTCGAACTCGCCGCCCGGTACAACGGGCTGCTGCAGCCGCTCGCCGACCACGCCATCGCCCGTCACTATCCGCACCTGGCGGACCTGCCCGAGACCGGTGAGGGCAACCGCTACCGCGCTTTCTTCGAGGCCGTGGTCGAGGCGCAGGCGTCGCTGGTGGCGCGGTGGATGCTCGTCGGGTTCGTCCACGGCGTGATGAACACCGACAACACGACGATCTCGGGGGAGACCATCGACTACGGTCCCTGCGCCTTCCTCGACGCCTTCGACCCGGCCGCGGTGTTCAGCTCGATCGACAACTCGGGACGCTACGCCTACGGCAACCAGCCCGGCGTGCTGCAGTGGAATCTCGCCCGTTTCGCGGAAACCCTGCTGCCACTGGTCGATCCGACACCGGACGACGCGATCGCCGCGGTCACCGAGATCCTGCACAGCTTCGACGCTCGCTACGAGCGGCACTACGCGGCCGGTATGGCCGCCAAACTCGGCTTCACGCACGGAGCCATCGACCGAACCCTGATCGACGAGCTGCTCACACTCCTGGCCGAACACCGCGCCGACTGGACCGGCACCTTCCGGGCACTCGCCGACGACCTGCGCGGCGACACCACCGCTCTCGACGCGCTGGTGCCGCGCGCGGCGATCGCGCCGTGGCTCGAACGCTGGCGCAACACCCTTGCAGCGCAAGGACGCAGCGAGGCCGACGCCGCCGACGCGATGGACCGCGCCAACCCGCTGTACATCCCGCGCAACCACCGCGTCGAGGAAGCCCTCACCGCCGCCCACGCCGGGGACCTCGGGCCGTTCGAGACCCTGCTCGATGTCGTCACCCATCCGTTCGAGCGACGCACCGATCACGCGCCCTATGCCGAACCGGCCCCGCGGGAGTTCGCGGAGACCTTCCGCACCTTCTGCGGCACCTGACGTTCAGCCGCGCTGTTCGAACAGCGACACGATGATCCCGTCGGGCCCGCGCACGTAGGCCATCCGCACGCTGCCCCGGTACTCGCCGATCCCGCCGACGAGGCCGTAGCCGTCCGCGGCGACCGCCTCCACCGCCGCCTGCAGGTCGGCGACCTCGAACGAGACGTTGCGCAGGCCGAGTTCGTTGGGCATCGCCGCCGGGGACCCGGGCAGGGGAGCGGGGGTGACGAAGCGGGAGAGCTCGAGCCGGTCGCTGCCGTCCGGGGTGCGCAGCATGACGAGCTCGCAGCGGGTTCCGGGCAGGCCGCAGACGGTCGAGGGGAACTCGCCGTCCACCGCGCCGGTGCCCTCCACCTCGAGTCCCAGCGTCACGAAGAACGCCGTCGCCGCGTCGAGGTCGGAGACGGTGAGGCCGACGTGGTCGAACCGTCGGATGTGTGCCATGACGCGCCGTCCTCTCCGGGGAGTGTTCGACCCCATCGTACTTCACCTAGATAACCAAGTGATCCTGTTGACATATGTTGGACCCACCTTTACGCTCAGCCCACTCGGTGTGAGGTACATCACGTCGAGTTCCGTTCCGAGGCGTGTGACTCCAACGAGGGAGTGGACCCATGTCCCAGAAATCCAGTTCAGGCAGCGCTTTCCGACGTCGTGCCCGCATCGGGGTGTACCTCGCGACCTCCGCGCTCCTGGTCGGAACCGCCTGCAGCAACGCGGACGACACCGCGGAGGCCGACACCGTCGAAGCCCCGAGCAGCGCGTTCCCCGACAATCCCGCCACCGGCACCCCCGTGAAGATCGGGGTGATCAATCCGGAAGGCGGGCCGGCGATCTCCATGCCGAACAACCGCCGCGCCGCCGAAGCCGCCGCCGAGTACGCCAACGCGCACCTCGGCGGTATCGCCGGGCATCCCATCGAGGTCGTGACCTGCGCCGCCAAGGAGGACCCCGCCTCCAACCAGGACTGCGCGAACCAGATGGTCGAACAGGGGGTCGCCGCGGTCGTCGTCCCCTCCTCCGGCAACGGCGCGGTGATGGTGCCGATCATCACCGGCGCGGGCATCCCCTACGTGACCCCCTCGGGCACCACCCCGGTCGAGCTCACCACCCCCTCGGCCTACGCCCTCAACAGCGGCTTCCCCGGGTCGCTCGCGTCCATGGCCGCCTACTCCGCCCAGCAGGGCTACAAGAAGGTCGCCGCCTTCGTCATCGACACCGGCGCCGTGATCGCCTCCACCGAAGCGCTCGGCGACGCCACCTTCGGCGCCGCCGGCGTCGAATTGCAGCTCGCACCCGTCACCCCGGGCACTCCCGATGCGACCCCGCAGGTCAGCGCCGGGGTGGCCGACGACGTCGACGCCGTCGCCATCGTCGGCGACGCCACCATGTGCACCTCGGTGCTCAAGGCCATCGGCACCCTCGGCGCCGGCCAGGAGAAGATGGTCATCCAGCCGTGCCTGGACCCGTCGGTGGTCGACGCCGTCGGCACCACCCTCGACGGTGCCACCGCCTTCCTCGGCGCCGACATCGACTCCGACGGACCCGAAGCCGTGCTCTACCGGGCGGTGATGGAGCAGTACGCCCCTGATGTCGACATCAACGGCTTCACCTTCACCGGCTACCAGGCCATGCTCGGCCTGATCCGCGCGGCCCAGGGCGTCGAGGGCGACCCGACCCCGCAGGCCATCGACGCCGCGATCCGCACCGCCGTGGACGTGCCCATGCCCGCCGCCGACGACATCACCTTCACCTGCAACGGCACGGCGATGCCCGGCATGCCCTCGGTGTGCGCGAACAAGGGCATCGTCGCGACCGTCGAGGACGGCAAGGCCGTCGACCCGAAGGTCGGCGAGTGACGACCGGTCCCGACGAGAACGAGTGAACGATGTCCGATCACCTGGTCTTCCTGGCACTCGGGCTGGGCAACGGCGCCGTCTACGCGGCGCTGGGCCTGGCGCTGGTCATGACCTTCCGCAGCTCCGGTGTGGTCAACTTCGCGACCGGCGCGATCGCTCTGTACGTGGCGTACACCTACGGGTTCCTCCGCAAGGGTGAGCTGCTCAGCCCGATCCCCGGGACCCCGACCACGATCGACCTGGGCGGCCCGTGGGGATTCCTCCCCGCCCTGGCGCTGTCCCTGCTCATCGCCGCCGCGCTCGGCGCGCTCCTCTACGGGCTGGTCTTCCGGCCCGTGAGGAGCGCGCCTCCGGTGGCCAAGGCCGTGGTGTCCATCGGGGTCATGCTGGTGGTGCAGGCGCTGCTCGCCCTGCGGGTCGGCACCACCCCGGTGTCGGTCAAACCGATCCTGCCCACCGGCGCGCTCGAGGTGGGCGGTACCCGCATCCCGCAGGACCGCCTGTGGTTCGCGGTGCTGATCGTCGCGCTGACGGTCGTGCTGGTGCTGCTGTTCCGCCACACCCGGTTCGGGCTGGCGACCCGCGCCGCAGCGGAGTCGGAGAAGGGTGCCCTGGTCACCGGCCTGTCACCCGACCGCATCGCCCTCGGCAACTGGGCGCTGAGCACCGCGGTCGCCGGTCTCGGCGGCATCCTCATCGCCCCGATCGTGCCGCTGGTCCCGGTGTCCTACTCGTTGTTCGTCATTCCCGCCCTCGCCGCGGCGCTGGTCGGCAACTTCACGGCGATGGGCGTGACCGTCGCCGCCGGCTTCGCCATCGGCATGCTGCAGTCGGAGATGACGCACCTGCAGGCCACCGTGTCCTGGTTCCCCGGTTCCGGCATGGCCGAACTGGTGCCGCTCGCCCTGATCCTCGGCTTCCTCGTGGTGCGCGGCAAGCCCCTGCCCACCCGCGGCTCGATCGTCAGGTCCTCGCTGGGCAAGGCGCCGCGACCGCGGAACATCCTGGTGCCCACCCTGATCGGCATCGCCGTGGCGACCGTCGCGCTGCTGGTGACCTCCGGCAGCTACCGCGGCGCCGTGATCGTCAGCCTCGTGCTCGCGGTCATCGGCCTGTCCCAGGTGGTCGTCACCGGTTTCGCCGGGCAGATCTCCCTGGCTCAGCTGCCGCTGGCCGGGGTCGGGGCGTTCACCCTCAGCCGCCTGACGGTGGATCTGGGCATCCCGTTCCCGATCGCCCCGCTCCTCGCGGCGCTGGCCGCCATGGTGATCGGCGTGGTCGTCGGCCTGCCCGCCCTGCGCATCCGCGGCCTGCCGGTCACCGTGGTGACCCTCGCGCTGGCGGTGTTCCTCGAGTTCGTGTGGTTCCGCAACACCGACCTCAACGGCGGCATGCAGGGCGCCCGCGTGGAACCGCCCTCGCTGTTCGGTCTCGACCTGTCCATCGGGGCGGGCGCGGACTATCCGCGCCTCGCCTTCGGGTTCCTGTGCCTGGTGACGCTCGTGGTCGTCGCGGTGGCGATCGCGCGACTGCGCACCGGCCGGCTCGGTGCGGCGATGCTCGCCGTGCGCGCCGACGAACGCGCCGCGGCCGCCTCGGGCATCAACGTCGCCCGCACCAAGCTGCTGGCCTTCGCGATCGGGGCGTTCGTCGCCGGACTCGGCGGTGCGCTGATGGCCTACCAGCAGACGATCGTGACTGCGGAGTCGTACTCCACCATGGGCGGCATCGCGATGTTCGCGATGATCTACATCGCCGGGGTCACGCTCGTCAGCGGCGGCGTCCTCTCCGGGGTGCTCGGCGCCGGCGGCCTGATGTTCGTCCTGCTCGACCGGCTGCTCGGCTTCGCCGACTTCTACGCCATCATCGGCGGGGTGCTGCTGACCCTCACGGTGATCGGCTACCCCGAGGGCATCGCGGGCAGCACCGCCGAACGCCTGCAACGCCTGCGGGCCCGGCTGCCGAAGAAGACCCGCGCCGCCGTCCCGGCGCCGGCGGGCACCGCCGAGGAACCGGCCCGGCCGGACACCGACGCGGAACTGACGACGCTGCTCGCCCACGACGTCCCCGAGGGCACGGTGGTGCTCACCGCCGAGGGGGTGAGCGTCACCCACGGGGCGATCACCGCACTGGCCGACGTCTCGCTCGAGGTCCGGGTCGGGGAGATCGTCGGGCTCATCGGCCCGAACGGTGCCGGCAAGACCACCTGCATCGACGCCCTGAGCGGATTCGCGGACGCGACCGGCACCGTCACTCTCGGCGACCACCGCATCGACGGGCTGGTGCCGCACCGTCGCAGCCGCCTCGGGCTCAGCCGCACCTTCCAGGACATGTCCCTCTACGAAGATCTCTCGGTGCGGGAGAACGTCGAGGTCGGCACGTTCACCGCCGGTCGCGGCGACCGCGCCGACGCCCACGACCTCGACACGCTGTTCCGGATCCTCGACCTGCACGACCGCGCCGACGAACCGGTCGGCGAGCTGTCGCAGGGGCGCAAGCAACTCGTCTCGGTCGCCCGTGCCCTCGCGGGCCGGCCTCGCGTGGTGCTGCTCGACGAACCGGCCGCCGGCCTCGACAGCACCGAAAGTCGTTGGCTGGGCGAGAAACTGCGGGCCGTGCGCGACGCCGGGGTCACGATCGTGCTCGTCGACCACGACATGGATCTGGTGCTGGACCTGTGCGACCGGATCGTGGTGCTCGACCTCGGCCGGATCATCGCGACCGGCCGGCCCGACGAGATCCGCACCGATCCGGCGGTGATCGCGGCGTATCTCGGTGCCGCGCGGGAGAAGACGGAGGCAAGCCTGTGACCGCGACGCTGACCTGCACCGGACTGTCGGCCGGCTACCGACGCGGGCACGCCTGCGTCCGGGACGTGAGCTTCGCGCTCGAACCCGGCCGGGTGATGGCGTTGCTCGGTCCGAACGGCGCCGGGAAGACGACGCTGCTGCTCACCCTCGCCGGGCTGCTGAGCCCGCTCGGCGGCCGTATCGACCTCGACGGCGCCCCGATCCGCACCGGCAACGCGCGCCTGGCGTCGCGCGCCGGGATCGTGCTCGTGCCCGACGACCGGTCCCTGTTCACGGGGCTGACGGTGACCGAGAACCTGCGGCTGGCCCGCCGCAAGGGCGGCCCCACCGTCGCCGAGGTGATCGACTACTTCCCGCGGCTCGGAGAGCGCAGGTCGATCCCGGCGGGCATGCTCTCCGGCGGCGAGCAGCAGATGCTCGCCCTCGGACGGGCGTTCATGCAGGCGCCGAAGGTGCTGCTCGTCGACGAACTGAGCATGGGTCTGGCGCCCGTGGTCGTCGAATCCCTGCTGCCGATCGTGCGGTCGTTCGCCGACGACCGCGGCACCGCCGTCGTGCTGGTCGAGCAGCACGTGCACCTGGCACTGGCCACGGCGGACGTGGCGACGGTGCTGCGGCACGGCGAGGTGACCACCACCGGGCCCGCCGCGGAACTGGCCGCGGACCCGGAGCGGCTCGAACAGGCCTATCTCGGGTCCGCGGCCGGGGCGGGCACCGCGGTGTTCTGAACACCGTGTTCCCACACCCCGGTGTTCCGAACCGGGCTCAGACGGAGGCGAGGATCTCGTCGAACAGCGCGGCGTAGCGTTCCTGCGCCGCGCGCCGGCGGGTGGGCACGTGCTCGCTCGGCACGTTGCCGGCGGGTGGGGTGTAGTCGCGCAGCACCAGCTTGGCGACGGTGTCGCGGTGCACCTCGTCCGGCCCGTCGTACAGGCGCGCGGCGCGCGCCGCCCGGTACATGAAGTCCAGCGGCAGGTCGGAGCTGTACCCGAGGGAACCGTGGGTCTGCACGGCCCGGTCGATGACGTCGTGCAGGATCTTCGCGCCGTAGTACTTGATCATGGCGATCTCCTTGCGGGCCGCCTTGGTGCCCTGGGTGTCGATCACCCACGCTGCCTGCAGCGTCATCAGCCGCAGCGCCTGCATCTCGGCGGCGGAGTCGGCGATCCAGTTGCGCACGGTCTGCTTGTCGCCGAGGACGCTGCCGTGCGCGAACCGGTAGGTGGCGCGCTCGCACATCATGTCGAAGGCCCGGTTGGCCTGGCCGATCCACCGCATGCAGTGGTGGATGCGGCCCGGTCCGAGCCGCTTCTGCGCGATCAGGAAGCCGTCGCCGGGATTGCCGAGCAGCGCGTCGTTCCCGACCCGCACGTCGCGGAAGACCACCTCGCAGTGCGAGCCGTAGGTGTTCTCCCGCGGCGACGGGTTCTCCATCGATGCGATGTCGCGCACCACCTCGAGTCCGGGGGCGTCGATGGGGACGATGAACTGCGAGGTGCGGCGGTGGCGTTCGGCGTCGGGGTCGGTGACGGCGACGACGATGACGAAATCGGCGGTGGCGGCGTTGGAGATGAACCACTTGGCGCCGTTGATCACCCAGCCGTCACCCTCGCGGACGGCGGTGGTGGTCAGGTTCGTGGGATCGGCCCCCGCGTTGTCGGGTTCGGTCAGAGCGAACGCCGAGTACATCTCGCCGGCGAGCAACGGATCGAGCCAGCGGCGCTTCTGCTCGTCGGTGCCGGCCGCGGCGAGGATCTCCGCGTTCCCGGAGTCCGGTGCCTGACAGCCGAACACGAGCGGTCCGTAGGGGCTGGAGCCGAGGATCTCGTGCATGAGACCGAGCTTGACCTGCCCGTAGCCCTGGCCTCCGAGTTCGGGGTCGAGATGCGCGGCCCACAGTTGCTGCTTCTTGACCTCCTGCTGCAGCGGCGCGATGGCCGCGCGCAGTTGCGGCCAGGACAGTTCGAGGGTTTCGAGCGGGCGGATCTCGTCGTGGACGAAGCCTGTCATCCAGTCGAGTTTCTGCTGGAACTCGGGTTCGGTGGAGAAGTCCCATGCCATGTCGTCGTACCTCCGGGGTGTGCGGGAGCGGGGTCAGTCGATCGAGCGCAGGGTGCGGTCGAACAGGAGCAGGGCGTAGCGGTGCAGGCGGTCGCCGATGTCGGTGGGAGCCTGCCCGGAGCGGGAGCGGGCGTAGGTGCCCTCGAGGATGATGCCGAGCTTGAACCCGGCGAGCGCGGTGTACCAGTCGATGGCGGAGAGGTCGCGGTCGCTGTTGTCGGCGTACCGGGCGACGAGTTCGGCGCGGCTCGGCAGGCCCCCGGCCGCGGCGAGGCGGCTCTCGAGCAGGTCGGGTTCGCCGTCGGCGTCCGGCCACATCGCCAGCATCCAGCCCAGATCGAGCAGCGGGTCGCCGACGGTGGCCATCTCCCAGTCGACCATCGCTGCGACCGTCGGGGCGACGCGGTCGAACATGACGTTGGCGACGTGGTAGTCGCCGTGCAGGAGACCGGGGGCGCCCTGCGGCGGCCGGTTGTCGTCGAGCCAGGACGCGATCTGCTCGACCTGCGGCAGCAGCACCGTCGGATAGCCGGGCAGCCGCGTGAAGGATTCGAGTTCGCCCAGCCAGCGGCCCACCTGCCGTTCCAGGAATCCCTCGGGGCGGCCGAACTCGGCCAGTCCGAGCGCCGCCGGGTCGAGGCGCGCCAGTTCGGTGAGCGCGTCGACCATGCTCAGGCCCATGCGGTGGCGCAGGGCCGGGTCGGCGGCGTGGGCGGGGGTGAGGGTCTCGGCGGCGTTGTAGCCGTCCACGGCGTGCATCAGATAGAACACCGCGCCGAGCACGTCCGGGTCCTCGCAGCCGGCGACGAAGGTCGGGTGAGGCACCGCGGTCCCGGACAGTGCGCGCAGCAGCGTCATCTCGCGTTGCATCATCCGGTTCGATTGGGGGCGAAGGTGTTTCGGTCCTCGTCGGAGCACGTACCGGACGCCGGAGCGTTCGAAGCCGATCATGATGTTCTGGGTTCCGCCGCCGATGGGGGAGACCGCGGTCGGTTCGCCGGAGCCGAGGCCCTGGGTGTCCATCCAGTCCCGCACGGCGGTGAGATCGACCCCGAGGAGGTTGCTGGGTGTGGTGTCGGTCGGCATGATTCGAACGTATCGGCCGACACCCTCGGGGACACCGCGCTTTTCGGGACCGATTGTGGATTCCTACAACGCCCGGTGGGCCGGGATCGGCGCCGGTCAGCGGGCCGAGAACTCGAGGATCTGGAAGGCCAGGCGCGCCGAGAGCAGCGCGTCGAGACTGCTCGGGTCCAGCCCGGTCAGCTCCTTGATCTTGCCCATCCGGTAGCGGACGGTGTTCTCGTGCACGTCCAGCGCCACCGCGGCGCCCTGCACCCGGCCCTCCGCGGCCACGAAGGCCCGCCAGGTCTCGAGCAGCACTCCGTCGTCGGCGGCGCGCACGGTGTGCACGTACTCGTGGGCGAACCGCACGGCCTCCTTGACCCGCCCGGAGCTGACCACCACCCGCAGCAACCCGAGTTCGGTGACGTCGAGGACGTCGTCGAATCGGTCGAAGGAGTGGGCGATCTCGGCGACCTCCCGCATCTCGCGGGCGGCGTGCGGGAAGTCGGCGACCTCCCGGCACACCCCGGAGACGACGGTGGCGCCGGTGGCCAGATCGGGTTGCAGCGACGCGCGCACCTGCCGCACCTTCTCTCGCACCGCCGCCAGCTCGTCGGCCGAGCCGCCCTCGCGCAGCGGCACCAGCACGATGATGTGGCCGGGCAGTTTCACCGCGGCGGGCTCGTCGATGCCGAGGATCTCCCGGAACCGGCGGGTGACCAGGCGCTGCGCCGCCGAGGCGGTCAGGCGGGGGTTCGCGGACAGGGTGAAGCGCACCAGCACGTGCGGGTTGGTCAGGTCGATGCCGAACTGCGGGCCGCGGCGGATCAGGTGCTCCTTGTCGCGGGTGTTGCGCAGCAGGTCGGACAGGTAGTCGTCGCGGGCCTGCCCCTGCGTCTCGATCTGCCGGCGTTCGGAGAGGATCTGCAGCGACAGGACCGTCGCGCCGTGCTCGGCGATGTTCGCGTCGACCGCCTCGAGCGACCGGCCGACCTCGACGATGCCGAGATAACCGTTGGGGCGGCCCTCGATGACGAGCCGGCACATCAGGTGCCGACGGCCGAGCCCGACCGACAGGGTCGGCGGCACCACCGCCGAGGGCCGTTCCGGGCTGAGACCGGCGAGTTCGGCCTTCACCGACGGCATGCCGCGGATCTTCTCGGAGATCACCGGCGGCCGGTCGAGGCCGAGCGCGGCGGGTGCGGACCAGGCCAGCACCCGGAAGTCCTCGTCGTAGAGCACAGCGGGTTTGCCGGACAGGTCCGACAGCAACGCCACGACGGTGTGGATGTCGGCGCCCTCGAGCACCGCATTGGTGAGCTTGCGGTGCACGTCGGCGAGATAGGCGAGGGTGTTGCGGCTGCGGGCGATCTCCGAGGCCTGGGTGCGCAACCGCACGTTGAGCATCGCCTGGCTGATGAACAGCGCACTGAGCTGCGCGAACATCTCGGCGATCTCGATGTCCTCCTGGGTGTAGGCGTGGTCGCCGTCGCGGTCGTCGACGAACAGCAGCCCGATGACCTCGCCGTCGAACACCAGCGGCACACCGAGCATGGCCCGCACCTGCCAGTGCTCCATGGTGCGCCGGTGCGGCCGCGGGTCGTTGCGCACGTCCTCGATGAGCACCGGGCGGGCGGTGTCGATGATCTCCCGGCTGAACCGGTCGCCCTCGATCCCGGATTCCTGCCGCTTGACGGCCTCGGTGATGTCGCCCTGCTCGGCGCAGTGCCCGGCGGCGCCGCGGAAACGGCCGTCGGGACGCTTGAGGTAGAGGGAGGAGCGGCAGACCCCGATCACCTCGCACAGCTTCACGCACACCGCGCGCAGCAGTTCCTCGAGGTCGGTGTCCTTGATCGCCTCGCCGGTGATCTCGGCGAAGGCGGTGATGACGTCGCGTTCGCGGTGGCGGGGGACGGTGGCCGTGCCCGGAGGGTGGAGCGGGGTGGTCGCGGTTCCGGTGCTCGGCAGCAGGGTCATGCCGTCCTCTCGCCTCCTCGTCGTGGTCGCGGTCACTCGGCATCCACGAGGTTGTGCAACATCACAAAGTAGTCGATGTTCAGGTCGCGATCACATCCGGGAGTGGCGTGTCGAGCACGTGCCCCATGCGGTCCCGCTTGGCGCGCAGGTAGCGCAGGTTGTGGGTGGTGACGGCGGTCGGCAGCGACACCCGGCCGACGATCTCGATCGAGTAGCCCTCCAGCCCGCCGAGTTTGCTCGGGTTGTTGGTGATCAGCCGCATGCGCCGCACCCCCAGATCGGCGAGGATCCGGGCGCCGACGCCGTAGCTGCGCGAGTCGTCCGGCAGCCCGAGGGCGCGGTTGGCGTCGACGGTGTCGAGGCCCTGTTCCTGCAGCGAGTAGGCGCGGATCTTGTGGGCGAGGCCGATGCCGCGGCCCTCGTGGCCGCGCAGGTAGACCAGCACCCCGCAGCCCTCGCGGGCGATCTCGGCGAGGGCCCGTTCGAGCTGGGCGCCGCAGTCGCAGCGCAGCGAGCCGAGGATGTCGCCGGTGAGGCATTCGCTGTGCACCCGCACCAGCACCCCCTCGCGGCTGCGGCCGGCGGCGGCGACGTCGCCCATCACCAGCGCGAGGTGCTCGCTGCCGTCGAGCACCGACCGGAACGCCACCGCCCGGAACATGCCGAACTCGGTGGGCATCTGTGCCTCGGCGACGTACTCGACGAACGGCTCGGTCGCGGCCCGGTAGCGCACCAGATCGGCGATGCGCAGCAGCGGCAACCCGTGGGCGGCGGCGAACGCGGTCAGGTCGTCGCCGCGGCGCATCGAGCCGTCCTCGGCGACGATCTCGCCGATCACCCCCACCTCGCCGGCGCCGGCCAGGCGCAGCAGGTCCACGGCGGCCTCGGTGTGCCCGGCTCGGGCGAGCACCCCGCCCTCGCGGGCGCGCAGAGGGAAGACGTGGCCCGGGCGGCGCAGATCGGCGGGGGCGGTGGCCTCGTCGGCGAGCGCCCGGACCGTGGCGGCGCGGTCGGCGGCGCTGACCCCGGTGCCGGTGGAGACGTGGTCGACGCTCACGGTGAAGGCGGTGCCGTGCGCGTCGGTGTTGTGCTCGACCATCAGCGGCAGGCCGAGGGCGTCGGCGCGGTGCGCCGGCATGGGTGCGCAGACGATGCCGGTGGTGTGGCGCACGAGGAACGCCATCTGCTCGGCGGTGATCGTCGACGCGGCGGCGACGAGGTCGCCCTCGTTCTCGCGGTCGTCGTCGTCGACCACGACGACCAGGCCGCCCGCGGCGAGGGTCTCGACCGCGAGTTCGACCTGCTGGGCCGGGGTGCGGGGCATGGCCACTACTCCTGTTCTGCGCTGTGGGTGCCGAAGGTGCGCCGGTGATAGGTCAGCGGCGGACGGTCGTGGCGATCGGCCTCGGCGACGTGGCCGAGGACCACCACGTGGTCGCCGCCGTCGACGAGGTCGGCGACGGTGCACGCCACCCAGCCGGGCGCGCCGGTGATGCGCGGGGCGCCCGCCGACAGCGACCAGGCGACGCCGGCGAACTTGTCGGGACCCTTGCGGGCGAAGGTCAGTGCCAGGCCGTCCTGGCCGTGGCCGAGGATGTTGACCCCGAATCGGCCCTGTCCGCGCACGACGGTGAGCAGGTCCGATCCGCGGTCGAGGGCGACGAGCACCATCGGAGGATCCATCGACAGCGACGCGAAGGCGCTGACGGTGGTGCCGTGCGGGCGGTCGCCGTCGAGTGCGGTCACCACCGTGACGGGGGTGCACACGCCGGCCATCACGTCCCGGAACACGGTGGTGAGGTCTTCGGTGAGCGGGGTGTTCATCATGTCCTCCGACGGGATGGAACGGGCGGTGCCCGGGTGGGCCGGGCACCGCCCGGGTCGGGATCAGGCGCCGGCCGGGACCTTCGCCTTCATCTTGTGCAGCTCGGGAACGACCTTCTCGCCGAACAGCTTCAGCGACTTCTCGGCCTGGTCGATCGGCAGGCCACCGAACGCGAAGGCGGCGTTGACGAAGACGTCACCGACCATCTCGTGCCGGGCCGCGTACTTCTCGACGATCTGCTCGGGGGTGCCGTAGATGTTGGCCTCGACGTAGGCGTCGGCCGCGGCCTCCATGCCGGCCTCGCGGATCATGTCGGCGCCGGCCTGGTAGGTCTCGTAGCCGCGGGTGTTGCGCCAGTGCTCGCCGGCGAAGTCGTAGTGCTTGATCACCGACAGGAAGTAGCGGGCGGTGTGCTCGTAGGCGAGGCGGCGGGCCTCCTCGGCGTCCTCGTGGCAGATGACGAAGTCCTGCACGACCGGCGGCAGCGGTTCGGTGTTCCACCGTTCCCGGTACAGATCGCGCCAGCGGTTGATCGCCTCGGCGTGCTTGGCGAACTCGTACTGCACGAAGGTCATCATGCGTACCCCGAGATCGGCGATGACCGGCACCGAGTCGGGGGACATGGCGGCACCGAACAGACGGTCGCGGGTCCACTCGTAGGCCGGGTTCGGGGCGGGCCGGATCTCCACGCGGGCCTGCTTGTAGAACTCGCCGTCGGGGTTGTCCACGATGCCGGTGCGCAGGCCCTCGATGGTGAGGTTCGCGGCCTCGACGAACCGGCCGCGGGCCTCGTCCATGGGGATGCCGAAGGCCTCGTACTCCATCTTCGCCAGGCCGCGGCCCATGCCGTAGAGGGCGCGGCCGCCGGACATCATGTCGAGCATCGTCAGCTTCTCGACGACGCGGACCGGGTCGTTCCACGGCAGGATCACCGCGCCGGTGCCGAGTTTGATCGTCGAGGTGCGGCCCGCGATGTAGGACATGATCTGCAGGTTGTCCGGGCACATCGAGTAGTCGTCGAAGTGGTGTTCGGCGGACCAGACGGCGTCGAAGCCGTACTTCTCCGCGTCGACGCCCATCTCGAGTTCGCGGAGGAAGACCTCCTGGTCGCTGACGTTCTCGTGGTAGTTCTGGAAGACCAGCAGCATTCCGACGTCCATGGACGTATCTCCTTGTATGAGTGGGGGTTCGGGCGAGAGGGGGATCAGCCGAGGAAGACGGCTCGGGTGTGTTCGGTATCGAGGTACTCCTTGACCGACTGGATCTGCCCGTCGCGGACCTCGAAGACGAAGTGGTAGAGGTTGTTGTAGACGCGGCCGTTCCTCATCTCGGAGTACGACTCGGTCTCCACCGCGACGCGGTCGCCCTCGGCGGTCCACGCCAGCGGGGTCAGCCGGATCGCGCCGGTCTTCGTCCCCGTCGACAGACCGGAGAGCATCGCGCGGAACTCTTCCTTGTTCTTGGTGCCGGAGATGCCCTCGATGGTGCCGGCGACCCACCAGGTGGCGGTGGGGGCGAGATAGCCCATGATCGCCTCGACGTCGCCGGTGGAGAAGACCTCCATGAATTCCGCGACGAGCTTCTTGTTGGCCGCTTCGAGGCTTCCGGCACTCGCGATGTTGTCCATGCGAACTCCTTCCGGAGGGGATTGGACGAAAAGTGCAGCGGGGGAACGTATTCGATGCTGCTGGGATCGACACTAGCCGGGAAGTCTGTGGCGTGGGTCACGCGAGTTCTCCGGCGGTTGTAGGGCGCTACAACGACCCGGGGGTCAACGGCGGGAGCTGAACGAGCTCATCAGCCCGCCGTCGGTGGCCACCACCGACCCGGTCATGTACGGCGAGTCCGCGACACCCACGACGACCTGCGCGATCTCCTCGGGAAGACCGGTGCGGCCCATGGGGATCGCCGCGAGGATCCGTTCGCGGGCCCGCCCCGTCAGGGCGGAGGTCATGTCGGTGTCCACGAAACCGGGGATCACCAGGTTCACCCGGATCTGCCGCGGCGCGAGCTCGACGGCGAGCACCTGGGTCAGCCCGTGCAGACCGGCCTTCGCCGCCCCGTAGGCCACATCTCCGGGAAAGCCCCGGAATCCGACCACCGCACCGACATTGATGATCGCCGACCCGGCGTCGAGCCGCGGCGCGACGTTGCGGGCCAGCTCGAACGCGCCGGAGAGGTTGGTGCCGATCACCTCGTCCCAGTGCGCCCGCGACAGGTCGCCGATGCGGCCGCCGCGATGCACCCCGGCGGCGTTGACCACCACGTCGAGCGAACCGAACCGTTCGAAGACGATGTCGACACCGCGGGCGAGCGAGTCCGGATCGGCGATGTCGGTGTGGATCTCGACCACCCGGTCCGGATGGGTCCACTGCGCACTGGCGGGTTTGCGGGCGAACACCGCGACCCGGTCGCCGCGGGCGGTCGCCTGCTCGACGACCGCCCGGCCGATCCCGCGCGACCCGCCGGTGACCAGCCAGTTCTTCGCCTCGGTCATCGCTTCAGGAATCCCGTCAGCGCGGCGAGATAGCGATCGCGGTCCTCGAGGAACGGTGCGTGCCCGACCCCGGTGAACTCGACCAGTTCGGCGCGGGCGTTGACGCCGCGCACGGCCTCGGCCGCGGAGAACGGCACGAAGGCGTCGGCGGTGCCGTGCAGCAGCAGGATCGGCACCTCGAGCGCGGCCATCTCCTTGCGCAGGTCCACCGTCGCGAGGTCGCGCAGCGAGTCGTCGCCGCGCGGACCCATCGCCATGAACATGTCCCAGATCGACTCCAGCACGGCCTCACCGGGATTCTCCGCGCACACCGCCGCGGCGACCCCGCGGAAGGTCTCGGCACGGTTCGCGGCCACGGCCGCGAGGGTGCCCTCGACGTCGTCGACCGACCCGCCGTGCGGCCAGTCGTCGGTGGCGGTGTAGCGCGGCGACGCGCCGCCGGTGAGCACCAGTCCCGACGCCCGGTCGCCGAGCTGGGCGGCGGCGACGGTGGCGACGGCCCCGCCGAGCGACCAGCCGTTGATCACCGGCCGGTCGAGCCCGAGATGGTCGACGAGACGCACGACGTCCTCACCGAGCGCGGCGATCGACACGTCCTCGAAGTCCTTGTCGGAGCGACCGCAGCAACGCAGGTCGAGGGTGATCACCTCGTGGCCGGCGGCGAGCAGCGCCGGCAGGGTGGTGTCCCAGGCGCGGGCGTTGGCGCCCCAGCCGTGCACCAGCACGATCGGCCGGCCGCTGCCGCGGTGGTGTTCGAAGTAGATGCTGCGGTCGTTCTCGACGGGCAGATATCCCATGGTGTCCTCCTGAACGAGTAGGGAAGGGGGCAAGGAAGTGGTCTGGGGGGCCGGATGCTCCCGCAGGGCCCGCGGCACCACGGGGGCGCGGTCGCGGAAGCGTGGCATGACGTGCTCGGCGAACAACTCCATCGATCGCAGCACCTTGTCGTGCTCGAGGCCGCCGAAGCGCATCCAGCAGATCAGGTGCTGCAGCCCGGTCTCGTCGTGCAGCGCGTCGAGCTGCCGGATCAGGCCGTCGGGGTCGCCGACGTAGACGACCCCGCCGTCGCGCAGACCCTCGACGGTGATGCCGCCGGCCTCGTCGGTGGCCGAGACCAGTTCGGCGTAGCGCTCGTAGGTCGGCGGCACGTCCTCACCCTGCGGCACCGCCGACAGCGCGGCGTCGAAGTACCAGGTCAACGCCTCGCGGGCGTTGTCCACCGCGGCCTGCTCGGTGTCGGCGAGGTGGATCTGCCAGTTCATCGGGAAATCCAGTTCCAGGATGTCGCGGCCCAGATCCCGCAACCGGCGCTTGGCGTCGACGACGAAGCCGTTCAGTTCGGGCATCGTCATCAGGGTCGGGGTGACGAGCATGTTGTAACCCTGGTCGGCGGCGAGATCGAGGGTCTCGGGGCTGATCGAGGCGATGTAGATCGGCGGGGTGGGGCGCTGCACCGGGGTGGGACGGCAGTCGACGTCCTCGAGGTCGAAGTGCTTGCCGTGGTACGAGAACGGTTGTCCGGCCGGCTTGCTCCACAGTCCGCGCACGATCTCGAGGGCCTCGGTGAACATGTCCCGGCTCTCGCCCTGCAGGTTGCCGACACCCATGTTGCGGAACTCCTGGGGCTGGTAGCCGCGGCCGACCCCGAAGTCGAGGCGCCCGCCGGAGAGCACGTCGACCATCGCGTAGTCCTCGGCGATGCGCACCGGCCAGTCGAAGGTCAGGTTGCTCACCGCGATCCCGATGCGCATGCGCCGGGTGCGTTGCGCGATCGCGGCCGCGGCGACCTGCGGGGAGGGCATCGACCCGTAGTCGCTGCCGTGGTGTTCGGCGAGCCACACCTCGTCGAAGCCCAGTTCCTCGGCGTATTCGATCTGTTCGAGCATCTCGCGGTAGGCCCGCGGGAAGTCGCGGTCGGGGCATTCGAGGACGTAGAAGATGCCGAACTTCACGGGCGCTTCCTCCTGACGACGACGAATGCCCCTGGGGGTGGGGCGGTGTGGCACCGACGCTAGGACGTGAGCCGCGTCACGTGGTCGAGCTCGCCGACGCCGCCTTGTGGGGATCCACAAACAGCCCGGCGCCGGCCCGGCTGCGCAGCGTCTTCTTGTCGAGCTTGCCGACGCTGGTGCGCGGCAACGCGTCCACCACCACGACCCGTTCGGGCACCCACCAGCGCGGCACCCGCTCGGCCAGCGCCGCCCGGACCTGCTCCGGGTCGAGGGACGCGCCGGCCGCGGGCACGACGAACGCCAGCGGCCGTTCCTGCCAGCGTTCGTGCGGCACCGCGATCACCGCGGCCTCGGCGACCTGCGGGATCGTCGTCAGAGCCTGTTCGAGGGCGACGGAGCTGATCCACTCGCCGCCGCTCTTGATCAGGTCCTTGGCCCGGTCCACGATCGTCAGATAACCCTCGGGGTCGATGGTCGCGATGTCACCGGTGCGCAGCCAGCCGTCGGTGAACGCTTCGGGATGTTCGTCGCGGAAGTAGCGTTCGGCCACCCACGGTCCGCGCATGAGCAGTTCCCCGCGGTCGACACCGTTGTGGGGAACTACAGCGCCGTCGTCGTCGACGAGCTTCCAGTGCAGGCCGGGCAGCAACCGGCCCTGCCGGCGGATGTACTCGTAGCGGCGCTGCGGGTCGTCGTCGGCCGCGCGCGGTGGCCGCGCGAAGGTGCCCATCGGGGACAGCTCGGTCATGCCCCAGCCCTGATAGGCGCGCACACCGAGGTCCTCCTCGATGCTGCGGATCAGCTCGGGGGTGGGGGTGGAGCCGCCGAGCACCAGCGCCCGCAGGCAGGTCAGGTCGATGCCCTCGGCGAGGGCGTGGCGCACCAGGTCCACCGCGACGGTGGGCACCATGCCGGTGTAGGTGACCTGCTCGGCCGCCAGGATCGCCGCGAGGTCGGGCACCACCGGGTGCGGTCCGGGCAGTACCTGGTTCGCGCCGGTCATCAACGCGGCGAAGGGGATTCCCCAGGCGTTGGCGTGGAACATCGGCACGATGTGGCAGACGGTGTCGCGTTCGCTGATCGCGTGCCCGTCGGCCAGGCACGCGGTGAACGTGTGCAGGTACAGGGCGCGATGCGAATAGCCCACACCCTTGGGGGATCCGGTGGTGCCCGAGGTGTAGCACAGGGCGGCCAGGTCGTTCTCGTCGCGCGGCACCGGTGCCGGCAGCGGGGAGGCCGCGGCGATCAGTTCGTCCTGCGAACGCAGGCCGGGGGCCTCGCCGTCGGTGGTGAGCACCGTCGTGCCGGGCCGACGCGTCCGGGTGGTGTCGAGCAGGTGCAGCAACGACGAGTCGGCGAAGATCACCCGGTCGTCGGCGTGGTCGACGATGTAGGCGATCTCGTCGGCCTCGAGCCGCAGGTTGAGGGTGTGCAGCACCGCCCCGGCCAGGGGGGCGGCCAGGTACAGCTCGAGATGACGGTGGTGGTTCCACGCCAGGGTGGCGACCCGGTCGCCGGGCCGCACCCCGAGGTCGACCAGTGCCTGCGCCAGGCGCAGCACCCGGTCGGCGTACTCGCCGTAGCTGTACTCGTGGACCTTCTCGCCGTCGCGGTAGTCGGTGATCGTCTTCGCGGCGAAGAAATCCCGGGCGCGGTAGAGGAAGTCGGTGATGAGCAGCGGGGAGGCCGAGCCGGTGGCCGGCACCGGGGTCATGCGCTCACCTCCTGCCGGGCGGCGGCGACCGCCGCACGCACCTGCGGGATCACCTTCGAGGTGAGCAGCTCGATGCGGGCCGAGCCGCTCTCGACCGGCTCGCCCGGCAGCTGCGCCCAGAAGTGCACGTCCTTGATCTGCGGCCGCTCGCACAGCAGAGTGGTCAGTTCCGTCACGGCGGTGTCGGTGTCCCACAGCACGAACGAGCCGGCGTCGAGCAGATCCTGCGGGGTCGCGAAGGTGGGGGTGGACTCGGCCGGGCCGAAGGCGCCCATCTCGATGTAGCCGTTGATCTGGTAGAGCGCGTGCTCGCCGATGCGGGCCCACTCGCGTTCGGGATCCTCGGCGACGATCGCCCACTGCCCGGCGTAGATGCGGCCCTCCTCCCGGGAGCGGCCCGCCCGCTCGAGCGCGTCGAGATAGGCCTCGTGGTGGGTGTTCTGGGTGCTGAGGAAACCGTCGGCGATGCGCGCCACCCGTTCGATGGCCGGTTCGGCCATCGCTCCGACGAGCAGTTGCGGGGTGGATTCCGGGTGGGGGGTGACCGGCAGGGCCGGGAAGTCGTAACGCTTGCCGTGGAATTCGGCGGGCGCCCCCGACCACGCCCGCCGAATCACCTCGACACCCTCCTCGAGGAGGCTGGGGCGGTGCCGCAGCGACCGTCCGAAGGCGTCGAACTCCGGTTGCCAATATCCCTGGCCCACACCGAGATCGAACCGTCCTCCGGTGAGCAGCGACAGGGTCGCGGCGTCCTCGGCGAGACGGATCGGATTGTGCAGCGGGGAGACGATGAGGTTGGTGCCGATGCGCAACGAGCGGGTGCGGGCCCCGATCGCGCCGGCCAGCACGAACGGCGACGGGGTGTACCCGTCGGCCATGAAGTGGTGTTCGGTGAGCCACACCGAGTCGATGCCGCGGCTCTCGGCCCAGGCGATCTGTTCGAGGCTCTCCTCGTAGAAACGGGTGAAGGTGCGCGGCCACCGCGCGGGATTCCGGAAGTCGTACCACAGGCCGAAGGTGCAGGATTGATCGGTCACGGAGGGTCTCCTCGATCGTGGTTGCATCGGGCACGCACTATGTCGTGGGTCACAGGATGGGATGCCGGTCCCGGTGGGGGAAGGCACCGGGACCGGCGGGATTGTCGAAGGATCCAAACGGGACGGTCAGAAATTGCCCTTGGCGGCCCAGCCGCCGTCGACCGGGTAGATCTCGCCGGTGAGGAAGCTGCCCTCGCGCATGAGATAGGCGACCATCGAGGCGATCTCCTCCGGCAGACCCAGGCGCCGCACGATGTGCGCGTTGGCGTTGGCCTCGCGCATCTCGTCGGTGATGTCCGCCAGGATCGGGGTGTCGATGGTGCCCGGGCAGATCGCGTTGATGAGGATGTTGTGCGGGCCGTACTCGAAGGCGGCCTGCTTGGTCAGCGACACCACCCCGCCCTTCGCCGCCGAATAGGAGGCGAGATTGGGCAGGCCGCGCAGCGCCGCCATCGAGGAGATGTTCACGATGCGGCCGCCGCCGCGCTCGATCATGCCGGGGATGACGGCCTGCATGCCGAGCCAGACACCCTTGAGATCGGTATCGATGACGTTGTCCCAGGCCTCCTCGGTGAGCCCGACGACGCTGTCCTCGCTGAGCATGTTGACCACACCGGCGACGTTGGCGAGCAGGTCGACGCGTCCGTGCCGGTCGACGACCTCGCGGACCGTGTCGGCCCAGCTGCTGCGGACCCGCACGTCGAGTTCGTGGGCCTCGGCCTTGCCGCCGAGCTGCGCGATCGCGTCGACGGTGGCCGAGGCGTCCTGGATGTCGGCGGCGATGACGGTGGCGCCCTCGGAGGCGAGGCGCGTGGCGGTGGCCTGCCCGATGCCCTGGGCGGCGCCGGTGACGATGGCGATCTTTCCGTTCAGCGTCATAGTGTGCTCTCTTCTCGTGGGGGAGAGGGGATCGTGCGGTGCGGAATCGTTCGTGCGCAGACGATTTCGGTGGGCGATCGTCGGATCTCGCCGGAGGCCGTGGGGTCTGCGCCGTCCACACCATACGAACCCGGTGTGGCGCAGCGCACACTTTTCTCCGGTGCGCTTTGGAGGCCTACACAACCGGTGGCCGGTGCGCGGCGCGGCGCGCCTGCACGTCCGCGGTCCACAGCGGCTGCAGCATGTGCCAGTCCGCCGGGTGCGCGGCGATACCCGCGGCGAACCGGTCGGCCAGGCGCTGCGTCGTGGCCCGCACCCCGCCGTCGGTGTCGATCGGGGCGCCGACGTCGACACCCCACCCGTCGGGGGTGAACCAGCAGTGCACCGGCAGCAGCGGCGCGCCGGTGCCGAGCGCCAGGCGGGCCGGACCCGACGGCATGCAGGTGGGCTCGCCGAAGAAGGTGACGGGCACCCCGGAGCCGGTGAGATCGCGTTCGCCGAGCAGACCGACGACGCGGCCCTGGCGCAGTCTTTCGGTGAGCAGATCGAAGGGTGGGGCGGTGCCGCCGGTGAGCGGGACGATCTCGAACCCGAGCTGCTCCCGGAAGCGGACGAAGCGCCGGAACAGCGACTCCGGGTCGAGGCGCTCCGCCACGACCGTCGGCCGCCCGATGCGCCGCACCACCCACACCCCGGCCAGATCCCAGTTGCCGCTGTGCGGCAGCGCGAGGATCACCCCGCGCCCGCCGGCGACCGCGGCGTGGATGTGCTCGATGCCGGTCGCGGCGGCCTCGATGCGGTCGGCGAGCCACCCGGGATCCATCGCGGGCAGGCGGAACGCCTCGCACCAGTAACGCGCGTAGGAGCGCAGGCCGGCCCGCACGAGATCGTCGGGTACCTGCTGCGGGGCGGTGCCGAGCACCCGCGCGAGATTGCGGCGCAACTGGACCGGTCCGCCGTCGCGGGCTGCGCGGTCGGCGGCGCGGTCGAACAGGCCCAGGGCCCACCGCTCGGGCAGGGTGCGCACCAGTCGCCAGCCCGCCGCGTAGCCGAGGTCGGCGACGCGGGCTCTCACGTCCACTACCCGAGTGTCGCGCGGGAACGCCCGAGCCGTAACCTACTCCAAAGTAAGATCGGGGGATGGACTCCGCGACGCCGACCTACCGCACCTGGTCGAAGCTGCCCCGCAACGGACTCGGCTCGGCCCTGTTCTCCCTCGGCATGTGCCTGCGCGTGCCCTATTTCGGCACCGTGCTGCCCCGCGTCACCGAGCTCGAACCCGGCCACTGCGAGGTCCGCGCCCCGAAATGGTGGGGCGTGCACAACCACCTCGGCACCTTCCACGCCATCGCCGCGTGCAATCTCGCCGAGATCGCGATGGGCATGCTCGCCGAGGCCACCGTGCCCACCACCCACCGGTGGATCCCGAAGGCCATGACCACGCAGTACCTCGCCAAGGCCCGCACCGGCCTGCGGGCCGTCGCCGAACTCGACGAGCTGCCGGACTTCACCACGATCACCGAGGGCGCCGACCTGGTGGTGCCGGTGCACCTCCACGACACCGCCGGCAACGAGGTGGTCCGCGCCGACATCACGATCCGGGTCACCCCACGCTGAACCGTCAGCGCAGCTTCTTGCGCTTCTTGCGTTTCTTCCGCTTCGCGCGGGTGCGGGTGCGGGGCGCGCGGATCTCCGCGGTCGCCTCGGCGGCCTCCTGCGCCGCGGCCTCGAGCAGGGTCCGCTGCATCTCCCGGCGCAGACTGTCCATCAGCTCGGGGGAGCGCAGCAGGAAGGTCGCTTCCCGCAGCGCGGCGTAGTGTGCCGTGGAGATCAGCACGGCCGACCCGCGCTTCCCGACGATCTCGACCGCGACCGTCTCCTCGTTGACCTCCCGAACCAGGTCTCCCAACCGCTTGCGTGCGGACTTCACCGTGGTTGATGGCACTCGTGTCGACTCCGTTCGCCTTCCTCGACAGACTCGCGCATCCTCCCATCACCACGCCCGAAACGGGCGCGGACACGACGAACGATCGACAACGGGTCAGACGAACTCGAGCGCCCCCTCCACCGGTGCGAGGACCCGCCGCGTACCCGGCGACCCCAGCGCGGTCGCCAGATCCGAACCGTCGTGCTCGGCCAGCAACTCCCCCCCGGACCAGACCAGCAACGTCGCGGCGACGGTGTGCTCGGCGACCGAGTGCGACAGGTCGTAGTGCGCACAGCCCGGCACGCCGTCGTAGGTGATCCACAGGTCGAAACCGGTCATGAACAGGTCGAGATCGAACTGCACACACAGGCTCAGCAGCTCGCTGCGGCCCGTGTCGTCGACACCGGCGAACGCCTCGTCGAGCGCCAGCAGCCGCGGGGCGTGCGGGTCGGCCGAATCGAGCATCACGTGTGCCGCCGCGAACAACGGCAGGTGCAGCGACACCGACTGTTCACCACCGGACAGCGCCGAGTGCCGCGCCGGGGTCAGCCGGTCCTCGCTGCCGTCCCCGCTGATCAGCGAGAACGAGAACACCCGCCACCGCCGGTAGTCGAGGGTCGCGGCGAGGATCTCCGGATACGACCGCTCCGGGTGCGCCGCCCGCTCGGCGCGGATCCGCGCCGCGAAGTGCGCCCGGATCCCGGCGAGATCCTCGGCCGACAACGCCGACGCATCGCGGTCGAGCAGCTTGCACACCGCCCGCGCCGGCTCGTCGAGATGATCGGCGAGCACCCAGTGCACCCCGATCGTGTTGCCCGACGACATGCGCCGCTTGCGCATCTCCGACCCCATCCGGGCGATGAGATCGCGGGCGTCGGCGGTGCGCTCGTGGATCTGCTGCGCCAGCCCGGTCAGCAACGCGTCCTCGAGGATGCGCCGCTCCGAATCGGTCAGCAGCGCCTCCTGCTCCCGGCGCGCCTGGGCGATCCGCGTGGCGAACTGCGCGACCGACGTGTAGCCCTGCTCGTCCTGCACCTGCACGATCGTCAACCCGTCGGGCGCGTCCCAGCACAGCCGGTAGTCGCCGCCGCGGGCCAGTTCCGACTCGAAGTCCTGCAACGCCGACGCCAGCGCCGAATTCGTCGACTTGCGGGTCGACTCGCTCGCCGCCACCGACTCCGTCGCCGCCCGCAGCGCCCCGAACAACGCGGCCACCTCCGACGGCAGCACCTCGACCGGGGCGTCCTCGGCGGAGGCCTGCCGGATCCGGTAGAGCACCTGCTCGGCGTCGAGCCACGCCGCGGCGCTCGCCGGCCAGCCGTGCTCGGCCTCGACCCCGAGCAGGGTGAGCAGATCGCGGCGCGCGAACGGCGCCAGCGTCTCCGCGTCGCGACGCGCCTCCACCAGCGTCGACTGCAACGCCTGCTCCGCGGCGGCGTGCGCGGCATCGGCCTTGCCGATCCGCTCGAGGGCCTTCTCGTAGGTCTTGCGGGCCTCCCGCTCGGCCGTCTTCGCCGCCTCGATCCGGGCGCGGGCCTCCTCGAGCTGTGCGTCGAGCTCGTCGGCGCTCGCCCCGATCGACTCGCGCAGGGTCTCGAGCTCCTGCTGCCGCTGCGAGAGCAGCTCGGCTGCCTCCGCGGCCTGCTCCGAGGCCACCTCCGCGGCGGCGCGGGCCTCGTCCACGCGGGCCGCGAGGTCACGCATCCGATCCTCGGCGGTCGCGCAGTCGCGCAGCGCCCGCACCAGCGCCTGCCCCTGCGACCGGAAGTGCCGCACCGTCGCCTCGAGCGAGTCGAGGTCGGCGGCGACGAACGGCGCCCGGTGCCGCGCCGCGGTCGCCCGCAGCTGCTGGTCCTTGCCCGCGACGTCCGCGATCGCCTGATCGAGGTCGCGGTCGGCGGCCGCCGCCGACTCCTGCGCGGTGCGCAACGCACCCGCGCACTCGGCGACCTTCCGCAGCGCCGCGAGCACCGCACCCGTGCGGGGCAGCGCCTTCACCGCCCGGTCCACGGCCGTGAGCCGGTCCCCGATCCCACGGTCCTGCTCACGCAGCGCCTCCACCCGCGCCCGGGCATCGGCGATCTCCGCCTCGAGCTCCGCGATGCGCCGCTGCCGCCGCCGCGCCCGCGCCGTCGCCCCGATGAACTCCGCCTGCTCCTTCACGTGCCGGCCGACCTGCACACCCTGCCGGAACCGGCCGTGCACGTCCACCCCCACCGACGCCCCCGGCTCCGGGCCGACGGTCAGCGCGATCGACGCCAGCACGTCCGCGACCCGCGACTCCGGCACCGTCGTATCCGCTTCCGGGACGAGCACATCCGCCAGGGTCGGGCCGGACGGACGCTGCGCGTCGGGCAGCGCGACCAGCAGCTGCTCCGAGTCGAACTCCGGCAGGTCCTCGTCGCCGCCGACGAGCCACCCGTCGAGCAGGTTCGCCGCCTGCAACGCCGCCTCGATCCCCGCGGCGTCCTCGGCGGAGACGTCGTCGCGGAAACGCACCAGCTGCCACAGCGGCGCCCCGACCAGCTCCGCGCGGCTGCCCACCCGCGCCGGGAAGGGTGGGGGCGCGTCGTCGTGCTCGGCGGCGACCGCGGCGCGTTCGGCCTCGAGCTCCCCGATCCGCACCCCGAGCGTGTCGATCTCGGCGCCGATCGCGCGGCGCCGGAACCGCAGCTCCTCCACCACCGGGCCGGTGTGCTCGGCGAGCACCGCCGCCGGGCTCGCGGCGTCGTCGTCCCCGACCGCGGCGACCGCCGCGTCCAGCGCATCGAACAACGGCGTCGACAAACCCACCGCCGCGAACGCGCCGGTGTGCTCGGCCCACCAGCGCCGCAGCTCGTTCGCGGCCTCGGTGCGCGAGAGCTCCACCACGGTCTCGGCCGCCTCGACCGCCGCCTGCGCGGTGTCGCGCTGGGTGCGGTGCCGGCCCGTCGCCGCCTCCGCCCGCGCCCGGGCGATCGACGCGTGGTCCACCTCGGACAGCGCGCGGCGCACGGCCCGCACGTCGACCTCGCGTTCCTCGGCGGCCGCGTCGATCCGGGTGAGCAGCGTGTCGATGCGCGCCGAGTCCTCGACCCCGTGCCAGTCGATGCCGGCGTCCTCGGCGGCGGCCTGCACCGCGTCCTCGCACCGGCGTCGTGTGGCCGTCGCGACCGTCACCGATTCCCCGGCCCGCTCGTACTCGGTGAGCCGGTCCGCGACCGCCGCCTGCGCGCGGGTGGCCGCGGCGGCCTGCCCGGCGGTGGTCTGCTCCAGATTCCGCACCGCGGAGGTCAGATCGTCGAGCTGCCGTTTGCTCTGGTAGGCGGTCGAACCCTGCAACGCCGCCTGGGTGGCGCGGGCCTGCTCGAAGTCCCGCTCCACGGCCGCGAGCCGCTCCTCGGCCTCGGCCCGGGCGGTGGCCGCCTGCTCCTGCTCGCCGGCGGCGCGCCGCAGCTCCTGCACCGCCGTGTCGACGGCGCCGAGCCGCTCGGCGACCTTGTCGACCTTGGCGCGGGCCTGCTGGCCCACATAGCGGGTGTAGACGGCGACGAACCGCTGCGCGGCGTCGTCGGCGGCGGCCAGCGACTCGAGCGCCCGCGCCACCTCCTCCATGTCGGAGAACGACCGGGCGGCCTCCACGACGAGCTCGTCGTCGAGGGGGCGCAGACCGTCGGTGAGCGCCTGCGACAGGCCCTTCGGGTCGAGGTTCTTCGCCAGCTGCGGGCGCCGCAGCGTGAGGATCAGGTTGATCAGCTGGTCGTACCGCTGCGCACCCAGCCCGAACATGCGGGCGTCGATCGCGGCGCGGTAGTCCACCGGCCGGTCCGTGATCGCATCGGCGCCGATCCGGTCGGCGAGCTGCTTGCGGGTCAGTGGCCGGTCCTCGTCGTCGAGCAGCGAGAAGTCGATCCCCACCCGGCCGTCGACGACGAAATGCCAGCGGGTCACCTTGTCGCTGCCGCGCGTGGCGCGCATGCCGATACCCACCGTCACCGCCTCGGGATCGTCGCGGCGGCCGCGGCAGAACTCCATCCACACATAGGAGTGCGCGCTGTCCTGCCCGCGATAGAGCAGGTTCGACCGCATGGTGCGTTCCTCACCGGCGAACGGGTTCAGCCGCCGCGGCTCGATGCGCCCGTCCAGCACGAACGGGTACAGCACCTCGAGCGCCTTGGTCTTGCCCGAGCCGTTGGGGCCGCGCAGCACCAACCGGCCGTCGGCGAAGGAGAACTCCTGGTCGCGGTAGTCCCACAGGTTGATGATCCCGGCACGCGTGGGGCGGAATCGGGCGCTGCTCATGACATCTCCGTCGTGATCGGATCGGTGGGATCGGATTGGGGGCCGGCCGCCGCGGCCGGGGCGGGGGTGTCGGGCAACAGATCGATCTGCGGATCCTTCTCCCGCACACTCACCGTCGCCCCGCGGTACCGCGCGATCGCCGGCAGGGCCAGCACCCCGCCCGGCACCCGCGCGACCAGCCGTAGCCTGTCCAACAGCTCGATCGCAGCGTCGGCGAGCCCGGCCGGATCGGCCTGCCACTGCGCGGCGAAGGTGCGGCCGTAGGCGTCGACCAGCCGGCCGATGGTGCCCGCCAGCCAGGCGTCGTCGAGCAGGGGACAGCGGTCCGGGGTGCGGGTCGACTCCGGAGCGTCCTCCGGCGCCGGCGCCCCCGCCGCGAGCGGCGCGAACACCGTCGCCCGCGGGATCGCCGCATCCACCGCCGCGACCAGCGCATCGTGTCGGTCGCCGGGCAGCGGCCGCCGCTCCGGGGCCGCGGCATCCGGATCCAGCACCCGGTCGCAGATCTCCACCGCCAGCAGCAACGCGACCTGCGCGACCGTGCCGGTGCTCGGGAACCGCACGTCCGACAACCGGCCCGCGGTGTCCACCAGCGCCACACCCTCCGCGCGCCGCTCGCACACCAGCCCGGTCAGCAGTTCCACCTCGTCGGTGGTGCGCGGCAACGCCAGCTGCAGCGCCTCCTCGTCGTCGAGCTCGTCGGCGTAGACGACGGGACGCTGCACCAGCGCGCGGCGCACCCGCCGCCGGATCTCGGCGGTGTCCGTGCGCGGCACACCGGGCCCGGTGAGCAGCCCGCGCACCGAGTCGAGATGCTGCAGGGCCCGCGACGGCCGGAACAGCGCGGTCACCACCGCCCGGTCGATGTCGAACAACGCCTCACCGCTGCCGGGATCGTGGGCCCAGCCGTCGGTGTCGCCGTCGGCGAGGGTGATCGCGCCGCGCGTCGCCAGCCAGGTCACCGCGTCGACGAAGGCGTACCGGTCGGCGGCACGTTCGGTGTCCAGTTCGACCCCCTCGACGCGGCTGGCCTCGGAGGCGACGTGCTCGGCCAGCTCCGACAGGGTGATCTGGCTGCTGCCGCGGCCGAGCGCGGCCAGCACCAGGGCGAGATAGGCGTAACGGCGCCGGTCGAACGGCCGGTCGGTGGTGGTGACGGTGCCGGCCCCGGCGTCGAGGCGGTCGACGACGGTGAACAGCCGGGCGGTGGTCTCGGTGACCTCGAGGCGATAACCGAACACCGTGAGCAGGTCCTCGCGCAGCTCGGTGGCCCACCGGCGCACCAGCGACAGCGCCGTCCGGTCCGGATAGCTCCTGGTGATCAGATGGTGGTTGAGCACCAGCCGGGCGGCCCGCTGATAGGAGTCGAGGTCGACCGACGGGATCGTGCGGGCCCTCACTGCACCTCCACCGCCAGACCGTCCAGATACAGCCGGCCGCGGGCCGTGCGCACCACCGTCGACTCGCCGCTCGGCCGCAGCGTGATCTTCACCCCGTTCTGGGTGGCGGTGGTGCCGTCGCCGCGCACCCGCCCGGACACCGGCACCCGCGCCGACAACGCCGCATCCAGCAGGCCGAGCAGCACGTCGACCTCCGGCTCGGACAGCTCCCGTTCCCGCACGCCCCCGGCGGCGAGGGACTTCGCCGCGGCGGCGCGGCGCCGCTGCTTCTCGAGCTGGGCCTCCCGCAGACGCCGCACGCTCGCGTCGTTGCGCTGCACCTTGCCCGGCGCACCGGCCGCGGGCCGGCGCCCGGTCTCGGCGAGGGTGCGGGCGATCTCCACCGGTGGCGCCTCCCACCACGAGCGGGTGACCGGCACCACGTCGGCGTCCTCGTGCGGCACCGAGAAGTGCCGGGGCCGGCCGAGATCGAAGACCGCGTCGAACAGGGCGTGCGCGGCGTCCTCGCTGGGGGCCTGCGCGAACCAGCCCGCCAGATGCCGCAGCTGCGACTCGCGGCTGACCCCGCCGCGCCGCTGCTCGGTGAGCCGCCGCAGCAGCGACAGCACCGCCGAGATGGCGTTGATCGTCGCGCCGCGCAGCCGCTCCGCCTCGCTCGGCGCGGCGCCGACCCCGACGAACCAGCGTTCGACGCCGAGCCAGCGGGCCCGCCAGTCGGCCTCGCGTTCCTCCACCGGCAGCAGCACCCGCTCGTCGTGCTGCGCCGCCAGCACCGGCAACCTGTCCGCGCCGGTGGCGTGCACCCGCTCCAGGGCGGCGGCGAGCTTCGGGGCGTAGCGGGCCAGATCGGAGCTGAACTCGCGCATGTGCGTCAGCAGCGCGTCCTTCTGCGCGAGGAACGCCTCCGGGGTGACCTCGGTGGTGCGCACCAGGTCGCCGAGCACCAGATAGAAGCGGGCCGCGCGCTCGGCCATGTCCGACAGCGTCGCATCGAGGCGGCTGAGCTTGCGGTAGACGAGCTCACCGTCGCCGGCGGCGTTCGCCTCGGCGAGTTCGATGAGGTCGGCGAGCAGATCCGCCAGCGCCAGCCGCGACAGCGACACGTCCTCGCCCCGGGCGGACAACACGTCCTCCACCGCCCGGAACGCCCGGTAGCCGGGCTGGGTGAACTGGTAGACGTAGTGGCGGTTGCGGTACTCGGCGAGGGTCGCCGCGCGGGTGCCGTCGTAGCTGCGTTCGAGCACCCCCCACAGGTGCAGCTGCTCGAGCAGCGCGGGGATGTCCGCGGCGGCCGGCACGTCCTCGTCCTCGGGGGCGAGGCGCGCGAGCAGGGTGTGGACGTCGCCGGCGTGCAGCAGCACCGTGTAGTTGCCGCGCGCCTGGTCGAACGCCCGCAGCACCCACAGATAGTGGGTGCGTTTCTCCGCCGTCGCGAACGAGAACAACCGCAGGCGATCGTCCCGCGCGATCGGGTCCTCCACCGCCCCGATCCGGGCTCGACCTGTTTCGCTCACCGTGACAGGTTAGGCGGAGCGCACCCCCGACTCCGACAACACCCGCGTGAGTGTCGGCACGTGGGGTTAGCCTGAACTGCATCAGTACAGCAGGGGAGGGGTAGGAGCCGATGGACGAATCCGGTGCCGGATCGGGCACCGCGAGCTGGGACGGAATGGTGGAGTGGCTCGTCGAGTCCCTCACCGGCAGACCCACGGGCTTCGTGCTCGACGTGGGGCCGTCCGACTACGCCCCGTCCGAGGACGATCCCGACGACGTCGTGTGCGCGCAGGTACACGTCCTCGACGACGGGGTGCTGCTGTTGCGCCGCTCCCGCACCGAACTCGACCAGCTGCTGCTCGCCGACCACTCACCGGCCGGTCTGGTGCTCGACCACTGGCACACCGACACCTTCTTCCCGGACTGCACCGACGGCTACCTGTTCAGCCGCGACGTGCGGTTGATCGCCGAGGCGTGCGTGGCGTGGTTCCGGATGGACCCGAGTATCGACACCACCGAACAGCTGGGCTGCAGCTACCGTTTCCCGGACGCGCTGCCGCGCGGGGTCCTCGAGGAGACCGATGCCGACGACCGGCGCCCCTGATCCCCGGCCCGGCCCGTAGCGGTTCGCCGAGGCGACGGTGACCGAGCACGAGGCCGACACACCCCCGCGCCGCCGCGGCGCGGGCCGGGGAACCCGTGCCCTGGTCAGGGCGGTCGCCGAGCTCGCGGCCACCCACCACGCCGAGATCTCGCAACGCATGTTCGCCCGCATCGCAGGGGAGATCGACGCGATGACCACCGACCGGCCCACCCGCGACGCCCTCGAACGCGCCGCGGCCGACGGGGTCACCGCCGTCACCGAGTTCCTGCGCGACGATCGTCCCGAGATCGAGATCCCCGCAGCGTCGTTCGCGCTGGTGCGCACCCTCGCCCGGCAGGGCTTCCCGATCTCGACGGTCGACCGCAGCAACCGCCTCGCCCAGGACAGCATCCTGCGGTGGTGCCTCGAGGTGCTCGCCGGACTGAGCGACGACGCGGAGGCCGTCATGCAGGCCGGAGTGGTGATCCTCACGAAACTGTCGACGGGCATCGACGGGGTGTCGCTGCGGCTGCTCGCGGTGTACGAGGCCGAACGCGACACCTGGCTGTCGAACCGCAACGTCTCGCGCTCCACCCGGATCCAGGACATTCTCGCCGGCCGGCCCGTGGAGGTGGGGGAGGCCGAGGCCACCCTCGGCTACCGGCTCGGGCAGCGGCACCTCGGGGTGATCGTGTGGACCGAGGAGATCGACACCACCCGCAACGACCTGTCCGAACTCGAACAGGCCGTGACGGCGCTCGCCGACGAACTCGGCGCCCCCGCCCGGCCGCTGTTCGAACCGCACGACGCCCACACCGGCTGGGCGTGGATCCCCCTCGGCGGGGTCGAGACGGTCGACACCGACGCGCTCGGGGACGTCGTCGCGGGGTGGGACCGGACCGTCACCGTCGCGCTCGGCGCCCCGCAGGACGGGATCGGCGGGTTCGTGCACACCCACGAGCAGGCCGAACACGCACAGGTGGTGGCCCGGGCGGCCGGCGCGGCGGGGCCGCGGCTCGTGCCGATCACCGCCGTCGGGGCGGTGGCGCTGATGTGCGCGGATCTCGACGCGGCCCGCACCTGGGTGGCCGACGTCCTCGGGCCGCTCGCCGCCCACGACCCCGCCGCGGGACAGCTGCGGCACACGCTGCGCGAGTTCCTCGCCAACGGCGGCAGCTACGTCGCCACCGCCTCCCGGCTGCACCTGCACCGCAACTCCGTCGCCTACCGGATCAACAAGGCCGAGGAACAGCTCGGCCGCAGCGTGCGCGAGGGCCGGCTCGATCTGGAGAACGCCCTGGCGCTGTGCCACTGGCTGGGGTCGGCGGTGCTGACCCCGGTCGCCGAGGTGCCGGCCCCGCCGGTGTGAGACCGCGTGCTCAGGCGCCCGGCACGATGGCCCGCACGAACCGGCCGATCTCCTCGATGGCCCGCACCGACTCGGGCAGCACGTCGGCGGCGGCCTGGAAGACGTGGATCTGCCGGTCCCAGACCTGCAGCTCGCACGCCGAGCCGGCGGCGGTGAGCCGCTCGGCCATCAGCTCGGCGTCGACGAGGAGCAGCTCGTCGGAACCCACCTGGATCAACGTCGGCGGCATGTCGGTCAGATCGGCGTCGACGGGACAGAGCCGGTCGAACCCGTCGAGGCCGCTGCGCGCGTCGCGGCGGCGCGACAACCCGGCGAGCCCGGACAAGGCGTTGCCGTGCAGCAGCGCGCACCGTTCGGCGTTGGTGTGCCCGAGTTTGCGGTCCGGATCGAGTTCGGTCAGCGGCGACAGCGCCACGATCGCGCCCGGCGCGGGCAGGTCGAGCTCCCGCAGTGCCAGCGGCACCGCGAACGACAGGTAGCCGCCGGCGGAGTCCCCGGCCACCACGATCTGTTCCGGCCGGTAACCGGCGTCCAGCAGGCGGCGGTAGGCGTCGACCCCGTCGGCGACGGCGTCGGCGATCGAGAACTGGGGCAGCATCCGGTAGTCGACCATCAGCACCGGTGCCTGCGCCTGCTGTGAGATCCGCGACACGAGGCGGCGGTGACTGCGCATCCCGCCGCACAGGAAACCGCCGCCGTGCAGGTAGAGCACCACCCGGTCGTCGCCCGCGCCGGGAGCCTCCACCCACGAGCCCGCACAGTTGTCGAGGGCGATCGGAAGGCAGCGGGTGCCGTCGACGGCGGGCAGCAGGCTCCCGACCCGGTCGAGCAGCCCGGTGGGCCACGGCAGGTGCGGGGCGCGTCCCCACAGGCCGAGCAGCGGGCGCAGCGTCATCCGCATCGACTGTGCCAGCAGCCGCGCCTGCAGGCTGGCGCCGCGGAACTCCCTGCGCTGCACGGTGACGGGGGCCTGTGGGGTCCGAGGGGAAGGTACACACGCCGGGGGTGCGGTCGTCACGAGCAGAACTCCTCACAGCGAATCGAGCGAATCGAAGGCCCGCATCCGACCGGTCCGCCTCGGGACCCGATCGGGAATCGGGGATCGGCCGGATCCACCCGTGCCGCGTCCTCATCGACGGTAGGGGCGAAGGTCCCGGGGTTCACCGGTCTGCGTGCACACTCCTCGCCGCGCGCGACTGGGCTGCACGCACAATCCTGCACCCGGTGACAGGAGCCGGGGAGAGGCACCTCACGCCGTCGGAGGCGGACGAACAGCGACAGTCGCCCATTTCGGACGCTCCGTGTGGAGTTGCGCCCCGAGTTGTTGTGCCGACAACCCAACGGCGGGGTCGTTCTGTGTGCTCACGACCCGATGGACAGCGGCCTAAGTCGTCTTATCGTCGATGCAGGGCCGATGACCGGAGCCACAGCATCAGCCCCTCGACCAGGGGGAACCCCGGCGGGATCAGCTTCCGGATGTGGCTCGGACGTTCCTTGCGAAAGGACCTCGATGGCCACCCACGCCGCACACCACGAGTCCGTCCCGGCACTGCAGATCCTGCGCTGCGAGCACTGCACCACCCTGCTTCCACCCGAGACCCTGCGCTGTTCGTCGTGCCGACGCGCCGAACTCACCCCGGTCAGCTGCTGCGGTACCGGTTCGATCGTCTCCTGGAAGCTGCTGCACAGGTCTGTGCGGGAAGACCAGATCACGCCGTCGACCATCGCCATCGTCGAACTCGACGAAGGCCCCTGGGTCTACACGAAGATCGAGGGTTCGCTGCCCGAGCGGGCCGAGGCCCCGGTGCGCGTCGAGTTCCGCCGCACCCCGACCGTCGACCGCTTCCCCGTCTTCGGAGTCCGCGCCGCCTGACCCCGCCGCTCTCCGGATGCAGTCGATCCGTGCGTGGGGGGGCGTCGACGTCGGTACCGGGAGCCGGATCCGGACCTGGTTGCCGGCCGTCCTCATCGTGCCCGAGGTCGCCCACGCCGTCCACGGCACCGAGGACACGAGGCAGGGCCGGCTCTCCTCCGACCTGCACGAACCGGCGCGGACCGCGATCACCACCGTGTGGCTACCGATCCAGCACGTGCTCTCGTCGCTGCCCTACCGGTGAGGACGCGGACCCGGTCTCAGGCGCGGGTGGAGCGGGCCTTCCACGCCGAGTACGCGGCGGTGACGATGATCGCGCCGGCGAGCGAGCCGATGATGCCGCTCGGCCGCAATTCGAGGCCGTCGCCCGCGAGCAGGCTGATGAGCAGACCCCCGAGGAACGAACCCGCCACACCGGCGACGAACGCCAGCGTCCAGTCGATCCCGGAAGCCGACCTGCCCACAACGAGCTGCGCCACCGCACCGATGAGCATGCCGAACAGAATGATTCCGATGATCAACATTGCGCGAGTCTACGGCGCGAGAGTCTGCCCGATGGTGATTCCGCGGCGGGAAAACACCGCCCCTGCCGCGGAATTCACCTTCCGCGCTCACCCCGTCAGGGCTGGTGCACCGCCTCCAGCGTGGGGTAGTCGATGTACCCCTCGGCACCCGAGGCGTAGAAGAACTCGGGCCGCGGCTCGTTCTCCGGCAGACCGGCCCGCCACCGCGCGACCAGATCGGGATTGGCGAGTACCGCCCGCCCGACCGCCACCGCATCCGCGCTGCCGTCCGCGACGAGCCGCACCGCCTCCTCCCGGGTGGTCGGGGTGGAGAACCCACTGTTGGCCATCACTTTCCCGCCGAACCGCCGGCGCAGTTCCTGGATCAGCTCCCCGGCGGGATCGTCGTGCAACACCGACAGATAGGCCAGGCCCAGCGGCTGCAACCGGTCGACGAGGGTGCCGTAGACGGCGAGGACATCGGCCGGATCGGTCTCGGCGACGTCCTGGATGTTGCGTTCGGGGGAGATCCGCAGGCCGACGCGGCCGGCCCCGATGGCGTCGGCCACCGCCGTGACGATCTCCACGACGAGGCGGATCCGGTTCTCCACCGACCCGCCGTACTCGTCGTCACGCCGATTCGAGGCCGGCGACAGGAACTCGTGCAGCAGATACCCGTTCGCACTGTGGATCTCCACCCCGTCGAGACCGGCGTCGATCGCCCGTCGCGCGGACGCGACGAAATCGTCGACGACCGCGCGCACCTCGTCGCCGGTCAGGGCGTGCGGGACCGGGAACGGCTGCTTGCCGGAGGTGGTGTGGGTCAGGCCGTCGATCGCGACCGCGCTCGGGGCGACCACCCGCCGGCCACCGTTGGTGTCCGGATGGGTGACCCGCCCGGCGTGCATCAACTGCACCACGATGCGCCCACCGTCCGCGTGCACGGCGTCGGCGACGCGGCGCCAGCCCGTGGTCTGCGCGTCGGTGACCAGGCCGGGCTGGCCGACGAAGCCCTGCGACTCGAAGTTCACATAGGTGCCCTCCGCGACGATCAGCCCCACGCTCGCACGTTGCCGATAGTGTTCGGCGACCAGCTCGCCGGGAACGCCGTCCGGTCCGCCGCGCAGGCGGGTCAGCGGGGCCATGACGATGCGGTTGGCCAGGTCGAGGTCTCCGAGGGTCACAGGTGTGAACAGGTCCATGGGTGGCGCAACAGGCCGCGCTCCCACGGGATTCCCGGCACACCCGACGCTATGAGATGTGTCACCCCCGTCACGGCGTGCCCGCCCGCACGACGCGGAGGCGCGGGAGGCAGGATGGGGCCCATGCAGATCGAACCGTTGACCTATCAGTCCTCCGTCGTCGTGTCAGCCGACCCCGAGAAGGTGTACGCGCTGGTCTCCGACGTCACCCGCACCGGCGAGTGGTCCCCGGTGTGCGTCGAGTGCCGCTGGGACGACGGGCACGGCCCCGAGGTCGGCTCCTTCTTCACCGGCCGCAACGTCAACCCCGAACGCACCTGGGAGACCCGCTCGCAGGTCGTCGCCGCCGACCCGGGCCGCGAGTTCGCCTGGTCCGTCGGCCCGGGCCTGGTCCGCTGGGGCTACCTCATGGAGCCGGTCGAGGGCGGCACGAAGCTGACCGAGACCTGGGAATTCGGCGCGGCCGGCCAGGAGATGTTCCGCGAGCGCTTCGGCGACACCGCCCCGGCCGAGATCGCCAAGCGGGAGCAGGCCGCCCGTGAGGGCATCCCGGTCACCCTCGACGCGATCAAGCGCATCCTCGAGGGCTGATCGTCACGCCGACGTCCACTCCACCCCGGCGGAGCCTCGATCCCGGTCCGATATAACCGAAATCGTGACTGCACCACCCGGATGGCATCCCGATCCCGAAGGTCTACCGCAACTGCGCTGGTGGGACGGGAACCAGTGGACGTCGGCGACCCAGCCGTACCCCGCCGACCACGGGTCGCGGACATGTCGAAGATCATGCTGCGCGCCTACAACGCCGAAGCCGAGAACTGCGTCAAGACGGTCAAGGCCGGGAACCTCGCCGCAGCTTCGGCTCGGCTGATCAAGGCGGCCGAACAGATCGCCCGCCAGGGACAGATGATCTCCCTCCAGGTGACCCCCTACTATCAGCAGCTCCGACTGCGCGAACTCGAGCTGGCCGCCGACGTCCACCGGAAGATCCAGGAGGAGAAGGAAGCCGAACGTGCCCGCCGCGAAGAGCTCCGCGAACAGCGCAAGGCCGAACAGGAACTCGCTGCGGAGCGGGCCGAACTCGACAAGGAACGGGCCCACTACGAATCCGCCCTGGCCACCCTCGAAGCCAACGGCGACACCGCCGGTGCGGAACGGCTGCGGGCCAAACTCGCCGACGTGCAACGGGCGATCGACGACGTCGACTACCGCGCTGCGAACGTGCGGGCCGGATACGTCTACGTCATCTCCAACATGGGTGCCTTCGGGATCAACATGGTCAAGATCGGCATGACCCGCCGCCTCGACCCGATGGACCGCGTCCGCGAACTCGGCGACGCGTCGGTTCCGTTCCGGTTCGACGTCCACGCACTGTTCTTCTCCGAGGACGCCGTCACCGTCGAGGCGAAACTGCACGAAGCTTTCGCGGACAGACGGGTGAACAAGGTCAATCCCCGTCGCGAGTTCTTCTACGCCACGCCCGAGGAAGTTCTCGATGTCCTCCGGCAGCACGTCGGCGAGGTGCTCTCGTTCACGTCCGAACCGGAGGCCGAGGAATACCTGATCAGTATCGGGAAGAAGGACGCGTCGTTCTGAACCGACCGACGATTTGGTGTTCTCGACTTCGCTCACCGAAGTCGAGAACACCAAATCGGGCGCATCGGACCGGCGGAATTACCCCTTGTCGCCGTTCCGGGTGGAGATCTTCTTCACCGCGACCTGTTTCTCGTCCGCGGTGGGTTCGGACACCGGAACCGTGACGGTGAGAATTCCGTCGGCATAGGTGGCTTCGATGCCGTCCTCCACGGCACCGGGCGGCAACGACATCGACCGAGAGAAGGTGCCGTACCGGAATTCCGAGCGGGTGTTCTCCTTCTTCTCCTCGGAGCGTTCCGCCATGATCGACAAACTACCGTCCCGCACCCGGATGTCGACGTCCTTGTCCGGGTCGATTCCCGGCAGTTCCGCCCGCAGGATGTAGCGGTCGCCGTCGAGCTGCTCCTCGACGCGGATCATGTGGTCCTGCAGCGATGGCCACGCCGGCATCGCATCGAAGCGGGCCATGATCTCGGACCAGTCCGGCAACGCCGGCCAGGACGACAGAAGGGAACGAGAACGACGGGGTGAAATCGTGCTCATCGCAGACTCCCTCGAAAGGTGATCGGCTGCGGAATCTTTCGATTCCATTTCCGATCGTGCCCAGTACTCGATGCGCGGTCAAGCACCGGACGTGCTGCAACACAAGGAAGTCGACCAAAGTCACCGTCGAATTCGGAAAAGGTACCCATCGGGATGCGGGCCGACGGATCCGGAATTCGACGATTCGGTGATCCGGTAATTCGACGGGGAATGTCACACGGCTTCGAAACGTGCCTCGACGTCGGCGGTGAGCGTGATGCGCTCCGGTTCGAACACCAACCCCGGCCCGGACTCGTCCGCCGCCACCGCATCCGAACTCATCATCGCCGCCCGCATCACCGGCCCACCGCCGGGTGAGGGCGAGGGCCGGGTGCCGAGCATGCCCGGATCCGCCACCGCCACCGGTCGCACCGTGCCGCAGCCGAGCGCCGCCGCGTAGGTCTCGGCCTTGCCGCGCGCGTCGCGGACGGCGAGCTCACGCACACGGGCCAGACGCGTGCGCTGCGCCTTGCGGGTGACCCACCAGCGCAGGTCGGCGACGGTGACGGTCTCGACCGCCGCGACCCGCTCCACGAACGGCCCCACCGCGTCGAACCCGTGGAAGGTGACGGTGATCGACGCCGAGGAGGTGTACACCCACGGCTTGGTCTTGCCGTCGCGGTGGTAGGGGCGGTGCCGGCCGTGCCGCACCCGGTCGAACACCCACCGCTTCACCGGGCTCGGGGACTGCTCCCGCAGCTCCGTCACCAGCTCGGTGATCGTGGCGACCGCCGCGGTGACGGGCTCGGCGGCGTGGTCCCGGGTGGGACCGTCGGCGTGCACCCGCAGCACCACCGTGCAGCGGTTCGGCGCGACCGTGCGTTCGGCGTGCCCGGTGACGGTGATGGTGACGGAATGCAGATTCATGGCACGAGTGTGCCAGCGCCGGCCGCACTTCGGTGGTTCCGACCGCCTCGAACGCAGCCGGGAACACCGGATCTCACGGCCCGGCCGGTACCCGCACCCGCAGGTGCGTCGACAGCCACGCCACCATCGCGGCGGCCAGCCGCCGCCGGTTCTCGCGCCGGACGATGTCGTGCCCCTCGTCGTCGAACAGCAGGAACCGCACGTCCCGCCCCCGCGCCTCGAGCGCGGCGACGATCTGCCTCGACTCCGGCACCGGCACGTTCGTGTCGTGCGCGCCGTGCACCACCAGCAGCGGCGCCGTCAACGCGTCGATGCGGCGCATCGGCGACAGCTCCCGCAGCAACTCCCGGTCGTTCTCCGGATGGCCGTATTCGAGATAGGCCGCCGCGGCGATCCACGGCTCGGTGTGCGCGTAGAAGCTCTCCAGATCGCTCATCCCGCACACCGTGATCCCCGCGGCGAACAACTCGGGATGGAAGGTCAGCGACGCCAACGTCAGATAGCCACCGTAGGAGTGCCCGGCGCAGCCGATCCGGTCGGGTACCGCGATGCCCTCGTCGACGAGGAACCGCACGCAGTCGGCGACGTCGTCGATCGCGGAGAACCGGCCGTAACGGTCGTCGGCGTGCACGAAGGTGCGGCCGAACCCGCCGGAACCGCGCACATTGGGGGCGAACACGCTGATCCCGGCGTCGGCGAGGGCGGGGAAGTAGTCGCTGTAGCCGGGACGTTCCTGGTGCTCGGGGCCGCCGTGCAGCCACAGCATCACCGGCCCCGGCGCGAACCCCTCGGCCCGGTACAGCCAGCCGGACAACCCCAGCCCGTCCCGCGCCGGGAACTCGAGCAGCACCGGGGTGTCGGCGCGACGCATCTCGGTGCGGGCCGGCTCCACCGGACCCCCTTCCCCGGTGCGCGGATCGACGAGTTCCACCGACGGCGGCATACCCGGCCCCTCCACGGTGACGGCCAGCAGCGACCCGTCCGCGCTGATGCTCGGCTGCGACGCCACCAGCCCCGGCAGCGGGATCGGCGGATCCACCGAGGCGTCGGCGAGATGCAGGATCTGCAACTCGCTGAGTCCCTTGTGGTTCCACAGCAGCGCCACGGTGCTGTGGTCGTCGCTGACGGCGAACTCGTCGAGCGAGGCCTCGTCGCGTTCGGCGAGGATCCGGTAGGAGGTGCCCGCCGCCGAGACGGCGAGGCCGAGCAGCCGGTGGAACTCGGCGTCGTGGTCGCTGCGCACGAGCACCCGGATGTAGCGGTCCGGTTCGCCCTCGCTGGTGGCCCAGGGGGAGCGGTGCTGATCGAGCGCGCCGAGCACGTGATGGTCGTCGAGGATCACCCCGAAATCGGTGCTGGACCCGACATCGGCGGGCAGCAACGGGATCCGGCTCCCCCCACGCAGGAGCAGCAGTTCGCGGTGGCACCGCGGCCCCACCCGCAGCAGCGCCGCCCCGGCCCACGAATCCACCAGGTGCCCACCCACCCGCCGGTCGAGGACCGCGATCTCCCCGGTGCGCACGTCCACCAACCGGGACTCGGCGACGCCGTGCTCGTCGGCCGTGGTGACCGCGACCCGGGTGCCGTCCCAGCCGACGAGTTCGGTGGCGCACGCGTCGTCGGCACCCACGCGCCGCGCCGAGCGGTCCTCCGGATCGGTGCGCACCACCCACACCTGCGGCCGGTTCCCGCCGTGCGGGGCGATCTGGCAGGCCAGCCACCGGCTGTCCGCCGAGTGCGCGAGCCGGGTCACCGGACCGGGGACGGGCAGCTCGACACGCCGGTCGGTGCCGCAGTGGTGCCCGGACAGGAACCGCTGCACCGCCCACGGATAGCCACCGTCGTCGACGATGTGCGCGAACCCGGTCCCGTCCGGCGACACCGACGCCCCGGACGTGAACCGGATGTGCGGAGAAGTCGTCCCCACTAGCCCTCCACGGTCTGCAACCACATCTCCAGCAACCCCACCTGCCACAGCACGTTGATGCCGCGGCCGGTGCGGATGTCGTTCGGGGCGGCGAACAGGGCGTCGAGCACCTCCGGCCGGTACAGCGCCCGGTCGCGGGCCGCGCGACTGCGCAGCGCATCGGTCACCATCTCGAGCACCTCGCCCTCGAGATGCCGGATCCCCGGCACCGGGAAGTACCCCTTGGTCCGGTCGATCACCTCGCCGGGCAGCAGCGCGCGGCTGGCCTCCTTGAGCACACCCTTGCCGTCGCCCTCGAGCTTGTACTCCGGTGGGCACGCCGCGGCGAGCTCGACGAACTCGTGGTCGAGGAACGGCACCCGCGCCTCGAGACCCCACGCCATGGTCATGCTGTCGACCCGCATCACCGGGTCCTCGACGAGCATGACGGTGGTGTCGAGCCGCAGCGCCGCGTCGACGGTGGTCTCGGCGCCGGCGGCGCGGTGGTGCCGGGCCACGAACTCGGCGCTGACGTCCCGGTCGAGCCGGTAGGCGGGGGTCAGCAGCGCGGCGATGTCGTCGTGGGTGCGGTCGAAGTACACCTTCGCGTAGGCCTCCGCCGACTGGCTGCGCGCCACCCCGACCAGCGGCTGGTACCAGTGGTAACCACCGAGGATCTCGTCGGCGCCCTGCCCGGACTGCACCACCTTCACCGAGCGGCTGACCTCCTGTGCCAGCAGATGGAAGGCGACGCAGTCGTGGCTGATCATCGGCTCGCTCATCGCGGCGATCGCCTGCGGCACCGCGGCCGGCAGCCGCGCCGGATCGATGTGGATCCGCTGATGGTCGGTGCCGAACGTCCGCGCGATCAGATCGGAGTAGTAGTACTCGTTGCCGGACTCGCCGCCGGCGGCGTCGAACCCGATGCTGAAGGTGGCCAGGTCGTGCTGCCCCCGTTCGGCGAGCAACGCCACGAGCAGGCTCGAATCGAGCCCGCCGGACAGCAGCACCCCCACCGGCACATCGGCGACCATGCGGCGGCGCACGGCGGTGCGCAGCGCGTCGAGCAGCGCCTCCTGCCACTGCGCGCGGCCCCAGTCCCGGTGCTCCGGGGAGCGCGTGAACACCGGTTCCCAGTAGCGGGTCTCGGTGCTCGACCCGTCGGGGTGCACCACCCGCACCGTCGCGGGCGGCAGTGTGCGGATGCCGCGGAAGACGGTGTGCGGGGCGGGCACCGCCGCCGCGAAGCTCAGATAGTGGTGCAGTGCCACCCGGTCGAGGGTGGTGTCGACCTCCCCGCCGCGCAGCAGCGCCTGCGTGGTGGACGCGAACCGCAGCCGGCCCGGTCGCTCGGCGAGATAGAGCGGTTTGATGCCGAGCCGGTCACGGGCCAGGGTGACCACCCCGGTGTCGAGGTCGTGGACCGCGAACGCGAACATGCCCTTGAACCGGTGCACGCAGTCGCTGCCCCAGCAGTGGAACGCCTTGAGCACGACCTCGCTGTCGGCCGTGGAGAAGAACCGGTAGCCGAGATGCTGCAGCTCCCCGCGCAGCTGCCGGTAGTTGTAGATGCATCCGTTGAACACCAGCGCCAGCCCGAGCTCGCTGTCGACCATCGGCTGCCCACCCCGCGAGGACAGGTCGATGATGCACAGCCGGCGGTGCCCGAACGCGACCGCCTGCCGGGCGTACGCCCCCGCCTCGTCCGGTCCGCGCGAACCCATCGACCCGGTCATCCGCGCGACCGCGGTCACGTCCGCCGGTGCCCCGTCGAAGCGGATCTCACCGCAGATTCCGCACATGCTCGCCGCCATCCTTTCCCGGGCCCGCGGTCGTGCCGCCCGCCGGTCCGGTCGTCTCGTCGGCCGTGTTCACCAGCGCGAACTCACCGGTGTGCCGCCCCGGCACCGGGGTGGTCCACGACCGGTCCGGGCTGTGCGGGGCGGTGACCGGCGCGCATCGTCCCGCCGTCGCGTCGATCAGCAGATCGACGACGTCGGTGAGCAGCCCGCGCCGCCGCAGGGCCCGGCGTTGCCGTGTGGCCCAGCTGCCCGCCCGCAGCACCTCGGTGGTCAGCGCGGTCACGGTGGCCCAGTCCCCGGCGGCCTCCAGCTCGGGGCGCAGCGAGCGGACCAGGTCCTCGACGACGCGTGGGGCCGGGCGAGGCCGCAGGGTGTCGACGTCGACGAGTTCCTCCTCGAGACCGGACCGGGCCGCCCGCCACATCGCGGCCCGCACCAGCGTCGGCGACGTCCGCGGCGCCGGCGCCCCCGACGCGAGGCGGGCGGACTCCCGTTCGACCAGCGCCCGGAACAACGCCGCGACCAGCACGATCGTGTCGACCGACGGGCAGCTGTCGCACACCCGCAGTTCCAGCGTCGAATAGCGGTCCGAGGGCCGCAGATCGAAGTAGATCATCCCCGGATCGGAGATCACCCCGCTGGCGATCAGGTCCGCGACGAGCCGGTCGTACTCGGCCGCCGAGGTCACCGGAGGGGTGGGCCCGGCCGTCGGCCACCGGCTCCACACCAGGGTGCGCATGCTCGCGTAGCCGGTGTCGGTGCCGTCGGCCCGGAACGGGGAACTGGCACTGAGCGCGAGCAGCATCGGCACGTAGGGGCCGACCCGCGCGGCCACCCGCACCGCCTCGTCCCGGTCCGTCACGTCCACGTGCACCTGGGAACTGCAGATCAACTGCTCGCGCACCAGCAGGCGGTAGTCGGCGAGCATCCGTCGGAAGCGCGGATTCTCCGTCACCCCCGGCTCGACGGCCGGGCACAGCGGCACCGACCCCGACGCCACCACCGCGGCCCCGAGCGATCCGGCGGCGTCGACCAGCACCTGCCGGTGGTGCACCAGATCCGCCCGCAGCTCGCGCAGCGAGGCGAACACACCGCTGTTCACCTCCACGGCACAGCGCTGCAGCTCCTCGACGTACACCTCCCCGGGCAGACGGGCGAGCAACTCGGGAGCACACCCCACCAGACCGCGCGAGGCCGCATCCACGAGATGGAACTCCTCCTCGACGCCGAGCCTGCGCACACGCGACCGGCTCATGGGCCGACACATCCCCCGGCGGCCTCGCAGCGCGCCGCGGCACAGGACAACAGATCGGACACGGGCTTCACGCCGTCCATGGACATCTCGATTCGGCCGACTCGTCAGAACCTCTGTCTACCCGCCCGGCGACCGTTCCGACCCCGGTGCGACCGCATCGTGACCCACCCGCGGTGGTCGAGCGCACTCGAGTGACAGGTGTGACCCATGGGGGAACTGGGTATCAGCGAGGAGCCGCACCACGGAGTGAACGAAAGGAAACTGCAACATGCTCGGACTCGGAATCCTCGGCTGGATCGTCATCGGAGGCCTCGCCGGCTGGATCGGCAGCAAGATCATGGGCACCGACGCGCAGCAGGGCATCCTGCTCAACGTCGTCGTCGGTGTCGTCGGCGGCCTCATCGGCGGGTTCCTGCTCGGGCTGTTCGGTGTCGACGTCGGAAGCGGCGGCTGGTTCTTCAGCTTCTTCACCTGCCTCCTCGGCGCGGTGATCCTGCTGTTCGTCGTCAAGGCGGTCACCGGTCGCCGCGCGCGCCGCTGACCGAACACGCCTTTCGAGGTGGTCCCGGCCCCAGGCCGGGACCACCTCGTCGTCTGCCGTGATCCCTCCGCGGTGGTCTCGTCGGCGGCGCTCCGGGAGGGCGGCAGGTCAGGGCAGGCGGGCGCGCAACCAGCCCGGATCCGGATTCGTGCGGACCTCGTCGCCGGCCACGACCGTCGGCACCGTCTCGTTGCCGCCGTTGAACCCCCGTACCCGCGCCGCCGCGGCGCGATCGCGGTGGATGTCGACCCACAGCGCCCGGCCCGCCCGCCGCCCCAGCGCGAGACGCAGCCGCACGCAGAACATGCAGCCCGGACGCCAGTACACGATCGGCACCCCGCGCGCGGCCGCCTCGTGCCGTGCCCTCGCGTCGTCCACATGGCGGGGGAACAGCAACGGCGAGATCAGCCACCCCACCATCAGCAGCACGAGCGCCGTGACGATCGACACCGTGTCGGCCCCGCCGGTGACGAGCACGAACACGGCGAGCGCCGCCATCGTCGCCGGTAGAACCCACGCGCGTGCCATGCCCGTCAGCCTAGGGGCTCCGGTGCCCGGTGGGCCGGACAGTAGGCTGTGGTGGGACGCGCGCTAGCGTGGACGGTCATGGTCGTCACCGAGAATTCACCGCGCGTCTCCCCACGGTTGGGTCTGTCGACACTGCTGCCCGCACTGTCGACCGCCGTGGTGCTGGCCCTGCTCGCGGCGCTGACCGTCCCCGCCCGGAACCGGCTGTACCTCGCCGTCGCCGAGACGTTCGAGCAGTCGGCGCTCGGCTCGTTCGCCGGGCTCGTCGCCGACAAGGGCCTGCTCGTGCTGGTCGCGTTCACCGGTGTGCTGGCCGTGCAGCTGTGGCGGACCGACCTCGAGCGGTTCCGGACCCTGGCGGTGGCCGGGGTCGGCGTGGTCGCGGCGTATCTCACCAGCGAACTCGTGAAACTGGTCGTGACCGAACCGCGGCCCTGCCGGGCCCTGGGCATCGAGACCGTGCTCGAATGCCCCGAGGTCGGCGACTGGTCGTGGCCGTCCAACCACTCGGTGATCGCCGCGTCCTTCGCCACCGCCTGCATCCTCGCCGTGCCGCGCCTGGCGTGGATCGTCGCGCCGCTCGCGGCGATCCTCGCCTTCTCCCGGGTGGCCGGCGGGGTGCACTACGTCCACGACGTGCTGTCGGGGATGTCCCTCGGTGTGCTCGTGGTCTCGCTCGTCACGGCCGTGCTGCTCCCGCTGTCGGGTCGTATCGACCTCACGCGCCTGGCGCCGCGCCGCTGACCCTCACCGCTTCGTCGCGGTCAGATAGGTCGGCTCCCGCGCGAATTCCTCCAGGTCCCCCAGATCCGGCGGCAGCGGCGGGATCGGCGTCCCGTAGCGCTCGGCGAGCCCGGCGGTGCTCGCCGGCTCCACCCACCAGCCGTGTTCGCCGAGCCAGTCCGCCGGGGACGCCCGCGCATCGTCGTAGAACAGCTCGGTGACGTCGACGCCGCCGAAGGGATCGGCCCCGCCGAACCGTTCGCGCAACTCGGTGAGCTGCCGGACGTGGTCGTCGCGCCCGAAATCGTTGAGCGCCACCCGGCTGCCCGGGGCGGACACGGCGTCGATCCGGGCGAACAGCGCATCGTGCGCCGGACCCGGCAGATAGGCCAGCAATCCCTCGGCGGACCACGCCGTCGGCCGGTGCGCATCGAAACCGGCGTCGGCGAGCGCGGCGGGCCAGTCCTCCCGCAGATCCACCGCCACCGTCCGCAGCTCCGCCCGCGGGCGGACGTCGTGCTCGTCGAGCACCGCCTGCTTGAAGTCGAGGACGCTCGCCCGGTCGATCTCGAAGATCACCGTGCCCGGCTGCCAGGGCAGCCGGTAGGCGCGATCGTCGAGCCCCGACGCCAGCACGACGGCCTGCCGGATCCCGCCGGCCGAGGCCGCGACGAAGTAGTCGTCGAAATAGCGGGTGCGCAACCCCATGAAGCCGGGGAAGAAGAACGGCATCGCCTCGAGCGGCGAGGGGTCGGCGAGTAGCGCCGTGAAGTGTGGGTCACCCGCGGCCTCGACGAACCAGCGGGCGAACGGGTCGTCGATCAACGGGTCGGGACGCTCCGATTCGAGGGCCCGCACGGTCGCGACGCCCAGCGCCGTGCGTCCCACACTGCTCACGATGTCCCAGTCGTCGCCGTCGGATCGGGTCGACATCTCGCGCCTCCGTAGACCGGCACCCCTCGGCCAGGCTACCGCCGCCGCCGAGCCCCGGCAGGCGCTTTCCGGCTGTGCCCGGTCGGTGGGCGGGCCTCCGCTACCGGACATGAGCCACGGCACCGGTGCACCACCGCCCAGCCGGCACATCTGCCGGGTGATCGCCTGCCCACCGCAGCGGGTGTACGAGTACGCCGCGAACCCCGAGCACCTCCCGGCCTGGGCCGCGGGCCTGGCCCGCAGCGAGGTGCACCGCGAGGGCGACGTGCTCGTCGCGGACTCACCCATGGGCCGGGTCACCGTCCGGTTCGTGCCCCGCAACGATCTCGGCGTGCTCGACCACGACGTCACCCTCCCGTCGGGGGAGACCGTGTACAACCCGATGCGGGTGCTCGCCCACCCGGACGGCGCCGAAGTGGTGTTCACCCTGCGGCAACGCGACATGACCGACGCCGAGTTCGACCGCGACACCCGCATTGTCGAGGAGGACCTCGCGCGGCTCGCGGCGCTGCTCGAGGACTGATCACAAACTCTGCACACAGGTGTTTTCAGACTGTTACGCTCCGCGCGTGCAGATCGCCGTCGTCGCCGTTCCCGGACTGACCGCCCTGGACGTCGTCGGCCCCTACGAGGTCTTCCGCTACCTGTCCGGCGCGGAGATCCGGTTCGTCTGGCACGAGACCGGACCGGTCGTCGCCGACAGCGGCATGCTGGCCCTCGGTGTCACCCACAGCTTCGACGAGACCCCGCAACCCGACATCGTCGTCGTCCCCGGATCCGGCACCGCCATCGCCGTGGCGGCCGAGGACCCTAAGCTACGCGACTGGCTGGTGCGGGTGCACCGCACGACCGCGTGGACCGTGTCGGTGTGCGGGGGTGCGCTGGTGCTCGCCGCCGCCGGACTGCTCGACGAGCGCCACGTCGCCCCCCACTGGCAGGCCCTGGCCGCCCTGCGCACCTTCGGGGCGGTGCCCTGCGCCGACGAGCGGATCGTCTACGACGGCAAGATCGTCAGCTGCGCCGGGGTGTCCGCCGGCATCGACCTCGCGCTGTCGTTCGCGGCCCGCATCGCCGGCCGGGACCGGGCCGAGGCCATCCAGCTGATGATCGAGTACGACCCGCAGCCACCCTTCGACAGCGGCCACATGAGCTCGGCGTCGCGCCGCACCAAACTGCTGGCCAACGCGCTGCTCTCCCGCGATGCCGCGCGCGGCGGGAACCTGGCCGCGGCGAGCCGGCTGGCGTGGACGACGACCCTCGACCGGATGCGCCGCCGCCGTCGCCTGGTGCGACGTCAGTCCGGCGCCGGTGCGCCGGTCGTCGCGTCGGTCTCGGTCGCGCGTGCGACGTTGCCTTCGGTCGCGCGCGCGACGTCGAGCTCGGCACGGAGCCGGGCGTTCTCGCCGCGCGCCGCGTCGATCTCGCCGCGCAGGGCACCGAGTTCGCTGCGCAGTGCCGTGAGTTCGGCGCGTAGTTCGTCGGCCCGCTCCCGCGCGGCCGTCTCCGCCGCCTCGGCCGCGGCGGCGGAGATGCGCGACTGTTCGAGCTGATTGCGCAGCTCCGCGGTGCGCTCCCGCTCGGCGCTCAGTTCGGTTCCGAGACGCTCACCGGCGGCGGCCTCCCGCTCGAGGGCCGCGTGGACGCGGCCCAGTTCGGCGCGGACGTCCGTGATCTCGGCGAGTGCGCGGTCGCGTTCGGCGGACACCTCCGCCAGCCGGCGCCCCTGGTCGGCGAGTGCGTCGTCCTGTCGCGCCACCGTCTCGCGCAGCTCGGCCACCGTGCGGGTGTGCTCGGCGGTCGCGGTGTCGAAATCCTGCTGCCACCGGCGCAGCGTCTCGGCGTGCTCGTCGGACAGGCGCGTCATCTCCTCGCGGTGGGTTTCCTCGAGTCGGCGCAGCTGCTCGCCGTGCGCGGCGCGGGCGTCGGCGAGTTCGGCGTCGACGGCGGCCACCGCGGCGTCGGCGTTGTCGCGGTCCTCGACGGCCTGGGCGAGCTGTTCGCGCAACCGCACGATCTTCGCGTCCGCGTCGGCCTTGACCTTCGCGAGTTCCGCCGCGGCCCGGGTCATCTGCACCTCGAGGGCCTCGGCGTCGGTGAGCCGGTCCACCGCCGTGGTGATCCGCTCGGCGAGCGCCGCGTACTGCTCGACGGTGGTGGAGGTGAGTGCCCGCAGCGCGGTGGTCGCGGCGGTGAGCGACGAGACGGCGTCCTCGGGACTGTCCACCGGCTGCTGGGTGCGGGCCGCCGCTTCCTTCTTCGCCCGTTCGCGTTCGCGGTAGGCGCGGACCCGATCGGCGGGGGTGGCGTACTTGCGGGGGCGGCCGACCCGGGGCTTGTCGGTGGGGGAGACGTCGGGGCTCTCCGGTTCGGGGGAGGTGTCGGTCATGGGGTCCTAGGAGGTCGCGGGGTGTCGAAACGCCTGGTGGTTGTCCACTCTACAGCAATACGTTTCGCAATGAATATCAGATCAGTAACGAAACGTAATGAAACGAAACGAAAATAAGGTGTGTTGAACTGGGGAAATGATGCCGGATACCGTCGGGCAGGCAGGAATCGTTACTTCGATACCTCGGCAAAGGGCTCGGCGCGGCCCGGAGACGACTGATCGTCATAATTCCCACTTATGACGATCACGAGCCGGGGAGGGGGTCGAAAAACCGGACCCCTGCGCCGGCCCCGCGAACCGGTTGTCCCGGCCCGGCCGGGGTGCGACCCTGGGAACCGGACAGGCATGTCGGGGGAGACCATGACGGACGATTCGCTCGCACCCGTGCGCCGCTACCGTCCGGGCCGGTGGCGCCATCTCGAGAACGCGGTGATGAGCCTGCTCACCCGGGTGGGCCTGATGCCGCACTCCTACCTGCTGCTCACCCGTGGCCGGCGCACGGGGAAGTTGCGCCGCACACCCGTGGTGCTCGTCGAACTGCACGGCAGACGCTGGCTGGTCGCGCCCTACGGAGTGGTGGGCTGGGTGCACAACGCCCGCGCCGCCGGGGAGGTCACCCTCGTCCGCCGGGCCGAGCGCCGCACCTACACGATCCGGGAGGTGCCGGCCGAGGAGGCCGGGCCCGTGTTGCAGCGCTATCTGGACCTCGCGCCCGCACCCCGCAAGTACTTCCGGGCCCGCCGGGGCGAGCCGGTCGAGCGGTTCGTTGCCGAGGCGCACCTGCATCCGGTCTTCGAACTGACCCCCACCGCCGTTCCGGGATGAACTCGGCCGTGCGGCACGTCGGCATCCTCGGGCACAGCTGGGAGGGTGCCGCCGAATGCTGGCGCGAGGTGTGCCGGCACAGCGCCCGGCTCGGGCATCCGGGACATCCGGACGTGACCATGGACTGCATCTCGTTCGAGACCTGCATGCCCGCCTGGGAGGTCGGTGATCACGCCGCCGTGCGGGCCGTCCTCGCGACCGGCGTCGACCGGCTCGCACGGGCGGGATGCGAGTTCTTCGTGTGCCCCGACAACACCGCCCACCTGGCCCTCGAGGCTCCGGGTGTGCCCCTGGCCCTACCGGGTCTGCACCTGATCGACCTCGTCGCCGACGCCGCGCGACGCGCCGGGCACACCCGCGTCGGCGTCCTGGGCACCCGCTTCACCATGGAGGGGCCGCTGTATCCGCGGGAACTGGCGGCACGCGGTATCGAAGCGGTCGTCCCCGCCGCGGCCGATCGGGCGATGGTGGACACCGCGATCTTCACCGAACTGGTCCACGGGGAGTTCCACGACGGCACCCGCGCCGCCTTCGTCGACCTCGTCGACCGGCTGGCGGCGTCCGGGTGCGACGCGGTGGCGTTGGTGTGCACCGAGATCCCCCTGCTGCTCACCCCCGAGGAGCGCCCGCTGCCGGTGCTGGACTCGACGCGGATCGCGGGTCGCGCCGCGCTCGAGGTGGCGCTCGGGCACCGCCCGGCACCGACCTGGCGGGGCGCGTCGTTCCGGCCGTGACGGTCCGGTCGGCTCAGTGACTGCGGTCGTAGTCCCGCTGCGCGGCGACGATCTCCGGTATCGATCCTTCGACGACCTCGATCAGTCCCAGCAGCGGCGCGGTGATGCGTCGGCCGAGGTCGGTGAGGGAGTACTCGACGTGCGGTGGGACGGTGCCGAGCACCGCCCGGTGCACCAGGCCGTCGCGTTCGAGGGTCCGCAGGGTCTGCGACAGCATGCGTTCGCTCACCCCGTCGACCCGCCGGTGCAGCTCCGCGAAGCGGTGCGCGTCGTCGACGAGGGCGGCGAGGATCAGCACACCCCACCGGCCCGTGATGTTCTGCAGCACCGGCCGCGACGGGCACCCCCGCGCGAAAACATCGGCGGCGGGAAGGGATTCGGTGCTCATGCACACGGAGTATACGATCACCGATCCTCGGCCGAGGCCGCCCGCAGGGTTTCTCTTACGAAAAGTAAGTGGTGGAATCGGTGTGGTCCGATCCCACCCGATTCGAGGAGTTCCATGACCATCGCCGTCACCGGAGCCGCCGGCCACCTCGGCCGCCTGTCCATCGCCGCCCTGCGCGCCCGCGGGGTCGCTCCCGCCGACATCGTCGCCGTCGTCCGGGACGCCGCCAAGGCCGCCGACCTCGCCGCCGACGGCGTGCAGGTCCGCGTCGCCGACTACGGCGACCCCGCCGCCCTGCGCGAGGCCCTGACCGGCGTCGACAAGCTGCTGCTCGTCTCCGGCAGCGAGGTCGGGCAGCGCCTGCCCCAGCACACCAACATCGTCGACGCCGCCAAGGCGACCGGCGTGACCTTCATCGCCTACACCTCCGTCCTCCACGCCGCGACCAGCCCGCTGCTGCTCGCCGGCGAACACAAGGCCACCGAGGACCTGCTCGCCGCCTCCGGCATCGACCACGCCCTGCTGCGCAACGGCTGGTACTGGGAGAACTACGCGAGCGCCGTCGGGACCGCTGCGGCCACCGGCACCCTCGTCGGCTCCGCCGGCACCGGACGCGTCGCCGGCGCGGCCCGTGCGGACTTCGCCGAGGCGGCCGCCGTCGTCCTCACCACCGACGGACACGCCGGAGCCGCCTACGAACTCGGCGGACAGCGCCTGACCTACCCCGAGCTCGCCGAGGTGCTCTCCGGCCTCGTCGGCAAGCCCGTCGTCTACCAGGACGTCTCCAAGGAGGAGTACGCGACGATCCTGGAGAACGCCGGGGTCCCCGCCCGGTTCGCCGCCGTGCTCGCCGACTCGGACGCGGGCATCGCCGTCGGGGCGCTCGACACCGACAGCGGCGACCTCGCGCGGCTGATCGGACGGGCCCCGACCCCGGCCGCGGAAGCGCTGGCGGCCGTCGCGCCGGCCGTGTGACACCGCCCGGCCGACTTCCGCCGTCAATGCCGACGAGTGCGGGCGCGTGGTGGCAGGATCGGAAGGCGTGAGCTCCGCGAACCTGACCCGTGCCGAAACCGCCGCGCGCGCCCGCGCACTCGACGTGCACTCCTACCGTGTCGAACTCGACCTGCGCGGCGCCGTCGATCCACGCCGCACGAGCTTCCCGACGGTGACGACCCTGGAGTTCACCGCCTCCGCGGAGGAGAGCTGGATCGACTTCATCGGCGACTCCGTCGAATCGGTCACCGTCAACGGCGACCTCGTCCCGGTCGTCTACGACGGCGCCCGCATCACCATCGGTGGGCTGCGCGAGATCAACGTCGTCACCGTCGTTGCGACCGGCCGCTACAGCCGCTCCGGGGAGGGGCTGCACCGCTTCGTCGACCCGGTCGACGGCGCGACCTATCTGTACACCCAGTACGAACCGGCCGACGCGCGCCGCGTGTTCGCCTGCTTCGAGCAGCCGGATCTGAAGGCGCCGTTCACCTTCGTCGTCACCGCCCCCGCCGGCTGGCAGGTGCTCTCCAACGAGGCCCCCGAGCAGCGTGTGGAGCGCGAGGGCAGCCAGACCGTCACCTTCGCCGCCACCCAGCCGATCTCCACCTACATCACCGCGATCGTCGCCGGCCCCTACCACCGTGTCGGATCCTCGTGGCGCCGCGGCGATCTCGAGGTGCCGCTCGGGGTACTGTGCCGCGCCTCGCTCGCCGAGCACCTCGACGCCGAGGAAATCCTCGAGATCACCGCGCAGGGCCTGGACTTCTATGCCGAGCACTTCGCCTATCCCTATCCGTTCGGCAAGTACGACCAGGTGTTCGTCCCCGAATACAACCTCGGTGCGATGGAGAACCCGGGCTGCGTCACCTTCACCGAGGCCTACGTCTTCCGCGGCGCCGCCACCGCCGCCCAGCACCAGGGCCGCGCCAACACGATCCTGCACGAGATGGCGCACATGTGGTTCGGCGATCTCGTCACCATGAAGTGGTGGGACGACCTGTGGCTCAAGGAGTCCTTCGCCGACTTCATGGGCGCCTTCGTCAGCGCCGAGGCCACCAAGTTCACCGACGCCTGGGTGGCCTTCGCCAACCGCCGCAAGGCCTGGGCGTATCTGCAGGACCAGCTGCCCACGACCCACCCGATCGTCGCCGACATCACCGACCTCGAGGCCGCCAAACTCAACTTCGACGGCATCACCTATGCCAAGGGCGCCAGCGTCCTCAAACAACTCGTCGCCTACGTCGGGCGTGACGCCTTCTTCGAGGGTGCCCGCCGCTACTTCCGCCGGCACGCCTTCGGCAACACCACTCTCGACGACCTGCTCACCCAACTGTCGGAGACCTCCGGTCGCGACCTGACCGAATGGGCGCGGGCCTGGCTGCAGACCACCGGGGTGTCCACCCTGAGCCTCGAGACCGGCGCGGACGGTCCCGAGATCGTCCAGACCGAGCCGCGCCCGCACCGCCTCGCGGTGGGCTGCTACGACCTCGACGCCGCCGGGGATCTGGTGCGCACCCACCGCATCGAGGTCGACCTCGCCGAGGCCCGCACCCCGATCGACCTGCCGGACGCCGCGCTGGTGCTGCTCAACGACGACGACCTCACCTACGCCAAGGTCCGGCTCGACGCGCGGTCGCTGGCCACCGTCGACGAACGGCTGGACCGGGTGCGCGACCCGCTCGCGCGGGGCCTGCTGTGGTCGGCGCTGTGGAACGCCACCCGTGACGGGGATCTGCACGCCGACCGCTATCTGTCGATGGCGGCGCGGTTCGCCCGCCGCGAGAACGACACCGCGCTGCTGACCGCGGTGCTCGCCAACGCCGCGTACGCCGTCGAGCACTACCTGCCGCCCGCGGCGCGGCCGGATGCCCGCCGCCGCTGGCTCGACGCCGTCTGGGACGGGCTGCACGACGCCGATCCGGGCAGCGACGCCCAGCTCGCCTTCGCCCGCGCCGTCGGGGTCGCCGCGGCGACGGACGCGCACCACGCCGCCGAATTGCGCGCCATGCTCGGCGGACACACTGCCCCACCGGAGGGACTGCGCCTCGACCCGGATCTGCGGTGGAGCTGGTGGGCGGCGCTGACCACCACCGGCGACGCCGACGAGGCGGACCTCGACGAGGAGCTGCGCGGCGACGACACCGCCTCCGGGCGGACCGCGCACCTGCGGGCGCTGACCTCCCGGCCCCGCGCCGACGTCAAGGCGCACGCCTGGGCGTCGATCCTCGCCGACCACACCCTCACCAACGACCATCTCGACGCCACCATCGCCGGGTTCCGGGCGGGGGACCGCCGCGACCTGATCTCCGCCTACGACTCGGACTATTTCGCGGTGCTGCTCGACACCTGGGCCGAGCGCAGCATCGAGATCGCCCGCCGCATCGTCGTCGGGTTGTTCCCCGCCGCCGACGATCTCACCCAGGTCGACGCGTGGCTCGCCGGGCATCCCGACGCTCCCGCGGCGCTGCGCCGCCTGGTGCTCGAACAACGCGACCATCTGGCCCGCGACCTGCGGGTGCAGCGGATCAACACGCCGTGACCGAGCCGCAGCCGTACCGCGAACCGTCGGTGGTGCCGACCCCGCCGGCGGTACCCGACACCGTCGCCGACGCGATGCGGCGGCTGCGCAGCAAGGCCAGCTCCGACAACACCCGCGCTGCGCAGCTGAGCGACTGGGCGATCTTCACCCGCTGGTGCGAGCGCACGGGGCACACCCCGCTACCCGCCGACCCGGAGCAGGTGAGCTGGTTCCTCACCGAGAAGGCC